>Ga0163150_10003419_pt1 | contig 22385 bp, 16 predicted proteins | sample OliLakLV19P2IB_FD_148628 | JGI IMG/M metagenome (GOLD analysis project Ga0163150, IMG submission 148628) | Freshwater microbial mat bacterial communities from Lake Vanda, McMurdo Dry Valleys, Antarctica - Oligotrophic Lake LV.19.P2.IB | ecosystem: Environmental > Aquatic > Freshwater > Lake >...
GTGCGGGTGGCGCTGGCGGCACGGGTGGCGCGGCAGGCGTGGCCGGCGGTGCGGGTGGCGCTGGCGGTGGCTTCGGGGGCAGTGCGGGCGGCGGCACTGGCGGCAGTTTTTACAAGCCAAACCTGGGAATCGCACTGGCCCTTGAGCCACCGTATTCCAACGAGGGAGAAATCGTCGAGATTTCTCGCGCAGCCACGGCCATCGACGATCGCGACCGCACGCTCCAATGGAAAGGCATTGGCCCCCCCCAGCTTCATTTTCACGACTTCGAATCGAGCGTACCGGGCGCTAAGTTCATCTATCTCTACGAAAAGGACAAGAGCGCCAAGCTGCTCAAGCGGCTCGACGGCGAGCTGCTCGTCACCCCCGGCCACGTGCTTGTGGCGTCATTCGAGGGCCCCAATTTCAACGGGCGGAAGACGCAGCGGGTGGGAAAAGAAACGTTCACGCTCGAATCCGTGAAACAAACTAACGAGGGAATCCAGATTAGCGTGTCCTGTCCGCAGACCAAGGCCAAGGCCGGGGCGGTCACGGCCGAGGAACGATTCCAGGCCCTGCTTTCCGGTCGGGGCGCGCATTCGGCCGAGATCGAAGACAACACTGGCGAGGTGCATCGCCCTCGCGGCAGTGGTTCCGTGGGCGGCAGTGTGTCAGGCGGCAGTGTGTCGGGCGGCCAAAATGGCTCGGTCCAATTAGGATTCGGCGGCGGCAAAGGGAGCCGCGGCGGGGTGCGCAATGGACAGCAAGCGAATTCCAATCCGAGCCAGTCGTTCGAGTTTTCTTCACTACCCGAGGGACGCTCGATCAAGGCCATCCGCGTCCGCATGGTCGAGCGCACTGGCGCAGCCAAGTCCGTGGCGTTCACGCTCGAGAATATCCCGATTCGGTAGACGCGGTCCATGCTTTCGGGTGGCACGTCCCTGAGCGCAGCGAAGGGCGTGGTGAAGCGGCGAACCGCTTCGTCGGGAGACAGGGTACAGCTTTTCGTGGGCACAGATTTCTTCTACGTCATCCGTCGGCACTGCGAAGAACCAGCCGGCTTACGCCGGCCGCTCGCCAAGGACCGACGAGTCGGCGACAGTTACTTGACCTGCAGCTCCGACAGATGCAGCGTGCGATCCAGGCGGGTCGTTGCGTCGCCGTGAATAATCTGTATTCGCACCGTGGGATCGGCCACGGTCGTATCGAATTCGAGTGTGGCGAAACCTTGCGTTTTGCTGTTGGCAATGCCCGAGGAGATGACCTCGACCAACGGATAGCCGCCGGTTTCGCTGGCCGGGCGTTGGTCGACCATGCATCGATGGATATCGCCCGAGAGGTACATCACTCCGCCGATCTTATTGCCCATGATCGCCTGGTAGAGTCGCTTGCGCTCGAAGTCGTAGACCTTCCAACCGTCGTCGCGGCTCTTGTCGAGCGTGCTACCCGAGGCGAGTACCTTGAACTTGGCTCGCGAGGCCTTCAGTCCGTCGACGAGCCATTGAAACTGCCCGTCGCCGAGCATGCGTTTCTTGTCGTCGTTGGGCGCCTTATCCGGCGAGCGATGGTACCGGCCGTCGAGCATGAAGAAGTCGACATCGCCCCAATTGAAGCGGAAGAACGCTCCGGGCGTGCCGTCGATGCCGGCGGACGGATTGGCGAATAGCTCGCGAAATGCCCGCAATGAGTTTTCCTTGCCCGGCGCGGTGCCATCGGAGTCGTTCGGTCCGTAGTCGTGGTCGTCCCACATGGCGTACGTGGGCGTGTTGCGAAGCATGGCTGCGAACTCGACGACCCGCCGCTGCTGACGATGGAACTTCCACAGCTGCTCGCGGTCGGTCGTATTGGCGTAGACGTTGTCGCCCAGCAGCAGTTGAAACGCCGGCCGCTCGGCCAGCATCAGGTACCACGACGGCTGCTCCGGGGTGTCGCCCACTTCCATGCACGAAGAAACGGCCATCTTGAAGCGTGCGCGCTGGCCATCAGTCGGCGCCGTGGTGAATCGCCCCTGCCAGGCCGGATCGGTTTTGCCGTCGAGCGACACCTCGTAGCGATAAGCCGTTGCGGGTGTAAGGCCAGAAAGTGTCACTTTGGCCGCGTCGTGATCTTCCGGCTTGGGCGACATAGCGACGAGCTTCATCGGCGCGGGAAGATTGTTGTCGGGCCGATAGCGCAGCTCCAGTTTTGCGCCGGGTCCGGCATAGGCCCAAACCGTGGCGTCGGTCGGCGTCACAAAGCCGACCATCGGTCCGGTCAGCCCCTCGGGCAATGTCACGCGGTCCTGGCCGTGGGCGTTGAACACCAGCACCACCAGGCCGACCACCGTGGCAAGTTGGCCTACGTGGCGAAAAAACAGACGAGGCGATTGCGTCATGGATCGATGCTCCAGAAACGGTCGAGATAAAGTGATGAGTAAGATGATGCGAACGTGCCGCGCATGATAATCGCTGATCGGCGCGAAGGCCACAACGCGGAGGGATCGGTGCATCTTCCGGTAGCGCAAGCTACGGCCTGCACGCGGTTTACCGACGGCCGCTCGGCCGCCGGCGTCGCGAATGGCTTGATCGTTCGTGCAATTTGCTATCGCTTGGGATCCCGGATACAATACGGACCGCGAAGCCAGCAAGTGCGTCTGGTCGGAGATTCCGACCATGCTGCCCGTTGGCCCGCGCGCTAGCTGCTGTTCCTGGCGATTCTAGGAAGAGTTAGTGTTCTCAAAGGAGGCCGCGATGTTGCGATTACTTGGCAATCGCAAGGTGCTATGCGACGGGCTGACACGTCGCGACCTGCTGCACATCGGGGGGCTGGGTGCGTTTGGCTTTGCGCTGCGCGATCTCTTTGCCGTGCAAGACGCCCAAGCGCGGCCGACTGAGCTGAGCCACACGGCGCGAGGCCCGAAGTTTGGCCAGGCCAAGTCGTGCATCATGATTTACAAGTACGGATCGCCGCCGCAGCACGAAACGTACGATCCCAAGCCCGACGCACCGGTCGAGATTCAAGGCGAACTGAAAGCCATCCCAACCAGCGTGCCGGGCATCCAGATCTGTGAGCTCTTGCCGAAGACGGCCAAGATCATGGATCGTCTGACCGTTGTCCGCTCGCTGACGCACCCTTATCCGCTGCACGGCACCGTGTATGCCACGAGCGGGATTCCGGAAGTCGACACAAAAATAGAATCGATGCCGCGCGACAAGCGGCAATGGCCGTACTTCGCCTCGATTCTCGACTACTTGGAAGATAAGCGAACTGGCGGCGAGTTGCCGGTCATGCCGCGCAATGTTTGCTTGCCGTTCGTGATGGGATCGAAGAACGAGGTTCCACCGCTGGCCGGACCCTACGGCGGCATGCTCGGCTTGCGCTACGATCCGGTCTACACCGACTTCACGTCCGAAGGCACGACGCTCGCTCCTGAGATTCGTCCCGGCAAGGCTTATAAAGACCCGCTGCTGGGCATCAAGCCGACCGACAAGCTCGAACTTGGCGGCGCGGGCGATCCGGCGTCACTGCGGCAACTTGGCCTGCGACGTTCGCTGCTCGAGCAGTTCAACCGCGCCCGCCGCGACATGGACGCGCACGAACGAATCTCGGCTTACTCGCAACAGCACCAGATGGCGATGTCGCTCTTGACCTCGGGCAAGATGCACGAGGCCCTGGACTACACGCGCGAGCCCATGCCCGTCCGCGACGCGTATGGCATGACCTTGTTCGGTCAGTCGTGCCTGGCGGCGCGACGACTCGTCGAGGCAGGCTCGAAGTTCGTGACGGTCTTCTGGGACGCTTACGGACTGAACGCCGGTTCGTGGGATACGCATCACAATCACTTTGGGCGGCTGAAGAATTTTCTTCTGCCCGTGTTCGACCACACGTTCAGCGCGCTCATCCAAGACCTCGAACAACGCGGCATGCTGGACGAGACGCTGGTGCTCGTCATTAGCGAGCACGGCCGCACGCCGAAGATCGACAACGGGCCCCAGGGTGGCGGTCGCGGGCATTGGTCGCGGGCCTATAGCCAGGTTTATGCTGGCGGCGGCATGGGCCGAGGGAATCTGATCGGCAGCACGGATAAGATCGGTGGCGACGTGCAGACGATGCCCATGTCGCCCAAGGATATTCTCGCGACGGCGTTCTACTTGTTGGGCGTCGATCCGCATACCACGTTCCCCGACCCCGAAGGCCGCCCGATGCCCATCACGGGCACCGGCGAATTCCGCAAGGAGTTGTTGGGCTGACGCGAGCGAGGCAAGTCGGGACACGGTAAGGCGAGCGGCCGGCGTAAGCCGGCTGGTTCTTTGAGCCGCCGGCTGGCTATTTGAACCGATTGATCAGTGCCCGACTGTGCATTAGTCATCACCACGTATATGCTAGAAAACCTGTTCTGAACGGATGATAGCCCCGCCGGCTTCTGACGACTGTTTACCCGATTACTTGAATCACGATCGACTAAATCACAATCCAGGGACATGTAATGCAGATCCGCAACGTCAGCGTTCGCCACGCGGACCGATCCATTTGGGGCCACCTGGCCGAGCGCGAAAAGACCCTGCCGCTGGTCACTCCGCTGGACATTTACGCCGATTTCACCGAGACGCGCGGCTCCTGGTTTTGGGATTCCGGCATGGCCGTGGTTCAGATTGAAACCGACGAGGGCATCGTCGGCGCCGGATGGTGCGAAGACGGCTGCGATGCCGTCTCGCGCGTGGTCGAGAACCATCTCAGCCGGCTGCTCATCGGACAAGATCCGTTCGAGGTCGAAGGCATCTACGACCGCTTGTACCGAGCTACGCTTCCTTACGGCCGCAAGGGCATGGTCATCCAAGCGATCAGCGCGATCGACATCGCGCTGTGGGACATCGTCGGCAAGGCCACGGGCAAGGCCATCTTCGAACTGCTGGGCGGGCCGGTGCGCAAAAGCGTCAAGGTCTACGCGTCCGCATTACATCCAGTAGGCGCCGAGAAGGTACGAGCCGAGGCCAAGGACTACGTCAAGCATGGTTTCGCGGGCATGAAGCTGCGGTTTCCCTTCGGACCCGGCGCGGGCGTCGCGGGCATGCGGGCCAACGAAGATCACGTCGCCAATGTAAGAGACGCCGTGGGCGACGATATTGAAGTCATGGGCGACGCCTACATGGGCTGGGATTTTAACTATGCCAAAAAGATGTGTCGCCGGCTCGAGAAATACAATCTGGCTTGGGTCGAAGAGTGCTTCGTGCCCGACGATTTGAACAGCTACGCCAAGCTGCGCGAGGAAACGTCGATTCCAGTCGCCGGCGGCGAGCACGAGTACACGCGCTATGGCTTTCAGCAGATCATCGAGAAGCGGGCCATGGACATCATCCAGCCCGATTTGCGCCGCTGCGGCGGATTCACCGAAGGCCGCAAGATTGCCGCCATGGCCTCGGCGGCGGGCGTCACGCTGATCCCGCACGCCTATGGTATGACGCACCTGCACATGGGGCTGGCGTATCCGGAAATTCCCATGATCGAGTACTTCCCGCTCCCCTGTTGGGACAAAATGCCGGACGTCGAAGTCGAATCGATCTTCCTGGGCCTGCCCGAGCCCAAGAATGGCGAAGTCACCGTCGAAGCCAAGCCGGGGATGGGCGTGAAGGTCAACGAGAAGATCTTCGGCAAGCCGCAAGAGAAGCCGAGCCCCGCGCGGCACGCATCGAGCCGGGCGTAGCCGACTGAGTGCAATAGTGAAAATGCTTACTCCTTGAATTCTCCCAGCGCCGGCTTGCCGTCAATTTCGCCCGAGATCGTGCCCTCAAAATCGGCCACATTGCCGAGGCCGGGATCGGCGCCCACGAACTTAGCTGCTTTGCCGCCCCTGGCGTCGACAGGCATCATCGCGATCGTCATGGGGGCAACGATTTGCCCTTCTTTCGTCTTTGCCTCTTTAGTAATCAGGATGAATTCTGTCGCGGCCACGGCGGTCGGCGTTTTTTCATCATCGCCGAGAACCAAGACCGTGCATTCCTTCTTGCCGTGATCGACCGTGAACTCCACGTGATGGCTGCCGACTTCGAACACGACCCTACCGTTCGGTCCCGTTCCGTGTGTATGCTCGACCGCTGCGTCTGCTTTCTTCGCGCCTTTCGCATCGTTGGCAACCGGTTTCGTATCGCTCGGCCTAGAGCAGCCTGCCGCGATCAGTGCCACAAGCAGCAATCCGGGGGTCATCGTTTTCAAACACTTCATCACACGAGTCCTCTCGTTAAAGAAATAGACGAACAACCAATAGTTCTCTGCGTTCTCTCATACGCCTCGCAGCAGCTCGACCTCAGAACTCTCCTGGTCGACCAGCCGCTGTGCGTCTTTGCCGCTAAACCTCCAGAATAAGCCCGGGTGGAGCAGGAACTCGCAAAAGGTCGAGGTGATCAATCCGCCCAGAATGACCGTGGCAACTGGGTAGAGGATTTCCAATCCCGGCTTTTTCCCGCCCACAACCAAGGGAACCAATCCGATCCCAGCGGTCAAAGCCGTCATCAGCACCGGCGCCAGCCGCTCCAGGCTGCCGCGCAAGATCGTCGCTTGCGAGAAGGCTTGTCCCTCTTCCTTCATCAGATGAAAGTAATGGGTCACCAGCAAGATGCCGTTACGAACGGCGATCCCTCCGAGCGATACAAACCCGACAAGGCTCGCCACGGTCAGCGACTGCTGCGTCAGCATCAGGGCGAGAACCCCGCCGACGAACGCCGTCGGTATGGCATTGAGAATCTGAAACGTGATGCGGGGCGAAGGGTACAGCATCATCAATACGACAAAGATGCCGGCTACCGAGACCCCGGCCAAACTCGCAATCGTCAGCGTCGCTGACCGTTGGGCCTCGAATTGGCCGCCGAACTCGATAAAGTAGCCCTCGGGCAATCGAACCCGCTGTTTCACGCGCTGCTCGATTTCCCCAATGGCGCCTGCCAGATCTCGGCCCGTGACGTTGCAGCGGACGACCTGTATTCTGCGGACGTTCTCTCGATTGACCAAATTGGGGCCGCTGGCCGCCTCGGGAAAGTCGGCAACGTCCTTCAACCGCAGTTGGCCCCTTCCGTCCGGCAATTCCAAGCGAAGCTCCTTCAGAAAGTCAGGATCGGAGCGATACGGCTCCTGCAGCTTTATGACCAGGTCGAACCGCCGTTGCCCCTCCAGGACTTTTGAGACAGCTTCCCCTTTTAGCGCGGTCTGGACGAAGTCGGCGACAAATTCTCGGCTGATCCCGTAGACCGCCAAGTCATCCGGGCGCAACACGACGTGCAGCTCGTCCACTCGCTCCTGGGGGTCGATGATCGGCGGCGTGACGCCCGACACTTCCGCGAGCGCCGAACGCACCTCTTGGGCCAATTGCCGGATTTTGTCCAAGTCGTCGCCGAAAATCTTCACGGCCACTTGGGCATTCACGCCCGAGAGCATGTGGCTGATCAAGTGAGAGAGCGGCTGCTCCGCTTCGATCTCGACACCGGGCACTTCGGCCCGCAAATCCGCCAGCACCGTTTTCAGGAACTCATCGCGGCGAGTGCCGGCGTTCGGGTTCATTGTCAGGATGTATTCACCGACATTGACGGGTTGGGCATGTTCGTCGAGCTCTGCCCTGCCCGTGCGGCGGGCAAAGTGCAGGATGGCGCCGTTTGGGTTTTTCGGAGTCTTCTGCATCGTCTGGAGCCTTCGATCGATCGCGTCGGACACCTCGTTCGACGCCATCAGCGACGATCCGCCCGGCAGGGCGACGTTGATCTGAACGCTTCCTTCATCAAATTTCGGCAGGAAATCGGCGCCCATCCTCGACAGTTGCCAGGCACTGAAACCGACGAGCACCCAGGTCAGCAGGAGTAATGTTCCGGCCCGTCGCATGCTGAGCTGGATCAAAAACGTTGCGGCCCATTTGAGCCACCGCAACAGCAGTCCATCTTGGTGGCGATGCGTGGCCTTCGACTGCGGCAATAAGTAGTACGACAAGACGGGCGTGACCGTCAATGAGACCGCGAGGGAGGCCAGGATCGACACGATGTAGGCGATGCCCAACGGGATGAACAGCCGACCTTCGACTCCGGACAAGGCAAACAAGGGCATGAACGCCAGGATCACGACGGCCGTCCCGAAGACGATGGCGGAGCGAATCTCTCGGCTCGCTTCGTACACCACGACGAGGGCCGGCTTCGGGACTGGCAGGGCGTTGTTCTCGGAAAGCCGCCGAAAAATGTTCTCGACGTCGACGATGGCGTCGTCCACCAATTCGCCCATCGCCACTGCGATCCCACCCAACGTCATTACGTTGATCGAAAGCTCCGTGCCGGTGACCGTCCCAATCAAGCGGAATACCAGCGTCGTGATTACCAGCGACAGCGGGATGGCGGTTAGCGTGATGAATGTCGTGCGGATATTGAGCAGAAACAGAAACAGGACGATGACAACCAAGGCGGCCCCGATGACGAGCGCCTCCTCGACGTAGTAAATGCCCCGATCGATGAAGCCCTTGAGCTGGAAGAGATTGGTGTTGATAACGAGGTCAGCGGGGAGGGTGGATTCCGCATCGCGCAGGGCCGCTTTCACCTGGTCCGTGAGCTTCCGAGTATCCGCATGCGGCTGCTTGACGATAGTCATGACCACACCGGGATTGCCATCAATGCTGGCGTCTCCCCGCGTCGGAGCCGGCCCTTCCCGGACCGTGGCCACGTGCTTCAACAGCACGGCGCGGTCGGCATTTAACTTAACCGGCACCTTGAGCAGGTCGTCGACGACTTGCCGCGGCAAGGGGCCGAGGCGACCGATGATCCGCACCGGACGTTCGCTCTGACCTTCTTCGAGAAAGCCGCCGCTGGTATTTAGATTATTGGCTTCGATCGCCGCTTCGATCTCCTGCAGAGAGACGTTGTACTCCTGCAGTTTCGCGGGATCGACCAACACCTGATACTGCTTCACGTCGCCGCCCATGACGATCACCTCGGCGATGCCAGACAGCTTTCGCAATCGCGGCCGCAGCACCCAGTCGGCGGTGGTCCGCAAGTCCATGCGCTGTTCGAGAGGCGTTCGGAACGTCACCGTGTGGGGACGCCCGTCGTAGGTGAACGCCGCCACGCGATGGGGCTCGATTCCCTCCCAAGCGAGATTTTGAACGGCGACTTTCTCCCACGACTCTATACTGTCGCGCTGGCGGGGATTCCAGACGGTGAAGTCGGACTTGCCATCGACCTCACGTCGCTCGGCCACAAGTCGCGTGTTGCTGACCGGCGCAAGCTCGCCTCCTTGCGGCCCTCGTCGCCGGTGTAAGCCAATGTGCAGTATTTGCCCCATGATCGAAGCGGGTGGGGTCATTTGGGGACGAATGCCCTCGGGCATCGGTACGGCTGCCAGTCGCTCCATGACGACCTGACGGGCATACCGAATCTCCGTTCGCCAACTGAACTCGACGTAGATCACGTTCATTCCCTGACTGGACTGGCTGCGAACGGCCTCTACGCCCGAAGCTCCGAGAAGGGCCGTCTCGAGGGGCAAGGTGACCAGGGTTTCAACCTCCTCGGGAGACAGGCCCGGACATTCCGTCAGAATCACGACCCGCGGCCGGTCGAGATCGGGGAAGACGTCAATGGGGATCGCCGTGGTCAAGTAGCCTCCGTAGACCAACACCACGAGGGACGCGGCGAGAACCAGGGTCCGATAGCGAAGCGCAAGGCGAATGACAGCGTTCAACATGGGGAATGCCAGTTACTTTCCTTCGTCTTCATTCTTGTGGAGGCTTCCGTCCGCGTGGATATGAAAACCTTTGGGAACGGCGCTCGAACCAGACTTCGACATGCGGTTTAACTGTGCAGCGGCCTTGCGCACGACGGCAGCGATCGTCCAGCGCTCGTTGCGCCGTACGTAAGTGGGCAGCGAACCGTCGTTTGCAATGACCACGCGGTCGCGGTCGCGAAACAAAACGTGAACCCCTTTGCGCTCGAAGGTATTGGCGTTCTGAGTGAAAACGAAGGCGTCCGCGCCCTCCCACACGACCGCCTCCGCGGGTACCACCAGTACGTCGTCGAGCTTCTCGACCCTGATCCGAAGTCGGACTTTTTGTCCCGGTCGAAATCTCCAGAGAAGCTGCGTGGTATTGCCGTGATCGACGCGCTTGAATTGATTCTCCAACGGCATGAGGAACGCGAAGGTCCGGGTGACCGGATCGATCGTGTTGGCGATGTAGCGGATGGGAAACGGCTGGTCGATCGCCGGCCAATCGCTGCCGGCGTCTTCCTGAAAATCGACTTCGACCGGCCAACCCTCTTTGATGCTTCGCTCCAATAGCGAGGTCTCGTCGCGGAACGCCCGACCCTCAATGGCGAGCGATTGATGGTTGGACAAGCGGCAGAGTGTTTGGCCGGCCTGAACTTGCTGGCCCAGATCGACCTTGAGTTCCTGAATTTCAAGACGTTCCAACCGCGGGGGACCGAGCGGAGGCGGCGCCAACGACGAAAGGCCTGCCACGGCAAGGCTGTCGCGAGTCGGCATTCGCGGCGGCACAACGACTGAAATTTCGGCGAGCAACTGGCCATCCGCGACCCCAGCGATGTCATCGCGCGAGAAGCCGCGATTGGACAGTTCCAGCCGATAGGCCTTGGCCGCTGCTTCCAACCGCGCAATCTCGCTGGCGACCTCAATCAACGTAGCCTCGGGAATAACTCCACTTCCCACGGCGGCAAGGCGTTTCTGCCGGGCCGTGGCCAGCTCAATGTTCTTTTGCGTCTTGAACAATTCGGTCTGAGCTTGGTGCAATGACTCGCTCGCGAGCTTGAGAGTGAACAGCACATCGCCGGGACGGACCGTATCGCCAGCAACGTGAACGATTTGGCTGACGGTTCCAATCGCCGGAGCGACGATCTCCTGGTCACTGATGCTGGGACGGTCCACAACCATGCCCTGAACCGCAATCGTTTTCCAAAAGGTTTCTGACTTGAGCGGCTTGGCGGTCAGTCCCAGGTTTTTCTGGGCCTGATCGCCGACGATCATCGTTGCGGAAGGAGAATTTGCCTCTTCGGGTGTCACCGGCGTATCAATAGTCGGCGCGTCACCTCTCAAATTCGCGCTCCGGCGCGCGTAGCCCCACCAGCCGCCGGCGAGGATCGCCAGCAGAGCGCAGGACGAAAGAATGAACGGACGCAAGCGACGATGCATAACTCACCTGACAGGAAAAACTGCGACGGAACCGGAGGGCGCCCACGATTGACCAGAACCAAATGCTCGACAGCTAGTCAGCCGTGCGGGGCCGTACTTAGCGGCAAGCAGTAGGGCGAAACCGCATGATGCGCGGAACCGCCTACGGACGAGCGGCGACGAGATCGCCGCCGGAAAGGAATCAGATCCGCAGCACGCCCGAGCGCTCGTGGCGCGCAGTGTCACACAGAGGGCGCGAGATGGGCGTCATACGACCATTTAACGGGCTTGGCCGGTAGACAAGAATTGCCGCCGGCGCGGAGAAGGGCATGACTTGACTGGCAATCTCGACGGAGCGCACCGCGGCAGAACCATCCGGTAAGTCGTCGGATACCAGCTTGAACAGCGTGTCCTTGCCGGCAACCGACGGGTTGTCCTGGGATCCCTCCTCGGAAGAGTCGGCGGGCAATTGCGAGCTGCTGGGCAGCGTGAACTCGAAGCCCAGGATAAACACATGACGGTGCAGGGAGGCCGACGCGAGGTCCTCACGATCGTGGTCGGCATCGTCGGCGAGATCGGCGTCAAAATCGACGGCATGCCCGTGGCACACAGGGTGGTCATGCGATGCGGCATGATGATGCGCTAGGACGTATTCCATCAAACCGTGACGATGGTGAGCCCGATCTCCGCCGGGATGGGCGTGCCGCATGCCCAGCGAAAAGCCGCCGCCCACCAGCAGCGCGGCGAGCAGCAATCGCAGGCACTTTTCCAGTCGGCGCGAACGCATGTCGGCTTGGTCCTACGAATCACCCCTTCGAACGCGGCCTGGGGGAACACCTTAAGTCTAACACGGGCACGACCCAGCTACAAACTTGGGCCCCGACCACGTAAACGACCGTAAAGGGGGCCGGGAGGAAGTATTTCCGACGTAGCACTTCCGACGTGCCCTGGAGCACGTCAGGAAACATGCCGTTGGTGCGCAACTTGCGCGGAGATCGCGAAAGCTCGAAAGAACGAAAACGCGAAATCATTGCGGACTTTCGACCTTTCGCGTTTTCGCGATCCTCGTGGTTTACAGATCGACCATGAGCAGGCGATGTGGCGCCTCGCAGTGACAACTCGCAGTGCTCGTCGACTCCGCATCGTATTTGGTTTCGGGAATGTCAGGCGGTGCTAGGAGTTGTAATGAACGACATCGCGCCGCATGCGCATTATCAACAGTGCGATTGAGCGAGAATGATAGTTGACCGCGACGATGCGAGAATGTCGCTGCCGCGCGCATCGTAGCGCTCGCGCACCAACGTCATCGCGCACTCACGGCGTCGCGCGTCATTGCGCTCGCCGTGCCGCGCGAAAAAGAATTTTCGATCGAGGTGGCGAAATAGTGTTGCACAATTTTTTGATCGTGCGTACAACTACAGGCAGTAGTAGCAGAGCTTGCAACGCTAGCGCGTGCTGGCAGTCGCCAGCAAATGGATTTTCAGCGGGCTCTGTACGGAGGTGAGTTTCGGTCACAGTGATGGATCACGTTAGCGGGTCCGGGACGAAGCTCACCAAAAACCCCTTGTTTGGAGGATGTAAGAATGGCCAAGAAGAAGAAAGCCGCGACCAAGAAAAAGGGCGCCAAGAAGAAGACCGCCAAGAAGAAGTAGCGATTCGCTACCTCTTGGTGCGGGACATCTTGGTTCGATAGCCAATTTGGTCCGGGCTTCAGATATGAAGCCTTCAGGCAGGAAACACTGATAAAGGGCCACCCGCCGCGATTCCGCAGCGGGTGGCCCTGCTTTTTGCGCCGCTAGTACGGGGCTTTTTGACGATTCTCATACTAGCCCGACGCGCCAGCAAGGGAGTCGAAACGCGGCAACTCCCTCGCTGGCGCGTCGGGCTAGTATGGCTCAGCAATTCATATCCGCCCCGATTCCGCCACGCGCAGCGCCGTGCGCATCATGATCTTCGTCGCCTCGATAAAGAAGGCGAACCGCGGATCCTTCGTCAGCCCGTGATGGAAGCGGTAGTAAATCTGCTGCCCGATCACGGCCGTCTTGAACATCGCGTAGACGTAATAGAACGCGATGCCGGAGGTGTCGCGGCCCGTTTTCGCCGCGTATTGGTCGACCAGTTCACGGCGCGTGAGCATGCCGGCCACGGTCGTCGGCCCCCAGCGGATCCACTGCAACTCGTCGGGATCGCCCGGATCGATCCAGTAGCCGATCGCCGTGCCCAAGTCCGATAGCGGATCGCCCAGCGTGGCCATCTCCCAATCCAACACGCCGATGATGCGCGTGACGTCTTCGTCGGCCACCACGACGTTGTCGAACTTGTAATCGTTGTGGATCAAGGCCGCATCGTGCCGCTCGGGCACATGCTCGGTAAGCCAACGGCCGATCGGCTCCACTTCCGGAATCTCCTCAGTCTGCGAGTCGCAGTAGCGTTTGATCCAGCCCTCGACCTGCCTCCGCATGTAACCCTCGGGCTTGCCCAGGTCGCCCAGGCCAATGGCCGCGTAATCGAGCGCGTGCAACGCGGCCAGGTTGTCGATGAACGATTCGCTCAGTCGGCGGGCCGCGTCGGGCGGCAGGAGCATGCCCGGCGGGAGCTCCTTACGAATGATCACGCCGCGAATGCGGTGCATCACGTAGAACGGCGCGCCCAGGAGGGCCGTGTCGTCGCAATACAACAGCGGCTGAGGCGCCGGCGGATACGCGCCGTGGAGCTTCGAGAGGACGCGGAATTCGCGGCCCATATCGTGCGCAGCCTTGACCTTGCTGCCAAATGGCGGCCGGCGAAGCACGAGATCGTATTCGCCCAGCCGCACCGAGTACGTCAGGTTGGAGTGGCCGGCCGGGAATTGCTCGACGACCAGCGGCCCCTCGGCCGCCGGCAAATGGCTGCGCAGATACGGTTCGAGCTGCGCGAGGTCGAGCTGCTCCCCCTCGCGGATCTCCCGTGTCTGATCCAGAAACTCGCTCACAAGTCAGTCTCCGTTGCGACAGCAGCGCGCTCGCCGTTGGCTCGCGGCTAAACCGCAAGCGGTTGGACGGCGCTTGTTGCAACTCCCCGCTCCGCGTTCCGCGTTTTCCGCCCCCCGCCGTCTACCCCTGAACCTTCAACCCATACCGGGCCAGCACCCGTTTGGCGACGACGGTCTTATGCACTTCGTCGGCCCCGTCGTAGATCCGCGCGCCCCGTTCGTTCCGCAGGAAAATCGCCAGCGGCGTGTCGCTCGTCACCCCCAGCGCCCCGTGGACCTGGATCGCCCGGTCGATGACCTTCATCATGACGTCGGCCACGTAGAACTTGATGCACGAGATTTCCTCGCGGGCCGAGGCCATGCCCTCGTTGTCGATCTTCCAAGCGGCCTGCAAAACCATCAGCCGCGAAGCATTGATCTCGGCCCGGCTCTCGGCGATCCACTGCTGCACGGTCTGCTTGGTGCCCAGCGGCTTGCCGGGCGCCAGCTCGCGCGTGGCGGCCCGCTTGCACATCAGGTCGAAGGACCGCTCGCAGATGCCGATCCAACGCATGCAGTGGTGGATGCGTCCTGGCCCAAGCCGTTCCTGGGCGATGGCGAAGCCCGCGCCCTCTTGCCCCAGCAGGTTGCTCCGGGGTACTCGGCAATTCTCGTAAGCCACTTCCGCGTGGCTGTCGTAATCGTCGCCGGCGTGGCCCATAATCTCGATGTTGCGCACAAAGCGGAACCCTGGCGTGCTCAACGGTACGATGATCTGGCTGGCCCGTTCGTGGGGCGGAGCCTCGGGGTTGGTCACGGCCATGACGATGGCGAACGACGCCCCGTCGTACGACGACGTGAACCACTTCCGCCCGTTGATCACGTAGTGGTCGCCGTCTTTCACCGCGGCAGTGTCCATCCAGGTGGGGTTCGAGCCCGGCCGGTCGGGCTCGGTCATCGAGAAGCAACTGCGGATATCGCCCCGCAAGAGCGGCACCAAATATGCCTTCTTCTGTTCCGGTGTGCCGAAGAGCAGCAGGATTTCCATGTTGCCGGCGTCAGGCGCCTGGCAATTGAAGGCGTAGTGCCCGAGCGTACTGCGGCCCAGCACCTCGCTGACCATGCCGTGCTCCATGAGAGTCAGGCCCAGCCCGCCGTGCTCGCGCGGGATTTGTGGGCACCACAGCCCCAGCTCTTTCACCTTCTGGCGTTTCGCCTGCAGCTCGGGCACCAGCGCCTTGAATCCACGGGCCCTGGCCGTCGGCTCGAGCGGATAGATTTCCTGCTCCATGAAGGACTGCATGCGTCCGAGCAGGTCTTGCATCTTGGGTGAAGTGCTGAAATCCATGGCGGGTCCTTTCGCGGTGAATCCCTCTCCCTCGACGGGAGAGGGTAGGGTGAGGGTGAGTTTTGGCGCGCCTGATCCCCTCAGCGATAGGTTAACAAGTCGGCGGCGTCGAGGTGCGGAAAAGCATTGAAGCGGCTGAGCGTGAACCGCTCGCCCGAGAACAGAAACTCGCTGAAGGCGCCGTTGCGGACCATCCAGGCCAGTTGCAGCGTGTGTCGATGCGAGATGCCCAAAGCCCGCTGCATGCACACGCCCACCGGGCCGCCCGATGAAAAGGCCGCGACCTGCCGGCCGCTGCCCCCGGCCGCGGCAATGTGCGACAGCGCGTCGTGCATGCGCCGGCAGAACGCCGACCACGACTCGACCCGCGGTAAGTCCAGTTCACCGTGCGCCCACATGTCGATTACCACTTCGTAGACACGTTGAAATGTTTTGAGCTTTTCGGCCCGGTCCGTTGCCCGATCCATCGCCGCGTGCAGTTCGCGGATGTGCGGATGCTTGGTCACCAATTCGGGCAGGGCCTGCTTGAGCACCGCCTCGGCCTCGTATTCATCCAGCCCAGCGAGCACGACCGGCTCGGCCCACGTCAGGCCGCGGTCGCGAAAGGCCTGGCCAACAATCCGCGCCGTTTCCGTGTGCCTGACGCACGGACCAGTGAACACCTGGTCGAACGTCACTTTCCGCTGCGACCAATACTCGCCCAGCAGACGCGCCTGCTCCTGACCGATGGGCGAGAGCTGGTCGTAGTTCTCGGCGAAGAACGATGCCTGGCCGTGCCGGACGACAAACAGATTGCTCATGGTTCATAGGTAAGCTGTATGTGGTAGGCAGTGGGCGGTAGGCAGAAGTGGTGTGCGTGCGTTGCTTACCGCCTTCTGCCTACCGTCTACTGCATTCAAATCGTGCTGCCGCCGTCGGCCACGTAAATGCCGCCCGTGCAATAGCTGGCTGCGTCGCCGGCCAGGAAGACGGCCAGGCCGGCCATCTCGTCGGGCTGTGCAATACGGCCCATGGGGATCTCGCCGAGGAACCGCTTCAGGTTATCTTCCGCCTGCCACAGCGCCGCGCTGAATTTTGTTTGCACCAGGCCGGGGCAGATCGCGTTGACGCGAACATTCGCCGCGCCCCATTCCTTGGCCAGCACGCGCGTGAGGCTGATCAGCGCGGCTTTGCTCACGCTGTAGATGCCCAGCATCGGCTCGGGCTTGATTCCGCCAATGCTGCTGATATTGATCACCGAGCCGCCGCCGCGCTCGGCCATGATCGGAAAGGCTCGCTTCGCCAGCTCGAGCGGCCCCTTGACGTTCACGGCCATGATCTTGTCGAACACGCCTTCGTCGGAATTGATGGTCGGCCCGAAGACGGGATTGGTCGCCGCGTTGTTCACGACGATGTCGACGCCGCCGAAACGCGCGACGGTCTTTTCGAGCAGGTTCTGCAAGTCGCTCGTGCTGCCCGCATGTGCGGCCACGGCCAACGCTTCGCCGCCGGCTGCTTGAATCGCCCGAGCGACGGCGTCGACCGCCTCTTGCTTGCGGCTGCTGACGACCACCTTGGCGCCGAATTCGGCCAGACCGCGGGCGATCGACTCGCCGATGCCCTTGCTCGCGCCGGTGACAATGGCGACCTTTCCGCCCAGATCGAAACGCCCCTTGATCGACGACGGCATAGAATCCCCCCTCGCATGCCCCCATGGAATTGTGCCCTGACGGATTCATGCGGCCCCGCCACGGCCCGGCCCAACCAGTAGAACCCCGATCAGCAAGTTAGCATCCGCCGCGACGCGCGGCAAATACGGCCAACTTTAGGGCTCGTACCGAACTAACTCGAGCAGTTTTCTTGCCACGGATCAAACCCAGCCCGGCCGAGCCGGAACCAAATTGGACAGGGAACGGACGAATGCGACGAGCCGTCGCCGCGAGGCGCCGCATCACCTGCAACGGCTCTCGGGTTTTTTTCGGTCGATCAATGGACAGGATAACAGGATCGACAGGAAAGGAACGAGGCATGCGGACGAGGATTTCTTCGCCCGTCTCATCCTGTCCATCTTGTTAATCCTGTCCCTCGGTCGTAATGGTTTCGCGTTTTTCGCACTTTCTGGCTTTCGCGATTGCATTTTCTTGTCCGTGTTTCATTCGTACTACAAACGTTGACTTTGCACGCGCCTTGCGCGGATTTTGATGGATGCCGAGGGGGTCGGGATTCGTTGTCGCCGGCGCATCGCGGCCGAGCGCAAGTCCGTCTCCGACAACGACTCGCCGACCCCATTTCATTGGTTCCGGCTTCGTCGGGCTGTGTTCAATCCGTGGCCAATTGAACGGGTTATTCATGCGCGGATCCTTAGTTGTGCAATGGTCTCCTGACCGTTACGCTCGTCCGGGCGCGGTCGGGAGAGCGCAGCGGTATACTAACGGCATCGCAGAGACTCTATCCGGCGAACCCGTACCATGAACAAGCCCGCACGACCGCGCAACGTCGCCATCCTGATCTTCGACGAAGTCGAGGTGCTCGATTTCTGCGGACCCTTCGAGGTCTTTGCCGTCACGGGCCGCAAATCCCCCGAGCCTCCCTTTCACGTCTACACCGTGGCCGAACGGGCTTTGCCCGTCTCGGCCCGCAACCAGCTCATGGTCATCCCGCGACACACGCTGGCCGATTGTCCGCCGCCGGATATTTTGGTCGTACCCGGCGGCTGGGGCACGCGGCGCGAGCTGAACAATCAGCCGCTGTTGACGTGGATTGCGGAAACGTCGCGGGCCGCCGAGCTGACGCTCTCGGTATGCACCGGCGCGCTCCTGTTGGCCAAGGCGGGCCTTCTCGCAGGGCTGACTGCCACCACCCATCACGGCGCGATCGAAGAATTGCGCGCGATCGCGCCGCAGTTGAGAATTGAGCCCGAGCGCCGCTACGTCGACAACGGCCGTGTGATCCTTTCGGCGGGCGTGGCGGCAGGCATCGACATGTCGTTGGCCGTCGTCGCGCGGCTGCTTGGGCCGGAGACCGCGGCGGAAACCGCGAGTTACATCGAATACCCCTGGCCGTGCGACAATTGACGGGCGCGCGAGGAGCGCGCCCGTCGATCGTGCATCACGCCAGGACTATTTCTTGGCATCCGCCGACTGCGTCTTCGCGTCCGACGTCGACTTGCCTTCCGACAGCGGCTTCCCCTCGAGCTGGTCGTACCAGGCCTTCGCTTCCTGGCGGTAGGCGAACGGGCCGGTTCCCTTCAGCGCGGATTGCAGCAATGCCTTGGCCTGGTCGAGCTTGCCGCGATCGGCCGAGAGTTTGGCCAGGAAGTAGGCCGTATCGAGGCTGATGTTGCCCCCCTGGGCCGCTCCCTGGAGAAACTTCTCGGCCTCGTCCAAACGGCCCAGTCGATAATAAATCCAACCCAGCGTGGCGGCGGCGTCAACGCTCTTGGGGTTCTGCTGCATGTTCGACTCGGCCAGCTTGAGAGCCCGCTGCTTCTTGGCGTCGTCGCCCTGCTCGATCAGCGACAGCGCCAATTGAGAGGCCACTAGCGGATTGCCCGGCGACAAGAGCGAAGCCTTTTCCAGGCTCTGGGCCGCGGCGGGGTAGTCCTTGGAAAATCGGGCCACGAGGCCGGCCAACAGCAAGGCGTCGACCGACGTGGAGTCGAGCTTCAACGCTTCGTCGGCCTGGGTTTTGGCCTCGGGGAAACGACCGTTCTCCCACAGCCACTGTCCCACCTCGACGCGGACCTTCTGGTTCTTGGGCGCTTGGGCGACGGCCGACTTCATCCACTTGTCGGCGCTCTCCTTGTTGCCCTTCTGCTGGAACAGCTTGGCCATGGTTACTTCGGGCGAGGGAACCTTGGGATCGAGCTTCGCCGCGGCCTGCATCTCGGTGTAAGCGCCTTTCTGGTCCGTGGTGAACAAGGCCCGACCCAGCCGAAAATGGGCGACGGCCGATTGCGGGTCGAGCTTTAACCAGTTCTGCAGGTGCTTCTGCGCGGTTTCCCATTGCTCGCGCATTTCGGCGACGGCGGTTTGCCCGGCCTGAGCTCGGATCTGCAGCTTCTTGACTCGCTCGGGGTCGCCCTTGAACGACGCGGTCAGCGGCGTTGCTTTGTCGAACAGCAACCCGGCGTCAGTGACCTTCGATTCGCGCAGCGCCAGCTCGCCGAACAGCAGATAGGCCTCGGGGTCGTCCGGAGTTTCCATCACGGCCTTTTCGAGCGCCGCGCGGCCCGCCGGCAAGCGGTTCGTCGCAAAGAACAAGTTGGCCAAAATCACACGCGGGTTCGACAACTCGGGATGAGCCTTGGCCGCGTTCTTAAGAATCTCGAGCGCTCCATCGAAATCCTGAGCCTGGAATTTTTTCTGGGCCTCGACCAACTCTGGGTACTTCTTTTCGAGCGTCTCATTCACCTGGGCCGGAGTTTCATCGAGACGCACCGGATCGGCCGCCGCCTGCTTGGCCTGATAGGCCACGGCGACGGTAACCAGCGACGCCAGCACGAGCGAAACCGAGACCAGCGACAAACAACCCATTGCAAGTCGCCGCATCAGCGGAGTCGCGAACAAAACACGTGCGATCGAAGGCATGTGAAATTTCATCGGAAGGTCTCGCTCGTTTTGGATTGGTGGGTGTTTGGGATTGTTGGCAAGGCGTGACGGAAAACAGCTTCGTCCTCTAACCCCCTCTCCGCAGGTCATGGGGCCCGTTGCGGGAGAGGGTAGGGTGAGGGCCAGGAGGGGCCGGGTGAGGGTCGCGGCCAAGAATCAAATCCGTCGCCCACTAGCCTACTACGCACCCAAACCCAGCTACGGCCATTGTACCTGCCAATTGGCGGGATTGAAGCACCTAAAGCAAACCACGATCCACGGGGGGTGTGGTGGTGCGGATCGTGCGGGTTGGAAGGGCCGATCACCCGCCGCAAAGGCACAAACAAGCAGTCTTTTCAGAGTCTCAGTGTGCCGCTGCTTGCACCCAAGCAGCGGCACCTCGTAAGCACGTGGAATTGCGCGGGAATGAAATCGATCAGTCGCGGTCGAGCGGACGAATTTAAAACCGTCAGCCCCGGAGGGGCGCAGGCATCTAGCCGTGGTCGTAAGACCACGGTGTACTCTTGGCGAATAGTCGTCGTAAGCCGCGCAGCGGCGACGTGTCGAAGTGGTTTTGACGACGCCGCTGGGCGGCTTCCGACCTCCTGGCACGCTCGAGTCCGTGAACTCACGTCCACGGCTACTTGACTTCTCCGACAGATATGCATCGGTGTGGCACGCCCTGAGGAACGAAGGGCGTGGCTTCTCGCGGCGCGCCACGACCATCGCTGCGCACTGGGACTTGCCACCCAAAGGTTCTACACACCCTCGAAGCGACCCGGCGTCCGAACTACTGCCCCTTGATCTTGGCGATGGCGTCTTTCGCGGCGTTGGCCATGACCTGGTCCTTGTCTTTGGTCAGCTTTTCCAGATGCGGCAGGGCCTCTTGCGCTCGCGGGCCCATTGCACCCAAGCGATTGGCGGCGATGACTCGCACGTCAAAGCCCATCTGGGGCCTGCTCTTGAGCAACTCGATCTGCTCCTTAGGATCTCCCTCGGAAGACCACACGATGGGCGCCGGGGTCTTCTTGCTGCAACCGATCGCCAGCGGCGCCACGACGGCGCAAGACAAAAGACAAAGCAGCAATAGTCTCACGTCTGAGCATCCCGTCTGAAAGCACTGACCATGGTCACGTTGGTGCGCCGAAGCAATCGCCGCCCGGGCGCGCCGGTTAGTTCGTCGGCACAGACGTCGTCTCGCCGCCGGCCCGCGTCGACAGGCCACGGTAGGCGAAAATATCCATCTGTTCCTGCAAGAATTGCACGGAGCCATCGGCCATCAGAAACTGGCAGCCGCCGGGATGATCGCTGCGAAAGTTCGGGGTGGTATGAGGGCCTGTGGAACCGCCACCCGGCCGCGGCAAGACGGGCGCAAGACGATTGCTGAAGCAGGCATCGGAGTTCTTCGCGAGTTCCAACTTGTTCCCATCCGGCGCGGCGCGCGTGACGGGGTTTTTGTTCATTCGATCGACCATGCAACCGAATTGGGACCCCGTATTCAGGTTGACCCCTGTTGCTAGCTGCAGCGGCGTGACGGTGCCCGGCAACCAGCCCTGAACCGCGGTAGCAGGCGCGCCGGTACTCTCAAATTGCAATTCCGGCCCCGTGCAACCGGCGCCGGCGCACAACTTCCAACGTTCGCCACCGGCGCCCTCGCCCATGGCGATGGTGTTGCTGGCGCCGTCGGTGATGTGTTGGAACCCATTGATCAACAGGTAATCGAAGATGCCCCGTTCGTCAGACTGGGCCGTCTCCGGATGATCGCAAAAGGCGTCCGTCGCCCCCTTGCAATATACGTAGTCGAGCAGGGCGAATGTACCGCCGACATTGGGCGGACTGGTTGACGGATAGAGCGCGAAAACGACTTGGCTGGTGAGCACAGCATCTTTCTGATTCGACGGACAGAGGAACAACGGAATCGACGTCTGAGCGATTTGCGGAAGCTGTTTGTGCCAGGGTAAACCGAAGTTGTAAATACTCTGCAGGTTCTTCTGCTCAAAATAGGGCAAAAGCATCGACGTCGTGCTCATGAAAAAGTCGCTGCCACCGCCGGCTTTTGGTCCGTAGATTCCGCCGGGCGGAAACACGCCCTGCGAATCATGGTAGTTGTGGATTGCCAGGCCGAACTGCTTCAGGTTGTTCTTGCACTGTGTGCGGCGGCCTGCTTCGCGGGCGGCTTGCACGGCCGGCAGCAGCAGGCCGATCAGGATTCCGATGATGGCGATGACCACCAACAATTCGACGAGCGTGAAGCCGCTCTTATCATTGAGCCTGCGCGGCTCGTAGGTGAGCTGCCCGAACGTACGCTGCTCGCACGTGCGTTTCGCAAATGTGCGTTGCCGGTGTGCGCATTTCCCAGACGCGATTCGCCCAGACATCATGGCGATCTCCCTCCGCGAAGTGAGCCCCCTCAACCCCAGAT
>Ga0163150_10003421_pt1 | contig 22378 bp, 24 predicted proteins | sample OliLakLV19P2IB_FD_148628 | JGI IMG/M metagenome (GOLD analysis project Ga0163150, IMG submission 148628) | Freshwater microbial mat bacterial communities from Lake Vanda, McMurdo Dry Valleys, Antarctica - Oligotrophic Lake LV.19.P2.IB | ecosystem: Environmental > Aquatic > Freshwater > Lake >...
GCGTAGAGAAATCTGAGTTTTGAAAATCCAATTGACCAATACGTAAAGAATTATGATATAAATGTGGTTCGCCCACCGGCTGGAACCGAGTGGGCGAAAAATCCACCCATCGAGGTTGCGATGAGCGAACAGAACCATTTTGCCACGAGCGAGGAAACCTGCAACTACGTGGCGAGCGCGAGCGATACCGCGCTGCTGGCATTTTCTACCGGGAAGGACGCGATTGGCGCGTATATCCAGATGCGGAGGCACTTCCGGCGCATTGTGCCGTACTACATGTACCTAGTGCCGGATCTGGAATTTATCGAGGAGTCGCTGGAATATTACGAAAAATGGATGGGGCAGAAGATCATCCGCATTCCGCATCCGAGTCTCTACCGCTGGATCAACTCCGGCGTGTTTCAGCCGCCGGAGAGGGGCGCGGTGATAAAAAAACTGGACCTGCCGAACCCAGAATACAGCGATATGCAGCAGGCCATCCGCGACGACCTCGGATTAGGCGACGAGTGCTATGTCGCGACCGGCGTTCGTGCCGCTGATTCGCCGATGCGGCGGGTAGCACTGACCAGATTTGGCTCGGTCAACCATGGCAAAAAACAATTTTGGCCGGTGTGGGATTGGAATAAAGAGCGGTTGATTACCGAAATCGAATCCGATGGCGTGAGGCTTCCGGTGGATTACCTCATGTTCGGCCGGAGTTTCGACGGGATCGACTATCGCTTTCTGGAGCCGTTGAGCCGTCATCGGCCGGCGGATTACCGGCGAATCCTAGAATGGTTCCCGCTGGCTGAATTGGAGATCAAGCGGAGGCAGTATGCTTGAGCGTGTCGAACTGGGCGTTGAAGCGCTTGATCGCGTAGAGCTGGGCGTTGATACTTCACCGCTCGCAAAGATCGAATATACCGGCGATGTCGAGAAAGACTGCTCGGCAGAATTCCGGGTAGCCAAAACCGCATTCCAAGAGCGCGCTGCAACTGATGCAGCTAGGCGGTTGAAGGCGACTGATTCCGAGTATTGGGTTTGTCTCTGCTTCCAGACTCGGGCGCAAGTCGAAGAATTTCTTCGCAATTCCGGGCATCCCGCGCCGGAAGAAAAGTATGTAGATGGTGTGGCATTTGCCGAGCGACTTGGCGTTACGGTAACGCCAGACGTGACGCCGTATGGCCAAACCAAGATTGATAGGAAATGGGCTGAGATAGCCAGAAAGGAATAGAGTATGAGAAATCGAACAACTGACGGTCGAGGAGGTCTCTTCGCTGCCGCTCGCGCTCGCGGTGGGGGCGGATCTTCCAGCGGTAGCTAATATGTGCCTGCCAGTGGCGCACACTCCGCCATACGGCGGGAACCAAGATCGACCAGAAATTAACAATGGGGTAAAGCAATGAGAAACCGACCTAGAAGTCAAGTCTTTAGAAGCCCGAATATGGGAAGACGTGGCGGCGGATCGTCCAGCGGATCGTAACGAGATGGGACTGAGAGGACCAATAGCAACGAAAGGAATTGTGGGGGCGGACGTGGCCGAATATATGCCGCCCCCACCGCACCTAAGCCCTGAGGAAGCGAAATACTGGGAAGGCATCGTAAGGGTACTGAACCGGCCTGGGGGCAGCCTTTCGCGAGCCGACGAGGGCTTAATCGAGAAGCTGGTGTCACTGGAAGCCCAATGGGCTGAGAACAAAGTGGAGTTGGCAAAATCTGGCCAGCTCTACAAAGACCCATCGGGGCGAGTTGTGAAAAGCCCACGGCTGGGGATTATGCAGGAACTATCAGATCAGATTATCGGCATATACCGAGAAATGGGTATGAGCCCTGTGTCCAGGAAAAGGTTTGCGCTAAACCTCCCCGTGAAGGCTTCGCCATCCAAGTTGGCGCTGATGGTGGCAAAGAATGGAACGACAGACACGGCCTAACGGGGACTTCTACGACGCGGCACGGGTTAAGCGGGCGTGCGAGTTTGCCGAAATGCTTACGGTCGCCAAGTCCACGAAGAGCGGCAAAACAGAGCTGATAAGTCTGTTCCCGCACACCAGAAAGCTGATAGAGGGAATTTATGGTTGGCGGAGGTCCGACGGAAGACGACGAACGCGGCGAGTATTTTTCTCCACCGGGCGAAAACAGGGGAAAACGCAATCGGCGGCTATCGTAGTTGCGATTGAATTTTTTCTCGAGGATGAGCCTGAGCAGGAAATCTACTTCGCGGCTACAGAAACATTGCAAGCATCGGTCTGCTTCGATGCCGTCGCGGGGATGATAAACCGGTCAGAGGAACTCAGCGATGAAGTCCACATAGTCCCAACATCTCGGCTTATCAGACACAAGAAAACCGGCAGCATCATGCGGGCGCTATCTTCTGATGGTAAAGGCAAGCACGGATATAACCCATCCATGGCTATATTCGACGAGTTCCACGCGTGGGGTGCGACCGAGCGCGAGCTACACGCGGCACTTTCTACCGGTTCAATGTCTCGTCGTAACCCACTCTGGATAATCCCGACGACGGCTGGCAGCGACAAGGAAACGCTATGCGGAGAAGAATACCGCTATGCGAAACGAGTACTGTCTGGAGAAATCGAAGACCCATCATATCTGACCATTATTCACGAGATACCGGAGGACGCAGATTGGACGGATAAAAGCCTGTGGCGCCTATCTCTTCCTCTGCTTGACAGCGGCCATCAGAGCTCCGAGGACTACGAAGATACGTTTACGCGCGCTTTGTCTAGACCGGCAGATCAAAACGACTGGCGCAGGTTGTACGGGAATCAGTGGACCTCGAGCGTTACGCAGTGGATCACGATGATGGCATGGGACGCTTGCGGAGATACGGAAATAACGGAATCCGAATTCGCTCATTTGGACTGCTGGGGCGGGCTGGACTTGGGATCGACCGGAGATTTCACGGCGTTGTATTTGTGCTGGCCACTGCCCGATGGCCGCGTGGTGGTACGTTCCTGGGCCTACGTCCCGCTGGACACGCTAGACGAGCGCCAGAAGCGAGACGGCAAGCCGTACCGATACTGGGCAGAGCGCGGCTGGCTGCGGACCACGGCGGGCCAAACTACAGACCAGGATGAAGTCTTCGGGCATATCGAAGAGTTGAACGACAGGTACCGAATACAGGGCATTGCGTGCGACCGCTGGCGGATAAAGTACATTGAGAAGCGCATGGAACAGGCAGGTATTGAAGCCTTTGACTGGGGTCAGGGATATCAAAGCATGGCTCCGGCGATCAATTTATTCGAATCGCTCGTATTCAACAAGCAGATTTCGCATGACAAAAACGAGTGCCTGCGCTGGAATATGGACTGCTGCCAAGTCATGAGCGACCCGGCTGGAAACAAAAAATTAGTGAAACCACAAACCAGTATCAATTCGCGACACATCGATATGGCTGTGGCCGGGGTGATGGCCATCGGGGCCGCGACGGTTAATATCGGCGAGCTTGACCCGTACAGCAACGGCGCGCGGCTGGTGGCGCTGTAATGGGGATGTTCGGCGCTATCGTGCGCAAGGCTCAAGCGATTGCGACGTGGTCCACGCGCGACCCGGCGCCGTATCTCGACCACGGCTACCTGCGGATGTACGAGCTACTGGGAGGTGGACAAGGAACTTCGGCCGGCATCGCCGTCAACGTAAAGCTGGCGATGACTTGCTCGGCAGTCAACATATGCACGCGCGTCATCACGGAGTCTCTCGCGTCTCTTCCGCTGGGCCTGTATTCCAAGCAGGGGATGAGCACCATAGCGGAGCAAAAAGCACCGCTTAGCGACGTGCTTTCAAAGCGTCCAAATCAATACAAAACCAGCAAGCGATTCCGTCAAACTTTTTTTCACCACGCGATCAATTATGGGGCCGGTTACGCGCGCATCATTCGCCGCGGGAACGACCCCGAGGGCGAGACTATCGGTCTCATTGGATTGCATCCGTCACAAGTAGAAATGCAAATCGAAGATAGCGGCGAACCGCTGTTTTTAGTTCGCAATTCGCAAGGAAAACAGGAGAAGGTGAAGGATGCCTTCATGCTCCACCTGCTGAATTTTTCAGACGACGGCGATACCGGCGTAGGTGCAATTGAAATGGGCCGCGAGGATATCGCCTTGGGTCTGGCTATTCAGCGCTACGGTAGCGCGTTCTTTGCCCGCGGCGGTGTTCCTGCCGGCATGATCGTCAAGGAGGTACCGTTCCGATCACAGGAGGACCGGGACCGATTCAAGGGCGATTGGGCTAAGGAATATGAGGGCTTTCAAGGCTTCTTCAAAAAAATGTTGGTTGAGGGCGGATCGTGGAAGTTCGAGCGGTTTGGCATTTCCCCAAGCGAATCCCAAATGATAGAGGCGCAGGCAGCAATTTTGGTGTCAATCGCGCGCTACTACAACCTCACGCCCCACATGGCCGGCGATCTTTCGCGGGCGCACTTTTCGAACGTAGAGGAGCTGGGGATTCAGTTCCTGAAAATCACACTTACTCCGTGGCTGGTGGGTTTCGAGCAGGAAATTTGGAGGTCACTCCTAACGCCTCGTCAGCGTGAGTCTGGGTGGTATGCTAAGCACAATATCAACGCCTTCCAGCGGGGAGATTTCCTGTCGCGCATGAGCGGTTACGCCACGATGCTGCAAAACGGCGTGATATCGCTCAACGACGCGCGGGCGCTGGAGGATATGGACCCCGTAGCCAGCGGCGGCGAGCATCTCGTGCAGTTGAATATGCAAAATGTCAAGGACGTGCGGGCCAATTCGGCGGCGAAGGCGTCCAAAAACACATCGGCATCAGTGCCAGCCGGAGGAACAAAATGAATCATTTTTTGATGGAATTAAAGGAAATCGCCGAAACCGGCATCTTCCGCGGCATCGCATCAGTGTACGGAGCCGAGGACCTGGGCGGGGACGTGATAGACAAGGGCGCGTTTACAAAAACCTTGTCAGAAAACCCAATGGTGCCGCTACTCTGGCAGCATCGCTCTTCCGATGTCATCGGCAGTATCTCGCTGAAGGAATGGCAGGGCAAAATCATGGGCGATGGCGCCCTTGACATGGAAGACCCTGAAGTGTCGGGAAAGATCTACGGGAAAATGAAGCGGCGCATGGTCAAGGGTCTGTCCATCGGCTTTCAGGCAATCAAAACGGCATGGGTCGAGGAGTCCGGCAAGCAGATCCGCCATATCGCTGAACTGAAATTGTGGGAAGTGTCAGTGGTGACATTCCCGATGCTCCCGTCTGCTCAAATCACGAATGTGAAAGAGCACGATGATACCCTCGCGCGCCTGATGCGCGCTGAAGCAGAAATTGAGGCACTCAAGGCAAAGTACGGCACTCATATTGAGCCGCCGATCGCCGCAGAGCCGCCAAACGCTAAAGGCGCTGAGCCGGGCAACCACTCGCGCGCACTGTATTTGATCGAGAGCCTTCGCCTCGGTCTAGCCAACTAACCGCGCGGCTACCCGCGCACAACCACTGTCGTGATGACAGAGGAGATTATTGTGGACCCACTTGAAAAAGCCCTGCTAGAGTTGCAGGCCGAGCAAAAGGCGAGTTTCGCCCGACTCGAAACCAAGGCAGATGAGCAGTTTGCCAAGTCAGGAAATGTTACCAGTGAACTTAAAGAGGAATTTGATCGGCTGGTCAAGCGATACGATGATCTAGAAGTTCGAGTGGCCAGCGCGCGCTCGAAGGTCGAATCGAAGTCAGTCTTCGATTTCCTCCGGGAAGACGAACCGCTTCAGCGATTCATGAAAGACCGCTCGGGCACTTGCCGAGTGGCACTGAATGAAAAGCACGCAGCCGAACTGTTCGCTTACAAAACGACCGTCACAACCGGCACGGGAACCGGCTATGCGGCTGCGGGAGTCCTGGAGATAGACCGCGATCCGGGTGTCGTGTACGAGGCGCGGCGTATGCTCAAGATGCGCAACGTCATCCCGGCACGGCCCACCGCATTCGGTAAAGTCTACTGGGTCAAGGTGAATGCACCGATGACCAAGGCGTCGCCAGTGGCTGAAGGCCTTTTGAAGCCGGAAAACCAGATGACGTTCACGACCGTCGGGGAAACCTTGCGCGTCATTGCAACGTTCATTACGGCCAGTCGCCAAGTGCTCGAGGACTGGGGCGAGCTGATGGGGATTTTGCAAACTTCCCTTCGCTACGAAGTCGACAAGGAAGACGACCGGCAAATTCTTCACGGTGATGGAACCGGCGAGAACTACGACGGCCTCATCACCCAGGCGACGGCATATACCACAGGGCTAACCGGCTCCGCAGCGTTCAACCGTGCCGATCAAATCGGGCGAGCCATACAGCAAATTGCTTCGGCAGACGAAACGGAACCTGGATTTGTCGTCATGAATCCAGCCGATTGGTGGAATGTCCGGCTCACCAAGGATTCCAACGGTAATTACATTTTCGGATCGCCATCTCAGCGTGGCGCGCCGGGGCTGTTTGACCTTACGCCAATCGTTACAACTGCGATTGGGGTGGGGAAATTCCTGGTAGGCTCTTCGCAGGCTGCTGCGGCTGAAATCCGTGATGGCTTTGGGACCGAGGTTGAGATCAGCACTCAGCATGATGTAAATTTTACCAAAAATTTAATTACCATCCGTGCAGAACGGCGATCCTTGCTCACTGTCAAGCGCCCTGGCGCGTTTATTTACGGCACGTTTGCAACTTCGCCGGCATCCTAACCAGCGAGCAGTACCGAGGGGCGGGCCTTCCGCCCCTTCAATTTATGCGCATCGTATTCCACAGAGACCTATTCAATCCGGCTGTTTACGGGCAAGCCTTCGATGGCGACGTAAAGGAGCTGCCGGACGATATCGCGGCATCACTCATAAAGCGAGATTTGGCTAGTGAATGGTACGCGACACCTCCTATTGAGTCAGTTGGTGCTCCCGCATCCGGCCCTGGCTCCATTTCCTGCATTATGCCGACCCGCAACCGGAGGAAATGGGTGCCGCGTGCAATCGAGTGTTTTCTATCCCAGACATACGCGGATCGGGAATTGATCGTGCTCGACAATGGCGAATCAGTCGCCGATCTCATCCCGCGCGACGCCAGAATCAGATACATGAGGATCAGTGATAACCACAAAACAGGCCAGCTTAGAAACTTCTGCTGCCAACTCAGCCAAGCCGAATTTATCGCCCATTGGGACGACGACGACTGGAGCCATCCCGAGCGATTGGCGGAGCAAATTGAGGCGATTGGCGACCAAGCAGTTACGGGTTACCGCACCATCCTTTTCGCGGGAGATACGGGCGTTTTTAGATACTCCGGAGAACAAAACTACGCCCTCGGAACCAGCCTCCTCTATCGCCGATCCTGGTGGGCGGAACACCGCTTCCCGGCGGAAATGACAGGCGAAGATGCGGCATTTGTCACGCGGGCGCAAGGCAACATCGTTATCACGAACGGGCTGGCGCGAATTGTCGCTAGCATTCACGATTCTCACACATCACCGCGGAGTATCACGGGTCCGGCGTGGTCGCAAGCGTCCACAGATGATTTACCGAAGGAGTACAGAGCATGAGCGTGTGGTATTGCATTCCCTCCGCGCGGCCGGCAGCCGAGGCGCAGGCGTGCGTTGAGGCGTGGCGCGCGATGGGTTATTGCGTCGCTGTGTGGCGCGACATCGGAGCCGATTTGCTGGACTGCGATTATTCTCGATACGGCGAGTATCCGGGCTACGCGCGAGCCGTGAACGCGCTCGCCGCCGATGTGCTTGCGATAGACACGGCTTGCGATTGGATCGTTACCGGCGGCGATGATGTGTTCCCGGATACGACGAAGCTGGCGGAAGAGATTGCTGTTGGTTGCTCGGAGCACTTCCGCGAATATCGGACAGTTATGTTGCATAGCTTTTCCCCGTCAGAAACCTACGGCGTAATGCAGCCCACTGGCGACCGCTTCGCCGATGGCAGTATCGACCGCATAGCCGGAAGCCCGTGGATGGGCCGTGAATGGTGCCAGCGCGCCCACGGTGGCACCGGACCATTACACCAGAACTTCACGCACATGCACGTCGATGAGGCGCTACAGGGCGCGGCTGTGGCGCAGGGCGTATTTTGGCAGCGACCGGACCTTACGCAATTGCACCGGCATTTCATGCGGGAAAGCGACGATATCAATTCACCAGCCGTCGGCAAGCCGATCCCGGCGCATTTAGTGAAGGCAAATTCTGCTTCCCACTGGGCCGAATCTAAAGCTATCTTTGAACGTATCAAGAGTGGCGGGTTCGCGGAGTGCTTGCCCGTATGACGCAGCAAACAGCAGCTAGGCTTGCGCTGGTCGATGACTACGCACGCCAACAAGTGCCACGAGGTATGGTGACATGCCTAGGCGGGGACGCCAAAGAATTAATCATAAAAGCCATGGAGGCGGAGGGATTGCTGCGGAGGCTGAATCCAAATATCAACTACAACGTACGGCGTTATGAAGTGACGACTGCCGGGTGGGAATGGGTATCTGCGCGGAGGCATTTGTGAGCTTCGATAACGTCGCATGGCGACCGATGCACTACTCGATAGGTGTCGAGATTGGCTCAGACTTTGCAGACGCGGAGCCGGGCAGCCCGATGCATTGGCAGCATAACAACGTCGGATTTTGGAGTCGCGAGGAGGCCCGGCTACTTCGAGACATCGCAGCGCAATTCCGGGGGCATTGGATCGAGATAGGGTCTCATACCGGCTGGACCGCGGCGCAAATCGTCGCCGCCGGCGCAACCGTTACGACGATTGACCCGATGTTCGCGTCGCCTTCATTTTTCCAACAATTCGCGCGGAATATGAACGCTGAAATGTGCGCAGGGCAGGTGATTCCCTGGCCCGGCCAGTCGGACTGGTACTTCGAGCATTGGGTAGACCATAGATTTATCGGCGGTCTAATTGACGGTGATCACGATCACCCGCACCCGCTACGCGATGCGATAAACTGCTACCGGCAACTTGAACAGCGCGGCGTGATCGTCCTTCACGACTTCCGCGGTCCTGGACCGTGGGCCGCGGGCGAGTATCTAGCGAAGCAGGGGATGCAGTACAAAATTTACGGCTCCGTTCACATGGTCGCCGTGTTCTGGCGCGGGGAGTTCACTCCACCGCCTGAAATAGTCGAGGGGAATACGAATTGGACGATGAATTACGGGCTGCCGGAGTGGATGAAGTGAAGAAACTCCTCATCACATTTGGCGGATCAGCATACGACTCAGTCACCGCAAAAACCGTTGAAAGCGCGCCGAGATTAGGCGCTGACGAAGTGCTTGTCTATGATGACAAGTGGCTCACAGAGCAGCCGCTATTCTCCGATTTCAGATTTCAACATCTGTTCACCCACAAGGGCGTAGGAAACCCGCAAGGGCGCCGCGGATTCGGCTGGATGTCGTGGAAGCCGACAATTATCATGGACGCGCTTAACCGATCCAATGATGGTGATATCGTGCTTTTCGTCGATGCCGACACATCCCCGGTCGCTGACTTCAGTGCCTTATATCGCCAGTGTGCGGCTGACGGCGGAATCATGGCGTTCATGGCGACTGGAACGACCGGGCCACTACGGAACGGCGACTGGAACAAGCGCGACTGCATGATTACTATGGAAGTGGATGAGCCGAAATACCTGGACGCCGGGGCCGCTGTAGCGCGCTTCATGTTGCTACAAAAGGGTGCTCCAGGAGTGGCTGAATTCCTAGAAAAATGGCACTATTTCGCGTTAAACGAATCGTGCCAGACGTTTGAACCTTCGGTGCTTGCGCCTGAGCATCCGGGATTTCGTGAGCATCGCTGTGAGCAAAGCGTATTTTCGAATCTGGTTCACATGGCTGGACTAAAACTTTATCGCGAGGCCTGCGAATTTGGCAAAGATTGCCCGCAAGATTGGGACTTGTATCCACAGCTATTTTCCCAAGTCTACGCTGGCGGAGAAAAGAACCTGAACGGTAGCCGGTTTCGAAATGTATAGCGAAAACCTGATTTTACAGCGATGAATTTAACCGCAATCATGCCAGCCCGCAACGAGGCGTGGGTACTCGGCCTGAGTGCTCGCGCGGCGCTCACGTGGTGCGATTCCATTGTGATCCTTGACCATGCCAGCGAAGACGAAACAATCGCCATAGTTTGCGGTTTAATGGACGAATTCCGTGGCCGAGTTAGCTTTCTCGGCGAGCCGAGCCCGGTCTGGAACGAAATGAATCACCGGCAGCGGCTTCTCGACTTCGCTCGAGGAATTGGTGCCACCCATATCGCGCCAGTTGACGCTGACGAAGTGCTCGCGGGCGATATGCTACCAGATATTCGGAGCCATATCGAAGGGCTACTACCGGGCCAGTTTTTATCTTGTAAAATGCGGAATCTCCACCGCTCCATTGATCGCTATCGGAGCGATAACAGCCCGTTTGGTTCGATGGCGGGAACGATGCTCGCCTTCGCCGATTCGCCTGGACTGGCATGGGCGGCGCGGAACGGGTACCAGCATCACCAGCGAAGCCCCCACGGATCGTATCAAGGGCCTTGCATTGAGGGAGGCGGGATCATGCATTTACAGTTTGCAAACTGGGACCGGCTGACGGCAAAGCAGAGCTGGTATCAGTGCATGGAGCGCATAAAGTACCCATCTAAACCAAGGCAAGAACTCGCACGAGCCTACGGGAGATCGATGGACGAAAGCGGGCTTGAAACGTCCGAAGTCCCGGCTGCGTGGTGGCAGCCATACGAGGCATACATGCACTACCTCCATATCGACGTGAAGCCATGGCACAGGGCGGAAATAAACCGCATGTTTGCCGAGCACGGCGCGGAGTATTTTAGCGGGTTGAATTTGATCGGGGTCTCATAAATGGCACGCCTAAAACTCACTGTAACATCGCCGCCGCAAATCCTCACTGAGCCGATTTTCGCCAGTGATGTTCTAGAGTATTTGGAAATCCCAGCCGCAGACACAACGCGGGCGAGCCTTATCGCGCGACTCATCACGGCGGCGCGGACAGTTGCCGAACTGCGCCAAGGCCGAGACCTTGTTTCTAAGCAGTGGGACCTGACGACCGAATCCTTCCCTTCATTTATTCAGCTACGAGAAGGAGCCTCATCCGTAGACCTTATCCGCTATCGCGATTCAACTGGGGCATATGTATCACTCGTTGATTCCACTGAATACATTTTTGACTCCATGGACGGTGTTATCACTCCGATTTATGGAGGCTCCTGGCCATCCTTCACTGCATGGCCAAACTCTCCGATCCTAATCCGATACACGGTAACCGCGGCGGCTGTTGAGGCCGACGTCATACAGGGAATGCACTTCCTGATTACCCAATGGTATTTTAACCGCGTGCCGGCGGAAATCGCGGGCTCAAAAGTAGCTGAATATCCGTTCGCGCTGGCACTGCTTGACCATGGCAAAGTGGAGAGCGTCTAGTGTTCGGCGTCCAACGATCCGACCGCAATCCGGGCCGGTTTAACTGCGCGCTGACGCTCGAGCCATCGTCAGAAGCGCAAAGCACCGCGGGCGACCATCAGCCCGGCTGGGATACCGCTCAGCCCATTGCCGTCCACGGGCGATGGATGCCAGCTAAATCAATAATTGGCCAGTCCGGCATGGCGCAAACGAAATTCGACGAGTCTGAGGGGCGATGGGAGATCCCTTGGGTCCAGGCATTAACTTCTGAGTACCGGGTTGCATTTGGAGTTAGGCTCTATCGCATCATCGGTATAGAAAACCTGGGCGAACGCAACCGCGAACTGCATCTTTATTGCGTCGAGGATGAGGGGGCAAAGGGCGTATGAGAATCCAATCCGCCATCGTCGCGTACCTGCAGCAGGCATCTACGGCAACCTATGCGCTTGTGGCTTCACGCACGTCCTGGGCGATCCCCGAGACAAACCCGGCCCTACCATTCATTCGCGTTCGCAAAGCCGGACACAGGCCGCTGGCGAAGGCTATGGCGACACAGACGCAATACCCATCTGATGCAAACATTGAAATCGTCGCCTACGCCAAATCACAGGACGGGGCGGCGGACATCATGGACGCGGTCACAGCCGATTTGCTCGCCGTCATCAGCCAGCGATTGCCGGTTACATCCCCGGTTACTGCTGGTGTGCCGTGGGTGAATATGATTCACGTCGCCGACGAAGAAGACCTCGTATCCGAGGAGGCCCGCGCAAAAGGGATTTTCGCTGAAGCGCGGATGTACTCCGTAATATACGATTTCAGACCTTGATTCCGCGGACTGTCGTGAGATAGACCGCTAACCACAAACTAACTACTGCCGTGAGGCAGAAGGAGCCCCACATGCCTTATTCAGCGTCCGCCGTAGCAGGCCGCATTCTCGCCTACTCGGTCAGCAACTCTCCATTTTCATACATAACTATTCGCGGCGCGTCGAGCCTTTCCTATGGCAACGCGCAAAAAAACGACATCAACGTAACCGCTATCAGTGATGAGGATGAGGTCTTTATCGCCGGTCGCCGGCAGGCGGCTGAAATCACTTTCAGCGTATATGTTGATTACGATGAACCCGCTCACGTGGCGCTGCTCGGCAACTTCGACGCAAACGCGCAAACGCTGATGTATTTTCGCGATACCCTGGACGCCACAGGCGCCGCAGCCAAGACCTTTGCTGCTTACGTAAAGCAATGGCAGGACTCCGCCGATGTTGACGGAGCTAACATGGCTGCAGTCGTGCTAAAAGTGTCGGGCGGCGTAGTAACTACCCCTTAAATTTATGAGTCCATTAACCAAGTCCGTTCAGATCCCCTGGAACGGAAAAACGTACCCTTGCCATCTCAATAACGGGAGTTTGGCAAGGGCAGAATTTGAACTGAACATCAGCATCATTTCGCCCAGCGAGGTTCCGTTTGGGTCGCGTCCTCTGATTACGCAGTTCGCGATTTACCTGTACGCGATGATGGCACGCAAGCCGTTCGTCGTGACGCTCGATGACTGCATGGATGCGGTCACAGGCGAAAACGGCCGGCGCATCATGGACCGCATAAATGAGGCGCTAGAAGCCCTGCTTCCGGACATCAAAAAACTCGCTAAAAACCTTGGCGCGGAGGAGCAGGGAAGCCCTTTGGCGCCCGCGAGTGGTGGGCTAGACAGTACGCCGCCGCTCGCCTCATCCTCAGAATTGGAGAACGCGAATTCTGGCGCATGACGCCCGGACAAGTGGCTGATTTGTGGGCCATGAAACTTGAGATAAACGAGGCGCGCAATGGCAACACTTCAAACAAGCGGCGGAAATAAACAGTGGAGGATCGAATTCAAAAACCTAAGATCATTGCAGCGTAATTTCAGAGCACTGAGCGACACTATTGACGGTAGAACGAACGGCGGCTTTTATCAGAAGCAGTCGGAGTATTTGAAATTTCAGTTTGGGATCATCGCAGCCAGCTTGCGCAATAGAATTCGGGCAAAGTCATCTGGATTGGGCGTTCCGAGCCGCGTCCAGCGGGCCGTGTTTTCGTTCGCCGACTTCGACGCCGCAAGAAGTTCGGCTGGCAAGAGATCGGCGCTCGTTGGGGTTCGCACTGGAGCTCCTCCGCGCCACGACAAAGCCATCTTTCGGCAATGGCAAGGGAAGCAGCAAGGCCGGAAACTCGGCATATCGTTGGCACGTATATTTGAGAGCGGAACGAAGCGTGGCATCACGCCTAAACGCTACTTTGAGAGCTCGATAGAGGCCTACAAGTCGAGTGTATTGCAAGCAGTGGCGGAAGCATACAAGCAGGCAATTCAGGCCTTCAGGCAGGACGCGCGACTGGATTAAATGGCAACGACCAAACTTTTAACAACCATCGAAGCCGACCCGTCATCTTTTGTCAAAGCGATGGGCGAAGTAAACGGCGCGCTTGCCCGTTCTGCGTCTCAAATTCAAAGGAGTTCAGGCGGCATGGCGGCGTTCGGCGGAACTCTGCAAAGCATCGGGCTAAAACTTTCGGCTGCTATCACATTGCCACTTGTTGGACTCGGCATAGGAACGATTAAAGCATCCGCAGACATGGACGTGTTAAAGCGGGCGCTACTCTCAACTACCGGGAGCGCGGAGGAGGCCGCTAAGCAGTTCGACCGGCTACAAGTGATTGCTAAGCTGCCCGGCATAGACCTTCCGGGTGCTGTTCGTGGCTCCATCCGGCTTCAGAACTACGGATTAAGCGCGGGGCTGGCAGAAAAGGCTCTGAAGGTATTCAGCAACGCTGTGGCTGGCGCCGGCGGAACTGCCGACGATACCGCCGAATCCTTGCGCCAACTTGGGCAGATGTACGGGCGCGGTAAAGTGACCATGGACAACCTCCGGATCATCCTGGAGCGCGTCCCTCAAGCCGCCGCGGTTATACGTAAGGAATGGGGTTCTGAAGCGCTGGCGGACCCCGCGAAGGCATTCGAAAAGTTAGGACTGACATCTTCGCAGGTCATCGAAACGCTTATCGACCGCATGGGCGATATCCCGCAAACGACGGCTGGTGTTAAAACGGCCATCGAAAATCTAAACCAGGAAATCACGAAATCGGCGGCGCGGATCGGTGAGCATTTAGTGCCTGCCGTGGTGGCCGTTATCCCGCACCTCGAGAAAATGGCTGAGGCGGTGGCTGACGCGGCGGATGGGTTTATGCAATTGCCGTCGCCGGTGCGTAATACCGGGCTGGCCTTGGTCGGGATTGCCGCAGCATTGCCAGTGGTCATTGTCGCTCTAGGAACGGTGCTATCAAACGTGGCTGCTCTGCGCATAGCTCTAGCGGGGACAAGCATCAGCCTAAAAGGATTTGCTGGGGCTTTTTCAGTCATCGGAACTGCTGCTGCCGGTGCCGGTGCCGCAGTCGCGTATTTCATGAATTTGTTGATTACGAACCGACAAAATACTGTCGATACAACAGCCAGATCAATCGAAGAACTGAACAAGAAACTAGGCTATGGAACCCCGGCTGCATTCCGAAGTGGCACGGATGCCATCCTCGGCTATATGCGCGTGCTGGCTCCGGCTGAGAAGGGAGTCGTGGTTGTTGGCGATGCGACCGAAGCGACCGCCGCATCGGTTGAGAAACTTACAAAGAAAATGCCGGCGCTCGCCAAGGTGACCGCCGATTCAGAAATCCTAATGCGGCTGATGGCCGAATCAACGCAGAATCACGCCCGTCAGTTAGACAAGGCTGCGGATATTCTGCGCACGTACGGCACCGTGTCGATTGACACAGCGATTTCGCTCTTGAAAGTTGCCGACGCACAATTTCGTATTAATCAAGCGTTAGACGAAGCGCCTGAGATTCATCAGAAGTTCGACTTCAAAGACATTCCGAAGTTCAACGCGCCGTCATTGCCTTTCAGCGACCCGGCTGAATTCCAGCGGATGAGTCAAAATATCGGTGAATTTGGCATGCAGACCAGAGAGCAATACGACCAGATGAAGGCGGCAGCCCAATCATCTGGTAAGGGGCAATCGAAGGCGCTCCAGCAGGTCTCACTTGTCATAAACGACCTAGGCAGGAGTATCACAGACATCATTTTCAAGGGCGGAAAATTTGGCGACATGCTGAAGTCAGTCGCAATGCAGGGCGCGCAGAGTATAACGCGGCTGTTGATAGAAGGCGCGCTGACTAAGCTGACGAAAAAGCTAATCAGCGTCAGTGGTCTCATGGGGAAAATCTTTGGCGGCGAGGCTGGTGACGGAGCAAAAGCGGCGGCGGCAAAAGCGGCGGCGGCAAAGGCTGGCGACGCAAGCGGCGGCATTGGCTCGTTAGCGGCTGCTGCCAATCCAATTACAGCGATAGTTACCGCTGTATCGAGCGTGGTCTCAGCCATCTCTGCTGTAGTCGCTAACTTCCAATTTGCGGCGATGAACAAGACTCTCGACCTGATCGAGCGGGAAGTCAGATACACCAAAATCTACACCGGCGAGCAGGGACAGTCGATCCTTTGGAGCACGCAAACAACCGCTGCGCGGCTTTTGCTCGCCAACGCCACGCTCGATTCCATCGCCGCATTCAGTTCGGACATGCTCGGCAATCTTCAGCAGTTGAACCAGCGCGGAAGCGGAGGAAGCGGCAACACGTACGTATTTCAACCAGCCGGAGGATACTACACTTCGGACAGCGCGCTGCGCGACCTGTTCGACCAATTCGCGCGGTACATGAAGGCGCAGGGAGCATAAGTGGGGATCTCGGTCCTGATCGCCTCCACGCTGCGAAATGCGCGTGTGGCGCCAGCGTCGATTTCAATCCGCAAGGCGCTTAGCGAGGCGGCGACGTGCCAGGTCATAACCAAAGACGCAACAGGCGCATTCATTCCCGCAGTTGGGAACATTCTGGAAATCCAGGACCAAGCGAGCGTTACTCAGTTTTTCGGCTCGATCCAGGACGTTGAGTCAGCGAAAATTGAGAACCGAGTGGGGATACAGTGCAGTATCTCCGCTACCGATCTAAACCACGCAACGTCGCGAAGGCTGGCAGGTGAGTATTCCTGGGCAGAAAAAACGGTTCTACAGATCGTAACTGACATCGTTACTGACTCACTTTCAGGCGATCTGACAGACATCACACTAGTCCAAACCGGGCCGACCATCGCAAACTTTGCAGTGTCTTACCCTACGGTCCGCGAGGCGTTTGACGCGCTCGCTGAGATGGCAGGCATGAGATGGTTTATCGACGAACTGAATAAGCTGAGATTCTTTACGCCAGCCGGAGCAACCGCTCCTTTCTCGATCACTGACACAACGAACGTATCGGCTTTGTCGATACGCGAAACCCGCGAGGATTACTCTAACTCGGCTGTGGGTCGCGTCGGGTCCGGGCTCGTTGACCCAGTGACCGAGAACTTCATCGGCGACGGCGTTAAGACATCATTTGAGCTTGTTCTGCCGGTGGGTCAAGTGCCGGGTATCCAGCTGGATACCGTTGTACAAACAGTCGGAATCGGCGGCGTTGATACCGGCAAAGACTGGTATTGGAACGAGAATTCCAACGAAATCAGGCAGGATTCTGGCGGCGTGGTCCTGATTGCTGCGAACACTCTCGCAGTTACTTACGTCGGAATCGAACAGTTCTATGTGTCCTCCGTCAACGCTGCCGAAGTAACGGCCCGCGCCTTGGTCGAAAACAACTCCGGCAACTATCAAAAATTCATTGAAGTTGATGGGCTAAAAACTCGTGGGGACGCACAGGCATCAGTCGCTGCTTATGTGGCGAGGCAGTCCTCAATGACGCACGCGTTGGGCTTCGAGACTAACGATTTCCTAGAGCCAGCGATCCTCGGCCTACGGCCAGGTGACGTTCTATCCATGACCGCGCCGGGCTTCGGTACAACTGGTAGTTTTCTGGTTCAGGCTATCGTCCTTACGCACATGGAAGGAGTCACCGATCAGGCTACATATCAGTGGCGTGCGCGCGTCGATGCCGTTAAGGGGCCTGTATTGCGGGGCTTTCTCGACCTGTTATCTACGGGAGGCGGGAGCGGAAGTACGTCCGGTGCCGGCGCAGTCTCAATTGGCGGCGCGGGCTCATTTGTTTACGAAGTCGTACTGACAGCTAATACTACGATTACTCCGCCAGTGGCATCCACCCCAGGCGGTCGGATAACCATCTACGTGACGCAGGGCGCGGGGCCGTATACCATTTCGTTCTCGACCGAATTTAAGCAGGTCGTAAACACCAATATTTCGGCCACAAATGGCGATGTTTCAGTGTTTGACTTCACGGGCCGCGCAGATGGCCTGTGGTGGCCTTCCAGCTTTTCAATGACAGGACTCGCATAATGAAAAAATTGATTTTATTCCTATCGTGCATGTGTGCCTTCCCGCAAGCGCAGACACCGTTTACGGTGTATCAGTCGTCCGGCTCCTCAACCGGGGCGGTCTGGCTCCAGGAGCGGCGGACGAATGGAGTAAACTTTCTCAAGTTGGAGGCGCCGCAAAGTATTGTTTCTGACTTTTCTCTAATTCTTCCGTCAGCGTTGCCAGCAGTAAACGGCGAGTGTGTCACAGGCACCACGGCAGGGGTGCTTTCTTTCGGCGCGTGCGCGGGCGCGGGGTCGTCATTCTCGCACAACGGTAATAGCTTCGGCGCGGCGGCGTTCCTCGGTACGAATGACAACTACGCGCTGGCAATCGAGACCAATAGCGTGCAGCGCTGGACATTTGACGCGACAGGGCATTTATACGCAGCGAGTGACAACAACTACGACATCGGCGCAGGAGCCTCCAATCGACCGCGTTCAATCTACGCGGCAACGTCAGTAGTGGCGCCGCTTTACGGGACAATGACGAGCTCGGCAATCGGGTTTCAGACGGATTCTGCGACGCGATGGAATGTTACGGCGTCTGGCATGTTCGTGCCGTTCATACATGACACCTATGACATCGGCCTCACCGGCACGAGGGTACGCGGGCTGTACGCAGGATTTGGCGAGTTTTGGAAGGCTGGCGGGACGGCATCAAGCGACTACGTTGACACGCGGAAGGTAAAAATACGGTCTGATGACGGTGCATCCGCTGCGTGGGACTTCCAAACGTTTGTTCCGAACAGCGGCGCGTCTTCCAATATTTATGTAAGGGATAATTCAGGGAGCCGCTGGCTCAAAGGGTGGCGAATAGAGTTATCCGGGGCGGTCAATTTTACGGAAGTCTATTCAGATTGGCTTCCTGCGAAGCGGGCAACAGTTGATGGCGATGCGGTTAATGATTCGTCATTTCCGTCGTTGGGGAGGAGCGGCTCGCGTTGGCTGAAGCTGTGGGCTTTAGATATCGACGCTTCGGGCGGTTTGGAAGTGACCGGCGGAACTCTATTGACTGGCAATGCGGTTTTGAGCGGCGCATCAAACACGATGTCAGGCACGATTGCCCCTGGCTTTGATGGCCTGGGGTCAATTGGTACGGCGAGCTATAAATACGGGGCGATGCACACCGTAGCACTCACCGCAACCGGCACAACCACGCTAACAGCAACCGGCGCAACGGCGGGCAAGGTTTGGACTTCGACAAACACCACAGGGCTTGGATCATGGCAATCGACAGCAGCAACCGCATATGACATCCGAGATTACGGCGGACTCTGCGATGGCGTGGCTGACGACACGGCGGCATTCACCGCGGCTTTTTCTGCTATCGCCGGGAACTTCGGGCGCATCACGATTCCGAGCGGGCGCTGCATGGTTACGCAGATCGTGCCGAATAACTCGTACATCGGCATATCTGGACAAGGTAAATGGTCGAGCTCTATCGAGTCGATATCCACGAGCGGTGAGTCCATCATTAAAATGACGCCGTTCAGCAAGTTTTATTATCTGGAGTTTTCCAGCTTTGCGTTGCGAGGAAAGGGTGATATAAACTCGCTGGCGCAGGTTGGAATCGAAGTAACTGGTACTTACGGAATGAATGATAGTTCTATTCATGACATGGAATTCCGCACTCTCGGGAAAGGTATCTATGACCGCAACACTGGCGTGACAGGCTCGAGCCATATCCAAATTCACAACAATCAATTTTCGATGGGATTTTATCCCACACTGCCAACTGTCACGGCGGCATCAAATGCAAATCCGGTGAGTTTCACATCCACTGCACACGGTCAGACCGGTTCGATAAGTATTTCTATCGGTGGCGCAACCGGATCTTGGACTTCGGTCAATGGGACATTTACCGGCACGGTGACATCCGCGAATACGTTCACGATACCTGTTGACTCAACTGGCTTTGGCGCGCTCACCGGGTCGCTGGTAGTTACGTTGCTAGTCCACAATCCAGGCATCGGCATTGAGAGGGACAACGAAGAGGGGTCTGGATGGCAAATTACGGATAACGACTTCGGCGGTCTGGCAGAGATTAGCGGTGCGACTTCCGGGAATCGAGCCATCTATTTTCACAGGTTCGTGGGCGATTTGATGATAGTCGGCAACCACATCGAGGGTGGCTGGATTGGTATTGACCTGTCGTGCGACAACGGCACCTTCGCTACGGGAGCATGCTCCTACGGGCAAAACGTACTAGCGGTGGGAAACAAGATCGATGGAATACCATACGAATACCGTCTATACAACATTTCCAGTTCCGATTTTACCGGGAACCGCGGGCGAGGAATCGACCGGTCCTATATCACGTCAGGCGGCGGCGGGTCATCTACTCAAAATCAGTACACGCCTAACGCCGTAGCGGCATCAGGCAACTCAGCAGCAGGACTGGAGATGAGTGGAGTGGGCGGTAATTTGGCGCTCAACACGTACGATTCTGGACGTATAAGAATCGGAGATACCGCTACGAATTTATCGGCGCTGACGAATGGGATCAGCGTCTTCGATGCATCCGCATCGAGCGGCATAGCGTTTGGTCAATCAGATACGCGAAAAGTGCTACTGGCGTGGACGTACAACGCAACCGCCGGCAGCGCGCTCGCCACACTGTCCACGTCCGGCCAGGCGAATCCAATCCAATACGGGGCAGAGTATCATCTATTCCAGACCGGAAGCGTGTCGCGCTGGGCGATTGACGCGACAGGAAAGTTCCAGCCTCAAGCAAATAATGCGTACCCGATTGGAGACTCATCGCTCCGGGCGTCTAACGTATTTTCAGTTCTTGGGAATTACTCTGGGTTGCTGACAGCCAGCGCGGGGCTAACGGTTACAGGCGGGGACACGACCGTCGAGGAAATACGGTTCGGAACTGGCAGCACGTACAATATAGGCACGACCGGCGCGCGGGCGCGTCGCGTATTTACGCAAGGCATCACGACCGGCGGGCCGTCTTACTGGGAGTCAGGCTCAGAGTTTATTATGCGCTCCGGGTCTATTATGACGCTTGAATTCGGCACGCCCGGCGCTGGGAAGGTACTCACATCTGACGCGGCTGGCGTCGCAACATGGCAAGCCGGAAGCACGCTGCCTGTAGCGGATACCACTAGCATTGTGAGAGGGTCTGTTGATCCCAGCAAGCTGCTGGCTTTTGAAGTTGATGGCTTTTCCGTTGGGACCACGCGAACGCTGACTCCTCAAAATGCCAACTATACAATTGCCGGTACTGATATTTCTCAGACGTTCGGCGCGACGCAAACATTTCGCAACATAGCCTTCGAAACGGGCACTACATACAATGTAGGGACATCCACGGTATACGCGCTTAACATTTGGGCAAGCTACGTAGAACCAAAAACGCAACTGGTGATGGGTAGCGGTGTCGATGTGTCAGGGGATTTGACTCCGGCCACAACATCTTTTTACAAGCTTGGGAATTCCAGTCTCAAGTGGTCCGCAGTCTACACAGACAACCTCTACGTGTACAACAGTATTCAGGCGCCGAGCGGCAACTTAGGCTATACAGGCACGGTCACAGTGCGGGACGCTGCGGGGACTGGCACTTGTACTAATATTTTTTCAGGCGGGCTGAGAACCGGCGGAACGTGCTAAAACTTAACTGTATGCGAATTATTTCGATAATCCTACTGGGCGCGGGCCTGGTGGGTGCGGCTGAAACCGCCAAACCACCCGCAGCAGCAACCACACCGGCTCCCCGTCTCAACACGGCGGAGATCGTCGCATTTTCCGCCGTCGAGGCGCGAATGAAATCCATCCGCGAGGAATTCGACGCACTCACGAAACAGCGGGCGGAGATTGTTGCGGATACATGCCGCCGCGCGCTCAGCGTGCCGGCCTGCGACATCAGGCCCGACGGTACAATCGCCAAACTCGCGGAGGTAAAATGATATTTAAGATCATTTCTTTGGCACTGCTAGGCGCGGCGTGCTGGGCGCAGGGAAAGCCTATCTGCGGCGACCAGCCGACGACGCCGCACACAACGCTAGTACAGGTTTCTTGCATCGATTACGATGCGCTGGCTAAATACATCCCGTTCATCACGCAAAAAGGCATGGCCACCAAAGTACTTATCCACGCCAAAACAGGGACCGTGGTTCGCGTAACGCTTATGGGCAAAGACGGTCCTGTGACCAAGTACGAGCCCATCATCCGCGACTCGTGGAATCGGTTCGTAGCCATGATCCAATTCGAGGGTTTGTACACCGAGATCGTGGAAATAGTGGTGTATGCAAAGTTAGAATGATCCATGACTACCACACAACCCACGCAATTCGCCATGACGAACATGGCGACTACACAACGCGCCGCTCGCGCCGCGAATCTTAAGCTGATCGCCAATGGATCGGTATCAATTGAGCGCAAATACTCAATCCCGGCTGAACTTTCGACGGGTCAGTGCATCATTGAGAGCGCGTGGCTGGCAAAGGCCCCGGCCAATAACTGCTTTGGGCTGAAATCGCCAAAGGGCGCGGCGATCTACCAGACGCTGGCAACGAAAGAATTGCTCACAAATGCGCAGATAGAAGCCGAAAGAAAGCGCGGGAAGAATATCATATCTGTTGGACTGCTGATCAACGGCAAACGGACTGTGGTGATCGAGGAACGCTTCC
>Ga0163150_10003424_pt1 | contig 22367 bp, 19 predicted proteins | sample OliLakLV19P2IB_FD_148628 | JGI IMG/M metagenome (GOLD analysis project Ga0163150, IMG submission 148628) | Freshwater microbial mat bacterial communities from Lake Vanda, McMurdo Dry Valleys, Antarctica - Oligotrophic Lake LV.19.P2.IB | ecosystem: Environmental > Aquatic > Freshwater > Lake >...
GGCGCGCATCGCTGCGGCCGCGAAGCAGGCCGACGGCCGCGTCGAGGTCGAGCTGGCCGACGTGCGCGGCGCGATCGCGAACGGCTCGTTCGGCGTGTTCGACCTGACCGACGGAATCGTGCGTGGCGCACGGCTCAGCGCGCGCGTGTGCGACGACCTGCTGGGCGCCGCGGCGATCCTCGTGGCGCTTGCAATCCTGGCGCGCGAGGGTCATTCGCGCCCCTTGGCCGGCATCTTCACGCGCGCCGAGGAGACCGGGTTCGTCGGCTGCATCGGCTTGCTCGAGGAGCGCGCGCTGCCGAAGGACGTGGCCGTGATCGGCCTCGAGTGCTCGCCGCGCCGTGCCATCGCGCGCGTCGGGCTCGGGCCGGTCGTGCGCGTGGGGGACCGCTTGTCGGTTTTCGATCCCGAGCTGACGCACGATCTGCAGGGCGCGGTCGCGCGCCTCCGGACCCGCGTGCCGGCCTTCGCGGCCCAGCGCGCTCTCATGGACGGCGGGAGCTGTGAATCGACGGCCTACAACGCCTGGGGCGTGCCCGCCGGCGGCGCGTGTCTGGCTCTGGGCAACTACCACAACGCCGGATCCGACGGCCGCATCGCGCCCGAGTTCGTCGATTGGAACGACCTCGAGGGCCTCGTGGCCTTGCTGGTCGAGACGGCGCGCGGCTTCGACGCGGGGGAGGGGCGCGGCGTATCCTCCGCCGCGGGAATCCGCGTGCGCTTGCTGCGTAGCTGGGCGCGAGAGTCCGATCGGCTCGCCGTCTCTGCACGTCGGATCGCCGCCCTGCCCCGCACCCACACGAAGGCCAAGAAGACTCCGCGAAGGAGAGCGCGATGACCGACTCGACCTGGGGCGACGAGACGCTGCCGCCCAAGAAGAAACGCATCCCGACCTGGCTGTGGTTCTGCGGCGGCGGTTGCATCGTCGCGGTCATCCTGGCCGTCGTCGCCGCGTTCTTCCTGTTCGAGTACTTCAAGGGCTGGGGCAGCCCGGAGAAGCAGCTGCCCGCGCTGGCCAAGGTGCTGCCGTTCGACGAGCCGTTGCCGCCCGAAACCGAATTCCAGATGGCGATCCGGTTCCCCTTCGACTGGTTCGTCTTCATGGACCGCCGCGGGTTCATGCTGCAGTTCATCGTCGTGCCCGAGAGCCAGGCTAAAGAGATCCGCGACACGATCCTGAACCCGGAGTTCGGCGGCGGCTTCATGGGCAACGGCAACCGCGACGAGATCGAGGAGGCGCTCGTCAGCGTGCAGGGCCGTGAGCTGAAAGGGCTGAGGTACGTCCAGCACGGCGGCTCCTCGGACGAGGGCAAGGGCGCCGGCCCGGGCATCGCGCTCGAGTTGAGCCAGGAATCGGCCGGAAGGCTCGTCATCCTGCAGATCGTGAGAACGGGCGGCGAAGGCCAGATCACGGACGAAGAAGTGCTCGACCTGCTGAGACCCTTCCATGTCGGTCCCGTCCGCTGAACTCCACTCGGTGGCACCGGCCAGCTCCCCGGTGTTCGCGCCCGGCCGCCTCGGCGCCGCGGGTCTCATCGGATTCGCTCTGGGCCTGATGCTCCTGGCCGGTGCGGCTGCGTTCCTGCTGTTTGCCCGCGGCGGGCCGATCGACGGACGGGCCGAGATGGTGCGCGTGTTCGGCGTCGCCGATCTGCCCTTCGGACTGCAGATCGCGTCCGCGACGGTGATGCCGAGCGGCGAGAAGCTGGTGGCCTACGCCGCGGCGGACGCGCCGCCCGAACCCGCGCGCGTCCAGGTGCCGCCGCCCGAGCCGGGCGCGATGGGGCCGCGCGTCGACTGGTCGGTGATCGCGATCCCAGCGACGCGCGAGCCGCCGCGCCTGGCGACGTTCCTGATCGTAGAAGGCGCGAGCGGACGGGAAGTGATCGATGCGCTGGTGCGCAACGTGCACACGCCCGACATGAAGGGTCTCGGTGCGGAGGGCGGAGCCGTCCTGATCGATCGCGGCCGCTCCGATTTCCGCGGCTGGGAGTCGGACTGGGTCCACTTGCGCACCTTCGAGCCCGGCGGCACGTTCCGCGACGCGATGCGCATCTCGATCTCGAGGCCCGATCAGCCGGCCGTGCTGACCGCGCTGTGGGCGCGAGGCAGCCCGGCCACGCGGGAGATGCTCGACGCGCTGCTGGCGCCGTTGCGCGGCTCCTGACCAGCCTCACCTGAATCAGAGAGCCCTTACGCTCGATTTCTTCTCAGTCTCTGAGCCCGGATGATTCACGAAGCCCTCGGGTGGGCGCGCTGGAGGCTGCCGCTGCCAATCGAAGCGACCGCCGGCCAGCTTCGGGGCATCACCCTCGCCGTGCGCCGAGTCGGCGCTGGGATGAGAGACGGTCGCGCTGCTGCCGGGTCTCACGACAGAATTTGATTCGGCAGAGATTCGCGAGCCTTGCCCGCATGCGTTGGCACGAAGGTCCGCCGAATCGATCGCTCCCTGACCCGGCTTTCGTGAATCATCCGGGCTGACACCGTTGTCTACCGGGCAAAGGTGTCTGACACCGTTGTCTACCGCCGCTCGGTCGCAGGTGGCGCGTCCGCGAGGACTCGGCTCGACGACGCGGCCTCCATGGCGATCTCGTACGAGCGGATCCGCGCCGCGTGGTCGTGGATGGCCGAGACGAGCATCAGCTCGTCGGCGCGCGTCGTGCGCACGACGCGCTCCAGCCCGGCTCGCACGGTCTCGCGCGAGCCGACGAGCGCAAAATCGAGCATCTTTGACGCCTGGGCCTTCTCGTGCGGCAGCCAGTATTTGTCGATGTCCTCGATCGGCGGCCGCAGCGGGCCCGGGTCGCCGCGCACGAGGTCCGTGAACTGCTGCTGCGCCGACGTGAACAGGCGGCGCGCTTCCGCGTCGGTTTCGGCCGCGAACACGTTGACGCCGACCATCGCGTACGGCGCGGCGAGCTGCTTCGAGCGCGTGAACTGCTTGCGGTAGGCCTCCAGCGCCGGCATCAGGTCGCGCGGCGCAAAGTGCGAGGCGAACGCGTACGGCAGGCCGAGCGCCGCGGCGAGCTGGGCTCCGAACGTGCTCGAGCCCAGGATCCAGATCGGCACCGCGCAGCCCGCGCCGGGCACCGCCTGCACGGGCTGCCCGGGACGAACCGGCCCGAGCAGCACCTGGAGTTCCTGAACGTCGCGCGGGAAGTCTTCGGCCGCCGCGGGATCGCGGCGCAGCGCGCGCAGTGCCCGCTGATCCGTTCCCGGAGCGCGCCCGAGTCCCAGGTCGATCCGGCCCGGATGCAGCGCTTCGAGCGTCCCGAATTGCTCGGCGATCACGAGCGGCGAGTGGTTCGGCAGCATGATCCCCCCCGCGCCGACGCGGATCGTGCGCGTGCCGCCGGCGAGGTGGCCGATGACCACGGAGGTCGCCGCGCTGGCGATCCCGGTCATGTTGTGGTGCTCCGCCACCCAGAAGCGGCGGTAGCCGAAGCGCTCGACGTGCTGCGCGAGGTCGAGGCTGCGCTCGAGCGCCTCGCGCACGGTGCCGCCGCGCAGGATCGGGACCAGGTCGAGGATGGAGAGGTGGACCATGAAACACCGCTCGTCGTCCGCGCGGGGCGCAGGTTCAATCGGCCGGCACGCCCGGACGCGCGTGGCCCGCGAACGCTCCCGAACGGGCCGCCCGGCACCGTGCGGTAACCTGTTCCGCGTGAACTCCGGCTACGTCTACCGCGACCGTGTGCGGCCGCACGATGCGCGCTCCAGCGTACTGGACTACCACGCCGCGCGCTTCCCGCACTCCGACGTCGCGACGTGGCGCCTCTCGATCGAGCAGGGGCTGGTTCTCGTGAACGGCCGCGCGGCGGCGCCCGACGAGCTGCTGCAGGTCGGCGACGAGCTCGCGTTCCACCGGCCGCCGTGGCGCGAGCCCGAGGCGCCCACGACGTTCGCCGTGATCCTCGAGGACGACGACGTCCTGGCGATCGAGAAACCGGCCGGGTTGCAGGTGCTGCCGGCCGGCCCGTTCCTGGCGCGCACGTTGCTGACCCTCGTCCGCGCGAGTGATCCGGCGCGTGCGGACAGCTCGCCCGTTCACCGCCTCGGTCGCGGCACGTCCGGGATCGTCTTGTTCGGCAAGACGAACTTCGCGCGCGCGGCTCTCTCGCAGCAGTTCCGCGATTGTCTGCCGACCAAGACGTACCTGGCGCTCGTCGAGAACAGCTTCCTGCCGACTTCTTTCGTCGGGCGCCAGCCGATCGGCCGCGTCGAGCACGGGCCCATGCAGATCCACGTCGCGCGGTGCGATGGCAAGCCGGCGACGACGCGTGTGCGCGTGCTGGCGCGCCACGTCGACGGCGAGCGCGCGCTGGTCGCCGCGCAACCGATCACCGGCCGGCCCGACCAGATCCGCATTCACCTGGCCGCGGCCGGGGCGGCAATCGTGGGGGATCCGCTCTTCGGGCCGGGCGGCGTGGCGAAGAGCGACGCGACGCCGGGCGCGTGCGGCTACTTCCTTCACGCGGCGGCGCTGCGCTTCGAGCATCCGCGCGGCGCGCGGACCGTGAAACTGCGCTCGCCGGCGCCGTGGATGTCGGCCGTCTAGGATTCGAGCGCGATCCCGCGCGCGTCGAGCTGAGAGTCGGTTCAGCGGCGCAGAGCGCCTGGCGCCGACGGCCGCGCTCGCCGCCTCACGATCCCTCAGATTCGCGGGAGCGCCTGGATCAAGCGGGCAAGGCTTACAGGACAGGCAGTTACGTTCGCTCCGCGCGGGCACTCCAGCGACCCTTGCCGGCAGGCGTCGGCTTGACACATGGCGATCTCGGCGCCAACCGTGGGAAGCAGATGAGCAAACCTCTCGTGATCGTCGAGTCGCCGGCCAAGGCCAAGACCATCGCCAAGTTCCTGGGCAAGGGCTGGGTGGTGGAGGCCTCGATCGGCCACGTGCGCGACCTGCCTTCCAGCGCGGCCGAGATCCCGGCGGCGATCAAGAAGGAGACGTGGGGGCGCATGGGCGTCGACGTCACGAAGAACTACGAGCCGCACTACGTCGTGCCGGGCGACAAGAAGAAGCGCATCGCCGAGCTGCGCGCCAAGTTGAAGGACGCCAGCGCGCTCTACCTGGCGACGGACGAAGACCGCGAGGGCGAGGCGATTTCGTGGCACCTGCTCGAGCTCCTGAAGCCCAAGGTGCCGGTCAAGCGGATGGTCTTCCACGAGATCACGCAGAAGGCGATCGACGCGGCGTTGGAGAACACGCGCGAGATCGACACGGCCCTGGTCGATGCGCAAGAGGCGCGCCGGATCCTCGACCGCTTGTACGGTTACGAGGTCTCGCCGGTCTTGTGGAAGAAGATAGGCCCGGGCCTTTCGGCCGGGCGCGTGCAGAGCGTGGCGACGAAACTCGTCGTCGAGCGCGAGAAGGAGCGCATGGCGTTCCGCTCGGCGAGCTGGTGGGACGCGGACGTCGAGCTGGAGCGGCAGGGCACGCGCTTCCCGGCGTCGGTCACGAGCCTCGAGAGCAAGACCCTGGCGCAGGGCCGCGACTTCGGCTCGGACGGAAAGCTGCTCGCGAACCGCACGGTCGTCGTGCTGGACGAGGCTGCCGCGCAGAAGCTCGCGACCGGGATGCGCGGCGCCGACGCGAAGGTCCGCAAGGTCGAGGAGAAGGAATACAAGAGCGAGCCCAAGCCGCCGTTCACGACCTCGACCCTGCAGCAGGAGGCCGGCCGCAAGCTCGGCATGACGGCCAAGCGCGCCATGCAGGCCGCGCAGTCGCTCTACCAGAACGGCTACATCACCTACATGCGCACGGACAGCGTCGCTCTGTCCGGCGAGGCCATCGCGGCCGCGCGCAAGCTCGTCGGCGACGAGTACGGCAACGAGTACCTGCCGCCGTCGCCGCGCGTGTGGCGCGGGAAGCAGAAAAATGCCCAGGAAGCGCACGAAGCGATCCGCCCGGCCGGCGAGTCGTTTCGCAAGCCGAAGGAGATCGAGGGCGAGGTCGGGTCCGACGAGGCGCGCGTCTACGACCTGATCTGGAAGCGCACGGTCGCCTCGCAGATGCTCGACGCGCGCATGAAGAGCGTCGCGGCGACGTTCGACGTGACGTTGAAGGACCAGCGCAAGGCCGAGCTCGTCGCGCGTGGCCGCACCGTGCTGTTCGACGGCTTCCTGCGCGCCTACGTCGAGGGTCAGGACGAGGCCGACGTCGCGGACAAGGAAGAGGAGGCCGTGCTGCCGCCGCTGAAGCAGGGCGACGTCGCGCAAGTCGCGCGCGCCGATGCTTCCGGCCACCAGACGAAGCCGCCGGCGCGCTACACGGAAGCCGGCCTCGTGCAGAAGATGGAGGAGCTCGGCATCGGCCGTCCGTCGACCTACGCCAGCATCATCGCGACGATCCAGGACCGCGAGTACGTCGAGAAGCGCGGCGCCGCACTCGTGCCGCGGCCGCTGGCGTTCGCCGTCGTGCAGCTCATGGCCGAGCTCGCGCCGACGCTCGTCGACTACTCCTTCACGGCCGGGATGGAGGAGGAGCTCGACCAGATCGCGCGCGGCGAGATGCAGCGCCTGGGCTTCCTCGACGCGTTCTACCGCGGCAACCAGCCCGGCCTGCACGCGATCGTCACGGAGCACGTCGACAGCATCGACCCGAAGCGCGTGTGCACGATCCCGCTCGGGACGAAGGACGGTCACTCGGTCGACCTGCGCGTCGGGCGCTACGGTCCGTACATCGAATTCAGAGGCAAGCGCGCGCAGGTGCCCGACGGGCTGGCCCCCGACGAGATCACGGTCGAGAAGGCCTTGGAGCTGATCGAGACGGCCAAGCAGGCCGACGAGCCGATCGGCAAGGACGCGAACGGCCTGCCCGTGTACCTGAAGACCGGTCGTTTCGGCCCCTACGTGCAGCTCGGCGACGACCCCAAACCTGTCGAGGGCGAGGCCAAGCCCAAGAAGGGCAAGGGCAAGGCGAAGGACCTCGGTCCCAAGCCGAAGCGCGCGTCGCTGCTCAAGACGATGAGCCCGAAGACGTTGACTCTGGAGCAGGCGCTGAAGCTGCTCTCGCTGCCGCGCCAGTTGGGCGAGGACGTCGACGGCAACCCGATCGTGGCGGCGCTGGGCCGTTTCGGCCCGTACTTGATGAAGACGATCCCGGGCGCGGAGAAGCCCGATTACAGGAACCTCAAGACGGAAGAGCAGCTCTTCTCGGTCACGCTCGAGGACGCGCGGGCGATCTACGCACAGCCCAAGCGCGCCGGACGCGGGCGTGGCACGCAGGCGCCGCCGCTGCGCGAGCTGGGCGTCGATCCCGCCGCGGGCGCGCCGGTCGTCGTCAAGGACGGCAAGTACGGCCTGTACCTGACGGACGGTACTACGAACGTGACGCTGCCGAAGGGCATGAACGCCGAGGACGTGACGCTCGAGATGGCGTCGCGCATGCTGGTCGAGAAGCGCGAAGCCGGCCCGTCCAAGCGGAAGAAGAAGACGTCCACCCGGCGGAAGGCTGCCACGCGCTCGTGATCCGGTACGAGGGGACTCTCTACCGTCCGCCGTCCGAGGCCGAGAGCCTGATCCTGCAGGCGACGATCGGCTGCTCGTACAACAGCTGCACGTTCTGCGCGATGTACCGGGACAAGAAGTTCCGCGTGCGGCCGATCGACGAGCTGAAGGCCGAGATCTCCTGGGCAGCGAAGACGTTGCCGCCGGTGCGCAAGGTGTTCCTGGCCGACGGCGACGCGCTGGTCGCGAAGAGCATCTTCCTGCTGCAGGTGCTGGCCGAGCTGCGCGCCGCGTTCCCGGAGCTGCGGCGCGTGTCGTGCTACGCGTCGCCGCAGGCGCTGCAGGTGCGCACGGTTGACGAGATGGCGCGCCTGCGCGACGCGGGGCTCTCCCTCTACTACTTGGGCGTCGAGAGTGGCGACGACGCCGTCCTCACGCGGCTGGAGAAGGGCGTCGACGCGGCCGAGATGGTGCGCGTCGCGGCCAAAGCGACCGAGGCCGGTGTGCAGCTCTCGACGATGATCCTGCTCGGCGCCGGTGGTCGCGCGCGGTCGCTCGAGCACGCGCGCGCCTCGGCCGCGGTGCTCAACGCGATCCAGCCGCGGTTCGCGTCGACGCTGGTCATGACGCCCGTGGCGGGCACCCCGCTGTGGGACGAGGCTCAGCGCGGTGCCAGCAGGGGAGAATCGGACGAGCTCGACCCGCTGCAGCTGACGCGCGAGCTGCGCGAGCTCGTCGCCGGTTTGGAGCTCACGCGCACGATCTTCCGCTCGAACCACGCCAGCAACTTCCTGCCGCTGGCCGGGACGCTGCCCAAGGACAAGGCGCGGATCCTGGAGGAGCTGGACCAGGTGCTGGCCCGGCCGGAACGGGCCCGGTTCGTTCCCGACTGGAGGCGCGGCCTGTAGCATCCGGCGCATGATGTGCCCCCTCGCCGCGGCGACCGTGGTCGTCGCCCTGTCCGCGTCCGCGGAAGTGCCGCGGCCCGTCCTGCTCGAGAACGTTCGCCTCGCGGTCGGCGCCGACGCGCCCACCACGTCGATCCTGATGCGCGACGGACGGATCCTGCGCATCGGCGCCGGCGAGCCGGCCGCGCCGGTCGACGCGCGCACGATCGACGGCAAGGGCGCGTTGGTGCTGCCCGCGTTCCTCGACGCGTACTCGTTCACGGGTTGCACGACGCCGGAGCCCAATGCGGCGCGCGACAAGCCGCGCTCGACGTCGACCGACGTGCAGGTCGACATGCGCGAGGCGAACCGCAAGGGGATCCAGCCTTCGTTCCGGGCCGCCGACGCGTTCGCGCCGGGGGACAAGCTCGAGGACTGGCGCAAGTACGGTTTCGGAGCCTTGCTGTCGGCGCCGCACGGCCAGATCCTCTCGGGCGTCAGCGCGCTGGCGATCACCCGCGACGTCGCGCCGCGCGAAGCGCTGCTGCGCGCGCGCGTGTTCGACCACGCCGGCTTCGAAGCGACCGGACCGGGCTATCCAGGCACGTTGATGGGCGCGATCGCGCAGTTGCGGCAGTTCCTGATCGACGCCGACCGCCAGCGCGTTCTGCTCGAGCGGCGCGCGGCGGGCAAGCCGGGCGAGCGTGTACCGTTCGACTCCGACCTCGAGGCAACACAGGACCTGCTCGCGCGGCGCCGCACCGTGTGCGCCGAGGCCGAGGAGGCCGACGACATCGATCGTTTCGTGAAGCTGGGCGACGAGCACGGTTTCGCGCTGGCGGTCGCGGGCGGGCGCGAGGCCTGGCGGCGCGCGCCCCTGCTCTTCGAGCGCAAGATCCCGGTGATCCTGACGCTCGACTGGGGCGACGAGCCGGACGATCCCGACGGCAAGGACGCGAAGAAGAAGAAGCCCGAGGCCGAGGACGCGCCCTGGACGTACGAGGAGCCGATCGCGTCGCGGCGCGAGAAGCGTCGCCAGTGGGTCGAGGCGCGCGACGGAGCGAAGACGCTCTCGACGGCCGGCGTCGCGATCGCGTTTGGCACGGGAAAGGAAGGTCCCAAGGAGCTGCTCGAGCGCGTGCGGAAGCTCGTCGAGGCCGGGCTGCCCCGCGACGTCGCGTTGCGCGGGTTGACCGATGGGGCAGCGGAGATCCTGGGCGTGGCGCCCGCGCTGGGCAAGCTGGCCGCGGGTTCCGATGCGACGTTCGCGCTGTGGGACAAGGACCCGCTGGTGGACAAGAAGGCGCAGGTCGCGTGGCTCTTCCTCGACGGGCACGCGCAGGAGCTCGAGACGAAAAAGAAGGGCAGTGACGCCGCCCCCGCGGAAGGCGTCGACGCGACCGGCACGTGGGCGATCGACTACGACGCGCCGCAGGTGACCGACGGCGAGGCCGAGCTGAAGATGGAAAAGGACGGCAAGGTCGAGGGCACGCTGCGCGGCAAGGCGCCCGACGGCAGCGCGCTGGACGTGAAGGTCGAGGGCCGCCTCTCGGAGAAGACGTTGCGCGTCACCGGCGACACGACGATCGCCGGGCGCAGCGTCGAGCTGATCCTCGAGGGCGAGATCGACGGCGACACGTGGAAAGGCACGCTGACCGTGCCGCAGGCCGACGTGCTGGGCTTCACTGCGCAGCGCGCGCCGAAGGAGGATCACCGATGAGCTTCGCGATCCTGTTGCTGGCCGCTTCGCCGTTCTGGGCCGAGCATCCGACCGAGACGGATGCCGACCGCAAGCCGCGGCTGCAGGTCGAGGGCGACGCGCTGATCCGCGGCGCGACGATCCACTCGGCCGTCGGACCCGCGTTCGAGGGCGACGTGCTCGTGCAGGACGGGCGCATCGCCGCCGTCGGTCGCGTCACGGCGCCGGCGGGCGTCACGGTGCTCGACGGCAAAGGCATGCACCTGGCTCCGGGCGTCGTCGACTGCCATTCGCACATCGCGATCGACGGCAGCGTGAACGAGGGCACGCTCTCGATCACGTCCGACGTCACGATCGCGGACGTCGTCGATCCCGACGACCTGTCGATCTACCGCGCCGCGGCCGGTGGCGTCACGACCGCGCGGCTGCTGCACGGCTCGGCCAACACGATCGGCGGCCGCGATGCGGTCATCAAGATGAAGCCGCGGCGCACGGCGGACGAGATCCGGTTCCCAGGCGCGCCGGAGGGCATCAAGTTCGCGCTGGGCGAGAACCCGAAGCGCGCTGCCGGCGGCGGGCGCGGCAACGATCGATTCCCAGCCAGCCGCATGGGCGTCGAGGCCGTGCTGCTGCGCGCCTTCGAGCGCGCGGTGGACTACCGCGACGAGTGGCAGCGCTACGACGCGGCTTCGTCGCGCGGCGAAGCTCCCGATCCCCCGCGCCGCGACGTGCGGCTGCAGGCGCTCGCGGACGTCATCGACCAGCGCATCCTGGTCCACACGCACTGCTACCGGCAGGACGAGATCCTGATGATGCTCGAGGCCGCGCAGCGCTTTGGGTTCCGCATCGCGACCCTGCAGCACGTGCTCGAAGGCTACAAGGTCGCGCGCGAGATGGCCGCGAACGGCGTGGGCGGATCGACGTTCGGCGACTGGTGGGCCTACAAGATCGAGGCCTACGACGGCATCCCGCAGAACGCGGCGGTCATGGATCGCGCCGGGGTCCTGACGTCCTTGAACTCGGACTCGGCCGAGATGATGCGGCGGTTGTACGGCGAAGCGGCCAAGTCCGTGCGCTACGCCGGCATGGACCGGGTGCGCGCGCTGGCGCTCGTCACCCTGTTCCCGGCGCAGCAGCTTGGCATCGCCGAGCGCGTCGGCTCGATCGAGGTCGGCAAGGACGCCGACCTCGTGCTGCTCGATCACGATCCGTTGTCGTCCCTGGCGCGCGTGCGCTGGACGATGGTCGACGGCCGCATCGAGTTCGAGCGGCGCGACGCGTTCGGCCTCGAGACGGACCCGCCCAAGGTCGCGCCGCTCCAGGAGCCGGAGCTGGCCGCCGCGCCGACCGAAGGCGACGTGATCGCGATCGTGGGCGGCACGCTGCACCCGATCACCGGGCCCGACGTCGAGAACGGCGTGCTCCTCGTGCGCGGCGGGCGCATCGCCGCCATGGGAGCCGGCATCCCGGTCCCGGCCACGGCGCGCGTGATCGACGCGCAGGGCAAGCACGTCTGGCCGGCGATGATCGAGCTGGGCTCGAACGTGGGCCTGCTCGAGATTGGCTCGATCGCCGCGACCGACGACCAGGGCGAATCGCCGGGCAACCAGCCCGATCTGCGCGTCGCGTCCTCGGTGCACTCGGAGTCGGCTCACATCGCCGTGACACGCACGAACGGCATCGCGCGCGTGCAGACGGCGCCGCAGCGCGGCGGGCCCATGCGCGGCCAGTCGGCCGTGCTGCGCCTGACGGGCGACACGTGGCAGGCGATGCTGCACGTCGACCGCGACATGCTGCACGTCGCCTTCCCCGGGCGGCCGAACGTGCGCCGGAAGGACTACAAGGACGAGCCGCGCGAGAAGCAGGTGCGCGAGCTGTCGCGGCTCTTCGCCGACGCGAAGGAGCACGGGCGCGTGCACGACGCGGCCAAGAAGGGCGAGTGCGACGAGCCGCCGTTCGACCCGCGCCTCGAAGCGCTGGTCCCGTTCGCGCGCGGCGAGAAGCGCGTCGCGCTGCATGCCGACACGGCGCAGACGATCCTCGACGCGCTGCGCTTCGCCAAGGAGAACGAGCTGAAGGCCGTGCTCTTCGGCGCGGTCGAGGCCTGGAAGGTCGTCGACGCGCTGGCGCGCGAGCAGGTGCCGGTCGCGATCGGGCCGGTGATCGCGCTGCCCAGCGACCGCTTCGACCCCTACGACGCGCCCTTCGCGAACCCGGCCGTGCTGGCGCGCGCCGGCGTGCCCTTCGCGATCCTGTCGTCCGACGGCGAGAACGCCCGCAACCTGCCGTTCCACGCCGCGATGGCGGCGGCGTTCGGCCTGCCGCGCGAGGAGGCCTACCGCGCGGTGACCTACTACCCGGCCCGGATCCTGGGGCTCGAGAAGGACTTGGGCAGCCTGGCGGTCGGCAAGATCGCCGATGTCATCGTGACGGACGGCGACCTGCTCGAGATCACGTCGCGCGTCGAGGCGATGCTGATCGACGGCAAGCCGGTCGACCTGTCGAACCGCCAGACGCAGCTCTACGAGCGCTACGCGAAGAGACCGTAGAGCATCGATCGTACGCACTCACGATCCTGTAGCGCCGCGCGGACCGCGCGGTCGCAGGCCTTCCCCATCGTCCTGACGAGCCCGGATCAGGACTGCGGCTTCAGCGACGAGATCCACTCGCGGAAGCTGGGCTCCCAGCGCGTCACCGTCGAACCCGGCCCGAGCAGGCGCGCGAAGTACGGGCCGCTCGGCGACTCGATGATCGCGGCGAGCATGCGCCAGTTCTCTCGCGTACCGGTGCCCATCCCTTGGACCTTCGACGTGTCGAGCGTGCCGGCGGCGGTCACCTCGGTGACCGGCATGCCGTTCACGATGCGTGTCGTCGTCTGGAGGCCCGGGGCGCTTCCATCGGCCGGCGCGAAGTAGTCGCCCCAGCGCTTCAGGTTGTCCTCCTTCGAGCCACCCTCGCCGCCGAAGTAGAACAGGACGAGCTGCGCGTCCTCGGCGTCGCCCGACTCCTTGGCCAGGAGGAACTGCGCCTTGCGCATGCTCGACGTTGGTGTCTGCACGATCCAGCCCGACGGCACGGAGTACTGCAGTACACTGCCCGCAGGCGCGGCGCCACCGCTCGCGGCGGGCGGAGCCGGATGAGGGTTCGGGCTCGGCCGCGCTGTCGACGCCGGCGCACTCGGGGTCGGCGCGGCCGCCTGGCCGGGGGACAGCTTCACCGGTTCGTTGTCGGAACGGCAGGCCGTCGCCGCCAGGGCCACACACAGGATCGCAGGGAGTCGCATGCCCCCAAGGTAAGGCCCCCGTGCCTGCGCGGCGAGCACGGGCGGATTCTCACCTCACGTGGACGGAAGAGTTCCGAATCCTTCGGGACAGCCACGGCCTCGCGGCCCGGCTCCGGTCAGCCTGCTCCGAATGCCCACAGAACGAGGAGCAACCCGGTCCACAGCAGGATGCCGAGGAGCCGCTGAGGGAGTTCGCGGTCCCGCACCTGGTACGCCGGCGGGAGCGGTAGCGCGGGGTGATCGTGTTCGTGCATGGCGAGCTGGTTCTCGGAATCTAGGCCGGACCCCGGGATGGGTTACTTCCGACCAGGCTTCCAAATCAGGAACGTCCAAAGGACGTACGATCGCCCAGTGAAGTTCGATTTAGTGTCCGAATTCCGTGCCTGACCCCATTCAGTGCCGCCTGAGGGACCATCGATGAGCGCCAAGGAGATCGAGATCACTTGCCCCTGCTGCCAGAGCCGACTGGCCGTCGACGTTCTGACGGCCAAGGTGATGCGCCACGAGGCCGTGAACACGACGGCAACGCGCGACACGTGGGCAAGCGCGCAGGACAAGGTGCGCGGTCGCACGGAGAGCGGCACGAGCAAGCTCGATCAGGCCCTCGAGTCCGAGCGCGGCAAAGCCGACCGGCTCGACGACTTGTTCCGTAAGGCCAAGGATAAGCTCAACCAACCCGACACCGACTGAGCACCCCGCGACGCTCGTCCCGCAGCGGGGACGGCTAGGATCTCGGCCCCTCCTGCTTCTCCAGGCGCGCGCGGATCGCGCCGATGCATTTCCTTCGCTCGCCCCCTGAAATGACCGAAAGCCGCTTCCGGGCCGTCAAGGCCTACAAGAACGAGGAGTTCATGGGCAGCAAGGACTCGCGTCCGCTGCGCATCCTCTCCGAGTACATCGAGCCCGCGTCGCGCTTCGAGGAACTGCGGGTCCGCGACACGATCGTTTTCTTCGGCTCCGCCCGCATTCCGTCGCGCGAGGTGGCGGCGGCGGAGCTCGAGGCGGCCAAGAAGGGCGACGGCGACTTGAAGCGCGCCGAGATGCGCCTCGAGATGTCGCGCTACTACGAAGACACGCGCGAGCTGGCGCGGCGCCTGACGCTCTGGTCGAAGAGCCTCTCGGGCACGGACCGCCGCTTCGTGATCTGCTCGGGCGGCGGGCCGGGGATCATGGAGGCCGCGAACCGCGGCGCGAGCGAGGCCAAGGGCGAGAACATCGGGCTGAACATCTCGCTGCCCTTCGAGCAGGTCGACAACCCCTACATCACGAAGCGGCTGGCGTTCGAGTTCCACTACTTCTTCATGCGCAAGTACTGGTTCACGTACCTGGCCAAGGCCATGGTCGTGATGCCGGGCGGCTTCGGCACGCTGGACGAGTTCATGGAGGTCGTGACGCTCGTGCAGACGCTCAAGATCAAGAAGCGGCTGCCGATCGTGCTGTTCGGCACGAAATACTGGGACGAGGTGCTGCACCTCGAGCCGATGGTCCGCTACGGCACGATCAGCCCCGAGGACGTGGACCTGTTTCACCGCACGGACTCGGTCGACGACGCGTTCGAGTACCTGGTGCGGGAGCTCGAGACGCACGCGCTGAAGAAGCCGCCGAACGGCAGCTACCTGGCCGGCGGCTGAGCGCGTCGATACGGTGCCAGGAACAACTCCGACAGGTTCGCTCGCGCCGCAGGGCGCGGAGGTCCGCCACCAAACGGACGGGGAGCAGGGCGCGCATGGCGTCAGCCGTCCACGCTGGTGTGGTCGTGCACGACGCGCCAGCCCTCGGGCTGCTCGCGCAGGACGAGCGTGAAGAGCCCGCCGGCGCCCTTCTTCTCGGCGTAGTCGAGGTCCCACCGACCGCGCGCCATGGCCACGTCCGGTGCGAGGACCGAGATCTCGAGCTTCGAGAAGGTCAGCTTCCCGCGCTCCTTCCCAGCTCCTTCGTAGTTCTTGCGGTAGCGCGCCAGCATCGTGTCGAAGCCGCGCGAGTCCTCGCCGCCCGAGAAGAACGACAGGTCGTCGGACCGCCAGTATCCGAGCTCCATGAACTGCGCCAGATCGCCGCGGTTCCAGGCGGCTTCCTGCGCGCGCAAGAGGGACTCGATCCGTGCGGCCTCGCCGGCGCCGTCCGCGCGCGTGCCGGACGGTGCGCGGCAGCTCGCCCACAGGACGATCAGGACGGCCGCGATCCGGAGCGCCGTCACGTCACCCACCAGCGTAGCCGAGACCCTTGAGCTTGTTCAGCGCCTCGGGCGTCGCCTCGCGCGCAGCCGCTTCCTCGACGGCCTTGATCATGGACTTCATCTTCGGGGACTCGGGGAAGCGGTCGTGCCCGGCCTTCATGACGTCGATCGCGTCGAGGGTGGCGCCGACCTGGAGCAGCTCGCTGCAGATCAGGCTGTAGTCGCCTTCACCGACCTTGGCCGGCATCGCCTTGGCCAACTCGAGGAAGGCCGTCCGCGCTCGCGCTGCATCGACGTGGCACAAGGCCCGGATGCGGCCGAGGTCGATGCGCAGGTACTCGGGGTGCTGCCGGTCGAGGCCCGTGATCGCCGAATCGAACTTCGAGAGTGCGCCCGCGTAGTCGCCCTTCCCGAGAGCGATGTAGCCCTCTTCTCTCAGCACGCCGGGGCCGGAGCCTCCGCAAGAGGCCAGGAGGAGGAGGAGGAGGAGGACGGCGGGAGCAGGGCTGCGCATGGGAGGGGAGCTCAGGTGTAACCGGGTCGCGTCCGGTGACCACCGGGTACGCTCGCCCGCCGGACGGGTTGGTGCGGCGTCGTCCCAAGTGACTGGTGGAGCGGAGGATGCGCGCGCGGCCCCCAGGGGTCGCAAGGCCTCCCCAAGCACTCTCCGAAGAGTACGATTGGAGTGTCGGCCGCCCGCGAGCGGCTCCCCAGCCCGTGCGCGAGACCAAGGTCACGATCAAGATCCCCCGGCCGCTCTACCGCAAGATCGAGCAGGTCGTCGACGGGTCGGGATTCAACTCGCCCACCGACTTCATCGTCTACGTGCTGCGCGACCTGATGGGCGAGGCCGAGAGCCGCGCGCAGACGGAGATGGGCGCGAGCGAGTTGGAAGAGCTGAAGCGCAAGCTCAAGAAGCTCGGGTACCTGTGACGCGCTGCGCCCACTACGACGACTGCGAAAGGCATCCACGTTGGGACTGTTCGATTTCCTGAAACAGAAGCCGCCGGCGAAGTCGCCGCGACCCGTGCCGCGGCCGGGCGGGCCGTTCGCGTCGGAGCGTCCGGCGCCGAAGGGCGAGAACAACTTCCTCGTCATCACGCTCGACTCGTGCCGCTTCGACACGTTCATGGAGGCGGCGCCGAAGAACATCCTGAAGCTCGGGAAGCCGGAGAAGCGCTGGAGCTACGCGAGCTGGACGGGGCCGTCGCACTACAACCTGCTGACGGGTCTCCTGCCGCACACGAGCCCGCCGAACGTGTACGCCTCCGAGTACTACAAGGAGGATTTCTTCAACTTCAACAAGCGGCTGGGCGCCAAGGACGTCGAGTTCTCGAAGATGGTGCCGGGGCTGTGGCTGCCCGGGTTCCTGAAGAACACGATGGGTTACGAGACGCACGCGCGCGTGTCGCTGCCCGTGCTGAACCCGCGCACGGGCGTGAACCGCGACTTCGACAGCTTCCAGTTGATGGACAAGCACAACGACATGCGGTCGATGCTGCCCACCATGAAGTTCTCGGCCGATCGGCCCAGCTTCTACCTGCTCAACGTGGGCGAGACGCACTACCCCTACGCGAAGCCCGACGAGGACAGCTCGATGTGGCCGCGCATCAGCGGCGTGAACGGCGTCTTCAAGCAGCTCGAGGGCCAGATCGACGCGGAGGGTCACCTGATCCACGCGCCGCAGGTCGAGCCGTTCTTCGACCAGGACAAGCTGGACCAGCTCAAGGCACGCCAGGTCGAAACCGTACGCTACCTCGACGGCGTCTTCCCGAGCTGTGGGACCTCGTCCCGAAGAACACGTACGTCGTCGTGACCGCCGACCACGGCGAGCTGTTCGGCGAGGGCGGCTACTTCGGCCACGGGCCGATCATGCACGAGAAGTGCTTCGAGGTGCCGTACCTCGAAGGGCTGATCCGCTGAGCCGCACGATGAGCGACCAGGGCTTCATCCTGTGGTTCACCGGGCTGTCGGGCAGCGGCAAGAGCACGCTGGCGGGCCGCGTCGCGCCGCTCCTGCGCGAGCGCGGCGTGAAGGTCGAGATCCTCGACGGCGACGAGGTGCGCGAGAACCTGAGCAAGGGCCTCACGTTCTCGAAGGAGGACCGCGACGTGAATGTGCGCCGAATCGCGTTCGTCGCCGACCTCCTGGCGCGCAACGGCGTGTGCGCGATGACGGCCGCGATCTCGCCCTACCGCGCGATCCGCGAGGAGGCCCGCTCGAAGTCGCGTGCGCCGTTCGTCGAGGTCTTCGTCGACGCGCCGCTCGCGGTCGTCGAGTCGCGCGACGTGAAAGGGCTCTACAAGAAGGCCCGCGCCGGCGAGATTCCGCACTTCACGGGCGTGCACGATCCCTACGAGCCGCCGCTGCGCCCGGAAGTCGTCGTGCGCACGGGTGAGGAATCTCCCGAGCAATCCGCCGCGAAGATCGTCGAGCACCTGCGCCTCCGCGGCCTCGTGCGCTAGGTAGACAGCGGTGTCAGACACCTTGTCCCGCTTCGCGCGATGCAAGGCGGGGTAAGGTGTCTGACACCGTTGTTCACTCTGCGCGGCGCAGCGCGTAGAGCTGCGACTCGATCACGCCGCGCGGGCGTCGGATCGTCACGCGGCCCAGGTCGCGTCGTTGCCAGCGGCCGCTCGCGAGGATCTCGTCGCGGTATCGCGCCAGGAACTGGCGGTCGGGGTTGCCGGCCAGGTCGATCGGGTCGCTCGTGATCAGAAGGCTGTAGCCGTCGGCCCAGGCCAGGATCTGCTCGCGCGTCCACTGCGGGTCGACGTAGCCGAGTTCGATGAAGCTCTGGTCGATCGCGCCGCGCTTCACTTCGTCGGGCGCGCCCGCTCCGCGCGCGAGGAGGCCGGCGTGCAGCGCTCCGGGCGAGAAATTCTGCGTCATGCCGACCCAGCCGACGTGGTCGTCGCCGCGCACTTCGGGTTGCAGCATGTCCAGCAGCGATTCGACCTCGGCGCGCGCGAAGCCGTTCGTGTCCAGGCGCCGGCCGGGGCGCAGGTCGCGGAACGCCTTCAACATCTCCTCCTGGTACGCGTGCTGCGCCGGGTTCGCGATCCCCGCCAGGCGCAGCACCCAGAACGCGTCGACGTTGGGGAAGAGCGCGAGCGCCAGCACGAGGGTCGGGATCGCGACCACGCGCGCGAGCGGCTTGGCCGGCAGCATGCGCGCGATGCCGAGGCCGGCCAACACCCACAGGAACACGGCGCCCGGCAGCAGGAAGCGGTCGAGGTGGAAGGGGTGCAGCAGTACGGGTGCAGTGCTGGCGAGCCACGCGATCCACAGCGTCCACACGGCGCGCGCGCGCCACTCGCGCAAGGTGAACAACGCTCCCACGAGCAGGAACACGAGCACGCGCGGAGCCCACACGAGGAACGTCGCAGCATGGACCGGCCGCAGGAACGCGGCCGTCTTCATGCTCTCGTCGAGGTTCCCCGACAGGAACGCGACGAGACCCTCGCGGTGCGCACGGCCCATGTCGAGCCCTTCGGGCAGCGGCACCACGAACCACCACGCGAACGCGATCACGGGCACCGCCGCGAGCCACGCGACGCGCGGCAGGAAGGGCCGCATCAGTCCGGCGCGCACGGCCTGGGCGATTTCGACGACCAGCGCGAGCGCGAGACCGAAGCCGAGCAGGAGCCCGTAGTTGAACTTCGTGAAGAACGCGAGTGCGAGCCAGGCTCCCGCCGCCAGCTCGCGCCGCGCGACGTGCCCGCGCCCGCGTCGCAACCACGCGCGCAACGCGAAGATCGACACGACGACGAACGGCACCTCGAGGAACAGAGTGCCGCTGAACGCGAGCGCCAGCGGCGACGTGGTCGCGAAGACGAGCGCGAGCCACGGCGCCAGGCGATCGCCGCGGCCGGCGACACCGCGCTCTTCCGCGATGCGCGCCACGAGTTCGCGCGCGAGCAGGAAGATCCCGAAGACCCCGACGGCCCACACGGCGCGTCCGGCCATGCGCGCCGCGATCTCGGAGATGCCCGTGAACGACTGGACCGCGGCCAGGCTCGCCGGCCACGCGAACGGATAGCGCACGCAGTCGTGGAGCGCGTGGAACGCGAGACGCCATTCGCCGTCGCGCGCGAAGAGCAGCATGCGCACGGCCGGCAGCTCCGTGTGCATGCTTTCGTCCCAGCCCCACGCGAGATCGCGGTTCACGCCCGCGGCCCACCAGACGCCGAGCACGACGCAGACCAACGCCGCGAGGCCGATCTCGAGGCGGTCGCGACGCAGCCTGATCTCCGGCGAGTCGCCGTCGGTCACGGCGACTCGCCGCGGTGCGCGAAGGGGTGGGGGAGCGGCACGGTGTATGGCCGGCGCGGCTCGCGACTGGCGCTGCTCAGGGTTGGCTCGGCAGGGTGAGCGTGACGGCTCGCGCCGCGTCCTTCCCTGTGCGCACCGCGAGCATCACCGAGTCCTTCACGGCCGCCAACGCGGCCGACAGCTCGGCCTTCGTCGCGACCGTCTTGCCGTCGATCGCCGTGATCGTGTCGCCGACCTTGATCGCGGCCTTGTCGGCCACGCCGTCCGTGGTCACGCGCTCGACCTCGAGGTCGTCGCTCAGGCGGAAGCCGTAGCGCCGGATCGGCGCGTCCAGGTCGACCGGGAACTCGACGTCGAACGCCATGCTCTCGGATCCGCGCACGACGACGACCTTCGTCTTGGCCGGCGCCTCCTGCATGGCGGTGCGCAGCTCCTCGCGGTCCGCCACCTTGGTCTCGCCGATCTTCTCCAGTCGATCGCCGACGCGCAGCCCGATCTTGGCCGCGAGCCCGCCGTCGACGACCTCCTCGATGACCATCGCGTCGTCGAGCTGGACTCCCAGCCGCCGTCCGCCGCCGCCTCCGCCCGTCGCGCGCAGGTTCTCGCGCGGCAGCAGATCCGGCAGGTTCGCGATGCCCAGCGCGCCGACCGCGATCACGATCGAGGAGTTGATCTGGTACTCGGGAATCGCTTCCTCGTACGTGTCGTACTGCGTGTGGTGGACATGCGTGTAGTTCGAGCGGCCCTTCTGGTCCCAGAAGAAGCCGGGCACACCGGCGGAGAGGAATGCGTCGCTGTCGCTGCCGACGGTGGAGATGCCCGATTTCACCTCGCGCACCTTGAAGGGCAGCTCCGGATCGAGGTCCTTCACGGGCGCGAAGATCGTCTGGAACGCGGCCATCATCGGCGGCGTGGCCGGGATGCCGGCGCAGTAGTTCGTGCCGCCGTCGTGCACGAGGACGGCCGAGATGCGCGGCAACTGGTCCTTGTTCTTCTCGATCCAGCCGCGCGAGCCCAGGAGGCCCTGCTCCTCGCCGCCCCACAGCATGAACCGGATCGTGCGCCGGGGCTTCACGCCCGCTTCCATCAGCAGTCGCGCGGCTTCCATCGCCGTCGCGACGCCGGTGCCGTTGTCGAGCGCGCCCGTGGCGCCGTCCCACGAGTCCAGGTGTCCGCCCACGATCACGTACTCGTCGGGCTTCTCGGCGCCGGGGATCTCGGCGATCACGTTGTTCTGCACGATCGGGCCGCGCTCGAACCAGTTGCGCACGTCGAACTCGAGACGCACTTCCTCGCCCTTCTTCAGGCGCTCGACAACGTCCGCATGGTCGATGCCCACCAGCTGGATCGCGGGACGCTTGGGCAGGTCGTCCCATTTGATGCGCATGTTCCCGCCCGTGACGATCAGGTCGCCGCGCGCGCCGCGGATCGTGCCCAGGATGCCGGCGTCTTCGTAGGCGCGGTCGCGCATCTCGCGGAACTGTCGGTCGGCAGCCGCCGGCGGGCGCCGGTCCGCGCTGCGCGCCGGTGTCGGGGGTGTCACGATCCACGCGCCGGCGAGCTTGGGACGCACGGCCTCGAGCTCCTCCGCCGTCGTCGGCGCGAGCACGGCCAGTCCCGCGACGCGACCCTTCGTGCCGGCAGTCCACGCGTTCGTGCCGAATCGCAGCTCCTTCGCGACCGGGGCGAGCATGCGGCCCGAGGACGGTCCGCGGTTGAAGCCCACGGCGACTTCGCCCCACGCCTCCAGGCGCACGTTCGAGAGCCCCATCCGCTCGAACTCCTCGACCGTCCAGTCGCAGGCGTCGTCGTAGCCGTGCGAGCCGGTGAGGCGCGGCCCGATGCGGTTCGCGAGGTGGTCGAGGAAGTCCATCACGCGGCTGTCGCGGCGCGCGAGCGCCTCGATGCGCTGCGCGTCGCTCTGCAGGTCGTCGGCGACCTGCTGGACGCCGGTGGAGGTGCCGCGCGCGAGCGCCAAGGGAGCGACGGCTCCCGCGGTCAGCAGGCAGAGGGCGAAGGCAGGCAGGCTGTCGCGGAAGCGCATGGGTTGTCCTCGAGGGGCCCTGCACTGTAGCGGCCGAATCGCGCGGCGGCTCGCTCGACCGCACGGACTGCGCACGCTGCCGCCCGACGTCCAGGCCAGAAGTGCGGCGCGGCGGCCGGAGAGGACTCCGACCGCCGCGCGTTGGGCCGCGTGCGCGGCGCCAGCAGGGTGCGAGAGAGCGTCCGATCGACTTCAGTCGCTCACTCGACCTCGAATCAAGGCAGCCAGGTGAGCTGGACGCCGTTCGACAAGTTGAAGGTCGAAGCCGTGCAGAACGCCGCCGCGTTGCGGTACCAGATCTGGTACGTGCGCGTGCCGCCGGCCGAGTTGTTGCCGCGGACGGAGATCAAGGGATCCGCACCGCTCGGGTACTGGCTCGCGCCGCCCTGGTTGGCCTTCGTGCCCAGGCGGATGATGTTCCCGCCCGCGCAACGCAGGCCGTCGCCGAACACGCTGCCCAGGCCGCCGTTCAACTGCGACGTGCCCTGGAAGTACAGGGCGCTCGAGTTCGGCATCCCGGTGCCCACGAGCACGAGCGTGTCGTTCAGGAT
>Ga0163150_10003428_pt1 | contig 22327 bp, 22 predicted proteins | sample OliLakLV19P2IB_FD_148628 | JGI IMG/M metagenome (GOLD analysis project Ga0163150, IMG submission 148628) | Freshwater microbial mat bacterial communities from Lake Vanda, McMurdo Dry Valleys, Antarctica - Oligotrophic Lake LV.19.P2.IB | ecosystem: Environmental > Aquatic > Freshwater > Lake >...
CTACAGCACGCTGCAACGAAGAGTTAGACATCTTCGCGCCTGAGACGGATAAGTCCTTGCGCGTGAGGACCGGGTGCTGCTTGTCCCAGATATGAGGAAGCGTTCTCATTCTTGCCGCATCCAGCGAGTGCGGCGACGACGAGGAGAAGCGGTGCGGTACGAATCAGCGAAGGAATCATGGGACGTCTCCGAAGGGTCGAGGTCGGGTCGTGCGGCGTGATCGCGGCGCGATCACGCGGGGGCCCAAGAGCGGCCCGCGCATCCGGCGCGAGGCGAGCCGGACGAAGCCGCGCCAGAAGCGCGGCGCACACCGACGAGACGTTAGATTCGAAGAACGGGCAGGAGAGTCGGAGACGCCGACGAGGGCGCGAACGGCGGACCCGAATCGTGTGCCAAGGCGATCGATGGGACGCCGGGATCGAGAGCCCAAACCACCCAGACCACGTCAAACACAGGGATCGGCGCCCGAGCCGACGACAAATCGGTCCCAATGCCCGTCTCGAACGTGACGATCTCACCGGGCTTGCACGCGCAGTCGGAATGCGAGTCCGGAGCGTGGCCTTCCTTCTTTTCGGTCGTTCGGCTCTTTCTACAGCACGAGCATCGCCGAACCGGCGAGCTGCCGCTCTTCGAAGCAACCGACTTCGATTCGGGTCGCTGGAGGGCGCGGACACAGCAGCACGGCAGCGACGAAGTCACCAAGATCTGAACGACGAGCCCGACGACCAAGATGGCGACGCTTCGAAACACGCCGATTCTTCTACCACCCGGGATGGGAGACCGCCCGAACCAAGCCCCCGTAGGCGTACGCAGCCCGCGTCGGACGCGCCACCCGGCGGGACCAAGATTGACCGTGGCGCCCCCCCGACCTCGCACCTGCGGACTGCGTGGTAAGGTATGAACGATGCGACGGCTGGTTACGGCCATCTGTGCGGTGCTGATCCTGCTCGCGCAGGTCTCGACATTTGCGGACTGTCCTTGTCGCGCGGCTTGCGCTTGCCCCGACGAGGCGTGCGAGGGCGAACACGCCCCGGATCACGAGAGTGCGCCTTGTGCGCCCCATGCGCATCGCCATCACGACGTCGCGGCGATCGGGCATCACGGGCATTCCCACGCGAGTCGCCATTCGAAATCGTCATCCGAAGCGTTTTGCAGCTCGATTGCGGCAGATTCTGGATGCCAATGCGAGTGCCTACCGTCTGATCTCCTCGTCGCGGACCCCTCTTCGATTCAGGGTGCCGTCCGCGGTTCGCGCGAGCTTGCGACCCTCGCGCTCCGATTCACCCGTGATGTCGGCCTGCCTGCGTGTCGCCCCATCGCGTGTACGGTCGGTCCACCGACGTGGACTACGTGTCGCGAGTCCGACACGCCGAGCACGTCGTCGCCGCTGTTGCTGCCAGTCCGTCGATTCTGACGGAAACCGGCCGGCCGAGCGCCCCACGGCGTCGCGAGGCTTCGCACGGGCGACACCGGAGGATTCGTCCTCTGGGGTCGCGAGTGCACGAAGTCATCTCGCCCCGCCACGTGAGACGCGAAGGCGCGAATTTCTCGTCGGTACTCCGCGTGAGCGACACCTCCTGGACTGACGCGTCCAAAACGTCGAAGCGCGCGAGCCGCCGGCGAGCCCCGCGGCCGATGGTAGCCCTTTAAGCCATCGACGCGGGGTCTTCACAGCCGAGGCTGTGTGCTCGATGTCGCCGACTCGTCACGAGCTTCGGCGGCCGCGAGGTCGCCAGTAGTTCCCGTGATTCCCGATTCGTCCCCTTCAAGGAGCAAGATTCCATGACTCGTCTCATGTCGCTGTCGATCGCCGTTCTCACGATCAGTTCCCTTTCCGGATGCGCCTCATCGCAAAACGGTGGTGGTGCTGGTGGCTGTGGATGCGGTGGCACCCGCCCCATGTCCGCGCCCGCCCCCGCACCCATGCGCACGCCCATGCCCCAGTCCACGCCCGCGCCAATGGCGAGGGTCTGCAACGCGATCTGTCCCGTCATGGACCTTCCTGTCGATCCTTCGGTCCCCACGAGCGTCTATCGCGGCAAGACCGTCGGGTTCTGCTGCATGGGGTGCAAGCCTCGTTTCGACGCCAATCCCGAAATGTACGCGGCCAAGCTCCCATAGGAGGTCCCCATGCCCATCAAGTCGAAGTCGGCGAGGAATCAGCCCCCAAAGGCCGCGTGGGGCCCTCGCAAGACCGCGTTCATCCTCGCCGTCGTCGGTGCCGTCGCGGTCGCGGCCGCTGCGCGTGAGTCGTCCGGAGGCGGTTGAGGCGCAAAGTCGCGGTCGTGTACCGCGCCGCGCCGCTGACTCGCTCGGTCGTAACGTGAATCCGACCTGCGAACGCGCAACGTCGGAGGAGGTCGGGCGGATCGTCCGCCCGACCTCGTTCCATCGTCGCCCCCCGTGTTCACGCGCTCTCTCGCGCGAGAACGAATCACCGATCCCATCGTGAACCCGACCTCCCTCGCCGGCCTTCGCTTCGATCAAAGGCTCGCACTCGGTAGTTTTCTGCTCCTCATGATGGGCTTCTACGCACTTGCGCAGGTGAAGCTCGTGACCGCCGTCGCTGACGATCACGGGTTCCCGGGTCCGGCCAAAGTTCTGGCCCGCTACCACGGCGATCCAACACAAAGCGCCCTTCATCACGTGCTCGATCCGGCGCTCGCGACGGACGACCCGAAGCGAATGTACGACGCGCTCGGCTCGAGCGACGCCGAGCGGTCCGCCGCCCGGAGCAGAGTATTGGCATGGGTCGACGCCGGCGCCCCGCGGAAGGGATGGACGGACGTCGCTCCCCTCTTCACCGGCGAGGCGACGTGCGGCGCTTGTCACAGCACCCGCCTCGACGCAGGCAGGCCGAGGGCGAAGTCCGATTTGCCGTTTGAGTCATTCGAGCAGGCCGTCCCGTTCGCACGCCCCGGCGGTGGCATGTCGATTCACGAGCTCTCGACGTCGTCGCACAATCACCTGATGGGCTTCGCGGTGGTCGCTCTGCTCACGTCGTGGATCTTCACGCATTCCCGGTGGCGCGGCCCGATCGTGTCGATGCTCGTGCTCGGCTCGTTTGTCGGCGCAGCCATCGACGTGGCGTCGTGGTGGCTCACGTGGAGCGCGGGCGACCCTTTCCAATACGGAGTCATCCTGGGCGGGGCATCGTTCGGCGTAGCGACAATGGGCATGGTCGCTCTCTCGCTGGACGAACTTTGGATCGGCGGCCGGGTCGGTGCCCTCATCGCGCGCCCTGTCGTCGCACTTCGACTCGGGCAGCGGGAGCCGACGTGACGCGCTTGCGATCACCGATCTTCGCGCCCTGGCATCCGAGTGGCATCCATCCGCTCGTCGCCTGCCTTCGACGACAAGCCCGAGCGGGCGAACCTTTCTCAGACCCCTTCCCTTTCCCCCTCTCTCTCGGAGCCTCGCCATGCGCACATCTGCCTCTTCTAACGTCCTCTCCGCGTTCACCGTGACGGCGCTGCTGTTGGCCGGGTGCGGCGACAAGTCGGGATCGCCGGCGAAGACGGCGTCTCCGTCCAGCGGGAGCGCCGCGCCCGCCGCGATGGAGGATGCCGAGCACGGCGAGGCCGATGCCCGTCCCATCCCGAAGGGCCGCGCCGAGATTCTCGCCGCCCTCGACGCTTCCCTCGCAGAGGGCAAGGCCAACATCGACGGCGGAAAGCTCGGTGACCTTCACCATGTGGCTGACCGAATCGAGAAACTCGCTGACGCGCTCGCGGCCGCGGGTGGCCGTCCCGGGAAGCTCGGCGAACTCTCGAAAGCGCTCGACGAGCAAGGCGACGCGGGCAACGCAACCGGCTCACGCGAGGTGCTCGCGTCGATCGCCATCGAGATCACGGCCGCCAAGAAGTGACGGATCGCGTCGCTTCCCATCGCGTTTGCCGAGTCACCAAAGCCGTCACGGGGCGAGTCCGTCATGGAGTCGAACGCTTCGGCCCGATGGCCTTCGCCCCTTTCGCTCGTCGATCCCGACCGTTCGGCTTCGTCCGCGCCACGTTGGCATCGCTCGATCGGACGACACCCGTGACGGCCGCGGACCGCGCCGATGCCCCGACCGGCGCGGACCGGCGTATCCAAAGGCGCTTGACGGCATCCAACGGGCGCAGCTTCTGTACGCGCACGTCGGTGTGCAATACGGACCGCTGGCTCGGTACGACTCGACGTCTCCCCCGAAGGAATCCCGATGCGATCACACCTGTCGATGAACACCTCTCCCGATCCGCTGAGGAATGTCGCGGCAATCGCGCTCTGCGCCGCGTTGGCCGGTTGCGCATCCGGCCGCCTCGATCGACATGAGGCGAACGACGCCACGTCGAGCGCTTCATGCCTTGTCCCGGTTGTCATGGCCAACTCGCCCAGGCAGGCGTCGTCGGAACGCGCCGTCGCGACTCCCAGGGCGGGAACGGGCCCCCTGCCGGTCGGAGGCCGCGACACGTACGACGTCATGCCGCCGATGGGCGCCCCGACCGACCTGGTCGTGGAGCCAGAAATGGGCATGGGGCATGGCGAGGAGGTCCCGCACCCGTTCTTGACGCACATGGGCGTGCCCGACCCGGTGGGCTCCTACAACTTTCGTGTCGGCGCGACGGCGACCCGCGCGGACGACGGCGGCACGGTCGGCGACGCCAGCTTCCATTTCGAGACAGGGTTGACCAGCACCGTTGGATTCCATCTGCGCAACGACGGCGTGTTGAACCAGCAGCACACGGAGGCCATGTTTCAGTTTGCGGCCGTGAGGAGCCGAGATGGCATGAGCGGCTTCTCGCCGATCATCGAGTTCGAGTTCCCCACGCACTCGGGCGGTGACCAGCACGTCAACACCCTCGTCGGCTTCTCGACGGCGCTCGCAAATTCGCGTGTCGCCTTCAATCAAGTCATCCATTACGACCCACGCAACGACATGCTCGAAGGAAGCGCGTCTCTCGTTTGGCGGTGGTTGCCGAGGCTGTTCCCGGTCGTGGAAATCGGCGGCGAATGGGGACGCGACGAACTGCCCGTCGTCAACGTCCTCGGCGGACTGAAGTATCGCGTGTGCGAGAGCCGATATGTCGGCGTCGCCGTCGAGGCGCCTGTGACCGTGCGCGAGGACTACTCCGCTCGGGTGCTTTTCACGTTCGACTTCGAGTTCTGATGCGAACGCGCCCGATGCATTCCGAGGTGAGGCAGAACGGCCCCGGAATCCGTCCCAAGTGCGGGATGGCGCTCGAGCCGCGCGGCGCTTCTCCGCCCGAGGAAGCCGACGCCGAGTCGAAGACCTGTCGCGGCGGTTCTGGTTCGCCGATCATCGCGGCGGCGGCGATGAGTTTCAGCAGCGTGTCGGTCGTCGGAGACGCGCTGCGCCTGCGGCGCGCGCCGGTGTGCGCGGGCCGTCGTGGGTGACGCCCCGCCCCGCTTCGGGTTGGACGATCCCGGGATGGATCGGGGCTTGGCGCTTCGGTCCGGCGCACGACACATGAGCTTTCCCGACGCGGCGTACCTGACGATCGCGGCGTTCATGATGAACTTTGCGTGGGAGAAGTTCCAGTGCCCGCTCTTCATCCATGCCGATCCAAGCGACGGCTTCGGCGCGATGGTGCGCGCGGCGATCGGCGACGTCGCCCTCACCTGGATCGCGTACGGCCTCTTGGCAGCGCGCTTCCGACGATGGGCCTGGGGCGTCGGGAAGTTGCGCGGTCGTGACTGGGCGTTGTGGGTCGGGGTCGCGGTGACGCTCTCCGTGGCGGTCGAGATCGCCGCGATCGCCTCGCACCGCTGGTCGTATGCCTCGTCGAATCCGACGATTCCCGGCACCGGCGTGTCCGTCGTACCCGTTCTCCAGGCCGCGATCCTCGGCCCGGCAAGCCTGGCCGTCATGCGCCTCGCGGCGCAGCGATTCCCGATCAGGCGGAGCCGAGGCTCCGATTGACCGATCCCAACGAAGCCGCTCGGCTTGATTTGAGGCGAGCGTGTTCGACGCACTCATGCGTCGTCCGGCGCGCCGCTCAATCCGGCAGAGCGCCCGTGCCGAGGCCCAAGGGAGAGCGAACCACCGAATCAGCCACTTGAAGTCCGACGCGATCGGGAAGTTGACGACCGCCGTCGGTCCGATGGAGGTAGCTCCAGCGATTACGGCGAAGCCGACGGCGGCGCGAGCCCGCGCACGAGATTGCCCATCCTGCTCGAAGAGAATCGACGAGCATGTGCGGGCGAACACACTTCGCAGGCAGTGCGGCTCGGTTTCGAGCGAACTCGTAGGAATCGTTCGCTGCGAACCGCAACGCCGCGAGCGTGCGAGCGATCGCATCGGCGCGCGTCATCCAGGCGCGCGCGACGCCGACCGGGTAGGCCGCCTACACGAAGCCCACGGCCGAGCTGCTGGCGGGAGCGCCAGGCTCTGACTTGTCCGCGACAAGTCCGCTCGAGAGGTTGGTCCCACGCAGGAAGTACTCGAAGGCGAGATGCTGAAGTGCGTCCAACCTCGCCTCGCTGAAGCCCGCCGGGTACGCATGTTCCCGCCCGCGCTCGGCATCGACGCTCATGGCGGCGGGCCGCCTCGCGTCTGTCGCCGAGCCTAGCCGCAGCATCCTCCGGCCTTGCCTTCCGGTTTGGTCCCGGCTGGCGTGGTGAGAAACTGTTTCCGGCAGTGGTCGCTGCAAAAGTAGAACTTCTTTCCATCGCGTTCGGCCTGAAGAGCCGTAGCGGGGTTCACGGTCATTCCGCAGATCGGATCCTTGGTTACGGATGTCGTGTCGTTCATGGTTTGTGGCCTTTCTAGGCTTTCGGGGCTGTCGTGGTTGCTGGACTCGGGGGTCGGGCCGCCGTGATTTCGATCGAGGCACCGGCGCCGGCTTCGCCTCGCGGCGTAGCGCTCAAGTGTGCTCCGCTCTGCTGCTTCTGAAGTCCGGCGGCCATCTCAAGGGGGGTCGAGCGCCGAATTGAAACTCCTGCGACGACGCCAGCCGAAAGCGGCGAGCGCCAACTGCTCCGGCTCGCAGGAACGCCGCGGGCCGAGCGGTACACTCTGTTGGATGCCGCACGTGCGGAAAAGAGTCACGGAATTTGGAGCCGCCCCAAGAAGCCACGCAGGGCGTTCCCACGATCCGCGGCGAACGTCCACCGCTCGACGACCGGAGTCCAAGTCCCCAACATCCAAGATGGCGTGGGTACCCGCCGAATCCTGTCGCTGCCGCGAGCCACGACGCTCGGCGCTGCTCCGATCGTTGCGGCGGCGAGGACGGGTTTCAGCAGCGTGTCGGTCGTCGGCAACGCGCTGCAAATGCGGCGCGCGTTGGCGTGAGCAGGCCGTCGTCAGCGGCGAGTTCGTGGCGTGGCGAGTGCCGCTCAAATCAGGCCCGCGATGAGAAACAGAACGGAGGCCACTCCCGCGGCCACGAAGTTGTAAAAGCTCGCGCGCTTCAGATACGTCGAATGATCGGCGTCGAGCACGTTGGAGGCCATGTTCGTCATGCCGGCGACCGGAGACGTCGTGTCGCCGAAGGTTCCGCCGGTGATCACGGCGGCGACGCAGAGCGGAATCGCCGAGCCCGACGAGGCGGCCAGAGGAATCGCGAAGGGCATGATCAACGACGCGGCGGCCCATCCTTCGCCGATGAAATATGTCACCACGGACGACAACGCGAACAGCGAAATGGGAACGCTCCACCTGGGCAGCGAGCTCCCCAGCCGTTGCCTGACGAGATCGCTCAGCCCCAAGTCTTGGGACACTGCGGCGAGCGACCACGCGATCGTCAAGATGGCCAAGGTCGGAATGATCTCGTTTCCGCCGGCAATGAAATCGGAGGTCATCGACTTGACGTCGTACTTCTGAAAGAAGTAGACGACGCCGGTGATGGCGATCGAGACGAACAAGGCGACGAGCATCGCCTTGTTGGAATCGGTCGCGCCCATGATCGACGAGAGCGATGAATCGGAGGCCGCGTCGGTTCGTCCGAGATACCAGAAGAAGAGCAGGCTCAGGCCGATGACGACGAGCATGGGCAACGCGAGGTTCATGATCTTCGGCCGGATTACCGGCGGCGCGTCCGCCATGGCCATGTCCATCGCGTCTGCAGGCGCCTCGTGCGACGGATCCTTCCGTGATGCCGTCGTCGCGGACTTTCTCCACGGAAGGTAGATGGACGCAAAGGTGATCAGCAGCACCACAATGCTGAAGAACTCGAAGGGAATCGCGTGCAGGAGCACGCCATAGGCCGATCGATCCTTGATCGCCGCCATTTTCAAGCCTTGATCGATGTTGGCAACATTGAATCCGACGAACGTGGTGGCGATTGGGATCAATTCCACGACGGGACTTGCCGTGTTGTTCAGCATGAATGCCAGCCGCTCTTTCGCCACCTTGTTCTTCTCGGCGATCGACCGCAAGATGGATCCGGCGCCGATGATCCTGAACCCACAGTCGATGAACGTGACCGGAATGAGCGCCCACAGCGTGTAGAACACCCCTTTCTCGTCGTGGACCGATTTTTCGAGTCTCCGCGAGAACGCCTCGATTCCGCCCGCCTTCTTCATGAGTCCGATCAGACCGCTGAAAAGGTACAGGAACAGCAGTACCTGAAGGTTGCTCCGGTCGGAGAGCAACTTCACGATGTTGTCCGACGCCGTTTCGAACCCGCCCGTGAGCGTAGGATTCAAGAAGTAGCTTCCGGCCAGCAATCCGGCGAGCAGCGACGGCAAGATCTTCTTCGACCAGACGGCCAGCCCGATCGTGATCAGAGGCGGCAAGGTCGAGAGCCAGACGTACTTGTCCATTTCTTCTTCCTCGCCAAGCGTGAGGCCGCCCGGCTGACGAGTCGAGAATACTCCCGCGAGACGCTCGATTCAACGAGCCGTCCGTCGATCGCATCCGGAAAACTCACGCCTCGCGAGGGTCACGCTCGCCCGCGAGGGCATCGCCGGTTCTCGACGGCCCGCGCCGAACGCACAAGACAATTCAAATTGTCGCTCGCGCCCGACGACGATGGCGGAGGGGCGCGAGACTCGGAAGCGGAGCGCGCGTCGTCGGCTCGGGGGGCCCGCTCGGGACTCCCGGTCCACGGCGCCCCGCGGGTTTTGGCGTCGAGCAACGACGACGTCGGGAGGCGCGCGCGCTACGTGACGAGCGCGGCGATGCCGATCGGCGCCGTGAGGCTTTGCGAGGATGCCGACGAGGTTGCCTGACGCCGCCCAACGGGCGATCGTGCGCGGTCGCCCGTGTCGATCACGACTTGAGCAACCGACGAATTGCCTCCCGTCCCGCGTCCGACAGGCCGTCGATCGGCTCGCCTTGACGGGCGGTCCCCGCAAGCGCGATGGCACGGGCCGCCGGCCCGCGCAGGAGCCGTTCGAGGGCCCGAAGCTGCCGACGATAGCGCGCGCACGACCCGCACATCATCGTGTGGAACCGAAGCGCGATCCGCCGACGAAGCGACAGGGGGTGATCCAAATCCTCGGAGACGAGCTTTACGACCTCACGACAACTCATCATCGCCGTGGCTCCGCAACGGACGCACCGAACCAGTTGACTTCGAGGCAGGCGCGCATCCTCGCTCGGGCGCGGTGAAGCAGGACCCACAGATTCGTCGGAGTGATTTCGAGGACCTTACAGACGTCCTGTGGCTCCATCTCGCACATCACTCGAAGGGAGAAGGCCTCGCCCGCCCGGCCGGGAACGCCTTGTGCACAACGAGCCGCGACGATCCAGAACTCACGCTGCAGGACGAGCCGCGCCGGATCGACGTCCCACTTCCCTGGCGGGCGGACCCATCGCCCGTTCGGCCCGAACCATCCGTCGATGAGCGAGTCTTCGCCGCTCGCGCTGTCAAGCGGCCCCTCGCGACCGCTCCGTCGGGCGTGATCGATGATCTTGTGCCGAAGCACGCCGACCAACCAAGTTCGGAACTCGGAATCGCCCCGGAACCCGTCCGTTCCCTTGAGTGCCGCGAGCAGCGTCTCCTGAACAAGGTCCTCGGCGGTAGCGCGGTCTCCGACACGCGAGATCGCGAATCGAAAGAGCGCGTCGCCATGTGCATCGACCCACGTATCGGGGGTGCCGATCGAGCGCCCGCTCCCCGATGGGGCGGCTGGCGTTCGCGATTCGCGCGGATCGGGCTTGGGACCGGACTCCGACGACGTCATTGCGCTGCTCCTGTCCGCTCGCCAGTCCGGAGAGCTCCGGCCGGCATCCAAGCCGAGAACGACAGAGTAGTTGGGCCTTGGGAGCAGGTCAACCCGGTTGGCGGCAAGAGCTGAACGCGCGCGGCTGTCGGACTGCATCGGGCCGCCGCAAGGCCCCGCGCGACGGTTCCGCACCCATGATCGGCGCAATCGCTCGACGGGGCGTCGTGCGGAAGGCGGGACCCCGTTCGGCGACCCGAGCGAGTCGACGGACGGGCAGCCAAGGCGCTGCCGAATTTCGCCTGGAACCCGGGGTCACGCACGTTTGCATTCGCGAGCATCAGCCATCTCTCTCATGCGTCTACGGGTCGCACACCCGTTCGATGACACAGAATCCGCCACTGATTCCTAAGCGTCGTCTTCAGCACGCCCTTTTCAAGCCAGCGCCGCGCCGACGCGAGCACGAAGGCATCCGCGATTCGAATCCGCCCCGCTCGTCGCAGGCGAGCGAGGATCTCAAAGTCCTCCATTGAGGCCCACGGCGGGAAACCCCCGCACTCTCGAAACGTCGATGCGGACATGAACGGCGCTTGGTCGCCGTACGGCCTCCCGAAAACACGCGAACGCACCCGCACGCCCAGCTCGACGGCTCGCAAGCCGAAGCCCGGGCCATCGAGCCGCAGGTCGAACGCGCCGGCCGCCGTGCCCGATCGACCGAGTACGGAACGAACAGTCACGAAGTAGCGCGCCGGGAGAAGGGTATCGGCATGCACGAACAGCAGAAAAGGCGCGCGAGCGACAGCGGCGCCGGCGTTCAGCTGTCCGCCCCGAGAAGGCTTCGATCGCACGACGACCGCGCCGAAGGCTCTGGCGATCTCGGCGGTGCGGTCGGTACTCTCCCCATCGACCACGATCACTTCGACGCGATCGCAGTCCAGGATCGAGCCGAGAGTGGCCGCGAGGTGCGCTTCCTCGTTTCGGGCCGGGACCACGACGGACAATCGAGGCGTCTCGTCGGCGCCGACGAGACGGGAACGGGCCCACGCTGCAAGATCGCCCGGCACGTCCACGTCGGGCAGCGGCTCGAGCGTATGGACTCGCAGGCCGAGCGAGTGGGCAGCCTCCCTCGTTCGGGCGAAGACGTCCTTGCCTCTCCAAGGGATTCCCTCGAAGAGAAGCGGATGCATGTCGCGGGCGCCGATCAGGTAGTACCCACCGTCCGACGCGGGCCCGAGCACGACGTCGAAGTGTCGCAGCGCGGCAAACGCGCGGTCGAGATGGCCATCCGTGAGAAGCGGACAGTCGGTCCCGACGATCACCACGTGTGGCGCTCCGCTGTCGAGCGCCTCGCGGGCGACGCGTCGAAGCCGAGAGCCGAGCGCCCCTCCGCCCTGATCCCTGCATGGGAACGGGGAGGCGAACTCACGGCGGAGGACGCTCGGCGCAGCGCCGGTCGTGCAAACGCGAACCTCCACGTCGCGCACGGACGCCAGGCGCCGAGCAGCCTCGAGGGTCATGGAGACCATCTGACGGTGAAGACGGGCCGCACCCTGCTCGCCGAGGAGTGGAACGAGACGGGTCTTGGCCCGACCCGAAATTGGCGCGCGGGCCATGATCACGAGGCAGTCCTCGGACCGCGTCGAGCGGCGCATGCGGGCGGCAACAAACTCCCGCAGCAAGGTCGCGATGATCTTGGTACCCGCGCCGACGACGCCGCGGATCGTCCCCGAAATCTTGGATCGACCAATTCGCCGTCGGTAGCTCACCGCGACCTCACAGGCGGCGAGCCCTCGACGGGCAGCTCGCGCCTGCATCTGGACGGTCCATCCGTAGTCGAGGTCGTCCATCTCGAGGCGATCGAGGCAGCGTCGACGCACGGCGCGAAAGGGCCCGAGATCGGTGTACGAGACGCCGAAGAGAAGCCGGAGAAGACGGCACGCGAGAGCGTTCCCGAATCGCTGAGGCACGGTGAGCGAACCGCGCTCGGCGTTCCCGAGGACGCGGCTCCCGACGACGAGGTCGGCCTCGTCGCGCAGGATCGGCTCCACCAGTCGCGCGATCTCCTCGGGATGATCGCTGTAATCCCCGTCCATGAAGACGACGACGTCTGCATTCCGGGTTGCTCCGATCCCGGCGAGGCATGCCGCCCCGTAGCCTCGACGGGGCTCCGTGACGACTCGCGCACCCGCATCGCGAGCAACTCGAGCCGTTGCGTCGGTCGATCCGTTGTCGACCACGACGATGTCGCCCACGAAGTCGGGAATCGCCGCGATCACCCGTCCGATCGCGGCCTCCTCGTTGAGCGCGGGGATGATCACCGAGATGAAGGAGCGGGGATCCACGGGCCCTCCTCTGGCGCTTCGCCGACGCGGAGCGTCTCGCGTCGGCTTTGCCTCCACTCGAGAATCAGCAGTATCCAAGCTGGTGCAAACTCGAGCCAGACGACGCCGTAGTCGAACCAATTCGCCAGTCCGGCCGGCGCCATGCGGAATCGAAGATAGTAGAGCGGCAGCGTCGCCGTCAGCGACAGGAGGGACGCACGTGGACGAAGCGCGAGGAGCGGCAGGAGCCAAAGGTAGTACCACGGGTACTGCGTGGGACTCAGAAGGAAAAGCGTCGCGACGACGATCAGGGCGCGGCGGTATAGGTCCGCCTCGCCGGCGATCGGCCTTCGGGCGGAGGCCGCCGCGACCATCAACACGACGACGACGACCACCGCTCGGGCGATCTGAGGCGCCCGCTCCCCCGCGACCATCTCCGCGACCCACTGGATCACGACGAACGCGGAGTCGTTCATCTGCCAGTGGCCTGAGTACGCGAGGAGACCGCTCCCGACATGTCCTGCGTCCGCGAGCATCGGCCAAAGGATGGCAGCGGCAAGCCCGACGACCAGAAGGGCGACGCCAATCGCCGTCCTGCGTCGACCGGCGGCCCTCAGCAGCAGCGGGAGCCATAGGCCGGGCCAGAGCTTGGCGCCGACGCCGATCGCGAGCGCGAGCGCCGAGGAGAGCGGGCGTCGGCGGCCCGCGAGAACCTGCGCCATCAGCGCCGGCACCATGACGACGAGCTCCATGTGCCCCGAGTTGTAGATCTCCTTGACGAGGAGAGGATTGAGCCAGTAGACGCCGAGTTTCCAGACCCGCGTCTCGCTTCCCCGCGTCGCCCACGCGAGCAGCAGGAGCGCCGAAAGATCGAGCACGAGCCATACGAGACGCAGCCCGAGGAGGCGCCATGGGGCGACGCGATGGGCCGCGGCGAACGCGACCTGTGCGATCGGCGGGTAGATGGTCCGAAGCGCCGGGTAGTTCACCCGACGCAGCGTCTCCTCGCCCTCGACGCCGAGGTCCCGAAGCCGACCAGGAACGGGCGAGTCCGCATCAAGGACCTCGGCCGGCGAGAACGCGTATGGGTCGAGTCCGCGGGAGGCGACCGCACCGTCCCAGAGGTATCGGTAGTGGTCGTCCTCGAGCGCGGGGGTCGAAGCGAACATCACGACGCGGAGGAGAAGTCCCGCACCGAGGACGAGAAGCAGGCGTCCCCTCCCCGAAGGAAGAACCCTCAGCGCACGGAGCGCGAGCAGATAGAGCACCCCGCCGACCGTCATGAAGGCGACGAGGAACTCGATCGAATGACCCGCCTGTGACGTGGAGAACGAGAACTCGTGGGAGAGGCCCGCCACCGCCGTCGAACACGCGACGAGCGACCCGAGGACAAGGACGAGACTTCGACCGGTCATAAGGGTCCTGCTCTCACGAGCGGACGCCGAGGAAGGCGGTCGGCTTCCCGCCGACCGCCTCTTCGACGTCATGCTCGTCGGCTAGCGGCTCCCCGAGCCGCCCCCGCGGGGCGCGGGCTCGACCGGCGCCGGGGGCGCGGGAATCTCTCGGCGCTTCAGCTCGAAGCCAGCGGCCGACCATCCCTCGATGCCCCCGGTGAACCGAATCACATTGCCGTACCCGTCCTCTAGGAGCCGGTTCGCGAGTTCCAGGCTGGCGTTGCAGCTCGAGCCGCCGCAATACGTCACGATCAGCCCCTGCTTAATCGGGCAAAGGCGGTGCACGTCGTCGGCCGACGTGTTCGCGGAGCAAGGCTTCGCCCCCGCAATCCACTCCGACGAGGCGCCACGCGCGTCGAGCAGCGTCAGGGGGACGCCCGCCCCAATGAGCGCGTGAAGCGCTTCGGCGTTGAGTTCCGCCTTGACGGTCGTCGGAGCCGAGGGGGCGCCGCCAGCGAACAGCGCGCGCGAGGAAGCGAGCGTGGCCGCGCCGACGACGGCCGTCGCGGCGAGGAAGAAAGAAAGGGATCGGAATCGCATCAGGACCTCCAAGGGATTGCGGGAACACGACGGACAAACTGGCTCATCGGGATCGGGTGCCGCGTCCCGCGGCGGGCTCCGCGGTCATCGACGCCACTTCAGGATCTTGCTCATCACCGCGTGGACGCGGGGCGTGAGCTTGGTTCGGTTGTATGCCTCGCCGATTCGACGGATCGCGTCGGCCTGCGTCGGATAGGGGTGGATCGTCGCGGCCAAACCGCCCGCGCCGATCTTGGCGCCCATCGCCAACGTGAGTTCGGAGATCATCTCGCCGGCGTGGCGCGCCACGAGCGTCGCGCCGACGATTCGGTCGCTGCCGCTTCGCAGATGGACCTTGAGGAAGCCCTCGTCATCGCCGTCGAGGATCGCGCGATCGATCTCGGAGAGCGGGAGCACGAACGTGGTGACGTCGACGCCTGCGTCAGACGCCTCTCCTGCGGTCAACCCGACGTGTGCAATCTCGGGGTCGGTGAACGTGCATCGAGGAATCGTGAGCGCGCTCGCGCGAGCACGCCCGAAGAAGAGCGCGTTTCGGATCACGATGCGCGCCATGGCGTCGGCGGCGTGCGTGAACTTGAATCGAGAGCAGACGTCACCCGCGGCAAAGACCCGCCGATTCGTCGTCCGCAGTCGATCGTCGACTCGGACGCCTTCGCGGACGTCGTAGGCCACCCCGGCCGACTCGAGCCCCATCCCCTCGACGTTGGGCGCGCGCCCCACGCCGATCAGGATTTGGTCCGCCTCCACCTCGATGGTTGCACCCTCTCGGAGGACGTGGATCACCCTCCCGCGGGGCGTGCTCGCGACGCGGGTGACGCGGCAATCCGTCAGGATGCGGATACCGTCGCGCAAGAGGGACTTCCCGACCACGCGGGCGGCATCGTCGTCCTCGCGCCCGAGAATTCTCGATCCACCCTCGACGAGGGTCACCGCGGATCCGAAACGGGCGAACGACTGCGCGAGTTCGCACCCGATCGGCCCGCCGCCGATCACCGCCAGGCGCTCCGGGAGTTTCGTCAGCGAAAAGACGGTCTCATTGGTGAGGAATCCGACCTCGTCGAGTCCCACGATTGGCGGCGTCGCCGCCCGGGCGCCGGTCGCGATGACCGCGCGAGCGAAGCGAAGGACCTGGCCGTCCACCTCGACCGTATCGGGGCCCGTGAAGCGCCCCTCGCCGAGGAAGACATCGACGCCCAGCCGCTGAAATCGGTGGACCGAGTCGTTGCCGCTCATGTCCGCGCGCAGCCGCCGCATCCTCTCCATCACCGCGCCGAAGTCGACGCGAACGTCGCCGTCCACCCGTACGCCAAACGCCCGCGCGTCGCGCACGTCGGCGACCGCGCGAGCGCACCGGATGAGCGCCTTGGAAGGGACGCATCCGACGTTGAGACAGTCGCCTCCGGTGAGGCTCCGCTCGATCAACGCCACTCGTCCGCCGAGGCCGGCGGCTCCGGCCGCCGACACGAGGCCCGCCGTTCCGGCCCCGACGACGACGAGGTTGTAGCGCCCCGTCGGAGTCGGGTTCGTCCATGCACGGGGGTGAACGTTCGCCTCGAGCCTGCGGTTGTGAACGTCCAGCGGGAGAAGGGCGTCGATTTCGGTCTGGGCGGGCATCAGCGTCGGTTCTCCGTCGAGTTCAGCGCCCAGTCGTAGTCGAGGAAGTCGACGCGCGGCGTCCGCCCGGCATCGAGCGCTCGACGCAGAGGCGGGGAATTGCGCGCGGCGTACTCCGTGATGGAGCTCGCAACTTGGGTGAAGTCGCCGCCGTACCAGTCATAGAGAGCCGTCAAGTGGAGGCGCCCCCCCGCCGCATCGAATTGGAACCAGCGCGGGTGCGAGTGGACGTAGATTGTCTGGCTCAGGAGCTGGGTTTCGAGGCGGTCGGCGGCGTACGCCTCGGCGCGCAGCGGCGGGCAGCCCACCGCCGCGCAGACGAGCGCGAAGTGGATCCGCGGCTCGCGAAAATTGGGCCGGATCTGCTCGTGCTCGATCGCGGTGAGACTCAGCCGCGCCCCCCCGATGTTCCATCGCTCGTCGTCCCAGCGCTTCGCGCTCGGGATGTCCTTGATCGACGCCACGGAGTAGTCGAGGATCAACCGCAGCGTGAACGCATTGTATGCGTTGAGGAGGAGGGCCAGTCGCTCGTTGCGGCCCAAGCGTTCGACGGGGGCCCGGCCCACCTCGGCGACGTATCGGTCGAGGATCGCGCCCTCCGAGGCGAGGCCCTTGTAGTCGACGTACCCGTCCCCATCGACGTGTCGGCGCAGGAGACCGTCGAACGCCGAGTGATCAAACGACGGCCCGCCCGGCTTCTCGACGAACGTCTCTCCGAGCGTCACGGGCGGCGGCCCGAACATGGCGGAGAGCTTGGAGCGGCAGCCCTGGGCGAGCACGGCGCACGTGGCCAACGCGACGGCGCTGATCGCCATGACGAACGTGCCTCGGCGACCCGATCCGGGCGGAGTCGCGGGTGCCGCGGGTGTCGCGTCGTTCGCAGCGGGCGAAGCCACATCTGCGTTGGCGCGAAGGGCGCGACGGGCGAGTCGCGTCACGTAGAACGTGACGAGCACCGTCGCGAGCAGACCGACAAGGAGCGCCCCCCACTCGGCAGGGGTGCGCCCGGACGACCCGCCCGACGACGCGGCGGTGACGCCGCTGCGCCCGACATGCCCGAGATAGACGTACAAGAACGTGCCGGGGAGCATCGCCAGCCAACTGGTGATCGCATACGGCCAGAACCGGATGCGGGTCAGCCCGAAGAGGTAGTTGCCGAGGCTGAACGGCATCGCGGGCGACAGCCGGAGGAGGGCGATGACCTTCCAACCGCCCTCCGCGATCGCCCGATCGAGCGCCGCGAATTTCGTCGAACGCGAAGCCATCCGCGCGACCGCGTCCCGGGCGACGTGTCGACCGAGGAGGAACGCCAGCATTGCCGCCATGGTCGACGCCAAGGAGACCGTCAAGGTGCCGAGGCCGAGCCCGAACACGGCGCCGGCCGTCAGCGTGAGGGCCGAGCCCGGCACGAAGAGCAGCGCGGCCACGAGGTAGACGACACCGAAGACGACGGGGGCCCACACGCCCATGTGCTCGATCCGAACGGAGAGCACGGCGACCATCCGATCGACGGGGAGAACCCGCACGAGCAGCAGCGCGCTCGCGACGAGAACGAGGGCCGACACGATGCGGATCCTCCGCACCCAGCGCGCGTCAAGCGGCGACGACGGCACGACGAGCTTGGACCCGAGCGCGGCGGCGGCAGTCAGCACGATTTCGTCCCTCACGGAGTTCCTCTTGGTGCGTACGCGGGAAGGCGACGCGCCCGCCACGTTGCTCATGAGTCGTGCGAGACCAGCGACCCCTTACACGAGGACCCCGCGCCGGCGGTACACCCGAAGCAGTGAGCGCCGGTGCGTATCCGACGCACGCCGTGCTCGCTCACGTCAAAGTCGCGGATGTGGCGCCGCGTGCCGTCGACGGGCAAACGGAGCGCGAAGTTGAAGTCGCAGTCCGAGAGCGACCCGTCCCATCCGACGTGGATCTGGCGCCTGCACATCACGCCGTCCACCGTGCTCGGATTGAACCGATCCTTCAGAAGTTGCGTGTAGCTGATCGCATGCCCGTCACGTTCGAGGTCGCGCATGAACCGTCCGATCGGCATGTTCGTGAGCGTGAACAGCCGGTTGAACGACAGGCCATACCGACTGAGAAGCTCGTGCCGGTAGGCGTCCTCGAGTTCCCGCTGAGACGGCGGGAGACTGGGCCCGCCGGGGTTGTAGATCAGGTCGAGCGTCAGCTTCGGATCGATGCCGTACCCGATCGCGTTGAGGCGCCGAACGACCTCGATGCTGTCCTCGAACACGTGGTGTCCTCGCTGCCGATCGACGTTCACCTCGAGGTAACAGGGCAGGGACGCGATAAGGTGGCACCGCTGCGCGGCCAAGAACTCGGCCGTCGTCTCGTGATCCTCATGAAGCAGGATCGTCAGGTTCGTCCGAACGATGACCTCGAGGCCTTGGGCGCGCGCAGACGCGACGAAGCGCCGAAAGTGCGGATGCATCTCGGGTGCGCCGCCCGTGATGTCGAGCGTCCTGGCTGCGGCCCTTCGCGCGGCGTCGAGGACGAGCTCCATCGTCGACCAGTCCATCTCCTCGCGCCGCGCGGGCGAGGACTCGACGTGACAGTGCCGGCACGCGAGATTGCAGCGAAGACCGACGTTCGCCTGGATGGTGTCGATCGCCGAAGCATGCAATTCGGCGCCGACGGAGGACCGTACACGCGCGGCGAAACTGTCCTGCGCCTCGGACTTTGCGACGGGGGGGATGACGTCGGGAGGGAAGGACTCGGTCATCGTCTAGACTCCCAGTGCGCCGAGCGCGAGCCGAAGACCCGCGCCGAGCGCGAGCGCGAGGGGAAGCGTGGTCACCCAGGCGAGCATGATCCGGGTGACAATGCGGCGATCGATGCGTCCGTTCACCGCTCCGGCGCCGAAAATGGCGCCGCACGAGACGTGCGTGGTGGAGACGGGAAGGCCTAGGCGAGACGCGCCGAGCACGAGGATCGAAGTCACGACATTGGCTGACAACGCCTGACCTTCGTCGAGGCGCGTGATTCGATCGCCCATGGTGAGGGCGACGCGGCGACCCTGCACGACGCCACCGAGGACCATGGCAGCGGTCACGATCGCCACCCAGGCGTGCGGGGTGAAGGCGACGCCCGCGGCGCCTGCTGCCAACGCGAGGCCCGCGATCTTGGGCGTGTCATTGACCGCCCTCGCGAAGCAAACCGCCCCGGCACTCAGGACGTGCACGGTCCTGGTTGCGAGAGCCACGTCGAGCTTCACACCGCCCGAGCCGAACTCCTGTTCGCACGCCTCGACCGTTCCGACTCGGACGACCAGCGTGGGGGCCGACATCGCGGCGACTCCGCCGGCATCCGCGACAGTCGCGGCGGGGGCGTCTCCGACGCAAATGCAGGACGAAGGCTCGACGCAAGCCCGTCGGCGGCGCAGGCGCAGGACGCCGCCGACGGCCGACGCGGCGCCGAACGCCAACAGCGGGCTCAGGAACATCGGCTGGGCGAACTTCGAAATCAGCGCTCCGCCCCGGACGCTGCCGGGCGCCAGCACCCCGGCAGCGCCCACGAGCGCGCCGAAGAGCGCGTGGGTGGTGGAGGTGGGCATCCCAAGGACCGTAGCGAGAGCGATCGTCGCTGCCGCCGCGACAGCCGTCGCAGCGAGCGTGGCCTGGGACAAAGGGCCGCCGTCCACCAGTCCGCCACCGGCAAAAACGCGCACGAGCCCGTCGGCGATGTCGATCGCCAAGATGCCGCCGCCGAGCGTCGCGAGCGCCGCCAGCACCATCGCCGCCCGATAGGTGAGGGAGCGGCTCCCGTAGAGGGTCGCCACGCCCTTGAAGTTGTCGTTCGCACCGTTGCTCCACGCGAGCCACGCGGTGCCAAGCAGCGCAAGAATGACGGCCATCTGCTGCCTTTCTCCGCGGCCGGGCTAGCAGCAGTTGCCGGAGGACGGCGCACAGGACGGCGATTCAGCGCCGGCCTTCGTCTGTCGCGGGTCGCGGCGACGTTCGCCGTTACAGACGAACGTCGGGGCGCCCTCGACCGGAACCTCGCGGGCGGGCGGCACGGGCAGGACGTGGGTGGCATAGGGTCCGGCTCGGTTCGTAAGCAGTTCGAAGGTCTTGTCACAGACAGCCATACGTTGGCCGCGATGAAACGTGTGCCCGTCGTCGTCGGTGACCGTCCGCCAGGGTCCCTTGAGGATCACGGCCTGATTGCGATCGATGCACGGCCCCTCCTTGCCCTTGAACGCCCGGACGGTCACCGATCGGAACTCGACGCCATCGACGACCCGCCAAGGCGCGGGTGATCGCGCGACGATTTCGACCCCGTAAAACCCAGCCGCCTCGAACGCTTCCAGGAATCGGTCCTCACGAAACGCTCCCGCGATGCAGCCCGACCAAAGCTCCGGATCGCCCAGAATCGCGGGCGTCGGATCTTCGTCACAGACGATGTCCGAGATGACGGCCCGCCCCCCGCGCGCGAGCACCCGATACATCTCGATGAAGAGGCGCCGCTTCTCCTCCGGCCGAACGAGGTTCAGCACGCAATTGGAGACGACGAGATCGACCGAACCCGACCGGACGAGCGGCTGCTCTCGTCGGCTCGTTTCGCACCATCGCTCGAATTCGGCGAGGTCCTTGAGCGTGCGCACCGGATGCCCCTCGAGCCACTTCGCCGCCGCATCAAGATCGAGGGCCATGTCCTGAATTCGCGCCTTGCGAAACTCCACGTTGCTCCAACCGAGTCGCCGCCCCATCTCCTCTCGATACCTCCGCGCCAGCTCGAGCATGTCGTCGTTGAAGTCGAGGCCGATCACACGTCCGGACGGGCCGACTCGCTGGGAAAGGAGGTAGCAGACTTTCCCGGAACCGGAACCCAGGTCAAGCGCCAAATCGCCCTCGCGGGCATGGACCGACGGGTCGCCGCATCCGTAGTCCTTTTCAACGATCTCCGGGGGGAGCTTGGCGAGGAGTTCCGCGTCATATCCGTTCGTCGGACAACACAGTGCGGGCTCCACTCGATTCGCGCCACCTGAGTACCGTTCGAGGACGCCGGACTCCAAGAGGGCGGACGGGAGGGGCGCGGCAGCGGTAGAAGGCGCATGGGCAAGGGTCATGAAGGACGGACTCCGTGGACCGAGGGTTCGGCGGGCCTTAGTGAGTCGCGATCCGCCCTCGCCCCCTTACACGCGAATCCGGGCATGCGCCGACCCTGCCCAATGCGCAGGCGGGCTCCCGTGGCTCGCTTGCGGCGAGTGCGAGCGCCGGGCAGCACTCGCACGCTCCCCGTCCACCCGCCCGGAATTCGCGTCAGGCGGACGGATTTCATCACCTCGCTTCTCGGCTTCCCCAGCGGGTCGAGCTCCCGCGCCGTCGAAAGAACGTAAGTTCCGGGTCTGGGCCCCGACTCATGTGGGTGCGCGTGAACGCGACGATCGGGCGCTTTCGCGCGATCGCACGATCGCGCGATCATGCGCCGGCCTCGGCCGTCGCCCACTCCTCCGGAGGATCTCTTGAACCAGCCCTCGTCGACGCAGGCCCTCATCCGACTTCTCGTCTACGCCCAGTGGAACACGGAGACCGGACGGGAGGTCGTCTCCGAACTGCGTACTCGGGGGCCAGAAGCCCTCGCCGACCTCAAGGCCGCGCTGATGGACGCGGCCGCGCCCAAGGTGACTCGAATGGTCATCGCCTCGCTTCTTGGGGAAGAGTGCGGCCCCGGCGCAGAGGCCGCACTCGCCTCGGCGACCGGAGATCAGGATTCAGATGTCGCTGACACCGCACGGTCGGCCCTCACGCACTGCGAAGAAGATCGCGGGTCGATGAAGGGCGCTCACCGGCCAGCGTGACCCGCAGGGCATCCGTCGTACGCGGGGTGGGCTTGGTCGCTGGCATCGAGTCGGTCGCGCCGGCCGAGCAAGAGCCGGCCCCGGCCGCGATCACTGCGGAGCGCCGAGGCGCCGCCGATCGCACAACGCGGAGCAAGAGAGACTCGCCTCACGCTGTAGGAGATATCCGCATGGCGCAGAGTTCGAAACCGACGGCGCACGGCCGTCAACGCGCGCCTCAACCCCGACGGGACGGCGCACACCCGCTCGATGAAGATCCGCCCGACGTGCCCTCGCATGGATAGGAAGTAGTATCGCCCCCCGGTGGCGTCCGCGCCAGTGATGGATAGGAAGTAGTATCGCCCCCCGGTGGCGTCCGCGCCAGTGCCCCTTGCTCGGAGTGCCCCGGGGCGCGGCGTCTGCGAGGCGGCGTCTGCGAGGACGATCCAACTCGCGTGCGGGCGGACTCCGCAGATGCGGGGCTTGGAGCGGTGCTCTTC
>Ga0163150_10003431_pt1 | contig 22320 bp, 14 predicted proteins | sample OliLakLV19P2IB_FD_148628 | JGI IMG/M metagenome (GOLD analysis project Ga0163150, IMG submission 148628) | Freshwater microbial mat bacterial communities from Lake Vanda, McMurdo Dry Valleys, Antarctica - Oligotrophic Lake LV.19.P2.IB | ecosystem: Environmental > Aquatic > Freshwater > Lake >...
GTCGGCCACCGTCTGGCCAATCCGCCTCAGGATCTCGTCGCTGAACTCTTGCCCGCCCACTCGCACGCAGGCAATCTACGGTTACCACCCCCTCGGTGTCCAGAAAAAAGATGTGGGACGCGATTAGTTGGACAAGGGGGGACTACAGGGGGGTTTTCTTTGGCCCATGTTTACACTCACGCTTCACAGCACTTGCGGAACGTCGTCAGGGGATGACGGAGAAAAACCCATGAAACATGCCGGATGTTTAACCTGCAATGCCGACAACCTGCGACGCCGCGACTTTCTGCGTGTCGGCTCCTTGAGTTTGCTGGGCATCAACCTGGCGCAGTTTCTGCGACTCAATCAGGCCATGGCTGCCACGGCGGAAAAGCCGAAATCCAAAGCGAAGGCGCAAGCTTGCATACTGCTCTGGCTGGAAGGCGGGCCCAGCCAGATGGACACGTGGGACCCCAAGGCCAACAGCCCGTTCCGGCCCATCTCAACCAATGTTGCCGGGATTCAAGTCTCGGAGCTTCTGCCTCGCGTCGCCAAACGGATGGACAAACTGTCGATCATTCGGACGATGGTCACCGAAGAGAACAATCATCCGCAAGCGAGTTATTATGCGATGACAGGTCATCGGCCGAATCCGGCGATGGAGTTCCCCAGCTTCGGATCGATTATCACCAAGGAAATGGGCGGGCGTAACGATGTGCCACCCCATATCCTCACGCCCCAGTGGGAAGCCCAGCGGCAATATGAAGAGTATTTCAAGGCGTCCTTCCTGGGAGCCGAATATGATCCGCTGGTTGTTCCAGATCCGAACAGCAAGGATTTCAAGCTGCCCGATCTCACGCTGCCGAAATCGATGACGCTTGAACGGCTGCAAGACCGCCGCTCCTTTTTGCAAGTGGTTGACCGGCATTACCGCCGAAAAGCTCGCATTGCTGAACAAGCGGATGGCGATGCGTTCACACAGCAAGCGCAAAACATGATTCTGTCGCCTGTGGTGCGAGATGCCTTCGATTTGTCCAAAGAGTCAGACAAGATCAAGGACGCTTACGGGCGTAACGGATTCGGGCAGAGTGCGCTGCTGGCACGCCGGCTGGTGGAGGCGGGGAGCCGCTTCGTGACCGCGGCCGGTTACAACTTTAACGCCTGGGATACTCACAGCGACAACGATCGGCTACACCGCGATCAACTCGTGCCCACACTGGATCAGACGCTCGCAACCCTACTCGACGATCTGGATCAGCGCGGGTTGCTGGAGTCTACAGTCGTGCTGGCCATTGGCGAGTTCGGCCGTACGCCGCATCACAATCCGAATGCAGGCCGCGATCACTGGTCGCATTGCTGGTCGATGGCTTTGGGCGGCGGCGGCATTCGCGGTGGGCAGGTGATTGGCGCCAGCGATGAACGCGGTGCTTATCGGGCTGCGGGGCGGCGCGTGACGATCGGCGACCTCTTTGCGACGGTTTACAAAGCCTTTGGGATCGACTGGCACAAAGAGTATATGCACCCGATTGGAAGGCCCGTCAAGATTGCCAACTCCGAAGACGACCACACCGGCGAACCCGTGGCAGAGTTGGTGTAGGGTGGCTCACATCCTGAATTTCGCCACGAGCAAGATCACCGGTTCAAAGTAGCCACTGAGACACGTAGACACAGAGAAGCTTCGAGCGGAGATCGGGGCTTGGTGCCTCGAAGTGAATCCATTCAGACCATTGCTGCTGACGGATTCAGCGAAAGGCTCTCCGTGTCTCTGTGGTGGCTTTGGGCCCTCATTTTGAGGTTTATCGCACGATTAAACTCATGAATCGGCATCTTATCGCCGTGCTCGTCGCGCTGGTACCGGCACTGCTCGCCCTTCCCAACGAGAAAGCGTTCGTTCCCCAATTCATCGATATCACTCCTACCTCTGGAATCAAGTTTCGTCATCTCAATGGCGACCCCGTCGTAAAGAACTACATCTTCGAAGCGAAGGGCGGGGGTGCGGGGTTCTTCGATTTTGACAACGACGGCTGGATGGACGTTCTGCTGGTTCAAGGCTCGACTTTGGAACGATTCAACCAGGGAAGTAATTCAGGGCCCGTGCTCTACCGCAACAAACGAGACGGAACGTTTGAAGATGTCACGGCTAAATCCGGTCTGAAAGGTGGTCGCGGTTGGGGCATGGGCGTTGCCGTGGCTGACTACGACAACGACGGGTTCGCAGATATCTATCTTACGAACCTCGGACCGAACGTTCTTTATCGCAACAATGGCGATGGCTCTTTCACAGACGTAACCGAGAAAGCGCGTGTGGGAGATGCACGATGGGGGACGTCGGCTGCGTTCGGTGACTATGACGGAGACGGAACTCTGGATCTATACGTGTGCAACTACCTCGATATGAACTTCAGCCAGCTGCCAGAGCCTGGCTCCGGAAAGTTTTGTTTCTACCTGGGAAAGCCGACCATCTGCGGTCCAAAAGGAATTCCGGGCGGGGCTGATGTTCTCTACCGTAACAACCGAGACGGCACTTTCACCGACGTGTCTGAAAAAGCCGGTGTCGCCGAAAAGAGACGTCTTCCCGGGCTCGGCGTCATCTGGGCCGACATGGACAATGACCATGATCTCGATTTGTATGTCGCCAACGACGCCGAACCGAACTACGTGTACCTCAATCGAGGGGATGGAACGTTTGAGGAAAAGGGGATGATCAGTGGTTTGGCGCTGAGCGGAGACGGTCGCGAGCAGGCCAGCATGGGAGTGGATGTGGCGGACTACGACAATGATGGACGCATGGATGTCTTCGCCACCCATTTCGCCAGCGATTACAGCACGCTGTATCACAACGAAGGCAACCTGGTTTGGGAAGACGTGACGCTAAAAGCCCAGCTTCGAAAGTCCTATGGAGTGCTGGTGGGCTGGGGCACTCGCTTTGCAGATTTCAATAATGATGGTTGGAAAGATATTTATCATTCCAACGGGCATGTCTATCCGTTCCTCAAGAACAGCGCGTTTCGAGAAAAGTATGAACAGCCGGGTACGTTTTTCCTGAACCAGAAAAACGGCACGTTTTTGGATGTTTCCGACCGGGCCAGGGCTGGAATTCAGACTGCGAAATCGAGCCGGGGCGTGGCCTTTGCCGACGTGGACAATGACGGCGACATCGACCTCCTGATATCCAACATGGGTGACGGACCACAGCTTCTGCGAAACGATCAGGCAGAGAGCAATCATTGGCTGATGTTCAAGATGAATGGAAAGAAATCCAATCGAGATGGCATCGGGGCTCGCATCACGGTCGTGACCGGTACGATGGAGCAAATCTGGGAGATCAAAAGAGCCGTTGGAATCTACTCAGCCAGCGACCCGCGCGCGCATTTCGGATTGGGGCGCTCGGAGAAAGCGGATGTCGTAAGAGTGCTTTGGCCCGATGGGGAGAGGCAGGAATTCAAGAACGTCTCAGGGAACCAGCACTATGTGATCGATGAGGAACGGGGACTTCAGAAGGAAAGGTTTGCAGGCAAGTAGGGTGAATTGAAGTCTGGGTCCTGCAATTTGGTTTGTGTAGCGCAGCACCCGCGCTTTTTAGCGGGTCTGCGGCAGTTCTGTTCAGGCGTTGTAGCGTGCGCAAATTGTGACGTTCACCGCGAGAACGGTGTGGCGCCTGAGAAGGAGCGCACGCTGCGGTGATGGCAGTACATTCCACAAAAGCCGCGGACCTGCAAGAAGCGCAGGTCCGCGCTACATGGCCCCGGGGAAAGCTAAGACCCTTTCAAATGAGATGAAGACAATGCCACGCCCAAAGAAGTTCACGCTAAAACCCGTCGCTGTCCTGTTGTTCTCACTGCTCGCCAGCGCGACTCCCGGCTTCGCTTCGGAACGCTCTCGTCTTGACTTGACGGGGCAGTGGCAATTTCGCCTCGATCCTCACAGCGAAGGCGAAGCCAGCGGGTGGTATTCGGGAAACGCCTCGTTCTCAGAATCGATTCAGGTGCCGGGCTGTTGGCAGGCGCAGGGCTTTGGCGCGAGATCGGGCATTCTGAGGAATCATTACGTCGGCAATGCCTGGTATCGCAGGACGGTCGGTGTCCCCGTGGCCTGGAAAGACAAAGTCGTTTCACTACGCTTTGGTGGCGTATCGCGCCGGGCAACCGTTTTCATCAATGGAACGCGCATCGGCGAGCATGACGGGTTCAGCGCGCCCTTTGAGTTCGACGTCACGCGCGCCATTCGCTTTGGCGCGGAAAACATGATTGCCGTTCGAGTGGCTAATCCGGGTCCGGCCATCTCCGAGTCACCCGACAAGCAGACTCCCACCGAGCCGGCGGGAATGTTCAACTACATTGGCAACTGGGGCGGAATCCACAGCGGAGTCGAACTCGAAGCGAAGGAGCGGTCATGGATCGAAGAGGTTTACATCACCACCCAGATCCAATGGAAGATCGTCAAATTCAAGATCGGGGTCCAGAATCGGGAGATGGGGAACTCGTTCGAAGCACAGCTTGGTGTCGTTTTTTCTAGCGGCCGAGATCAGCGAATTTATCAGCAGACTGTTGACTTCCGAGTTCAGCCGGGCCAAATGACCTCCGTGGAGGTCGAGGTGCCGATGCCCGAAGCCGTAGCTGCTGACGCCGGTCTCTGGTCGCCCGAGAGTCCTTCGCTATACACCGCAAAACTTGTGCTGATGTGCGGCAACCGTGAGTGCGATCGTGTCGAACAGCGGTTCGGTATGCGTGAGATCACGACTCAAGGCAATGTGCTGCTCTTGAACGGGAGGCCGCTTTATCTGCGCGGCTACGGCGACGACAACATCGAAGTGCTCACCGGTGTTCCGCCGGCGTCCAAAGAGGTCTATCGGAAGCGGCTGCAATTGGCCAAAAGCTTTGGATTCAATGCGGTCCGCTTTCACTCCATGACGCCGATGCGGGAATTCTTCGAGGCGGCAGACGAAGTGGGTATCTTTGTGATGGCCGAGCTGCCCGTGGCTTACACTCAGTATTTTCTGCCGCACAAAGAATTTCTTCGAAACGAGCTCAAGGAGATTCTGCTGGCGCATCGGAATCACCCTTCGCTCTTGTCGCTGGCGCTTGGCAATGAATTCAATCTGAGCTGGCTGAAGAGCGAAGCAGAGAGAAAGGAGTTTCTCGCGACTGTTGCCGAGTTTTACAGCTACGCAAAGCAGCTTGATCCGACCCGCCTGATTCTTTCCAACGACGGCTACGTGATGCGGCCGACGGATATGGCGAGTTTGTTCCGAGATTTCCCGAAGGATGTTCCGACGGTGCGGCATGAATTTGGGTCCTACTATTGTTCGCTGCCGGATATCTCTCTACTTACAAAATTCACCGGTGTGATTATCCCAACTTGGCTGGAGGCGAAGAAGCTCTGGGTCGAGAACAACGCACTTTTGGACCGCTATTCGGTTTACCTGAGAAACTCACAGCGTCTGCAGCACCTGGGGCGGAAGTACCAGATTGAGCGGGCGCGCCTCAATCCGGACGTCACCGGCTATCACTATTGGTTGATCACCGATTTCCCAGGCGGTACGGGGGAAGGCGACTCGTGGGAGGAAGGTTGGTTTGACTACTTCTGGCAGCCCAAGGGAATCGCACCCAGTGAGGGAAGGGAGATCAACAACCCAGTCCTGCTGATGATCAGCGCAGGCGTTAATGATAGAACGTTCTGGAGTGGCGACCGCAAGAGCTTCGATGTGATGGTGTCGAATTATGGTAACGAGCCCATTCAGAACGGCACTCTGAAGTGGAAGCTCATGGCTGGGGATCGCGTTCAGTCGGAATCGACTGTCGCCGGAGTGAACGTGCCCCTTGGACAGGTCACGCGCGCGGCGACTCTCGAGATGGGGGGGACCCTGAGTGGCAATCAAAAATTGGAACTTGTGCTGGAGTTAAGCCACGGTCAATCGGCCTTCGTGAATCGCTGGAGTTTTTGGACTTTTCCAAAGGGAAGGCTGCTACGAACTTCCGAAAGGCCGGTTGCCTCACTGGTCAAATGGGCCGGGTTGTCACGGCTCTATCCATTCATCCAACATGGCACACCGGCGCAGGGCCCAACAAGCTTGCTCATTGCGACATCGCTCAACAGCGAGTCGCTGCAATTCTTGGAAGGCGGGGGAAGAGTCTTACTCCTGACCGAAAGAAGTTCGTTTGAGCGCTCCTCTGAATCGACGTTCTTTCCCGCCTCCGGAGGCGCCTTGGGCACGTTGATTTCGGATCATCCCGCTTTGAAAGGATTCCCGAGCGAAGGCTTTTGCGATCTCCAGTTTTTCAATCTGCTTGAAGGAGCTTACGCTTATCCGCTCGATGAATGGCCCAAAGAAATGGTGCCTCTTGTCGGAGGGATTCGGACAACCACGGGCTTTTTGAGCAAAACCAAGAATCTCTCCAGAGTTGGCTATGTTTTCGAAGCGAAAGTAGGCAAAGGAAAGCTATTGGTCAGCACCTTGCGCATTCGGGACAATTTTGATGAGGCCTATCCCGAGGCGATATCACTCTTCGACCATCTGCTGAGATATGCGACCAGCCAGGAATTTGAGCCCCAATTTGAGGTGGCGAAAGATCGGCTGCAAAGCCTTCAGGTTCAGTAGAGATTCGAAGACCGGACAGACGATCGCTATTTGACTGCCCAACAGATCGATCCCAAGCAGCCCATGAATCCTCTCCAGCTCCCTTGAAGATCCCCTCCTTGGGAGGGGTGGCGCGCAGCGACAGCGGTCGCGCAGCGCCGGGGTGGGTTGGATACCCTTTCCAAAACCCCCCTGAAGTCCCCCCTTGTTTAAGGGGGGACGCGGTTTCATCGAATGTGGCGCCACCAGGCGGCATGAAAAACTTGGAGGGCAATGCAGGTTCTGGGAAACACGTTCTTGATTCTCCTCTGTCTCCCAGTGACTCCGTGGCTACTTGAGCCGTCAGCCCAACTAGGGCAGGCTTTTATTCGACCTGAGTTCCTCAAACTTCTTTAGCTCTCTTTCTGCCAGCTCTTTCTTCCCCTGCAAATTAAAGGCACGCGACTTCAGGTAATGCAACTCGTCGTTTTCGTTGGCGACAGCCTCGGCCTTTTCTGCCAGCGCTAAGGCCTCCACGGGTTTTCCGAGCCCGAGTTGGATCTTGATCAACTCCAAATAAGCTCCCAAATGACCGGGGTTCAAGCGGGCGGTTGTTTCGAAGTACTCGCGTGCTTTGGCGGGGTCGTTGCCGTAGTTCAAATAGTAGGCGCCCAAGGAATAGGCGGCGTCGGCACTTTGAGGATTGATGCGCAGCTCGCGTTGGAACGACTCAAGAGCTTTATCGTAGGCATGCAAGTCGCTGTGCAGGACACCCAAGCGATAGTTGACTTCCGGCAGAGTCGGGACCAGGGCGAGAGCCTTTTCGTATTCTTCAATTGCTGCGGCCAAGCGCTGCCGGCTGCGATAGGCATCGGCGAGAATGATGTGATATTGAGCTTGCGTCTCGGCATCTTGTGGGAGCTGTTGCAGTAGCTTGGACGTATCAGGACGCTCGGCCAGTTGGGAGGCGACGGCGAAGGTGATGCGCAGCACAGGATCGTTCGGGATGAGTGGCGCGAGTCTCTCATAAAGGGACGATGCATCGCTGTATCTTCCTTCGGCAAAATGAGCCACTGCCAGGGCCGTCAGCACCCGTTGATCGGCTGGACGGGTCTTCGAGACCTCCGTGAGCGTCTCCACAACTTTGTTGAATTGTCCCTGCTGGAAATAGACCATGCCCAGATTGGTCCGCATGTCCTGGTTTGCAGGATCGTATTTGAGAGCATCTTCAAACGTGGCGATCGCCTTTGCGAATTGCTGCTTCTCATAATAGGCCACGCCCAGCGAGTTGAGCGTTCGAGCGGCAGTCAGCCGCAGACTTTCTTCCTTCGCGTCGTTGCCGGCGGTGGGTTTGGCGGGCTGCTGGGCGAAGGAAGGCTGAATCGATCCCAGGAGGAAACCGAGAATCAGGAATGTTCTGTTCCGGTACGAACAATGGGTACGCATGAATAAATCAATCGGCACTGGCTCACTTGCTATCCCCTCGCGACGCCCTGGGTCAGCGTTCCGACCAATTCTTCTCCTCTCCCCCCGAATCACCCGCTTTTGGGTGATTCGGGGGGAGAGGTCGGGAGAGGGGGCCATTTGTTACCTAGTGGTGAGTCTCGCGTTTCGTTGTTCTCCAAACATTTCTCAGCACGAAGCGTGATTCTCGCAAATGACAGGGGTCTTCCCCCTCACCCTAGCCCTCTCCCCCAACACAAAAAACGTGTTGGGGGAGAGGGAACAAATTGTGGGAACACTGACCCAGGGCTTTACCAGCGGCTCCTGCCGCTGGTAAAGCCCTGGGCTACCGTCTGACGCCCCGCTGGGGCTCAATAGGGAAGAAGCGGCCTCCTGCCGCTTCACAAACGTCCAATCTCCAGCGTCATTCCCGCTTTCGCGGGAATGACACACCATTTGCATTTCCGTTGCGACGAAGTGTAACTCTCACCGGTGTGAGTCCGCTCGCTAAGCAGGGAAAAGGGAAACTCTGAAGACACACGGGAAGGCGAGGCTCCCGCCGAGCCACGCAGCCGCGAGCTCCTGATTCAAAAAGGCTCGGCGGGAGCCTCGCCCTCCCGTGTGTCTTCAGATCATGGGTTGACGATCTGATACTTCTTAAACAGCTCCAGCTCCTGCTCGGCTCGCTCGGCTTGACCATTGTCCCGAAAGAGCTGCCCGAGCAGATAGTGAGCATCCGCCGAGGTTGCATCCAGCCGCACGCTCTTCTCTGCCGCTTCAATGGCTTTGTCCAACCGGCCTTGCTCGCGATAAGCCTTGGCTAACGTGTAGTGTACCAGGCTGACTGAAGGCGCCGTGTTCTCAGCTAACTGCAACTGCTCCAGAGCTGCCTCGACCTCTCCCTTCTTCAATAGCAACTCCGCCAGTGCGACGCACGCCTGAGCATTGGATGGCTGATACTGGATTTCGAGCTTCAACTCCCAGATGGCTTTGTCGATGGCCCCGTCATTCGAATAGATAAGACCGATATGGTAGTGCAATGTCGGGAAGCGGGGGTTTTTCCTGGCGACATAGTTCAGTTGCTCGAGCGCCAGTTTGCTGAAGTTGCCCAGCAGGAGAGAACGGTGGGCGCTGACGTAGGTCCGCGCGAGCAGAAACCGCGCCATGAGGTTTTCGCCATCCAGTTCCACCGCGCGCTTCAGAACGGGTACGGACGCGTCGTATTTCTTCTGCTGATAGAGCACAAAGCCCAGGTCGTAATGATAGTTCCCTACATTGGGTTTCAGAGCGATGGCCTGGTTCAGATGTTGCTCAGCTTCGCTATTGCGTCCCACAGCCGCCAGACTCAGTCCGTAGATATGCTGGCACGCCGCATCACCGGCATCCTGCTGAACCGCCTGGGAAGCGGTATTCACGGCGGCGACGTAGTCCTTCGTCCGATAGTGCTCCAGAGCCCGCTCGCAAAGAGATCGAGTCGAAGAACCCTGCAGCGGAGCCACGAATAAAAGAATCGTCGCTATAGCCGGAGATAGAATCATCGAGTTGTGGTCCGCGGTACGGCTGCCAGCTGCTCGCCTTGCTTGAGAGAATACCTGTCATTGGCTGCGACGCCGTCGAACCGCTGAAGTTGCTTGTCGGGCCAGCGGATGACGACTGACTTCGCTGCTCGACTCGCACCCAATCCGAAATGGAGCCGGCAGTCGTTACTGGATTGGTAGCTATTTCCCGCGGTCACTTCCTGCATCTGCCGTGTCCGCTCGGTTTCAACGGTCACACGCGCGCCGACGGCGCCGCGGTTGCCTGTCTTGCTGACCAATTCAATCAGCAGCCAGTTCCCTGAACGATTCCCACCTTCATTCAGGAACAAGGACGGACGGGTGCCCAGGTTGTTGACAGCGACGTCGACATCGCCGTCGTTATCAAAATCGGCGAAAGCCGTTCCCCGGCTGGACCAGAGACTGGTTAGAGCCGGACCCAGTTGAGCCGTAACGTCGGCAAATTTGCCATTGCCAAGATTTCGATGGATCAGTTTCGGTTCCGCAAAGGTGATGTCGATGGGGTGCTGATCGACCTGAGGATACACATGCCCGTTTGCCACAAAGAGATCTTCCCAGCCGTCGTTGTCATAGTCGAAAAAGCCCGCGCCCCAGCCGAGCCGCTGCCAACTCGGCAGAGCCACGCCGGAGCTGTAGCTCACATCCCGGAATACCCCTTTGCCGAGATTCCGGCGTAACGAGTTGTAGTCGCCGGAAAAATTGGTCTGGAAGTAATCAAAGAATCCATCGTGATTGTAGTCTCCCATGGCAAGCCCCATTCCGGCTTGAGGCTGTCCATCCTCGTTGTAGGCCACACCGGCAATGACGGCGACCTCCCGGAATGTGCCGTTGCCTTGGTTTTCAAACAGGAAATTAGCAACAGAATCATTGGCCACGTAGAGATCCGGGTCTCCGTCATTGTCGTAGTCTCCCCAGAGCACACCCAACCCATACGCCGGCAGCACCGCCATGCCAGCTTCGCGCGTCACGTCACTGAACGTGCCATCGCCGTTGTTGTGATAGAGCACATCGGGCGCGGCAATCATACCCTTAGGACCGCAGTGCACCTTGATGCCGCGATACTGGCAGTCTGGGGCCGGAGGGTTCTGGTGATTGAAGTCGACATAGTTTGCAACATAGAGGTCCAGCCAGCCATCGCCATCATAGTCTGCAAATCCCGCACTAGAGCTCCAGTGTGAGTCGCCCACCCTGGCCTTTTCGGTCACATCCGAAAAGGTCCCGTCGTGGTTGTTGCGATAGAGCTGGTTGGGGCCGTAGTTGCATACATACAGATCGGGCCAGCCGTCGTTGTCGTAGTCGGCGACGGTAGCGCCCATGCCCCAGTAGTTTCCGGCCACGCCGGCCTGCTGAGTGACATTCGTGAAAGTGCCGTCGTGGTTGTTCTTATAAAGCGCGTTCGACACGGTGCGCTTGCCGGCCAGCAAGTCCTCCCACCGGCTGCCATTGACGAGATAGAGATCAGGCCAGCCGTCCTGGTTGTAGTCGATCCAGGCGACTCCGCCACTGAAAGTCTCGGGCAGGTACTTCTTTTCCAAACTTCCGCTGACGTGCAGGAAGTCCAGCTTGGCCTGGACCGCTATGTCGGAGAAACGAATGCCAGAGGGTTTTTTCGTGGGCGACTTTGCGGGAGGCTTCTGACTTTGTAAAGCGACGGCGGCGAGGGGGAGTACCAGAATCATCAGAAGATTCAGACGACATGAGATTGCGACGTTCAGCATGGCGGTCCTAATGTGGAGCATCCGTCGTTCCTCGCCCTTGGGAGCGCGGGCGTCCCGCCCACCTTCGTGGATCAAGTCCAGCTGCTCGGTCCCGGATCGAGCCGTTGCGGGCGGGACGCCCACGCTCCGGCGGCTTCCCCGACCACTTCGTTCTCATGGCCTCGTTAGTTGCTTCAATACCTGCCGGGCATCTTCATTCCCCGGCTCCAGTTTCAGGACTTGCTCAAACAAGGCTTTGCCTTGCGGCAGATTGCCAATGTTCAGGTGGCACATTCCCAGAGCGAACAGAATTCTTGGGTTTCCGGGGCTTTTCTTGTTTGCGGCATCGAACGACTGAATCGCCTGGCGAAAGTTCTTCTGCCGGGCATGCAGGTTTCCCAGATTCATATAGGTCATCTCGCCGGCAATTCCTTTGGCCACAGCCCTCTGTAACAAGGCCACGGCTTCATCGAACTTTTCCTGGGAGCTGGCCACGACCGAAAGCGCATTGTAGAGATCCTCTCGAGAATCATCCAGCTTCAAAGCTCGCTCAAAAAGGTCTCGCGATTCGTCGAACCGGTTCTGACGGCTCAGCAGATGTCCCAGATCCACCAGCGCCGGAAGGTGTCTCGGATCCAGCGACAAGCACGTTCGGAGTTCGGCGGCCGCCTTCTCGGTAGCCTGGCTGCGAAGGTGCATCTGGGCCAGGCGATAATGTGACGAGAGCGAAGCGGGGTATAGCTGAATGGCCTGGTCAAAATACTTCAGGGCTTCACTCGAATTGCCTTTCGCCTCGGCCAAAGCTCCAAGGCCGTGGATGGAGGGAACGTGTTTGGGAAAGCCTTGCAGCGCTTTCGAGAAACTTTGCTCAGAGCGCGCCAGGTCGCCACGTCCGGCGTAGAGCACGGCAAGACTGTAGACTGGCAGCAATTGGTGACTGTTGAAACGCAGCGACTTTTCATAGTGATCGAGAGCCAGATCGGTTTGATTGAGTGTCTGATAGCCTTTGCCAAGCAGAACCTCCGCCCGGCTCAGAGTCTGCGGACTCACCCCGGGTGATGCCGCCTGGCCGAGATAGTCCTGCAACAGTTGGGTGCCCTTCCTGGCAAGCTCAGGCCGTGCGCTGAGTTCCTCCACGGGCGAATCCAGGTAGGCGGCTCCGAGGAAAAACGATTTCTCCTGCTCTGAAAGATTAACGTCAGGTCCTCGAAAGATCAGCCGTTCGGCGTTCGACCCTGGGCGCCTCGGAACTGAGGAAGCAGGTGCCGGATAAATCCCCACCCGATGATTCGTGAATACGGTGTGTCCGCCATTGGCAGGCGTTCCACGGGGCATGTGGCAGCGGCTGCAGTCTCCCGTGAGTTGAGCGCGGGTATGCCTGGACAACTTGCGGCTCTCGTGACACTGCAAACAGCGCGCGCGGTAATAGGACGCCGCGTCTGCGGCAGCCGCTTTGCGATGCGGGTCGTGACAACTCGTGCAGGTCATCCGGCCGCTGCTGGCCTGAAAACATCGCGATGCCTCCATGAGTTCCGCGTGCTGAACGACCTTCAACTTCTTGGAATCCGGCGCCTCCAGTGAGAACTGAACCGCGTAGTTCGCGAAAGGCTCACCCGGGCGGAAGGAGAAGACATCCCGACCTGCTTTGAGAACCCGTGTTCCCAGGCTGTCAACGCTGCTTTCCATGTGACACTGATAGCAAATCGTCCGTTGTGCTTCAGGCGTGTCGCGACCTGGATTGTAGATCGCTTGTTTCAACGTCTGGCCGGTTTCTCCCTGTAAAGCCAGGCCAACGTGCTTGGTGCCCGGTCCGTGGCAGCGTTCACATCCAATTCCTTCCGGTATCGGATTGGCGAAGTAATGCGGATCGTCGGTCTGCTCCATTTGCATTCGCGGATAGGCGGTGTGGCAGAAGACACAACCCTGAGGAATGGCACGGCTAAAGTCGAGATGGTTCTTCGTGTCGTATCCCGGTGACATGTCCCAGCGCTTCTTCTGGCTATACCAGGTGACCGGTAGCTGAGTGATCACTCCATTCGGATGATGGCGAAGATAGGAACGAGCGTGGTTCCCTGAGCCGACCACATAGGTGACTTCTTCTTCGTGAACATCGATCGGCTGCTGGCTCCGATCCAACAGATAGCGCTGCTGGATGAACTTCTCGCCCTGGCGCAACATACTGTAATAGAAACCTGACTTGGCGTGCTGGAAGGTATTGTTTGTGTCGTAGTCCTCAATTAGCGGCACGCCGGCGGGTGTTGACCATGACTGTCCCATTCCCAATTTCTTGAAAGTGTCGTGAATTTCACGATGACAGGATGCACACTGCTTCTCTCCAACATAGCCTTCAGGCAAAGGAGCACTCTGGTGAGACTCCGTATTTTCTTCACGGGTCGTTTGAATGCCCAACGCGGACAGGTAACAGAAGCAGAGGAGTGCGGTTGTCAAGAAGGCGGAGGCGACAAACCACGGCGACCATTGCCTAATAGGGATGGGGAGAATCTGCCTCAACGTGGATCACTTTCATCATCGAGAGCACGTACGCGTCTTTCCGGTGCTCGATTTCATTCTAGGAATTGATTGAAAAGGCTAGCCCTGTTAGAAAAGGCCGTGAGCGACGCGCTTTGCATCGACGCTTGCTCTAACCGGAACAACTTTTTTATCCTAGCATAAATGAATTGAAAGCTGAGGCAGCCAGCTGCTCTTTCATGCGATACCAAAGTGTGACAAAGCGGAGCGCTGCTTCGACGGTGGTTTCCATCAGCGCCCCGGCCTGAAAGGCCGGAAATAATCCAGCCAGGGCAACGCCCTGGGTGCAAAAGCCCCGGACGCGGCCGCAGGCCGTTTTTGTCCCCCTTGGCAAGGGGGACGACAGGGGGTGTGCTATAAACCAACGAAGACCCCCTGCCGCCCAAAACGCGGAAAAGGGGACAAATGTAGGACGTCCGTATCCATCCGATGAAAGGAATAACGAATGACTCCCACTCAACTCGAACCCAAGGCTCAACTTGATCAGTTTGATCGCCAAGGTTTCCTATCCGTACCGAATGTGCTCACGCCAGCGCAGATCTCTGCCTTCAACCGGGAAATCGACGATTATCTGATGCGGTTTCCACCCGAGTGGATTCACTTTGACACTATGGTGCAAACCGTCAACGTGCTGCCGCGGACTTCTGCTTTTGATGCCGCAATCGAGAATGCACCCACGCTCGACCTCTTGCGTGGTTTGCTGGGAGAGGACATCAGCTTCGAAGAGTTTTCCATCATGATTCGATACCCGACGATTCGCACGACGGATATCAAGAGCTGGCACCGCGACATCACGCGCGATTACGAGCGACGCAAGGAGATTCAGGCGATTTCTCTCATTTACTACCTTACCGATGTCACCGAGGGCGACCACTGCTTCAGCATCATTCCTGAAACCCACAACCGGCTCGTGGATTATCGGCCCGAGGATGTCGTCCCCGGTATGGAGCGCGATCTGCTCGGCCCTGCCGGCACAGCAGTGCTTTTCCATGCCCGCTGTCTTCACTCTGGAAAATTGAAACCGACCTCCCGCGAACGGCGAACCTTGCACGTCTATTACTCCCGCAGCGATCGAGCCAGGACCTCGGAATGGTCCGACATTCCCGAGCGCCTCCATCGGAAGCACGATCCCGCCCTGCCTCCCCGGCTTTACTCCAAATGGAACCTGACCGACGTATTCGAAGGTACGGGCAAGAAACCAAGAGACCTCGATCCAGCGATGTCGGCCGCTGACATGATCCGGGAAGTCCAGAGACGTGCGAATCAGAAGCGCTAGCAGCAGCAAGCGACCTCATGCCGCCGAGGGGCGTGGCTGCGTTGGTTCCTGCCCCCTCACCCGGCCTTCGGCCACCCTCTCCCCACAAACGGGAGAGGGAGTTCTCGAATCTGCCCGAAGTTTGAACTTGGTGGGTAGTAAGTGAACCTAGCACTCGCTTGGAGTGCATACCCGCAGAACAGAGTGTCACTGCATTAACTCACCGGACTTTTCTTCAGTGCTTCCCTATCCAAAGCGTCTTCGCGGCTTGGAGCTGTGAGTTCGGCCGTCGAAGTCGAAGTTTGTTGCCTGTCCAGAATAGTGGACAAGGTGTCTATACCAATTCCAGACGCCGTCGGGCGGCAGCGATCGACATTTTGTCACTTCGTCATTATCTGTAATGTTATCAGCCGTTTGTGTGAACTGTTGGGCGGCTCGCAAATACCGTTCAGCATCGTGGACAGAACGTAAAAATGGCTTGACGGCTTTCAGCTGCACGATTAATTTGAAGCGTTAACACCACCCGATTTCCTGAGGCCTGCTGTTGGGTCTTTCAGCACTTATTTTTGGAGTTGCCTATGCGATTGTTACTTAGCGGATCTGCCTCCCTTCTTGCCCGGTAGCCTGGCTGGTGCTCGCACAAATGCTCGAAACGCCGACAGGGTGCAGTTGGAAGGGATACTCAGTCTATTTTGGACCGCCTGGCATGATGGACGCTCCCGACGCCCTCAGCCACAACAATGGCGACGGAACCTTCACTGCAGTCACGAACAAGAATCATCCCCTTAAAGATCTGGGCCGATGAAAATACTGATCCCGCCCACAAATGATGACCGTCTCGAACAACTTCACCAGAGTGCACCCGGCGTCGACTTCGTGATCGCCTCCAGCGAGACGGAAGCGTTGGCCATGGCGGCTGAGGTCGATGCTAGCTACGCCTATTGCAGTTCGGAACTTCTGAAAGCTGCTCGTCACCTCCGCTGGGTGCAAGTGGCGAGCGCTGGAGTCGAGCAGTATCCCCTGCGAAAAATGCATGCCCGAGGCATCATTTTCACTAACGCCAAGGGCATCTACGGCTCTCAGCTCGCCGACCACACCCTTGCACTCATCCTGGCTTTCAGTCGTCAACTCCCATTTTTGCATCGGGCGCAGCAGAAGCAGGTATGGGAAAGTCGACAGAACTACCCCCCGGGGGAACTGGCGGGGCAGACGCTGTTGATCGTCGGACTTGGCGGCGTAGGATTAGAAACAGCCCGTCGTGCCAGAGGTTTTGGCCTGCGAGTTCTGGCCACGCGCCATCACCACGCAGATCTTCCTAAACCTGACTTCGTCGATGAGGTTCATCCGCCCGACCGTCTCCATGACCTGCTGCCCGAGGCCGATTGGGTTGCCGTGTGTGTGCCATTGGTTCCGGCGACGCAGAATCTGTTCCACGATGACGAGTTCGCCCGCATGAAACGAACAGCCTGCATTGTCTGCGTGACCCGCGGCAAAATCATCAATACGGATGCTCTCCTGAGCGCATTAGAAGCCGGCAAGATTGCCGGGGCAGGACTGGACGTGACCGACCCTGAGCCTTTGCCGCCCGGCCATCCACTCTGGACGAAGGAAAATGTCATCATCACGCCGCATGCTTCCGGACACTCACCTCATGCCGCTGCACGTATGTTCAACCTGCTCTGCGAAAACGTCCGAAGGTTTGCAGACGGGCGACCGTTGCTCAATGTTGTAGACTTGGAACTTCAATATTGAAACAGACAGACAGAGAAAATCAGGTTTAACTGTTCACGCAACAAGTTCTTACCAGACGGGGACAACCTGCTTGGGTAAGCGATGGTCCCGAATTGTTCAATCTCAGGATGAGAAGGAATACGCGGGACTCCTGTCTTTCCCCGGGTTTGCTCTCCGGTTCTTTTGGACTGCTGACCTCTAAAGGACAAAGATGAACGTGATCGGATGCCGGCCTCTGAAGGACACCCATGAAAGATAAGGGACCTCCGCTATCCGCTTGGTTAATCCTCGCCGTTGCCTGGCTGACGTTTCTTTTGGCTTATACCGGTCGCCAGGCCATCTATTCGATTTTCCCAATTTTGAAGAATGATCTCGGATTCTCAAATGTCCAACTTGGTCTCACCGGATCCATATTCCTCTGGGTGTACTCTTTGGGTTCCCCGATCGGAGGCCTGGTTGGAGATCGGTTCTCTTACGCTTCCGTGGCGCAGTGGAGCGTCATCATCTGGAGCCTAACAAGCGTTGCCACTGGGTTTGCCACCACACCGGAAATTGTGCTCGGGCTGAGGGCTTTGTTGGGAATGACCCAGTGTGTGTTCGTGCCTGCGTCGTTGGCCGCCATCGCGTCTGTCCACTCTGAGACAACCCGTTCCAAGGCTTTTGCGATTTGGGGCACAGCGCAGCTGGGCGGAATTGTTATGGGTGGCTGGTATGGCGGCTTCGTTGCCGAGCGCTTGGACTGGCGCTGGGTCTTCTGGCTGGTGGGTGGGTTTGGAGTGGTCTACGGCTTCATTCTAGGTCCCGTCATCCGCAGGTTATTGCCGTCAGAGAAAAGAGAGACTTCTCAAATTACAAGATCGTCTGGATCAGCCAATCCACTCAATCTGTTTCGAACTCCCACGTTCTCTTTGTTTGCGGTTTCTTTCTTCGTCTTCTGCGCCATGTTGTGGGTTATCTATGCCTGGCTGCCGACGTTCTTTGTGGAGAAGTTTGGGTTTTCGCTGACCTCGGCAGGTCTTACTGCGACGCTTTCTGTTCAACTCACCACGGCACTGGGCTTGCTTGCCGGGGGCTTTCTGGCGGATAAGCTCATCGGACGCTTCAAAGCGGCACGCATCTGGATCCTTATCCTGGGAATGCTGGGAACAGCCCCCTGCCTCCATTTACTGGCCAACGCGCCCACGTCGGTCGCGACTCAAGTTGCCGCCGCGGCCTTTGGTTTGTTCAGCGGCTTTTATGTGTCGAATGCAATGGCCGCTGCGCTGGATGTCGTGCATCGAACCCGGCACGCCACGGCCGTCGGAGTGATGAACATGGTCGGAGGCATCTCAGGGGGCTTGGCTGCTTACATGATTGGTCGGCTGAAAAACGATTACGGCATGGCGTCGATGATGTCCTGGGTCGGTGCGACTGGCATCGTGGCGCTGATTGTTCTATTTGTAGCTGTTTTCGGATTCTTTCGTTCCGACTACCGTCGGATGCAGGGGGAGTGTAGTTAGCCTTTCAACCAAGGAGTCAGAAACCGGCCATGCCGAAAATTGAATCCATCCTTACCGAGCGTGTTCTGGTGCCACTGCGTCCTGAGTGGACCATCAAGGGAGGCCGCGGCACGCATGACCGGTCTCCGTTTCTGCTGATCCGCGTCAGGTCCGAGGGGGTTGAAGGGCTCGGGGAGGTGAGCGGCACTTACTTGTGGAGTGGCGAGGGTTTTGAAACCGCTGAAGCTGCGGTGAACGCGGTTCTCAGACCCGCGCTGGCGGGTAAAGAACTCTCGCCCAAGGTCGTGCGGCGCGGGATGGACAGGGTGCTGGCGGCTTTCCCGTTTACCAAGGCCGGAGTGGAAATGGCCTGTTGGGATGCACTCGGCAAGATCTGTGGTGTTTCGGTGGCAACTCTGTTGGGCGGTCCGATTCGTACCTCGGTCGTTTCGAAATTCTCAATTTCAGGCGTTGCTCCCTTGGAAGCGGCGGCGATTGCGCGTCAAGCCTGGGAGGCGGGATTTCGCAAGTTCAAAGTCAAAGTGGGAACGGGCCTTTACCAGGATCTGGAACGGGTGGCGGCCGTGCGGAAGGAGCTGGGCGAAAACATCTCCCTCGGAGTGGACGCGAATGGAGGCTGGAGCCTGGGCGAGGCGCGCAGAGCGCTGCCTGCTCTGGAAGAAATGGGGATTGGGGCGATTGAGCAGCCGCTGAAGGAGCGGGACCTGCACGAGATCGCGCAACTGCGATCACACTCGCGGATTCCGATTCTGTTGGACGAAAGTGTCTGGTCGGCCAACGATGTGGCAACGGCTGCCCGCCTGGGAGCAGCCGACGCGGTGAACCTGTATGTGGGCAAAGCGGGAGGCATTGGTCCGGTGCTTGAGGCTGTGGACGTTGCCAGAGCCGTGGGTATTGGCGCCACGCTGGGGTCCAATGGGGAACTTGGCATTGGCCACGCGGCGATTATGCAGGTTGCAAGCCTCGGAGAGGGGTTTGATTTTGAAGTCTACGCTCCCGATGTCGCGGCTCCCGCTTACTACGTCGAGGACATCGTCGAGCCGAAGTTTCGCATTCAGAACGGCGAGGTGGCTGTCCCGACTGGCCCCGGGCTCGGAGTGCAACTCAACGAAGAGGTTTTCAGGAAGTATAAGGTGTAGGGGATGGCGGGCGTCGAACGGCGCTGGTATGCAAATCTGGGAACTGAGTCGTCCAGGATTCCGCCTTTCGCCTGAATCCTGGAGTTTCTACATTTGCGGGGCCAGTCGCCTTTGTCCCCCTTGACAAGGGGGACGCCGCGCTTTTGCGGCAGGGGGTCTTCATTGGTTTTTAGCACACCCCCTGTGGTCCCCCTTGCCAAGGGGGACAAGCCCTCTGGCCTTTGGCCAGAGACGATTCCTGCCCCGGTTTTCACCGGGGTGACGTTTTTTGCCGGAATGACGCACCTGGAATGAACATTGGAAAGGGTGAAGGATGATCGCAATCCGTAACAGCGTTTTGGTTCTTGTAGTGATCCTATCGTCGCGAGCGCCGCTCCTCGGCGCGGAGAATCCTTGGACGATGGACGCGATCATGGCGTTGAAGAGTATTTCTGATCCGCAGATCAGCCCTGATGGCTCGAAGGTGGCTTACGTGGTTCGCCGCGCCAACTTCCAGCGCAAGGGGTACGACTCACAGATTTGGATCGTCTCGACCTCCGGTGGAACGCCTCAGCCACTGAAGTCGTCTCATGCGTCTGACACCCGGCCGCGATGGTCCAAAAAAGGAAATCAGCTGGCGTTTATTTCACGCCGGGATGGGCATTCACAGATTTATGTCCTTGCCACGCCAGACGGGCAACCCAGGAAGTTGACCGCCTCGGCAAGCGGTGTCGGTGACTTCAAATGGTCGCCGGATGCCAGTCACATTGGCTATCTGGCTGTGGACCCGCTCTCTTCGGAAGAGAAGAAGCGAATCCAGGAAGGCGAAGATCCCATTGTCGCGAATCAGGGCTACCGCTACAGCCGGCTCTATCAGATCTCAACCATTGGCGGGCCAGAGCAGCGGCTCACGACTTCCGATCGCCATGTGACTTCCTTCGATTGGGCGCCGGATGGAAAGAAGGTGGTGTATTCCGGGCAAATCACTCCACGCAACCGCGACACGTTCCATGTGGATCTCTACGAACTGGACTTGCCGGCACGCCGGGAAACCGCGCTGGTGATGCAGGAAGGACGGGATGCCGAGCCGTCCTATTCGCCTGACGGACGTTGGATCGCCTTTCACTCTCAGGCGGGAAACATCAACTATTTTGAAGAACGGCATGTTGGGATCGTTCCTTCCGGAGGCGGCGAGATTCGATATCTGACGCGGAACTTGTCGGGAGATGTGTTTCGCGGTGGTAATGAGTTTTGGTGGACGAAGGATGGTTCCGAACTGATCTTTGGGGCGGGCGTAGGAACCCAGGATCACCTTTTCACGGTTCGTTTGAAGGACGGGACGTCTTCCAGGCTGATCGAATCCTTAGCGGGGCCGTCCAGCTTCAGTGTCAGTGCGAGCGGCCAGCAGATGACTTTTCTTAAGAGTTCGCCGTCGGCTCCGCCACAGCTGTGTGTCGCTGCCAAGACAGGAACTCATTGGAAGGAGACTGCACTGGTTTCAGTGAATCCGGAAATTGCTTCGTTGCCGAAGGTCACGGCGAAAATTCTCCGTTGGAAATCGAAAGATGGGCTCGACATTGAAGGAGTCTTGCGTCTTCCATTTGGCACCCAGGAAGGCAAGCGGGTTCCGCTGCTGGTCGAACTTCATGGTGGGCCGACGGGAGTGGCATTGGAAGGATTTCCCATTTCCAGGACTTATCCATATCAGCTCTTCTTGCAGGAAGGATTCGCTGTGCTCGCTCCAAACTTTCGAGGCAGCTCCAATTACGGTGGCAAGTTCCGGGTGGCGAACATCGAGTCCCAGGGTTTTGGCGACTTCGACGACGTGATGACCGGAATCGACCTGCTCATCCAGCAGGGAATCGCCGATCCAGATCGGCTCGGAGTGATGGGCTGGAGCTACGGAGGTTTTCTGAGTGCCTGGATCCTAGGGCATTCTGATCGGTTCAAGGCTATTTCGGTGGGAGCCCCTGGAGCGGACTGGATTTCGTGGTACGGGATGAGCGATGGCCCGAGGGAAGTAATGTGGACTTATTTCGGCGGCAAGCCTTGGGACCATTGGGAAAGCTACAATCGCCATTCTCCCCGTTACTCTTTGCAGCACGCCAAGACCCCCAGCCTGTTGTTGCACGGAGAGGAAGACATTGACGACGTGGCCGAAATCTTTCAAGCGCTCACGGACCTGAATGTTCCGGTGGAGTTCGTCACCTACCCGCGCGAAGGCCACGGGATCGCGGAGCCCGCGCACCAGCGCGATATGATGCGCCGCAATCTGGAGTGGTTCAAGCGCTGGGTGTTGAAGCAGTGAGGCGGGCAGGTTGCCTCAGGTGCAACAAGCCGTGGGTTTAGATTTTTCCAAGGGGGGCCTGGAGATTGGACGTTTGTGAAGCGGCAGGAGGCCGCTTCTTCTCTATAGAGCTCCAGCGGGGCTTCAGACGGTAGCCCAGGGCGGCACCAGCGGTAGGAGAAGCTGGTGCCGCCCTTGGGTCAGCCTTCCCACAATTTGTTCCCTCTCCCCCAACACGGGACCGCCGTCCCCGTTTTTTGTGTTGGGGGAGAGGGCTAGGGTGAGGGGGCGACACCTTGCCGATTCGAGAAACTCATGCTTCGTGCCGCAAGGACTGACAATGACAGCGAAACGCGAAACTCGCCACTCGGTAACAAATGGCCCCCCTCTCCCGACCTCTCGCCCCGAATCGCCCAACGGCGGGCGATTCGGGGCGAGAGGAGAAGAATTGGTCGGAACGCTGACCCAGGGCGGCGCGAGGGGGAGGGCGGTCCCGGAGATCCTGCCCTCGGTTGCCCTTATAGGTATTCAGAGCACGCTAGTGCAGCGAATCGAGCAGATCGGTCAGGCCCAGCCCTTGACGCAGGACACGGCCCTGGTGGAAGCCTCTTACCGGATGGTGTTGGCCCTGGTGGCCCAGCTGCGGCCCTTAATCTCCACCCTGGCCCAA
>Ga0163150_10003432_pt1 | contig 22317 bp, 30 predicted proteins | sample OliLakLV19P2IB_FD_148628 | JGI IMG/M metagenome (GOLD analysis project Ga0163150, IMG submission 148628) | Freshwater microbial mat bacterial communities from Lake Vanda, McMurdo Dry Valleys, Antarctica - Oligotrophic Lake LV.19.P2.IB | ecosystem: Environmental > Aquatic > Freshwater > Lake >...
TTGTTATTGTGTCTCTTTTGTTTTCCATAGATTCTATTTTAATAGAGAAATATTTATCTGTGATTTCTTTGGACTTTGTATCTAAATCCAACAACCTATACATTGATAAATCATGATGAAGCAATTCTTATGTATGTCTTTTGGTCAATTTACTCACCGGGAGGTCTGTGAGATACTATAATTTGCTTGGGAGCTAATGCTGGAAAGTTATATACCCCGGGCATTGGTCAGGCCATTGGAAAAAGTATATTATCAAATGCGAATGAAAGTCGGAATTGCAGAATAGTAAGCAAAAAGATTCTCCGGATTTTATAAAAAAATAGTTGTTTAAAGAACTTAAATCATGTTCAGTTAGTATTGGGGCTAATCTTTATAAATTATCAATAATAAAAATATTAAAATCAAATAATGATTTTGTTTCTGATGGCAGCGAGGCTGATGGATGCGATGTTTATGCTTCAAAAGCAGTTGGAAGAATTAAGAAAATAGTCGGGTTTACTCTGAAATCCTTCCTGATATCAGTCTGGTACTGAAGAACCACTAACCGCTTTTCGTAGTTTTACGAAACACCGCAAAGTATTTGTTCTTTTTTTCAATAATTTTTTTTGTTCAAACTTGCAGCAAGAACCACCACTGTATATCTTAGCATCAGAATCCGAATAAAACCAAGTTCAATAAAACCACAAAATCCAGTATCATGAAAAGACGTATCCGTAAAGTCGCAAATTTCTTTGCATTCAACTTGCTATTCTTTGCCCTGTACCTGAACTTTATTCATAAAGACAAGAGTTCTGTGCCCGGCAGCGATCAGATTGCTCAACCAAAAACAGCCGCCTTTGGTGGCACCGTGCTGGTGGACAATCCTGAGCAGTACCTGCAAAAAAAGAACCAAACTACTGCTTCAGTTGCTGCTGAAGAACCTGCTTCTTCAAAAACACAGCAGAGCGATGCCACAGCTTTAAAGCTGTCAATTAATTAAGCAAAGCAACGCTAACTATATCTTTGACCTGTTCGCATAAAGCGGACGGGTCATTTGTGTTTTTGGCCATACCTGCCACTGATTTCTTTACCTTAGGGGCATGGAAAAAAAAGTCTTTTTACTCGATGCATTTGCCCTTGTCTTCAGGGCTTATTATGCACTCATCCGCAATCCACGGTTGACTTCAAAAGGCAAGAACACCAATGCACAATTTGGCTTTACCAATGCATTGGTAGAGTTGATTACTAAACAAAAGCCCTCCCACATGGCTGTTTGTTTTGATACTTCTGCACCAACAGAACGCCATACAGACTTTGCAGATTATAAAGCCAATCGCCAGGAAACACCGGAAGACATCAGTGCTGCTGTACCAGATATAAAAAAAATCATTGCAGGTTTTAATATTCCTGTTATCGCCATTGATGGTTATGAAGCAGACGATGTGATTGGTACGCTGAGCAAATTGGGAGAGAAAGCCGGTTATGAAGTATATATGGTAACACCAGATAAAGATTACGGTCAACTTGTTTCTGAAAAAATAAAAATATACAAACCTGCCTACCAGGGAGGTGATGTGGAAATAATGGGTCCGGCAGAAATTTGTGCCAAATGGAATATAAAGGATGTAAACCAGGTAATTGATATGCTGGGTATGATGGGAGATGCAGTAGATAATATTCCCGGCATACCGGGTGTAGGAGAAAAAACTGCTGCTAAGTTTCTAGCGGAATATGGTTCTTTGGAAAATACGTTGGCCAATGCTGATAAGATAAAAGGTGCTATGGGTGAAAAAGTAAAGAAGGGAAAAGAGATGGCTATCCTTTCTAAAAAATTAGCTACTATCATTACCAATGTTCCTGTTGAATTTCATGAAGAAGATTTCAGGTTGAAAGAATGGAATAAAGAAAAACTGAAAGAAGTGTTTGCCGAACTGGAGTTCAGAACGTTGGGCAAAAGATTATTGGGAGAAGATTTCTCTATTGCCTCTTCTTCAAAAGGAGTGGTTGAGAAAGAAATACCACAGGGGGTGCAAACCGATTTGTTTGGAAACATGATTGATGCCTCCCCAAACTCCTCTGCAGGAAGGGCTTTAAAAGACTCTGAAAGTTCAGATGAGGTTTTACACGTTGATAAGAATATTAATAATACCCCACACAAGTATGAAGCCGTGGAAACTGATATGGCTATTAAAAAATTGGTAGCCGACCTTAAGAAGCATGATGAAATATGTTTTGATACAGAAACAACGGGTATTGATGCAAATGATGCGGAGCTGGTAGGATTAAGTTTTTCTGTGAAACCCGGTGAAGCATTTTATGTTCCCTGCCCGGCGGATCAGAAGAGAACAAAAGAAATTCTTGCACATTTTGAGTCGCTGTTTGCAGATAAAAAGAAAACATGGATAGGGCAAAACACCAAATACGATTTACTGGTGTTAAAGTGGTATGATGTTGAAATAGTTGGAAAATTATTTGATACCATGCTGGCCCATTATGTGATTGAGCCGGATGGAAAAAGAAGCATGGACCTTCTCAGCGAAAAGTTTTTAGGCTACGAACCAGTGTCTATTGAAGAATTAATAGGAAAAAAGGGGAAGACACAGGGAAGTATGCGAGATGTGGAAATTGAAAAAATAAAAGAATATGCCGGCGAAGATGCAGACATCACCCTGCAATTAAAAAATGTTTTTGTGCCGTTGCTAAAAAGCAAAGAAGTAGAAAAAGTATTTAACGAAGTGGAAATCCCCTTAGTGAAAGTATTGGTAGATATGGAACATGAGGGAATAAAAGTAGATGTTGATTTCCTGGCCGGTTATTCAAAGGAATTAGAAAAAGATGCAAAGAAGGCTGAAGAAAGTGTATACAAACAGGCCGGAGTTCGTTTCAACCTGGCATCACCCAAACAATTGGGCGAAGTATTGTTTGATAAACTAAAGCTGGACTCTTCAGCCAAAAAAACAAAGACCGGCCAATACCAAACCGGTGAAGATGTGTTATTAAAGTTAGCCGTAAAAGGCCATCAGATAGTAGATGATATTCTGACTTTTCGGGAGTTGACAAAATTAAAATCAACGTATGTGGATGCTTTACCACAGTTGATCAACAGGAAAACAGGAAGGGTGCATACAAGTTATGGACAGGCGGTAGCAGTAACTGGCCGTTTACAAAGTAATAATCCTAATCTCCAGAATATACCGGTAAGAACAGACCGGGGCAAAGAAGTAAGAAAGGCGTTTGTTCCCAGAGACAGCAAACACATTTTTCTGTCCGCCGATTATTCACAGATTGAATTAAGAATCGTTGCTTCTATCAGCGGCGATAAAAATATGTGTAAAGCATTCCAGGATGGAACAGATATTCATACAGCCACTGCAGCAAGGGTGTATAATATTGAGGAGAAAGATGTAACCAAAGAAATGCGGTACAAAGCCAAAAGCGTAAACTTTGGTATTATTTACGGGCAAGGTGCATTTGGCCTCGCTGATAATCTTGGTGTCAGCAGAACTGAAGCCAAAGAAATTATTGATAACTACAAGAAACAATTTCCCGGTATCCAGAAATACATGGACGACACTATTAATTTTGCAAGAGAAAACGGGTATGTAGAAACACTGATGGGAAGAAAAAGATGGTTAAGAGATATAAATTCTGCCAACTTTACTGTTCGTGGTTTTGCAGAACGAAATGCCATCAACTCACCCATACAGGGAACGGCTGCCGACATGATAAAGCTGGCAATGCAAAAAGTGCATGCCGCTATAAGGAAAGAGAAAATGCAAAGCAAGATGCTGCTGCAGGTACATGATGAGCTGGTATTTGATGCACTGAAAACTGAAGTAAAAGAATTAAAGCCGCTGATATTAGAAAACATGCAGTCCGCCATGTTGCTGCCGCATAAAGTACCCATCATTGCAGAATGTGGGGAAGGTGAAAACTGGTTAGAAGCACATTAATATGAACTGGTCGCTTTACTTTAAAGATGTAACAATAATAGGAAGCCGGTATTTGATTCTAACCAGTATAGCTTTTCTTATTTCCTATGTCCTGTTGCGCCGGATAATCCGTTCGAAAAAAATTCAGAATCGGTTTCCTGCAATTAAAGACTATGTAAGAGAGATTATTTTCTCTATTCTCACCATCTTTATTATGGCATTTATCCCGGCTTTAATTTTAGGTAGTCCGGAAATTAGGAGCCATACGAAGTTTTATACAGATATTAAACAGCATGGAACATTGTATTTCATTATAGCCTTTCCTCTAATGGCCATCATGCATGACACTTATTTTTACTTGAGGCACCGGTTAATGCACCATCCGGCCATATTCAAGTTCGTTCATTTTATACACCATAAGTCAACTAACCCCAGCCCTTTTGCAGCGTATGCCTTTCATCCACTGGAAGCCATTGTAGAAGCAGGGATATTTCTTGTGTTTGTTTTTACCATGCCGGTGCATTTATTTCACCTGTTGTTTTTCTTCCTTTTTATGATTGTATATAATGTGTATGGTCATCTTGGCTGGGAACTATATCCAAAGAGATTCAGCAAACACCGGATAGGAAAATGGGTCAACACTTCTGTCAATCATAATCAGCACCATCAATATTTTAAGGGCAACTATGGTTTGTATTTTTTCTTCCGGGACAGGATGATGGGTACCATCCGTAAAGATTATGATGAAAAGTTTGATGAAGTTAAAGGCAAATAATTTTTTAGCCCGGATATAGGAGCTCCGTTCCGATTAAAAAAATCCGGAACAGACCCGATAGCTATCGGGTTCCGGTGTCCGGTTTTTCCAAAATCATAATAAACTAATAGCTTACCTGCATTAAGTTTGCATTCTATGCAACCTGTAATTTATTACTGTTATGATGCCTATTGCGGCTGGTGCTATGGATTTAGCCCTGTAATTAAAAAAATAGCAGACGAGTATAAAGACAAGCTTTCTTTTGAAGTACTAAGTGGGGGTATGATGCCTGCTGAAAACCCACGACCAATTGCTGCAATGGCTGGCTATATCAGCGAAGGATATAAAAGGGTGGAAGAAATGACCGGCGTTAAATTTGGTGAAGATTATCTCTGGCATATCCGTAATCCCGAAGAAAGTGATTGGTTTCCCTATTCTGAAAAGGCGGCTATTGCATTGTCCATTTTCAAGGAAGTATATCCTGAACAGCAGGTTGCTTTTGCAGCCGACCTTCAATACTCATTGCATTTCGAAGGAAGGGATTTGACTGATGATGAAGCCTATCGTCACTTGCTGGAAAAATACCGTATCAACGCTGAAGATTTCTATACGAAACTACACAGCGAAGAATATAAAGAGAAAGCCTTGTATGAATTCTCCTTGTGCAAACAATTGCAGGTAACAGGTTTTCCGGCTGTACTATTGCAAGCAAATGAAACAAAATTTTATCTTGTAGCAAGAGGTTATACCTCTTATGAAAATGTGAAAGCAAGAATTGATAATATCCTGAAAGAGATCAATGCTGATAATGAACGATAAAAAAGACATTGAAACCCGAAACGACCTGCTGTTACTCATGCAGGAGTTTTATAAAAAACTGTTGGCAGATAACTCAATCAATTATCTTTTTACCGATGTTGCCAAAATAGATTTAGCCCATCACCTGCCTGTATTGGTTGATTTCTGGGATTCGGTTTTATTTCAATCTGATACTTATCACAAGAATGCTATGCAGCCTCACCTGGCGTTGCATCAACAATCTCCTTTGGGCAAACACCATTTTGAAACATGGCTCCGCTATTTTAAAGAAACGGTTGACGACCTGTTTGCAGGAGATAATGCTTTTATCATCAAAGAAAGAGCAACAAGTATCGCCACCGTTATGCAAATAAAAATCAAGCAATTAAGCTAACTAATAGTTGATTCATCCTGAGAATTTCCGGTTTTATCCTTTTATTTCTTGATAACTGTCAGCAGAGTTTTTACCTTATCCCCCCTAAAATTAGTATATGAAACAAATAACCTTAACTCTCTGCGCTGTAGCTTTTATAATAGCTTCCTGCAACAATGAAAAGAAAACAGATGATGCAAAAAAAGAAACCAAATCCTCTGAAACAAAAAAAAGATGAATCTGCAACAAGTACTGAACCCAAACCGGAAGTTGACTCTGCCACTATGATGAAGAACTGGCAGCGTTACATGACACCTGGCGATGTGCATAAAATGATGGCTAAATGGGATGGTACATGGAACGGCGAGGCAACCATGTGGATGGTACCCGGTGCTCCTGAACAAAAAAGCACTTCCACTGCTGTAGATAAAATGATTATGAACAGTCTTTACCAACAATCAACACATTCCGGCAATATGATGGGTATGCCGTTTAATGGGATGAGTACCACAGCCTATGATATTCATCGCAAAGAGTTTATAAGTACCTGGATTGATAATATGGGTAGTGGCATTATGGTTTTAAAAGGACCCCGGGATGAAGCCACGAAAACAATTACACTAAAAGGGAAAATGGTTGACCCTGGGACTAAAGAAGATATGGATGTGAGAGAAACTTTTAAAATCACAGATGATAACAACCAGAAAATGGCAATGTACGTTACCATGCCGGATGGCAAAGAATTTAATACAATGAATATTAAATACACCAGGAAAAAATAATAACTGCCATTAATCAAAAGCCCCGAACCAAGTTCTTCGGGGCTTTTCTTATCCGGCCTGTTCGTATGCTTTCTTTATCCAGGCAATTAAATCTTTATTGACAGTTTTTTCATCTTCAACCCTGATACGGTGTGTACACATGGCATTCCATTTACTCCCATCCTCTACGTTACCTGAAACAGCTACGCCTTTAATATTTAACCCAACATCCAGTCGATCTTTAGTAGATGGCTGAATAATAGCAAACTGTTTTTTTCTTCTGATACTCATATACGCTTTCTTAGGTGAGAGTTCCACATCCTTACCAAACTTGTTTATTGCTGCTATTATCTTATTGTACCATTGCTTCAGGTTTTCTTTACCCTTGTATTGTTCGGCAACCCAGTCTGTATCGTTCTCTGCAGCTCCGGCATGACTTTGTTTGGCGAAATGGACAATGGTATTTGCATTGCCATGAGTAAACCCATGTTTTTCTTTTAAAAAACTAACCAGTTCTCCGTGTTTGGCAAAACCAGATTTGTTTAAGATGGTAATCCACTCCTTTAATTTTTTGCCGGTACTTTTTTCAATGTTGGCAATCTGAGTAGCGTAAGCTTTGTCAATAGATTCTGTACCCATGTTAGTGTCTTTTGTGAAAATGAATATGGGACTGCAATTATTTTTTCTTCAGTCCGCTCTTAAAATTAGTTTCATAAAGCTCAATCCAATCATCTACCGTCATCTTTGATGCCAGCTCTCCGATTAAATCAAAGGGAATGTCTTCTGGTTTTTTATACCGCATACAACTTTTGCCCATATCTAATTTTTTGGAAGATGCTTTTGCATGAGATTCAGTAAACCATTTAAACAGCTTGGGGTCAGCATATACTCCCATATGATATATAGCTATAAAATTCTTTTGTGATGCAAGTCCCATAAATGGCAGGGGCAATTCGGGGGTGCAATGATAACCCGGTGGATACAGTGAATGAGGTACACTCCACCCCATCATCCCATTACCAATACCTTCCTTAAATCCTTTAGGAAGGTTTTTCTTAATTACATTCCTAAGTTTTGAAACTGCTTTCTGCCTGTCTTCTGGTAACTCTGCCAGGTAAGCATTCACTGTTGTCGCTTTTGATTGCATAGCAATATTTTTAGAAACGTAAAATACGGAAAAATTCAGACCATGCCCCTATTTCCTCTTTGTACTGCTTCGCCATTACCCTGGTTATTTGTGCAATATGCGTTAGATCATGCACCACTCAGGTAGATAAAAGGTTTCGTAAGCTTACCTCGCCCAGCGCCGGATGTACTCCTTTTTTTCTAAATCGGCCTCTGTTAATTGAAGTGACTTAAACCACTGCATGTTTTCTTTTCTCACCTTCTCAAATTCATCAAGCAGTTGTAGTAGCTTTTTGCCCCTGCTTTCTTCATTTTGTGCAAACCTGTCCCAGGGTGTAAAGGGTTTGGCGCTACCAAATTCCAGGATAATTTTTGCACGGGGTACCCAATCAGTTTTTTCGCCATGTATCAAATGGCCTATCACATCATAGGGTGAAAATGTTTCCGCACCTTCGTAATTCATCACCCAGTCTTCATGCAATTTGCTCAGCATGATTTTCAGAACAGTTGGTGTTCGTTCCAGTATTTCATATGATTTTTCTACACTGTATTGCATAAACAAGGGTCAGTATTAGTCAACGGCTATTTGTGCAAAGGCACGGTATGTATCCCATTCTATCAGCAACATGGCTTTCTTCTCCTCCTGTTTCACCAACGATATTTTCATTACCTCCACAGGCATTGCTGTTTTTTCTATTGAAAGAGGTATTCTGAATACATCAGCAACATGATCATGGTCGGTACCCCATGCATTTGCATTCTTATTAATAATGAGTTCCCATTTTGACTCGGTTGGATAACTCCAGATACCATAAACACCCTTTGGTAATTTTTTTTCACCAATTGTAATATCATTGGTCAGGCGAAGTTGCGTAGCATTGTTGGCACCGGTACGCCAAACCCTGTTCCAGGGCACCACATTTCCAAAAATTTCCCTCCCCCGCTTAAGGGGCCGCCAATAATCAACTTCGATGGTAGTGTTCCCAATTATAACCCTTGCCGTATCCCGCAGGGTGCGGACGGCTGTACCAGCGGCACCATTTCTTCTAACCGCAATTGCATCAAGAATATTTGGATCTATGTTGATTCTGTTTACTGTTGCTCTTATATTTAGTGACGAGCCAACTCCTTCAATTTTTTGCAATCTTCCCTTCTTATCCACCGAACTTGTAAGATAGCCCATCAGATTACTGCCGATTCTTAATTCATTTTTAGACCTTCTGCTAACGATAAAATTTCTAAATCCATTAAAGCTAAGCTGACGGTGAAATAAAGTATCTCCCCTTTTTTGAGGTGCATAAAATCCTACATAAGGAAAAATATAAAAGCTGGCAATATCCATTCCATTAGCCAGTATTCCCTGATCGGGAAAACTTCGCCGGGAAACGAAAACGCCTTGTGAATTGGTGGCTATATAAATTGTAGAATCACCATTAAATGTATTGATACCTTTTGTAGTCAGTTCCCAATTGCCATCACCCGTTATTCGATAGTTGTATGATTTTACCTCTTTCAGATTTCCATTTACGTCAAGCATACCTTCTGCCTCACATTTTGTAATGGCACCTGTAAATTGAATGAAAGTGGTTTTGTAAGTATGATTATTATATTCAAAGTGCTGGATAATTGTGGTGTCATTACCGAGAGTATAATATACAATGCCTTTATCAATAGTATTTTTTTGTGCAATTACTGAAAGAGGTAACAGAAGTAACAGGAGATTATGAAATTTCATTTTTCCGGGCTGATTTTTTTATGGTCGTTTTCTTCTTACTGGATTTGGCAAGTTTATTATACTCCAGTGCCAGTTTCACCCAATAGGCCAGTTTCGTTTTTGTATTAAGCACCTCCGCATCTACAAATACAAAGCCTTTCAGTGGTTTACCCTTCATTTCCATTGGCCGGCAGCCTTCCTTTTTCATGGCTTTGTCATATTGCTTTGGGTCAAGCCGCACCATTATTCTTTCGTCATTTACACAAACACACATCTTATCATTCACCATAAAACACAAGCCGCCAAACATAGCTTTCTCTTGCACCTTTTTATGGGTGAGAGAAATTATTTCTCTTGTTATGCCAGCCAGTTTTTCGTTATATGCCACTTTTACTTTTTCACTCTGGAATAATAAAAATCAGATTTTTTTCCGGGCATTGCTTCTCCGCCATCAATATAGGCATGTATCGAATCCTTATTAACCTGCCGGTATGTAATCCGTTTCGGGAAATTATGTTCCGGATTTTCAGCAACAAAGCCAGACTCATCATGTGAAGTAATTTTAAAAATTACCGGTAAGTTGTTATTCTGGCCCTGTGCTACAGGAATATAGAAATAATCATTGCCCCGGCTGCGCAATTCTATTTTTTCCAGCAGAAAAGTTTCGCCGCTATTTCTTGTCATACTGCTTTCTCCAATCAGGGTGCTGTCGTTTAAAACATTCCATGATTCTATAATAACACCTTTTTTTGTTTCCATTCGCCAGTCTCCTCTTAGCCATTCAAATTGTTTGGTAGTGTTATCGTTTGCTTTGAAGCCAACCGAAATCAGTACAATAAATAAGGTAAGTGGAAGTGCTGTTTTTTTCATGTCGTTATTATTTTTCGAGAACATTTTTCAAATTACTTAACCCGATACTGAAATCATTGCCAATGGCTTTCTCCATGTTCATAAATAACTTCATCACATTCATGGGGTAATTCATAGAGCCGACAAAGCCCCAACTGACTTTGGTGGCATTCTCACCTGCGGCTTCGCTAGTCATGAAAGATTTTGCCACTGACTTAAATGGTTTTTCAAAACGCAGTTCGGTGTCTAACCTGCCCGGTGAAACAGCAATAATTTCCTGTACCCCTTTACCAACTTTTTTATTTCCCTCCCATGAATTAATAAACCCCGGCATTCCATCCGTGCCGATGAATTCATTTTTTATGTTGGGGTCCATAGTAGCCCATTTGCTGAATTGCTGCTGGTTTTTTAAATATTTAATAAAATTAAATACCTCATCTTGGGGCTTGTTGATAACAATATCCCTTATTGCTGTCATTCCTTTTGGAACAAATAATGCGGCCACAAGCAATGCGGCAATAATGCCGGGAATGATGTACAGTACGATCATGGTGTTATAGTTTTGGTGTTAAAAATTTTATTAAACAGGTACACTATGTAAGCCTATTCTGTTGCCCTCTGTATCAAGTATAACTGCCATAAAGCCATGCTCTGGAGAAATTTCTGTTTTAGGCACCATAATTTTTCCGCCGGCTGCTTCTACTTTATCTAATATACTTTGTACATCCGGATTTCCATTCATGTAAATCAACGGGCCATCAGTAGCTGATGGTTTGTGAAAGCCGCCACTATCTACCAATGCGCCACCAATACCAGTTTGCATATTATCAATAGGAAACATCCGCATTTTGATATTTGGTAAATCCATTGGAATAAGTGAAACACCAAAAATGGTTTCATAAAATTTTGTTGCCCTGTCCAGGTCGGTAGTTCCAATTTCGAACCAGCTGATTGCATTATCCATGTTGTTTATTTTAATAGATCATTTGATAGTTTTTACTCTTCATATAACTAAAGGCAGCTACGATAAGTTCTTTTAATACTTTACTGTCTACATCTGCCAGATTATTAATGAGCAAACAAGAGCCACTTACTTTATGCTTGCCCTGGCGCTGTACGATGTCTTTATAATTTCCAATTCCCGGCATAATATACAAGGTAAGATTAGACTTGCGGGGAGAAAACCCGGTAATATACCAATCACCTTCCCGTTTGCTTTTTTTAGATTTATAATGATAGCTGCCAAAGCCTACTATAGTGTTGCCCCACATTTTCGGTTCCTCTTTGGTAGCTTTTTTCATCATCGCCAGGATGGCCATACAGTCTTTTCTTTTTTCTTCTTTCTGTACGGTGTGAAGAAAAGCCTCCACACTGGCATCGTTCTTTTGTGTCTTTAGTTCCGCCATTATAATTAATTTATGTCTTTTCCTTCTTTCAGTTTTACAATAAAGCCTTCAATTTGCTTTTTACTGGCATCATTCGGTGCCTGTGTCAATGCTTTTTCTGCATACTTTATTGCGTTTTTAAAATCGCCTTTAGCAGAATAACCGCTCATTAATCCATTGTTTACTCCAAACACATCGCCGTATCTTTTTTCCGAAGCAAGTAATACTTCCATTGCTTTATCTGCTCTCTTCTGAGTAATTAGCTGGCGGCCATAAGCTGTGTACTGATTGGCGGTAGCAATGGTTAATGCTTCTGTCATAGTAGAATCGGCTTGTGTTATACGGTTCAGTTTTTCATAGGCAGTGCCGAGGTTTCGCAAGGTTATAAAGCTTTTTTGACCCTGAAAACCAGTGATAGCCCGGATACTCCATTGCAATGCCTCTTCCAGGTTGATATTTTTATTCAGGCAATACTGTGCGGCTTGTAACATGTTAGTACTGTTAAAACCTTTCTGGCTGGTAATTTGATCCCGCAACCTTGCAATTACAATATTGTCAACATCCACTTCCACTTTGAAGGGAACAGAAAGTTTTTCCCACTGCATAGCTATGACACAATATTTTTCTTTATGCTCAATAAATTCATACTTCAGGTATTCCACACTTTTATCTAACACAACTGGTTTTACATTTACCCGAAGGGCATCATTTTTTTCTTCGTAATAAAAGCTGCCCCATGCATCAGATTGATTGGAGAAAATCAATGTGATATTATCTGCCCCCATTGCCATGTGTAAGCCATAAGTTCCGGCTTTTAAATCTTTTCCTTCCACTTTTACATCATGCTCAAAAGTAATTGTAGTATTCTCATTGGCACCAGCCCGCCAGGGAGCAGTATTTTTATTGGTAATAAAGCTGGTGGTATTGAAACCATAAGTCACCAGGTTACCATCGCCATAAATTTTCCCTTCCCGTTTGTTTACATCAGGACGGCCATACTTAATGGTAATACTGGTAATGCCGACTTCTTCGCTAATCATTGCACGGGGGTTGCCACCACTGGGTGGCACATCCATCTGGGCTGATAAATTAATTACAGAAATAACCAATGTGCAGAAAAGGAATATTCTTTTCATATAGCAGTTTTAGTGATGAATATAAATTTTTAGAGCCGGATTCTAAAGTTCATAAAATAAATCCAGAAAATTTCCCCGTTCATTTTTCCTCCGCCTGTATTCCAGGTCATATTCAGTAGCCCAGTTTACTCCATTGTCTTTTGAAATTTCGCCATGTTGCCTCACCTTAACAGGGCTTACATTGGTGAAAGTCATTTTGCGGATGGCCATAGTGTCTTTGCTAAAAGGAAATGGTGAAGAGCTGTAAATGATCTTGTTATTATCAAATTTTCTCAACAGGTATTCATTGCTTCCTCCCACATTATCCACCCAGGTTTATTGCCATTGTTTGGTGGCTGCATTGTATGTATTAAAACTTTTTCCAGCATAGCGGATACCCTGGCTTACAGAAGCACTGGTCCATTCTTCAAGGATAATGCAACTATCTAAAATCAAACTGATTTTACTGTCACCAGCCTTTTGTCCGTTAAGGCCAAATGCTTCCCATTCTCCCAACCAGAAATCAAACTGCCGGTATTCCGGGCGGCTGCATGGCCTCTGAGAATAAAGTGCTGAAGACATAAATACTATGGCGGTAAGCAGTAGTAGTTTTCTCATGATATTTTTTTATATATAACAGACAGCTAATTTCAGATAATTGCTGAAACACTTATCCTGATTATCGCCACACACCTACAATTGTTGTATGGCAGATAATAAAAAACCGTTCAGCTTTACACTGAACGGTTCCTTATATAGTATCAAAATATGCTAGCTTAGTTACCGCCACCGCCTGGCGGTCGTTGCGGACGCATACCTGGCTCAATTTCTTTTTTCCAGATCTCGTACTGTGCTTCCGGCAATGCTGCTTTCAGTTTTTTTTCTCTTGCTTCTGTAAGCGGCTGCATTTTTTCCTGCATCGCTTCACGGCTTGGCCTTTCGCCACCTGCCATCAACTCTTCCCTGGCTTTGTCAGACTCTTTGTAATAAGTGGTAAAAATAGCGTCAACCTCAGCCAATTTGGTAGCATCCAGTTTAAAAGCACTATCCATTTTAGTATGGATGCTGGCCACTCTTTCTTCTACAGTACGACGCTGAAAACCTCCGCCCTGGGCGGAAACAGTAAGTACCACGGCAAATGAAGCCAACAGCAATAAAGACATTTTTTTCATGTGTATATTTTTGTTTTAGAAATTTGCCACATGGAATTCGCCATTAAAATTCATTCCGGGTTGGTAAACACCCCTAATGGCTCATTTCATGTTGAAATTATTTTAGATCACTATAATAAACAGGTAAATATGACGGCAATTTTAGAAAAACCGTTCGCCGGCAGGAAACTTATTTTCAAAGCCCCTATTTGCCCGAACTCAAGTATCTTGCAGCTCCTTAATTATCAAAACACTTATGGAATACAGTAAACTTGTTGCCGTGACCGGATTACCCGGATTATTTGAACTGATTAACAGTAAAACAGACGGGGCTATCGTACGTTCCCTCGATGATAAAACAACCCGTTTTGTAGCCAGCCGTGTCCACAATTTTTCTCACCTGGAAAGTATTGAAGTATATACTGTGCGGGACAATGTGAACCTGGTGGAGGTGCTGAATGCAATGGAAAAAGCAGGTGGTTCATTACCTGAAGATAAAGATGCCGCTGCGGTTAAAAAATACTTCGAAAAAGTATATCCTGATATGGACTTTGAAAGGGTATATGCCAGCGATATGAAGAAGATGGTGAAATGGTTTGATGTGTTGAAGAAAAACAATGTAGAGATTGTATTATCAGAAGTTCCGGAAGAAGAGCCTGAGGCAGAAGAAATAGAAACCGTTGTTGAAGAAAAACCAGCTAAAAAAGCTACGGCTAAGAAAAAAGACACTACGGCTGAAGCAACAGATGGTTCGACTGAGCTCACCACTCCGAAGAAAACTCCCAGAAAAAAGAAAGCGGAATAGAGAAGCTGCGAGTTGTTAGCTGCGAGTTGCGAGCTATTTCAAATATTCTTGAAATAGCTTTTTTTAATTTAAACACTACTGTTTATGAAGTACAGTGCGGATATAGAAAAAATGCCCCGTCATTTTTTACCAACCAATTTTTCGGTTACCAATTGGGAAGGGCTTGAACCTTATTTTAAAAATCTTGATGAAAGAAAAATCAATTCTCTTGCCGACCTGGAACAATGGCTGAAAGATGCCAGCGAACTGGAAGCGGTAATAAGCGAAGATGCCTGCTGGCGGCAGATAAAAATGACCTGCGACACAGAGAATAAAGAACTGGAAGAGGCTTTTAATTTTTTTATGATGGAGATACAGCCTAAGATTCAGCCTTACTCTGACAAGCTGAATAAAAAATTAGTTGATTGCCCTTTCACCAAAGAACTCGATCAGCCACTATATTTTACTTACCTGCGAAATGTAAAAAAGAACATTGAATTATTTCGGGAAGCAAACATTCCATTGCAGGCAGAGCTGGGTGTGATGCAACAACAGTTTGGTGTTATATCCGGAAAAATGATGGTAGAAGTAAATGGACAGGAATACACTTTGCAGCAAGCAGCTAAATTTCTGGAAGACCCGGACCGTAATCTGCGGGAAGAGGTATATCGTAAAATAAACGAAAGAAGATTGCAGGATAAAAAAGAACTGAATAATTTGTTTTCTTCTTTACTACAAAAACGTCACCAGATAGCTATTAATACTGGCTTTGAAAACTTCCGGGATTATCGTTTCGTGGAGCTTGGACGGTTTGATTACAGTAAAGAAGATTGCTACAAATTTCATGAAGCTGTGAAACTGCATGTAATGCCATTAGTAAACCAGATCTATGAAACGAAGAAGAAAAAACTTGGTTTAGACACCCTTCGCCCATGGGATGTGGAAGCAGAACCAACCGGCATTCAGCCGCTTCGTCCTTTTACAAACGGAGAGCAACTAACAGAAAAAACTATTGCCTGTTTTGATGAGATGTCAGCAGAACCTGATGGTAAATCTTTTTTTGGAGATTGTCTTAGAAAGATGAGAGCAATGGGTCATCTTGATTTGGAGAGCAGGAAGGGCAAAGCCCCCGGTGGCTACAACTGCCCATTGGCAGAAAGTGGTGCTCCTTTTATTTTTATGAATGCGGCAGGTCAGTTAGATGATGTAACAACGATGGTACATGAAGGCGGTCATGCCATTCATTCTTTCCTGGCACATGAATTAGTATTAAACGGATTTAAAGAATATCCAACTGAAATAGCAGAAGTGGCCAGCATGTCTATGGAGCTATTCAGCATGAACCACTGGCATGTTTTTTTTGATAATAAAGAAGAACTTACCCGTGCCAAAGAACAACAATTGGAAAGAGTAATTACCCTGTTTCCCTGGGTGGCCACCATTGATAAGTTTCAGCACTGGATTTATCAAAACCCAACGCATACAGAAGAGGAAAGAGCTGATCAATGGCTAAACATACTGGAAGAATTTACTTCGCCGGTTATTGATGTTGAAGGATTAGAAGAATACAGAAGATTTGGATGGCAACGTCAGTTGCATTTATTTGAAGTCCCTTTTTATTATATCGAATATGGAATTGCACAGCTGGGAGCAATAGGATTGTGGCAGCAATACCAACAAAATCCGGAAGCAGCTCTTACTAATTATATAACAGCATTAAAACTGGGTGGCACTAAGACATTGCCCGAATTGTTTCAAGCCGCTGGTTTACAATTCGATCTTTCGCCGGCCCATATTAGCGGACTAATGCAGTTTGTTAAAAAAGAAGCAGATAGCCTGCAAATCTAAAAAATACCCCGAATGGGGTATACCATAAATTCGGAAATATGGTGAACAGCACTTACATTTGAATCAGAAAATACAAGTGCAGGTAACCGCACTTTTACATAGCTACTAATCAGAGCCTTAACCAATAAGTCCCGCTGTCTCTACACCGGGGCTTTTTTTTGCCCTGTCCCTATCCTTCGGTAAGCTCAGGAGGAACTTAGTTATACAGAACCATTATTTACTCGCCAATTCTTTAAAGAATATAGTTTAAAAGTAGCTACTGCTAAATCCTTTGAAAAGTTCAGTGTTAATAAAAGTTTATTTGACCTAGGTTCCCTTTAGGGACAGGGTGTCTTAATTACAATTCTTACACACACCTTCTACCACCACTTCCACATGTTCGGCTGAGTAGCCTTTAGGTAGTTTTATTTCCGGTGTTACCACATCATCGAGGCAATAAGTATTGTTGCAGTTACTGCATACAAAGTGAATATGATGATCATGATGATGGCCTTCCGAGCATTCATCTTTGCACAGCGCATAGCGAATGGAATTATCTGCTGTAGGTATGGTATGTACAATGCCTTTGTCAACAAAAGTTTGCAGTGTGCGGTACACTGTTACCCGGTCAAATTTTTCACCGGCTTTTCTTTCAATATCACCATGCGCCAATGCACCGGGTTGTTCCAGGAAAAGTTGCAGGATTTTTTTCCTGCTACCGGTAACGCTGAGGCTGTTTTTTTTCAGCAATTCACCTACCTGGTTATCTATTTGTATTGCTGTTTTCTCAGACATAATTAATTACAAATCTAAAAACAAAATGCATCATTAATAGTTCGCTACTCTTCCTTTAGCAAACGACGGGCAGCCTTTATCAGGCTCTTTACTTCGCTTTCTTTTAGTCCGTCGTAGATTTTCATCACATCTCCTTTCTTATTTACCAATGCCCAAAACTGGGAATGGATAAACTGGTCATCTAAACTCTTCAGGTTATTAACAGGGTCATCAATAGTGTAGCTTACCCTCGCAGCATCATACAAACTCTGCTTTCCTCCAGTTAAAAAAATCCATCGCCTTGTATCCACTTTCATGGAGTCGGCATAATATTTCATTTGCCCAACAGAATCCCGGTCAGGGTCGCAGGTATGGGAAAGAATAATAAAATTGCTATCGTTTTTAAACTCTTCATAAACTAACCGCATATTATTATTCATTATGGGGCAAATACCTTCGCAATGCGTAAAGAAATATTCCGCTACATACACTTTGCCAGCCACATCTTTCTCTGTTACTACTTTTCCATCCTGGTTGGTAAAAGAAAAAGGTTTTACAAAACTGACGGGGGGTGATTTTACCTTGCCGAAACCCGGGATTATCAATGTAAGTACGAGGTAAAAAATCAAGGCCAACGCTACAAAGAACCCTATATAAAATAATCGTTTTTTTGACATATTTATTATTTGCCGTGCAAAGGTAGGATGCGAACTCCGTTATAATTACCCATTAAAATGTTCTGAAGCGATCCGTTACTTTCTTTTGCAACAGTGTTGCTTTTTTAATACCTTTGCTCTCTTCATGAAATTAAAAATTAACTGGGATGCTTTAGGAATCGGGGCCTCACTGGCCTGTGCCATTCATTGTGCCCTGCTGCCTTTGTTTCTAAGCAGTCTGCCTTTATTTGGCATCAACATTATTCATAATACGGGTTTTGAAGTGGGGATGATAGTGCTTGCTTTATGTATTGGTACTTATTCACTGTATCATGGTTATAAAAAACATCACCATAGCCTGTTGCCGCTTTCGCTTTTCTTTGCTGGTTTTATTTTCCTGGTACTTAAGCAATTCTTTATCTGGTATGAAACATGGTTGCTGGTACCGGCTGTTATACTGATTATTATTGCCCATCTTCTGAATTACAAATATTGCCGGGTGCATAATCATGCCCACAGTGATGATTGTGAGCATTAATTCCTATCTCAAAGGGGAGAAAAACTGCATTCCCTGCTTTTTGATTTACCTTCATTTTCTTGATGAAACAGCATATGAAACCATCTTTTTTTTTATTTATTCTTTTTTGTGTTTTAAAATCTTCTGCGCAGTCAAAAAGTGAGACAGCTATCAGAAATATTCTGCAAGAGCAAACAGCCGCCTGGAACAGGGGAGATATTGACAACTTTATGAATGGCTATTGGGAAAATGATTCGCTGATGTTTATCGGAAAGAGTGGGGTAACTTACGGCTGGTCCAATACATTAAACAATTATAAAAAAGGTTATCCCGATACAGCCGCAATGGGTAAGCTTATTTTTACCCTGATACAGGTGAAAAAATTATCGAAACAATATTACCACATCACCGGGAAATGGTTTTTGAAACGTTCCATCGGAGATGTGGGAGGGCATTACACTTTATTGTTTCGGAAAATATATGGCCGTTGGGTTATTGTTTCAGACCATAGCAGCTAATAGTTGACTACTTTCATATTTAAAAAAATAAATTATGGCGTTAATAATCCTTGGCATACTCCTTTTAATTGCAGGCTTTGCCTTGCAAAACAATCAACAGGTTGGCCGGTTTGCAAAAGTTATCCGCAGCATCGCCATAGCGCTGATGCTTATCGGATTTCTGACAAAATGTATAGTACAGATTAATGCCGGGCAAATAGGTGTTAAATCCTTATTCGGAAAAGTTCAGAATGATGTGTTGAGCAGCGGTTTACATTTTATCAATCCTTTTGTTGAGGTACAACGATTAGATGTAAAAACGCAGAACTATACCATGAGTGGAGTCCAAGACGAAGGAAACCAAAACGGTGATGATGCTATCCGTGTATTGACTTCAGATGGACTGGAAGTAACCATTGACCTTACCGTATTATACAAACTTCTTCCATCTGAAGCCCCTCGTCTTATCCGGGAAACGGGTGTTGATTATACCGATAAAATTGTTCGTCCGTTGACCAGAACCAAAATCCGGGATAACTCTGTTTATTATGAAGCGGTATCACTATACTCCAATAAAAGAGATGAGTTTCAACAACGAATTTTTAAAAGCATTGATGAAGATTTTAAAAAAAGAGGGTTGATACTGGAACAATTACTGGTAAGGAATATTACCCTGCCCCAGTCTGTAAAAGTAACTATTGAGCAAAAAATAAATGCCGAACAGGATGCACAAAAGATGCAGTTTGTATTATTAAAAGAAAAACAGGAAGCTGAACGAAAAAGGGTAGAGGCTCAGGGAATCGCCGATTATCAACGTATCATTAATATCGGGCTTACAGATCAGCAATTACAATATGAACAGATAAAGGCTTACCTTGAATTGGCAAAATCTCCAAACGCAAAAGTGATTATAATGGGAAAAGGAAATGCACCAATCATCCTGGATTCTAAAAATTAATTAGTTTCCGGCTGATAATTTCGCAGTTTGCGGGATTGAAGCCTGCTAAAAACAAAAGAAGAAGCCAGTAATCCTACCGAAGAAAAAAGAATATCATTGTAATCAAAGGTGCGGCCAAAGAAGGGAATCAGTTGCAGGTATTCATTTACTATCAGCATTCCAAAACCAAGCAGGCAAACAAGGCGAAGATCGTACGGTGTTTCTATTTTGAAAACCCGGGCCACTAAAAAGTTGCGGCCACTAAAAAACCAGTAGGCTCCAAACGGAATTAAAAATGAACCCAGCAGGTTAGGAGCAATATTTAAAAAGAACCGGGTGGGGTCATCAAACAAGTGCATAGGCCGGACGACAAATTTAATTGCCCAGATTATCAACGTTCCGGTAATTATAAACCATTTGCTTATTTGTTTTAGCTCCATACAGTTTGTAATGAGTTTCTAAAATAGCTCTTTTATTTATGTTGTGTTGCGTAACACCGGGTATTTTTTATCAGACGTTTGAGAAAGAAAAAAGTTATTTATTCAGTCGCTTTTCCAGGTTTTGCATAAATAACGAACGAGGAAGAAAAGGCTGATAGCCATTCCGGCATAGAAAAGAATGGTATAAATAAGCGGCTTGCCATTGGTATAGCCCAATTCATAATAAATACCTGCTGTAGCGCAGGCCATCATCCAAAAAAGTCCAAAGGCAATAGAGTTAAGAATTTTGACGAAGAATTCTTTAACCCCCGGATCCCAATTCTGTTCCATACAACTATTGTTTCAGAGCAACAAGTTACTGCATTTAAAAACCAGGCCGCTACATTGCTATTCAATCAGCAAGTTTTTAAAGTCTGCTGAATCTCCATTAAAAACATTGAAATCAACTTTAGAAACAATACCATTTACCCGGCCTTCATCACTGTGCTGCCAAAAAACCCAACCCCGGTTGATGCGGGGCTTCCCTGGTTGGTAATAATGAGCCGCCCATAATGGATAGCCGTCAAACTCACTACCTAGGTTCCTTTCATAAAAATCTACATTGGTATATATAATCGGTTTCACCCCGTAATGGTTCTCTACTATCTCTAACCATTTTCTCATTTCCTTTCTTAGTTGTACTGCTGTTGCGCCATTCAGTTGTTCAGCATCTAATACAGGCGGCATATCACCCGGTTCCAGCTCTACTTTATCAATAAAATTTTCCGCCTGCATTCTTCCATCTTTCGAGCCGATAAAAAAATGATAAGCTCCCCGGATGATTTGATTGTCTTTAGTTTTTTTCCAGTTGCGTTTAAAATGAGGGTCTGTATTACCAATTCCTTCCGTAGCTTTTATAAAGGCAAAACCCAGTTGAATGTTTTTTACTTTCATCACCTTCACTTCTTCCCAGGCTATCAACGACTGATATTTGGAAACATCTATGCCATGTATTGGATAGCTCTCCGGTATATTAATACCAAATTCAGGATACCGGGTGAATTTTGCTTTGCGGTATTTTAGTTGCTGATACAGCAGCCAGCTTCCGGTAATAAGTATTATTGCGGCTACCCCGGTAATAACTATTTTCCGGGTTTGTTTTTTTTGTTTGGCGGTCAACATGTGGCGGCTGGCTAAAAAAGAAAATTATCAAACAAATATAAATATCCGTCTTGTTGTATTTTGTTAATTCAAGTTTTACCCCAGATTCATTTATTTATTGTAACTTAACCACTAAACTCATACCGATATGCCTCGCCTGCTTATTATCGGTGGCACTGGTGTTTTAGGAAATGCCGCCGCCATTCATTTTCTGGAAAAAGGTTTTCAGGTAACTGTCTTTGTACGAAATAAAGACAAAGCTATTAACCTGGAAAAGAAAGGTGCTGCTGTAATAACGGGTGACCTGACTGATGCTGCAACGATTACCGGCATTTTCAATGGAATTGATGTTGTTCTTACAGCGGCCCATGGAATGCTGGGTAAAGGAAAAAATAAATCTGCAACAGTAGATGAAGCCGGGCACAAACTTTTAGTGGAAGAAGCAAAAAGGGCAGGTGTTACCCATTTTATTTACACCTCCAGCTCCACAGCTTCTCCTGATCATCCAGTTGATTTTTTCAGGACCAAATATCTAATTGAGCAGTATATAATAAATAGTGGATTAAATTATACAATCCTCCGCCTTCCAGCTTTTATGGAATGGCATGTGTACAACCTGCTTGGAAAAAATATTGTTGAAAAAGGGAAGACCGCCATTCTTGGTTCAGGAAATAACCCTACAAATTTTATTGCTGCAAAAGATGTTGTTGCTGCTATTGATATTATTGCATTGAACCAAAACTATTATAATAAAATAATTGCAGTCGCCGGTCCGCAAAATATCAGCCGGAATGAAATAGCAGTTCTTT
>Ga0163150_10003435_pt1 | contig 22305 bp, 21 predicted proteins | sample OliLakLV19P2IB_FD_148628 | JGI IMG/M metagenome (GOLD analysis project Ga0163150, IMG submission 148628) | Freshwater microbial mat bacterial communities from Lake Vanda, McMurdo Dry Valleys, Antarctica - Oligotrophic Lake LV.19.P2.IB | ecosystem: Environmental > Aquatic > Freshwater > Lake >...
CTCGATCTCCATCACTTCGCCGTGCTGCTTGCGAATCTGGAGCTCCTCGTAGACCAAGTCGGTGGGAAGCTCCCCCGCGGCACCGAGCTCGGGAAATTCCTCGCGATACTGCTCCAGAGGCTTTCGCAAGGCTGCATTCGGCCAACGCCGTTCAAGGTCAAGCTTGATGAACTCGACAAGCGCCAGTCGTCGCAAGACAGGTGGCGACTCGGGGAGATAGGCCCGCAAGTCCGGTTGGGAGTCGGCGGTGTCCCAGGCCTCCGCGAACCGATCGAGGTGCCGGGTCAATTCGTCCCAGACGAAGGTCATTCCGAGAGGGGCAGTCGATGACGCATCCGCAAGTGAGCTTCGCTCTGGCATCGTGCAGCCGCCTGAGAATATCGGAGGGTGGGGAGTTTTCTCGGCGCGGGATCGGGAAGCAACAGCTCGCGGCCCATTCGGTCAGAGCGTAATGAATGCACCCATCGGGCCGACGCCGATCGACGACCGGGATGGCGGCACGTCCGAAAACGGCGGCGATCCGCCACCGGAACGGTAGGGCGAGTGGGCGGGTGCCGCCCTGAGCCTCGCCGCGGTCTCAACGGCGTGGGCGGCAGACCGATCGAGCCCGGCGGCGACAATCCAGCAGGGCCCGATACCGAAGGCCACGAATCTCCCTCGAGAACCGCGTTTCGCCCCGTTCATCATTCCTCTCCCTTCGGCTTGCGGACAGGCGGTGATCATGGGCATAGCTGGCCTCGATGGGGTCTGGTCGTTACGAAACGGAGAATCCAAAAGATAAAGGATAGGACTGTCGACTGCGTCTTCGCAACGGGCTGATCGGATGAAGGACACTTCCAACGCCAGGCAGCGACGCCAATCGCGAAGCGATGGCGTCGCTCCACGCATGAGCCGTATGCCAGTGATGGGTCACAATTCTCCCACCAACCAGAAACATGGCAATCGTGCCAGCGACCGAGAGCGTACGCATCAAGGAGGGGGCGAACCACAGAAATCTGCGTCCTGCTGTGCGGAGCATGCCATGCCAAGCCGAAGAACCTTGAACCTGAATCCACCTCAATCCCAAATCATCGAGTTTCACGATGGCAGCCATGAGCCCGTACACACCGACGGTCATCAGGGCTCCGACAGCCAGAAGCACTCCCAACGTGACGGCACACGATGCGCCTGCCAAAGTGCCTAGCGTGATCACGATAGTCTCTGCCGAGAGAATGAAGTCTGTCCTGATGGCCCCACGGATTTTGCTCTTCTCACGCTGAACGAGATCGACTTCCGGGTTCGCGACGGCGTCCCGTTGAACGTGACGGACATTGGATTTCCGATGCAGGAAGGAATGCACGATTTTCTCGACCCATTCGTAGCAGAGATAGATCCCGCCGAGCACGCCGGCGGTCTTTTTGATCGCCACTTGGCTCATGGACAAAATGTCATCGAGCAGCGATGCGATATCATCCAGCAATGTCAGGAGGGTTGCGCCTGCCACACTTCGGCTCCTGAGCCTAGCTGATCAGACCTCGAGCCTGAGGTTCGCTTGGGAACCGTCTCAGCCGCGTTTGCGGGTGAGCATGCACTCGTTGCCATCGGGATCGGCGCACATGGTGAGGTGTGGCGGCTCGCCGTTCACGAGTGTGGAGGCCTTCCTCCACCGAGTCAATCCGGCTGGGATTCGCGTCGGCAGCAGAATTGCCTCGGTGTCATGCGGCTCCCATGCGAACCTCGTGCGGGCCGTCGAAGGACACGCTCCAGCGCTGGCAGGCGTGGGAGGAGTGCGACCTTCGACGCAAAGTGACGTCTTACCTCCCCGGGCGCATGTCCTGGGGCTTCGACGGAGTGGGACGGCCGGTCTACCGACGCACAACTTCGGTGCGGCCATGGCGTGGTTGATCACCGTCACGTGCTCACCGAGACCGTCATGCTCAGCGGGGCCTACAGGCCAGACGGGCACCGGTGGCGGTGCAGCCACCACCGGCGCGGATACCGGCCGCTCACGAGCCGATTGCTCCGCCCCAAAACGGCGATTCCGGGCCACTGCCCAGCACCCGCTCCTTCGACTCGTCACCGTACCGGGTTACCGGCCGAATGCCCGGGATAACACCGCCCAAAGCCGAGCTGAGCGAACTCGTGAACAGCCCCCTGGCGCTCGCCGATGTGCGCGAGGATCTTCCGAATCTGTCTTCACGCGTTCGAAGCCCTCCATGGCCTTCGCCCGCTTGCGAACCTCCGGTTCGAAGAAAGCCGGCTCCCGCTGGCTCGGTGACGAAGACGATGAGTCTGATGTCGCCGCCACCGATGACAGTGAGCCGTTCGAGGTCGAATGCAGGCCGGGCGCAGTACCGCACGAGATGCTCGAGGGGCTTGCCATAGGCACGCACTTTGGGGCCTGAAAGGGAGATGCGCTCGCTCGCGTCGATCGAAAACCCGCTGTGCTCGTCTTCGGCGGCGAGGGATGACGGCGGGCCTGCGGCCTCGGGTCGGTCGCCCTGTGCCAGAAACCACCGGAGCCTCTTCGCACGTCGGAGGAAGCGGACTCCTACAGCGGATTCCAGCGTGCATTCGGTTCCGGAGGAAACGGGCTCCAATACGCTTCGGCGCGGGCACCCCCGAGCTACCGTGGCGGGTCGTCCTGATAGATGCGGTATTTTTTGGTGACGATCGCCCCGCCGCGCTCGAGCGTCCGCTTCGAGAGGTGATTGCTTTCGAGCACCCAGGAGAACTCGGTCTCTTCCATGCCCCATTCGAGCACCGGCGGGATGAGCGCCGCGGTCAGCACCAGCCCCACGCCCCAAGCCTGATACTCGGGGACGACATTCGTACTGATCGCCCGCATCCGTTTGATGCCGCGTTTGTTCCAGAGGAGCTTCAGGAAGCCGAATGGGAAGAGTCGTCCGTTGATGGCCTTGATTCGCGGGTTGTAGTCGAGCAGGCAGAAGACCGTGCCGACCGGTTTGCCTTCGACTTCCGCCACGAGTGTGAGCTCGGGCACGATCAAGTGCTTGAGGCTCGCCGCCATGTGCGTCACCTCGCTCGACGTGAGCGGCACAAAGCCCCAGGTGCCGCCCATGCTCGAGTTGTACACCTCGAGAAACATCCGCACCTCGTCGTCGAATCGCCGACGGTCAAGGGGGCGGACCTTCACGCCAAACCGCTCCTTGACCCCCTCCACCATCACGCCCAGCTTTGAATCGAGCGCGGCCAGCATCGAGGTCTTGCCCCAGAAGGCGTAGAGATCCTCGATCTTTCCGAAGCCACAACCCTCGACGAGGCTGGCGTAGTACGGACGATTGTGGGTCATCATGAAGAATGGTGGCGTCTCGAAGCCCTCGATCAGCAGCCCACATTCGTAGTTGAGCGACGGGTTCACCGGGCCACGGATCGTCGTCATGCCCGCCGCGTGGAGCCAATCGCCTGCGGCGCCAAAGAGCGCGCGGGCGGCCGCGGGATCGTCATCGCATTCAAAAAACCCAAAGAAGCCACGCTGCTCCCCGTACCGCTCGATGTGGCCGGCGTTGACGACCGCCGTGATCCGACCCACGTCACGCGTTCCACGACGGGCGAGGAACGAACGGCTCTTTGATCGCTCGTAAAAGGGGTGCTTCCGGAAGCCCAGCAGCTCCTTGTGCGACTGAAGCAGGGGTGGCATCCAGCACGGATCGTCGGCGTAGATCCGCCAGGGGAGATTCACGAACCGCTTCTGCTGGCCCCGCGTTTCCACGGGCTCGATGACCACGTCCGCCACGTCCGCCACGTCGATTCCTCCTCTGGGCCGTCTTTCAAAGTCGTCTAGCGCTGCGGAGAAACCGCCTCCGGAGGCTCCCGCCCGCCTCCGAATTCCGTGTCCTACGCTGCAACACTTTGACAGACCAACAATTCGGACGATCTTCGGGGGGCGGCCGTACGTTCGTCAACATCGGTTGAATCCACCGCTTGCTGAACGTCGCGCAGCTTCTCGTCCGACATAAGAATCGGTGTCGGGTGCGGGCGACGGATCGATCAGCCCGGCATCATTCGTTGGCCCCCTGAAGATGTGAGTCTGTCCGATGATCGCGGCTCGGCAATCTGAAATTCAGGGCACCTGCCTTGTCACCGGGGCGACTGGCCTCGTCGGCAATAACGTCGTTCGCCAACTCCTGACACGCGGGGCCGCCGTGCGGGCGCTCGTGCGATCCGAGAGCCGGGTGGTCGCGACCGCTCTCACCGGCCTTGCCGTAGACCGGTTTTCGGGCAACGTCGTTGATGAAGCGACGCTCGAGCGGGCCATCGACGGGGCGTCGTGTGTCATCCACGCTGCGGCGTTCGTCCACTGCGGCTGGCGGCATGGTGACGAGATGCGGGAGGTGAACGTCGAGGGCACGCGGCGGATCGCCCGTGCGGCACGGCGGGCTGGGGCACGGCTCGTCCATATTTCGAGCGTCGATACGATCGGCCTCCGCTCGGATGGCGCGCTGGCTGATGAAGAGACGCTGCCGGGTGGTATGCCCGAGTTTCCCTATTTGGTCACGAAGCGGGATGCCGAGGCGGTGGTCATGGAGGAAGTTGATCGCGGTCTCGACGCGGTGATCGTGAACCCCGTCTACATGCTTGGCCCCTGGGATTGGAAGCCATCGAGCGGCCGGATGCTGCTCGAGGTGGGTGCTGGGAAGGGGTTGTTCGCACCGCCGGGCAGCAACGACTTCGTGGATGTCAGGGATGTTGTCGCCGGCATCCTCGCCGCCTTGGTGAAGGGTCGAACGGGGCGGCGATACATCCTCGGTGGTCATGGGATGAGCTACCTCGACGCCTGGCGAGTCATGGCCCGTGTGACGGGGAGGATGCAGCCGATCGGCCTTGCCCCTCGTCCGTGCGTGCGGGTTGCCGGCTGGCTCGGCGACCTCGCCGTTGCCCTTACCGGCCGCGAGGGCGACCTCAACTCCGTCGCCACGACGGTGTCGCTCATCGACCACCGGTATTCGTGCCGCCGGGCCATCAACGAGCTGGGCTACACGTTTCGGCCGCTCGAAGACACCGTGCAGGACGCCTGGGACTGGTTCGTGGCCCGCGGCTACGCCAAGGCCTTCCGCCCGGCCCTCGCGCGGTAGGATTGCAGCGGTCCTGACTTCTGTCTCCGCTCGCTGGATCATGCCGCACATCCTCGTGGTCGAGGACGAGGAGCACCTCGCCTTCGGCATCAAGTTCAATCTCGAGGCCGATGGCCATACCGTGACCGTGGCCGGCGACGGCCAGGTGGCCCTCGATCGGATGGCGTCGGCAAGCCCGCCGATCGACCTTGCCGTCCTCGACATCATGCTCCCGGGCATGAGCGGCTATTCCGTCTGCGAGGCGATCCGCAAGGGAGGCAACAACCTCCCCGTCGTGATGCTCACGGCTCGCACGCTCGTGGAAGACCGAATCCGCGGCTTCGACGCCGGCACCGATGTCTATCTCCAGAAGCCCTTTGATCTCGAGGAGCTCCTGTCGGTCGTTCGCAACCTGCTCATGCGGCGGGGCCGGGACATGACGGCCGTCGGCATGGAGCGTGCGGCCGCGCCAGCCTACCGCTTCGGCTCGACCGAGGTTCACTTCGATACCTGGGAGGTGACCGTCCGCGGTGAGCCGGTGCGACTGACGAACCTTGAGATGAAGCTGCTCAAGTATCTCGTCGAGCACGAGGGCAAGGTCGTGCCTCGTGAGGAGCTCTTGCAGAAAGTCTGGGGCCTCACCCGCGCTCCGGCAACCCGCACGGTCGATACCTTCATGCTCGCGATTCGCAAGTATTTTGAAGACGACCCCTCGAAGCCTGTTCACTTTCTCTCCGTCCGTGGCATCGGCTACCGCTTCGTGGCCGTGCCTGGGTGAGGAACCCCTTGACCTCTTTGAGTGGGCAGCCCGTTCCAGGGCCCTGTCACTCCGTGACAAGACTGCTGTGCGAGTGCGACCGGATTCACCCCGTGTCGGAGGTACCGGGCTGCAGGGCCGTCACTCAGTGACGGGAACACGCAGCAAGGCTGCCGCGGCCGCGCCCGGATCGGGCTGCTTGAGGAGGGATTCGCCGACAAGCATCGCGGCGATGCCGGCGGCTTCGAGCCGCTCACCATCGGCGCGGGTCTTGATGCCGCTCTCTGCCACGAGCACCACGTTGTCGGGCACGCGCTGCCGCAGCCTCAGCACATGGTCGAGATCGGTGGCCATGGTCTTCAAGTTGCGGTTGTTGACGCCGACAAGCGTGGCCCCGAGGTCGAGGACTCGAGAGAGATTCTCTTCGTCATGAATCTCCACGAGCGGCGTCATGCCGAGGTCGAGGATCGCCCGGTAGAGGCTTCGCAGATGGCAGTCGTCGAGGCACTCCGCGATGAGGAGCACCGCGTCGGCCCCGTGGGCCCGCGCCTCGACGACCTGATAGAGATCAATGACAAACTCCTTGCGGAGCACCGGGAGCAGCACCGCAGCTCGGGCGGCCTCGAGATCGGCGAGACACCCCCCGAAGCCGGCATGATCGGTGAGCACCGAGAGAGCCGCGGCACCGGCGGCGGCATACGCCCGCACCACCTCTTCGACCGTCGCACCGGGCCTGATCTCACCCGCCGACGGGCTCTTTCGCTTGAACTCGGCGATGAGCCGAATCGGAGGTGCGGCCGACACGGCAGCAAAAAAATCCCGCACCGGCGGCGCCGAAGGAAGCAGCGCCTCGAGGACGGCCAGCGGAACGCTCTCGCGTGCCACCGCCACCTCCCGCCGCTTCCGCGTCACGATCTCATTGAGAATGTCGGGCATGCCGCGATCTTACCCGGAGGCACACCCGAGCCGTGACGTATTTGCACACCGTCGCTGGGGCCAGGGGCTTTGATTGTGGTCGAGTCGCCTCCGTAAAAGCCCATGGCGATAGCCGTGGGGCTGCGGGTAGAAGACCGCAGGCCGTGGGTATCTCGAGCGGGGTGGCCCAACCACCCGCCGTCCTCTCGCTATCGCGAGGGGCTTCTATGGCGTTTGGCATGTGAACATTTTCTGACAGTGCGGAATCCGCGAGGGGTTGCCTGTGCCCCGTCGCCGGCGTTGTTTGCAAGCGGAGCCAGGATGGGATGCGCCCCGTCTGCTTGGGCGATCCACCACCAAGCACACACGAAACACGACCGCCAGGAGGTGCGGTCGCCGGGCGGAGGCCCGGAAAGTTCGCCGGGGCCATGGATGGCCCGCCGAGCGTACAGCTAGTGCCTGAAGTGGCGACGCGCCGTGAACACCATCGGAATGCCGGCGGCATCGGCGGCAGCGATTACTTCCGCGTCCCGCTTCGAGCCGCCGGGCTGAACGACTGCGGCGATGCCAGCTTTTGCGATGAGCTCGATTGAGTCGGGGAACGGGAAAAAGGCGTCAGAGGCGAGCACGCCTCCGCGAGCTCGTTCGCCCGCCTTTTCGAGCGCGAGCCGCACCGCATCCACGCGGCTTGTCTGCCCGGTGCCAGCGCCGACGAGGCTCGTGCCCTGGCACACAGCGATTGCGTTACTCGTCAACCGGCGCACGACCGTGAAGGCAAAATCGAGGGCCGGTGTGAGAGCCGCTGGCGGTGCTGTCTTCGTGACCACTCGCCAAGACGCAGGATCATCGCACCGCTCGTCGGGCCGCTGGGCGAGGAACGCGCCGGCGACGCTCCGGAGCTCGAGGCCCGCGGTTGTCTCCCAGGGATCGCCCGCTGGCATCTCCACCAGTCGCACACTCGCCTTCCACGACGGCTTCGTCGTGAGCAATGCCACTGCGGCCGGATCGAAGGCCGGCGCCGCGATCACTTCCACGAACAGCCCAGGGGCCACCAGCACGTCGGCGCATGCCAGATCGAACGTGCGATTGACGGCCACGATGGATCCAAAGGCGCTCGTGGGGTCGGCCGCCATTGCGGCGGTAAGGGCCTCGAAAAGGGTGGTGGCGGCAGCCGCCCCGCAGGGATTGGTGTGCTTGATGACGACGGCACCAGGATCCTGGAGAAGCCCGGCAAGCCGGGTGGCCGCGTCGAGGTCGAGCAGGTTGTTGTAGGAGAGCTCCTTGCCGGCGAGCTGCCGCAAGCCAGCCAGGCCGCGGTGTGTGCCCGCTGGCGCGAAGAGGGCTGCCGACTGGTGTGGGTTCTCACCGTACCGCAGCGCCAGCCGCTGCTCGATCTCGAGCGACATCCGCGTCGGGAGCGGCGGATCGTCGTCGACACGCACGCGAGCGGCGCGACCCTGGCTTCCCGCTACGAGCCCTGCGTGACGCGCCATCCAGCGGGCGATCGCCGCGTCGTAGGCAGCCGTTCGCTCGAAGGCGCGGGCGGCGAGGAGCTTGCGCTGAGCGAGCGATGTTCCTCCTTCGCCGATGGCTGCGACGAAATCGTCGTACTGCTCGGGGCCCGTGACGATCGCCGTGAAGGCGTGGTTCTTGGCCGCAGCCCGGACGAGGCTTGGGCCCCCGATGTCGATGAGCTCAATGGCTTCGTGCGGCAGGCAGTCTGGCCTCGCGATTGCTTCTTCGAAGGCGTAGAGATTGACGATGACCGCATCGAAGCGATCAATGCCGTGCTCGGCGAGCACGCCGAGGTCATCGGGGCGATCGCCCCGCGCGAGAATGCCAGCAAAGACATTGGGGTGGAGCGTCTTCACGCGGCCGTCGAGGACCTCGGGGAATCCCGTCACGACGGAAACGTCGGTGACGGCCAGGCCGTGGCTGGCGAGTGCCCGGGCGGTCCCCCCGGTACTCACCACTTGGACACCCGCTGCACCGAGGCTAGCGGCCAGGCGATCGAGGCCGGTCTTATCGAACACGCTCACGAGAACGCGACGAACCGGGACGCGATCGGGCGGGCAGGACGGCATGGCGGTTGGATTCATCGCCGCGATTATGCCCACACGGGCTCGAAGCAAAAGGGGCGGCCCTTACTCGGCCGCTGGCAACTCGACCTCGAAGATGCTGCCCCGCTGGGTCAACCTTCCCTTGGCCGCCACCTTGCCTCGCATCTGACGCACAAGTGATCGCACGAGAAAGAGCCCGAGGCCCGTGCCGGGGGTGCTTCGCTCGAGCTCATTGCCCAGCCGTACGAATCTCCGAAACACGGCATGGCGCTGAGCAAGCGGAATGCCCGGCCCGTTATCTGCCACCCGCACCGTCACGCGGCCTCCGCCGGCCGTCGCTATCATCTCCACGCGGGGATCGGGAAGTGAATACTTCACGGCGTTGTCGACGAGGTTTCGAAACACGATCTCCACATCGGTCTCCGGCCCCAGCACGGCGAGGCCTGGCTCACACACGAGTCGCACGGCGTCCTCGGGCATGGCATACCGCTGCACGACCGCCGCCCGTACCTGTTCGAGAATCGGTGCCAAGGCTGTCGCGGCGCCGGAACCTCGGGGCCTGCGGTGCAGCGTGCGCGCTGCATCGAGCAAGTGATCGATGAGGCCGTCGAGCCGTTCGACATCCTGGATCATGAAGCGATGAAAATCGGCCTGCTTCTCCGTGGGCACGGGATGTCGCGAGAGCGTCTGGAGGGAGAGCTTGAGCGAAGCGAGTGGGCTCTTGAGCTCATGCGTGACACTGTCGATGAAGTTGCTCTGCCGCTGCGACAGCGCGATCGCCTTGACGGTCAGGGCCAGGTAGACAATCACCCCGGCGAGCACGGTGACCAAAAGCGCCACGCCAACACCGAGTGCAGCCCAGTAGAAGGCAGCGTTCTTCGATCCGAGCGCCGCGGCGATGCTTACGAGCACCCAGCCAACGGTGAGGGTCACGAGCGACCCGATGAGGACAACCCCGAGCAGGATCGGCCAGCGGTGCGAACGATACGGTTCCATGACCGACTCCAGGACTCTGGTCGATTATGCTACCTGCTCGCGGCACATGCTCTCCATCGCCTTGTGCCACCGCGATTAGTATCTCAGCACCCACACAGGCCTATGGTTCACGACAGGGGATCTCGAGCGTCGATCGCGACCGTGCGGCTCGCGGCTGGCACAGCCGTCGTCGAATTCACGCGTACCGGCGACCGCTGGCGGCACAGCATCTCGACGGCTGACGGCCGCGTGTGGCAGTCGGTCGAGGGAATGGCCGATCACGCGTGTGATCCCCGTTGGCCAGCGTCACCCGTGCTTACGGAGGTGACGCTCACGGAGGCCGGCGGACGGCCAGCGGTACTCGGCCTCGGCCTGGCGGGCCGGTCGCATTTTTCGCTGTGTGTGACGATTCATGCAGACCAACCAGACACCCTCCTCTTTGAAGCCGCCTGCCGGCTGAGTGACATGGCTGGCTGGCTCGGCTCGACCTACTGCTGCCTGGAGAATGGGACGATCCTGATGAAGCCCGGCGGAAGTCCTCCCGCTCCTCCAGCGACGGTCCTGTGGAGCTATTCCGCCGGCCGCGGTGGCCCGAAGGTTCTGCGAGCGCCATCCGACGTCAGCCCGGCTGCGGGCGGGTAAGCGAGGCTTGCGGCAGCCCCGCAGATCGTTCACATTCTCCCTTTGGAATGCTGCCCGCTCCCTTCCATTGAAGCTGCCCATGTTCGACGTAATCGAGCGACTCAAGTCTGAGTGGACCGACAAGTACGTTGTGATCGATTCGCCAGCCCCGGAGCTCGCGCGGTTCGCCGCTGCGACGGGCATTGTGAAGACGGTCAACATGAACGGTCGCTGCCTGGTGCAGTTCGACCAGTACAACAACACTGGCTGGTACGACATTGACCCATCCTGCCTGAAGGTCGTTCCCAAGCCACTGCCGATGCCAGCCGAGAGCAAGCCAAAGGCCGCGGCCCCAGCCAAAACGGCCGCAGCCAAAACGGCCGCTCCCAAGCCCGACGCCAAGCCAGCGGCGAGTGGAAAACCATCCACCGCCGACATCCTCGCCGCGGCTCGTGGCACGGGTGCCAGCCCAGCCAAGCCGACAGGAAAACCCTCGACGGCCGACATCCTTGCGGCTGCCCGGGGCAAAAAGGCGGCAGGAGTCGCGGAAACCGCTGCCCCCGCACCGGAAACCGCTGCCCCCGCACAGACCGAGGCGGCTCCGGCAGAAACTGAGGCATCGCTGCCCCCCGAGCCGGTCGCCGCGCCAGTGAAGGCCGCGGCCACGGGCCCGCTCCCTACGACCACGGCTGAAAAGATCGCCTGGTGCCGCACTCACGACGCCAAGGGCTGAGCGGCGACGGTCACTGAGGCAACGGAACGAACGGCTGCGTTCATTCCTTCGCCATCCCTTTTGTACGCACGGAGGCTCCTATGCATCGATACTCGTTTGCGTCCTCGCTCGTCGTTGGCCTCGCGCTGTTCCTCGCCGGCTGCGGTCAGCTCGCCAAGCACCCGATCGTTATCGAGGCTACGCAAGAAGTGACGGGCAACGCCCGCGTTGCCGAGGTCCTGGGGCCACCGGTGACCTGTGAAAAATCGATCCGCGGTACGGCCAATGAGACAGACGGGATTGCCACGCTCGAGTTCAATGCCAAGGGCTCCAAGGGCACCGGCGTCGTCGTGGTCGAAGGCAAGAAGACCCGCGGCGAGTGGGGCGTGACCCGACTCGAATTCCGCCCGGCTGGCGGGGGCGACAAACTCTCGCTCACCTCTGATCTCGAGACCCGCACCGGCGTCGATACCCCGGCATTCGATCCCTCCGCCACGCCGACCACCCCTGCGGGGCCACCGCCGGGGGATATCGAGATCGCCCTGCCCCCTGGCCCTCCTGGTCAGTAGGAAAATAGGGACGGGAGCCATTTCCCGGTACGGCCCGGAGGGTGCTTCGCAGAAATGGCTCCCGTCCCCATTTTCCCGGAGGGTGCTTCGCAGAAATGGCTCCCGTCCCCATTTTCCCATTATGCGCGCTGGCCCTACGGTGCCCCGGTGGTTGCCTACGGCAGATCGCGAAGCGATTGCAGCTCCTCGGCCCGACCCACCACCAGAAGCACATGGTTGTCCATGAGCTTCCGCTTTCCGTCGGGAAACATGTCGAGCTTTCCCGAGAGTACGTCCTTGATCCCCATCACGTGGATGCCGATCGAGTTGCGAAGGTTGGCCTCGGCAAGTGTCTTGCCGGAGAGCGAACCGGGCATGGCCACTTCCGCCACGCTGTATTCGGGGTCGATCGGAAGAAAGTCGAGAACGTTCGGCCAGGTCATCTTGTCGGCGAGTTGACGGGCGACCTCCTCTTCGGGAAACACTACGCGGTCAGCGCCCAGGTGCTCGAGGATTTTTCCGTGTTCCTTCGTGACGCCCTTCACGATCACCTGCCGGGCCCCGAGCTCCTTGACATGGAGCGTGGCCAGAAGCGATCGGGAGATCGTCTCGCCGAGGGAGATAAAGACCGCCGAGACATCCTTTAGCGGGAGGTTCTCGAGCACCTCCCGCTCTGTGGCGTCACCGATGACGCAGTCGTGAATTTCGTTCTTGACCGCCTCCAGCCGTTCCCGACGGGAATCGACACCGATCACGTGACAGCCGTTGGCTGCGAGCTTGCGGGCCAGAGCCGTGCCGAACGAGCCCATGCCGAGCATGACGAACCGCCTGGTAGTTTTCATGGACGCTAGCCGACGAGCGGCTCCTCCTCGAGGTATTCGGGTTGGTAGGGGGTCCGCTGGCGGCTGAGTGCCACCGCGGCCGTGAGCGGGCCGAGCCGGCCGAGAAACATGAGTCCCATGAGCACGATCTTGCCGGCATCGGTCAGGACTGGCGTGATGCCGGTTGAGAGGCCCACCGTGCCGAGCGCCGAGGTGCACTCGAAGAGCGCTTCGAGAAACCACCGGGGCCGCTCGGCCGCATCCCCGCCGGACTCGACCGAGAGAAGGGCCACGAGCGCCACCATTGCGACCGCCCCGAAGAGGAGCGTTGTCGCCGTGGCACGGCGGATCGCCGAAGACGAAATCGTCCGTCGGCAGAAGTTGGCTCGCGGCAGGCCCCGAAAGCTCGCCCATGAGCTCACCAGGAGCGTCATGAAGGTGCTGACTTTAAAACCGCCTCCCGTCGATGCAGGCCCTGCTCCGATCGCCATGAGGATGATCGCGATGAACAGCGTCGGATTTGCCAGAAGGGCGTAGTCAACCGTGTTGAAGCCGGCGGTGCGGCAGGTGACGGAGTGAAAGATTCCCGCCAGAATCCGAGTGGCCAGTGGCTCGTCAGCGAGCACGCCATCCCGTTCGAAGACCCAGAATGAAATCGCCCCGACGGCCACGAGGAGCGCCGTTCCGACCAGCATCAGCTTCGAATGGACCGAGAGTCGTTGCCAGACGTTGTGGCCTTGTCGCCCACGGGACGCGATATCAAGGATGACCGGAAACCCGATGCCGCCCACGACGATGAGGGAGGCGATGACAGCATTCACTGGCACGTTCGCCACGAAGCCGACGAGGCTGTCGTCGGCGAGTGAGAACCCTGCGTTACAAAACGCGGAGACCGAGTGGAAGGCCGACCACCACAGCACCTCGCCAGGGGAACCACGGCCCCAGGTGGCCCATACGAGGAGCACGAAGCCGATGAGCTCGGCACAGGCCACCACGAGGAAGACGGCGATGGCTACGCTGCGAAGGTTTTTTCCAGCCTTGATGCCAAGGGTTTCAGCCACGACGGCCTGTTGACGGAGCGAGGCCTGACCACCGATCTGAAACGCCGCAAGGGTCGCAATCGTCATGATCCCCAAGCCACCCACCTGGATCAGAACGAGGATCACGCCCTGGCCGAAGAACGAGAAGTCATGCGGCGTTGATCGCACCGCGAGCCCGGTCACGCAGCAGGCGCTGGTGGCGGTGAAGAGGCCGTCCACGAGGCTCACGGGCGGCCGATCCGGCTGCCGAGCCACGGGAAGCGTCAGCAGAAACCCCCCTATGAGAATCGTGAGCACATAGGCTGCGAACGAAACCCGGGCGGGGTAGCTGGTGAGCGTTCCAGTAGTGAGTTGGGCCATCGATTGAGGTGCCCATGGCCTTCCGCCAGAGGCACCCAGGGGCTGCCCGTCGAGGGGGCGGCTCCAGCCGCGCCAGCATCCTCGCCGTCCCTCAAGCGTACTTGCCGTCGCCGATGCCCGGCAGTTCCCTTGCGAAAATGCCGGTTTTTCCGCTGAAGGCAGGGCTGCTCAAAATTGTTTGACTCGTGCGAGCACGGGTCCATAATGTCTTCGTTCACCACGAACGCCGAATGCCCGCGAGGCCCCCAGGGCCACGTTGTCAGCGGGCGGTCGCGATGGTCCGCCGGTCGGCATCCCGAGGGATGCGTCCGAGCGCTGGCCCGCGCCCGAGTGTTCACGGGAAACGAGCAGCCAAGCCCGGCAGGACGTTCTGCCGGTCCGCTGGCTGTCGGTGACGACGTTTCATGAAAAGGAGTTGCTTCGTGGCGATGACCCGGATTCGCAATGTGTTTGAAATCATCGAGCTGTATGGTCACGACGAGAACTTTGAGCCGGTGAAGACCGAGCAGTTCATCCCGACGGCGGCCCCTGCTGGCTCGCGGCAGAAGATCGACATCCTGGCGGAGCGGATCCAGCGGGGCATGCCCCTGTGGCACCCCGAAGACTCGACCGACATGCCCATCGGCGAGCTCGTGACAAGCGCGTGAGCCGAGGTGTGTCGCCCTCGAGGCGGCACCCTCTGACCTTCGTTTTATTGCCCTCCGCGGGATCGCCCGCGGAGGGCAATTTCGATTTCACGGCGAGCGGTTGCGGCCTTGAGCTTCTGTCGCTTGTCGTGGGCTTGGCGACCTCGGCCAATGCCCATGAGCACTTTCACGCGGCCGTCCTTGAAGTACATCTTGAGCGGTACGAGCGTGAGCCCCTTCTCAAAGGCTTGCGCCGCAAACGTGCGAATCTCCCGGCGGTGTAGCAGAAGCTTGCGAGGGCGTTTCGGCTTGTGGTTGAGCTGGTTCGCCTTCTCATATTCAGGGATGTCGCAGCCCAGGAGCCAGACTTCCACTCCGTCAACACGCCCATAGGCCTCGTCAAGGCTCATGCGGCCGCTCCGCAGGCTCTTCACCTCGCTGCCCACCAGCGCGATCCCGCACTCGAGCGTGTCAAGAATTTCGTACTCGTGTCGGGCCTTGCGGTTCTCGGCCACGAGCCGTTCGGCTGGCTTGTCGGCCGAGGCGGGTTTCGTCTTCTTCGCGGAGGCGGAGGCGGTGGGCTGCGGTGGCTTTTTCTTGGCAGACATGGGGTGGTTACCGCTGACCGACTCGTGGGCGGGGTCGAGTCTCCACGGTACACTTTACGGCTTTCCGCCGCAGCGCCACGGCGGCCCCAGGCCCGGGTGACCACCGCCCGGCCATTCCCACCTCACCCCTCCGGACGACACCATGCGATCCATTCGGATGGTCCACGCACTCCTCGTGATCCTTGCCGTCGTGGCCTCCGCGGCCAGCGGGCCAGCGGCCGACAACGGCCCTGGGTTTGTGGCTGGCGATGCCAAGCCGCAGGGCGATGGGCCGTTCGTGCAGGTGCCCGGCGGCTGGATGGTGCCCTACGAGGAGAAGATTCCCGGGAGCGACATCGCCTTTCGGATGGTCCCCGTGCCCGGTGGCACGCTGCGAATGGGGAGCCCCGCGAGCGAGGCGGGCCGCTCAGCCGACGAAGGGCCAACGTTTCAGGTGACGGTCGAACCTTTTTGGATGGGCGAGCATGAAGTCACCTGGGGTGAGTACCAGCAGTACATCAATGCCCACAACGTGTTTGAGTCCATGCGGGGAGCCCACATCCGCCCCATCGACGAATCAAACGAAGCCGACGCCGTTACCGCTCCAACCCCGCTCTACGATCCGTCGACGACCTACATGAACGGCGAAGAGCCAGAACTGCCGGCCGTCACGATGACCCAGTTCGCCGCGCGGCAGTACACAAAATGGCTCAGCGGCCTGACGGGTCGGTTTTATCGAATCCCTGCCGAGAGCGAGTGGGAGCATGCCTGTCGCGCCGGCACCGACACCCCCTTCTCCTGCGGCGACGAAGACTCGCTCGATGCCGTCGCCTGGCTTGCCGACAACTCCGATGACACCACGCACCCCGTCGGCGAAAAGAAGCCCAATGCTTTTGGTCTTTACGACATGCACGGCAACGTCGCGGAGTGGGTCGTGGACGAGCTTATCGCTGGCGGCTATGCCAAAGTCGCTGCGCTCCCGCAGCCCGTAGCCGTCGTGGCAGCGATCCAGTGGCCCGTACAACTCTATCCCCGTGTGCTGCGTGGCGGCGCCTATTTCGACGAGGCGGCTGAGTGCCGAAGCGCCGCCCGCAAGGGCTCGCGAGACGCCGGGGGGGATCGGAAGAACCCCGACTGGAAGGAGGAGGATCCCAACCTCCCGAAGAGTCCATGGTGGTATACCGAGGAGCCGGCCCTTGGCGTCGGCATGCGAATGATCCGACCGTTTGTCGTGCCTGCGGATGCCGCAGAGCGGCGGCGTTGGTGGGAAGCCGATGAGCAGTCCATGAAGGACGACGTGGCCAATCGCCTCGACGAAGGCCGCGCCGCCCGTGGCATCGTCGATCCAAAACTGCCAGCCGACCTTAAGAAGGAAGGGATATGGGAGTGAGCAGCCGCGAACACCAAATGTGGAAAGCTGAAGGCCTGCTGGGCAAACGCGCATGGATCTGCCCAGCGTGTATCTGCCTTCTGTTGGTCACCGCACCAGCGGTCGCCCGCGATTGGCCCGATTGGCGGGGGCCGAATGAAGACCGGCACTACGAAGGGCCGCCACTCGTCACGTCGTTCGATCCCGAGAGCGGAGAAAACATTCTCTGGCAGCATGATGAGGGCGGAATCTCCACGCCGGTGATCATGGGCGGTCGGCTCTACACGCTCGTCCGTCACGCGCCAGACACTCCCGCCGAGGCTGAAAAGGTCATCTGCCTCGACGCCCGCACCGGCAAGAAGCTTTGGGAAAACATCTTCAACGTCTATCTCTCGGACGTCCCTGCTGAACGGGTCGGCTGGTCGGCGGTGGTGGCCGACCCCGCGACGAACACCGTCTTCGCCCATGGTGTCTGCGGTGTCTTCACAGCCATCGATGCCGCCACTGGCAAAACAAAATGGCAGCGGAGTCTTCATGAAGAGTTCGGTTTTCTCTCGACCTATGGTGGTCGCACCAACATCCCGGTGGTGTTCGAAGACCTCGTGATCGCAAGCGCCGTGGTGACCGGCTGGGGCGACACCGCGCGGCCGGCCCATCGATTCCTGGGGATGGACAAGGCGACGGGTGCAGTCCGCTGGATGAACGGCACGAAGGAACTGCCCGAAGACACGACGTACAGCTCTCCCTCCCTCGCCGTTCTCGATGGCCAGGCCGCGCTCGTCTTTGGCTCAAGCGACGGGAGCGTCTGGAATTTTCAACCTCGGACCGGTCGGCCCACCTGGAATTTCAGGATGTCCCGCCGCGGTATCAATACCCCACCACTCGTGGACGGTGACACGGTCTACATCTCGCAGTCAGAAGAAAACCTTGACAACACGTCGATGGGATCGGCCACGGCGTTCAAGGCAGCGGGCGGCGGCGACATCACGGCCACAAACGCCGTCTGGCAGCGGAAGGGCCTGATGGATGGCCGATCGATGCCAGTCGTGCTCGGCGACCGCGTCTATTTTGCCGAAGACGGTGCCAAGCTTTTTGTTTTTGACAAGAACACTGGCGAGCCGATTGGCCGTCCTCAAAAGCTCCTCGGCACGATCATCCGTGGCAGCCCGCTGGTGGCGAACGGAAAACTCTATGTCTGCTCGACGAGTGGGTTTCATGTGATCGAGCCGACGGCCGATGGGTTTCGTTTCGTTCATCGCATGCGGCTCGATGAAGAGGACGAGGTCACGGCGTCGCCGATCGCGTCTGCCGGCCTCCTGTACCTCGTGACCGGCGCGCGGATTTATTGCATAGGAGAGAATGCGGCGGTGCACAACGAGTCCGGCCCACAGAAGACGCGGGCCCAGACGGTCTCTGCAGCCACAGCGGGAACCCCAGGTGAGCCAGCCTGGGTGCAAGTGGTGCCAGCCGAGGCACAGCTCGTCGCCGGCGAGACTTTGCCATTGAAGGTTCGACTCTACGACGCCCAAGGCCGCTTCCTGAAGGAGTCGCCGGCGGCCTTTTCGTCAACAGTCGGCAGCGTGTCTCCCGACGGCCGGTACACGGCGCCTGCGGGAATGCATGCGGGAGCCGTCGTCACGGCGAAAGTCGGCAGCCTCGAAGGCAAGGCGCGGATTCGGTCCATGCCGTCACTCCCGTGGCGCTTCGATTTTGAAGACATTCCACTGGCGGCCAACGCAAAGGGTGGCCCGCCGCGGGGCGAACCACCGCTTCCCTGGATCGGCATGCGGCATCGCCACGTGGTCCGTGAGGTGGAAGGATCGAAGTGTCTCGTGAAGGTGACTACGATCCCCAAGGGAACGCGCAGCCAGGGCTGGATGGGCCCCATCGGTCTCCATGACTACGCCATCCAGGCCGATGTGCGCGCGGCTGAAAGCGGCGTGGGCGCACCGGGCGACCCCGCGACGCCTGCAACCAACAGCGACGCCGACGCCTTCGCCAAGGCATTTGGTTCGCCGGCCGCGCTCGAGAAGGCCCGGATGCCTGACATGGGGCTCATCGCTCAGCGCTACACGTTCGACATGATGGGCGCCGCCCAGCAGCTTCAGCTTCGGTCGTGGCCGCCCCAGGTGGCGACCCACTTCTCGAAGACAATTCCGTTTTCGTGGGAAGCAGGTCGCTGGTACACGATGAAATTCGAGGCCCGTACCCGTGACGGCGATGCCGTGTTGCGGGGGAAGGTGTGGCCACGAGGCGAGCCCGAACCGAAGGCGTGGACGGTCGAAGCCGTTCACGAGAAGGGCAACCTCCAGGGCAGCCCTGGCTTCTTCGGCAATTCCAAGGATTCCGAAATCTTTATCGACAATGTCTCTGTGGAGGCCGTGAAATGATCTTCCGACTGCTCATGAGCTGCATGCTCGCTGCCGTGACTTCGCCGCTCCTGCTCGCCGACACGGCCGATTGGAACCAGTGGGGTGGCTCAGCGCAGCGGAATAACACGCCAGACGCAAAAAATCTCCCTGTTGAATGGGAGCCGGGAACGTTTGATGCGAATACCGGTGCCTGGGAACCCGAGACGAGCAAGAACGTGGCATGGGCCGCAGCCCTCGGCAGCCAGTCGTATGGCAATCCGGTCGTGGCCGACGGCAAGGTGTATGTCGGCAGCAACAACGGCAGGGGCTGGCTCAAGCGGTATCCAGCCGCTGTGGATCTCGGCTGCCTCTTGGCCTTCAACGTGAAGGATGGTTCATTCCTCTGGCAGGACTCGAGCGAGAAGCTGCCCACGGGGCGTGTTCATGATTGGCCGCTCCAAGGCATTTGCTGCGCACCGCTCGCCCAAGGCGACAGGCTCTGGTACGTGACGAGCCGCGGCGAGGTGAAGTGCCTCGACACCGAGGGCTTCCGCGATGGGGAGAACGACGGCCCCTTCACCGATGAGAAGGTTGTCGCCGACGACGAGGCGGATGTCGTCTGGGTGCTCGACATGATGAAGACGCTCGGCGTCTCCCAGCACAACATGTGCTCGTGCAGCGTGACCAGCCACGGCGACTGGCTTTTCGTGATCACCGGCAACGGCGTGGACGAGGGGCACATCAATCTCCCCAGTGCCGCGGCGCCGAGCTTTCTGTGCATCGACAAACGGGATGGCAAGCTCCTCTGGGCCGACGCCTCCCCAGGCGCCAACATCCTCCACGGCCAATGGTCGAGCCCGGCCTTTGCCGAGATCGGCGGCGTCCCCCAGGCGATCTTCGGCGGAGGCGACGGCTGGGTCTATGCGTTTGACGCCCGCGGTGACAACGGAAAAGCAAAACTTCTCTGGAAGTTCGACTGTAACCCCAAGGTGTCGAAATATTCGCTCGGTGGCCGGGCCAATCGCAACCACATCATTGGTACACCGGTGATCCATGACGGCCTCGTCTATATTGCGGTGGGCGAAGACCCCGAGCACGGCGAGGGCGTGGGACACCTCTGGTGCATCGATCCGACCAAGCACGGTGATGTGTCGAGCGAGATCGCTGTGAGTCTCGCCGACCCGACGACGCCGCTTCCGCACCGCCGCAACCAGGCTGTCATCGAGGAGGACGGCGAGGTGGCTCGCCCGAATCCAAATTCAGCGGCGGTCTGGCACTACCCCGGCTTCGATGCTGATGGCAACGGCAAGCTCTCCTTTGAGGAGACGATGCACCGCACCTGCGGCACGGTCGCCATTCAGGACGGGCTCTTGCTCGTGGCCGATTTCAGCGGCCTTTTCCATTGCCTCGACGTCAAGACGGGCAAGCCCCTCTGGACCCACGATATGCTTGCGGCCTCGTGGGGCTCCCCGCTCATCGCCGATGGCAAGATCTACATCGGCGACGAGGACGGCGACATCACGATTTTTGAAGTGTCTCGCGACATGAAGATCCTTGGCGAGATCAACATGGGCAACAGCGTCTATTCGACGCCCGTTGCCGTGGGCAACACGCTCTACATCGCCAACAAGAGCTACCTCTTTGCCATCCGGGAGGGGGCAACACCGCCCCATAAGTAATGCCTGGCCTCCTTTTCTTCGGTGTGCGGCTTTCCGCGTTCTGGTGTTTCCTCGTCATGCTCGCGTGGGCCGTGGCCGTACCCGCTGCCGAGCCGACGAGTCCTCGCGAGGCCCTCGTCTCTGCGAAGCGCGTGCTCATTCTCGGCGACTCTATCACGCACTCAGGGGGATGGGTTGCGGATGTAGCCGCCTGGATGGAGTACGAAGGGCTCGACGCCGACGTGATCAACTGCGGGCTTCCCAGCGAGACTGTCTCGGGGCTTTCTGAGGAGGGGCATGCGGGCGGAAAGTTTCCGCGGCCGGATCTTCACGAGCGACTCGACCGAGTGCTCAGGCTCGTTCGCCCCGACGTCTTGGTGGCGTGCTACGGCATGAACTGCGGGATCTATCAGCCGCTCGACGACGAGCGGTTCGCCGCGTTCAAGGCCGGCACCGAGCGACTCCATGCGGCGGCCGAGAAGGCGGGTGCGACGATCATCCACCTCACCCCTCCGGTCTACGGCGGGCCCTCCGGGACCAAAGGTCCGGCCGGCAACACCGACTATGACGCTGTACTCACGGCCTATTCCGACTGGCTCGTGTCGAAGCGTGCCGACGGCTGGCTCGTGATCGATGTCCACGCCTCCATGAAGCGAGCCCTCGCGGAGCGCCGTCAAAGCGATCCTTCATTTGCGTTCGCCAAGGACGCTGTGCATCCAGGTGACGAAGGACACCTCGCGATCGCCCGGGCGGTCATTGCTGGCCTCGGCGACGAGTTGTCTGCGTCGGCAGCCGATCTCCCCGAGCGACTCGCACCCTTTCTTCCCGATGTGACGAAGCGGATGGGGATTCTCCGCGATGCCTACCTCTCGGCCGCCGGTCACCGCCGGCCAGGCATCAAGCCAGGCCTCTCGGTGGCCGAGGCGGAAGCCAAGGCCCAGCTCATCACGGACTCTCTCCGGGACCGCCGGCTCCAGCTTCGCGGACGCCAACACGAGCCGACCAGCGAATGGCGTATGGCCATCGAGTGGCCGCGGCCGAAGGTGGTCGATCCGGGGCCGGCTCCGGCTGAACCAGCTCCGATCCCGGCCGACGCAATCGTGCTTTTCGATGGCCGCGATATGTCGGCCTGGAACAATGGCGAGAAGTGGAAGGTGGCCGACGGTGCCGTCACAGTTGGCAAGGGATCGATCGTGACAAAGCAGGCGTTTGGGGATTGCCAGATCCACCTCGAATTCCGGATGCCCTCGCCGCCTGTTGGCGAGGGCCAGGGCCGCAACAATTCAGGCGTCTTCCTCATGGGCCGCTACGAGATTCAGGTCCTCGATTCCTATGAGGACGGCACCGATGGCCCGCTCACCTACCCCGACGGCCAATGCGGTGCCCTCTACAAGCAGCAGCCGCCAGCCGTGAATGCCTGCCGTGCTCCTGGCGAGTGGCAGACCTACGACATCCTCTTCACGCGGCCACGATTCACGGCGGACGGCCTCGTCGAAAAGCCAGGCCGCGTAAGCGTGCTCCACAACGGTGTGGCGATCCACGCAGATACGGTGATCAAAGGCAGCACGCAGTGGCATGTGCCGGCGGGGTACGAGCCCCATGCCGATGCGCTGCCCATCTCCCTTCAGGATCACGGCAACCCGGTGCAGTTCCGCAACATGTGGATCCGCCCGATCGAGCCGGTCATGCCCACGGCCAAGTGAATGCGGCTGGCTTCACCGCGACGCAGGCCATCCATGGCAATCGTGTTCGGCACGGCCCTTGCGCAGGGCTTGGAGGCAAGCCGCATTGGTTCGCCGGCGGTGGCATGCTCGTCACCTTCGCGATTGTGCGAGTGTGCTCTCGTGGATA
>Ga0163150_10003436_pt1 | contig 22302 bp, 22 predicted proteins | sample OliLakLV19P2IB_FD_148628 | JGI IMG/M metagenome (GOLD analysis project Ga0163150, IMG submission 148628) | Freshwater microbial mat bacterial communities from Lake Vanda, McMurdo Dry Valleys, Antarctica - Oligotrophic Lake LV.19.P2.IB | ecosystem: Environmental > Aquatic > Freshwater > Lake >...
GAGTGGGCAAGGATGGCACGCTCACCGTGCCCCCCGAGATCGTGAAGAACCTGCCCAACGTACTCAGCCTGCGCCTGACAGGCATGAACGCGAACGGTAAGGTCTACATTGTCGACAAGGTGCTGAAGCTCACGCGCTGATGCCCCGAATTCTCGCGATCGACACCACGGGCGAGTTCGGCAGCCTGGCGCTTTGGGACGGCGACGCTCTCGGCGAAGAGGTGACCCTCCATTCACCCGATGGCTTTGGACACGTGCTGTTCGATCACATCCAACGTCTGCTGGAGCGTCACGCGGTTGGACTGTCCTCGATCGACTGCTTCGCCTCCGCGTCCGGCCCGGGCTCGTTCACTGGCGTCCGGGTGGGCCTCGCGGCAGCCAAAGGATTCGCGGAGGCATGCGCCCGCCCGGTGGTCGCCGTGTCCAACCTGAAGGCTTTGGCATGGCACGGTACGGCGCCGTTGCGGGCAGTCTTTCTCGATGCGCGTCGTGGCGACATCTACGGCGCCGTCTACTCGGCGGAATTGCAACCAGTGTGCGACGAGCGCGTAATGCGCTTTCCGGCGTGGCTCGAATCACTGCCAATGGGCGAACTCGAATTCATCACACCAGACCCATCGCTCTTCGCCGCCGTTGGCGCGCGCCCCGCATCGCGCGCGCTGGCAGGTGCGGTGGCGGCAATCGCGGCGCTGGAGTTCGCTGGAGGCGCGGCTCAGGACCCGGCAGCCGTGGACGCGAACTACGTTCGGCGCGCGGACGCAGAGTTGCTTTGGCGAGACCGTTGAAACGATTCCCGGTGCGTTGAGCGTCTGATCGTCGATTGATGTTGCCCTCACTCCGTTTAGCCGTCACCGTGCTTGAGGCACCCTCGGGCGGCGGGAACCGGCCCGCTCATTCCATCTCAGTTTGGACTCTGGACTCTTGGACTGGCGGGATTGTAACGACGGCGTACGTGTGGCAGGGAGCGGTCCCGAAGAGTGGCGACGCTGTTCTATAAATAGCCCTAAGGGACCGTCATGAAACAACCTTTCCAATGGCGTCCCTGAGAAGCCGCGAAATGTTGGCTGGCGGGATTGAGGATTGCGTCGTGCGAGAGGGCATTGGCGTACCGCTCCCTGACCGTCGCGGCTCAGTTTGGACTGGCGGGCGTAACGACGGCGTACGTGTGGCAGGGAGCGGTCCCGAAGAGTGGCGACGCTGTTCCATAGAGACCCCTAAGCGCGGTCAGTTGAGGCGGCGGAAGAGTTCGAGTGTTTTGCGCACTCCTTCTTCGAGCGGCGTTTCGGGAACTGTCCCCAGGTACTCGCGAAGGGCGCTGCCGTCCATGCGCTTGGCCACCTGCACTACCACTCCGCTATTGGTGATAAGCTTTGCGGCGCCCGGCTGAATGCGATCGTAGAGAGCGACGAGATCGCCCATGTCGATAAGGTGGCCTTCGAGATTGAAGGTGTGCGCGCCGGTCTGTTCGGCGAGCAGGCAGCCGATGAAAATGGCCGCGACATCCTCCACATACTGCATGTCCATACGGCCGCTTAGACGGATGTGAAAGGGCTCGCCTTTTGCAAGGGCCTTGAGCGCAAGACTCGGGTCTGCAGTGAGTCCGCCATCGCGGCCGTAGCCGTAGACGGCCCACGGGCGAAGGCCGACGCTTGAGATCCCGTTGGTGGCAAAGAACGCCCGGGCGTTGCCTTCATTGGCCTGTTTGAACACGCCGTAGTGTGTTGCGGGCAGTAGTGGATCGGCTTCCGTGAGTTTGCGATCTTCGTAGGCATCTTCGGGTCCCCAAACGGCGGAGGAACTCGCGTAGACGATGCGGACCTCGCGTCCGGCATCCCGCGCGGCCTCGAATACGTTCAGCGTGCCGATGACGTTCACCAGTCCACCAGCCACTGGGTTCTGCTGGCAGAAGGGCATCAGGACAGCCGCGAGATGGACGATGTGAGTGATGCCTTCGTCCTTCACAATCGCCTTCACACGGGCTGTATCTTCGATGCGCCCTTGCTCAATCGAGACACGGCGGACTTGATCCGGTGTAGCGATCTTTTCGAGGCGGGCGGGGTTGGGGTCGAGATCGTAGACGAGGACATCGATCTGACGGTCGAGGAGTTGTTTGACGATCCAGGAGCCGATGCATCCATTGGCGCCGGTGACGAGTACGCGCATGGTGACCAGGATATAGCACGGCCCGGGTGGCGCGGGTGACGCTACGAACTGCGAGAATAGTGCCGATGAGTTCGAACGTTGAACCTTGGCTGCGCGGACCGATTGCGGGCATTCATCCGATGACGGCGCCGCTGGTGTTTTCGATGACGCAGGTTCGGGAGGATCTGGCGAAGTGGACGGAGGGCCTGGGCACCGCACAGTTGTGGGCGCGGCCGCACGAGTTGGGATCGATCGGGTTTCACATCCGGCACATCGGAGGATCGGTGGAGCGCCTGGCGATCTACCTAAAGGGCGATCGGTTGAGCGACGCGCAACTCGCCGAGATGAAGACGGAGATGGACCCGGGGGCGTCGCGCGATGAGTTATTCAAGCGATTTGAGGAACAGGTGCTGTTTGCGGAAGCCGTGGTGAAATCGCTGGATCCGAGGACGTGGAACGATGCGCGTACAGTGGGACGCGACTTGCTGCCGACGACGGTGGGCGGGCTTGTGCATCATATGGCGGAGCATTCGCAGCGACACCTGGGCGAGGTGATCGTGACGGCGAAAATCGTCCGGGCGATGGCCTAACTAAGGGCCGACCCGATAGAGGAATTGCCGTGCTGATCCTGATTGCGCTGCTGGCGGCGAACTTCTCACGCGATGTCGCGCCGATACTGAACAAGCACTGCGTAACGTGTCATCGCGCCGGAGAGGTGGGGCCCTTTCCGCTCGAGACCTACGACGATGCGGCGCCGCGGGCGAAGTTGATCGCAAAGGTTACAGCCTCGCGCTATATGCCGCCATGGAAGCCGACGCACGGCTATGGACGTTTCAAAGGCGAGCGCCGGCTGACACAGGCCGAGATCGCAACGCTCGACCGATGGGCCGCGGAAGGTGCGCCAAATGGACGCGCGCGCGGCACTGTGACGTCGACGGTGGCCCGCGAAGTGGTACGGCCGGATTTATCGATTATGCTCCGGGAACCATACCAGTTGGCCGGGGATGGTCCGGACACCTATCGATGTTTTGTGATTCCGTTCGACAGCCGGGAAGAACGCTGGGTGCGAAGTGTAGCCTTCGTTCCGTCAAACCGGAAGATTGTTCATCACGCGCTGTTCTTCACAACGACCCGGCGGGACTTGCCGGGTGATTACCCCTGCTTCGGAACGCCGGGCTTTCTGCCAAGCTCGTCACTCGGAGGATGGTCCCCTGGAAACGCGCCGCTCGAGATGCCGGAGGGCACGGCGATGCGGCTACCCAAGGATTCGCGGGTGGTGATGCAGCTTCACTTTCATCCGACCGGGAAACCGGAACAAGAGCAATCGACTCTGCATCTGAATTTCGCTGCATCACCGCCAGTGCGCCACATCGTGGATGTCGGGCTGGTATCGCGGACGATCGACATACCGCCAGGTGATGCTTCCTACAAAGTTCGGGACCACTTCACAATTCCGGTAAACGTCCATGCGGTGGGGATCATCCCGCACGCCCATTACGTGGCGCGCGAAGTGAAAGGATGGGCGACGCTGCCCGGCGGCCGGCGCGTGTGGCTGCTGTGGATCAGAGACTGGGACTTCAACTGGCAGGATCGCTATTGGTATCGCGAGCCGCTGGCGCTGCCCGAGGGCACGCGGGTGGAGATGGAGTTTACGTACGACAACTCAGCGGCGAACGTTCGCAATCCCAATTTGCCACCGCAGCGAGTAACCTGGGGTCCGGGCACGACGGACGAAATGGCGGGCCTGCACATCCAGGTGATTCCCGACCGCGAAGAGGATCTGCCGGAGTTAGGCCGTGCCCTGTGGGGCAAGGTTATGCGGATGGTGGGCGGACGCTTCTGACATTGTAGAGCCCGCGCGAACCGATGTACCGGCGGACCGGCTCGGGCAATTCGGGAGTCGCAACACCTTCCGCAAGCCGCTGGCGGATCGCCGATGACGATACGTCGAGAGCCAGCGTGTCGAGCCGATGGACGCGCGCGCCGTCGGGCATGGAGTAGGTATGACCCGGGCGCGTCACAACGATGAACTCGACAGCGGCGACAACGTCGCGCCAGCGATGCCAGGCGCCGATCTCGGCGAAGGCGTCGGCTCCAAGGATGAACAGCAGCGTGTCGGCAGGCGCCGCGGCACGGAAGCGCTCGATGGTGTTTACGGAGTAGCTCTTCTCGCTTCCGCACTCCAGCCGCGACGGGACGAAGAGAGCTTCGCCTTCGCAGGCAAGTTTCACCATGGTGTAGCGGTGCTCATAATCGGCGTGGACGGCGCCGGTTTTGTGAGGCGGGTTTGCGGCGGGAATGAAGATCACGCGATCGAGCGCAAGGTCGCCGGAGGCCTCGCGAGCCACAGTGAGATGGGCGCAATGGATGGGATCGAACGTTCCGCCGAAGAGGGCTGTCCTCAACCTGCCGCTCTCCCATTTGCGCGAACGCGGGCGGCGAGCAGGCCCACGCCGTCGATACGGGCGCGCACGGTGTCGCCGGGTTGGATGCGGGCGCCTTTCGGGCAACCGGTGGAGATAAGATCGCCGGGGTGAAGCGTCATGTAGTCGCTATGGAAGCGAACCAGTTGGTAGGGGCGGTGCCGCATGTTGCGCACGAAGTCGCGCGAGCAGACGCCGTCGTTATGCTCAGTGACAACCTCGAGCGCGTCGACGTCGGCAATCTCATCGGCAGTCACGATCACGGGGCCGAAGCTGAAGAACGTGTCGATGCTTTTGGCGCGCGTGAGGTAGCGGGGGTTGCGGCGGAGAACGTCGAGCGCCGTGAGATCGAGAGTGGTGGTGTAGCCGAAGATCACACTGGGCACGTCGGCGCCCGGGACGAACTTGCAGGTCTTGCCGATGATGACTCCTAACTCACCTTCCGCGTCCACATCACTTGAGACCTCGAGCGGCGGCAGCACGATGTCATCACCAGGCGTAAACATGCACGAGGCCGGTTTCATGAAGCTGCCCGGCTCCTCCGGTTGGACGGCCTGGATGTCCTCGGCGTGGGACTTGTAGTTGAGGCCGATGCACCAGATCTTTGGCGGAACGTCGTAGGGCAGCACGGGGCGGACAGCGTCGATCGGCAGCGCTGGAATATCGTCGATGAGGCGGAGCGCGTCGAGGTCGCCGGATTGAATAATCGCGAGCAGGTCGTCGGGCGTCTTGCTGCCGCGGCGTGCATTGATTTCGGATATCGGGATGACGCCGCGGGCCGTAAGGACGCCGGCATGGCGGGCGCCGTTGTATTCGAAGCGAAGCAATTTCATAGTGTCCTGGCGATGTCCACGAGGTCGGAAAAAATCCCGTAGGCGGTTTGCTCGACGCCGGGCGAGATGGATACTGTTCCCACCGTGCCCATCAGGTCTGTGTGCAAGAGTAGCAGGTTCGATGTGCCCTGCACCGCTGCCAGCAGGTCAGTCTGATCAAGCACTTCAGCGCGAACCCGGAGCTTCACTCCCGCCGGGGTCAGCTTTGCCCGCGAGACCAGGGCGACGGTCTTGTTCAGCGAGGCGAGCCTTTGAACCCGGGAGGGCGTGAGCTTACCGATTCCGCGGCGATCTACCTGGAGCGGCGTGGTGCGCGCGTCGAGGAAGACATTGGCGAGAGCGGCGGTCTTGGCAGCCGAATCCCAGCCGTCGATGTCGTAGCTTGCATCGGCTTCGGCGATGCCGAGTTGTTGGGCGCGGCGGATGCCTTCCTCCATGGTGAGACCTTCGCGCAGGGCGGCCACCACCACCTTGCTGGTGGAGTTGAGGACGCCGGTGAAGCCGCTCACTTTCACGCCGGGCAGATTGTTCCGCACCATATTGAAGACTGGCGCGCCGTCCATCACCGTCGACTCGAAACGGAAGCAGACCTGATGGAACGCCGCGGCGTCGCGAAGTTCGGCGTAACCATGGGCGATGGGCCCTTTGTTGGCCGTGATGATATGGATGCCGCGGGCGATGGCGGCGCGAATGTGCGAGAGTGCGGGTTCGCCGGTAGCGGGGTTTAGCGTGGTGATCTCGATAGCCACGTCGGACTGTGCGCGCTCGAGAAACTCATCGATAGATTCGGCGGATGGGCCGAACGCTGGCTTGATCGGAAGCCCGCGGAGGGAGTACGCGGTGCCGTGGCGGGCAGTGTGAATGGCGCAGATGCGAAACGGGAAGACGCCGCGCCTTGACTCCAGAAGTCGCGCGAACGCTTTCCCGACATTACCGTAACCGATGAGTGCGAGTCTCAATATTTATAAGATTAAAACAGGCCTGCGGTTAGGCGGCAACATGCTCTTTCGTCTAGCAAGCAGGAGGGTTCTCTCATTGCTCATTATGGGCGGTAGAGTCCACGGAAGCGAACTGGCAGACGCGAGACACGCGCCGGCGGGCCGCTGTTCGATTCGCCGGAAAATGATCCATTGTCTTCGGCGAGACTGTCTAAAGGCTTAGGCTATCTAATCATTCCAGGCCAGTTGGCGGCTGCTTCGGCACAAAGGCCACCGCGCCGGAGAGGCACCGCTTTTTGGGTGAGCCGGAACATTTGCAACGCCTACAATCCTCTCTCGAACTCCTCGCCGGCCGGGTCCTACGCACACCGATTCGTTAAAACACGGTCTTCTCGATCAGTTCGTCGAGGGCCGCTTCAAGTGTCTGCCGTCTCTTCAGCAGTTCGCTGATCTGATCACGGACGGCGGCGATGCGGGCCTCACCGGTGGCGAGTTGGCCGGCGTACTGCTGCACCTGCTTCTCTTGACCGCCGACGTTGCGCAGGCTGTTGATGTTCTGGCGGAAGCGTTCCTGATCGCGCTCGGTCTGGGTGATCTCGGTCTGAAGCCGCTGAACGTCGGCGGCCACCGATGCGATCTGGCGCTTCTGATCGACGAGGGTCTGGAGAGCCTTGCGGGCGGTCTCACTGATGTTGCGGTTTTGGATAAAAGTAACCAGAACGTCGGGAGTGAGATTCACTACCTGGAGACTGCGTTCGAACACGAACTCCTCGGCGACGGGGAACTTTGCTTCGGCGTTGGCGGCAAGCTTTACCTCGAAGCGATGCGCGTTGGCGGTAGTCTCGACAGCCTTGAGGTTGAGCAGCTTGAAGCCCGAGCGTAGCGGGTGCTCGATGATCAGAGTTTTGGCCTTGTTGTCGACATTGCGGATGCTGTAGACCTTGGTCTGCCGCTGGGCGGAGCGCGTGGTCAGCAAGCCGCGGCTGAAGTGAATCTCGCGGACGGTGTCGCGCTCGGAATCGACGTTGGTGGTGATGCGGGTGCCGATGTCGACGGCATAGCTGATGAGGCGCTTGTCGCCGGCCTTGAGCGTCTCGACGAGGGCTTCACCTGAGTAGGCGCCGCCGTCGTAAACGGTGATGGGACCGCCGTCGAGCGTCTTGCCCGTGGTATTGGAAATCTCAGCGGCGTTCATCGGGTTTGAACGGTTTTCGTCAGAGTAGATCAACAGCTTGCGCGACGTGACCTTCTCTTGCAGAAAGGGCAGCATGGCGGACTGACCGCGCTTCACGGTGATGGGCGTGGAGAATCCGTATTCGAAGAGTTCGCCTACCTCGCGGCCGGCAGTCCGCACGTCAGCGGCACTGGGCGAGACCATCACGGATTCAGCGCGGCCCTCCATGACGTTGATCGAATCCGCGGCGCTCTCCTTCGATTTCCCGAAGAGCGCTTGCCTTTGAGCCGCCATCGACGGCACAGGCGGAGGAGCCTGCAAAGTGGCGATCCCGCCTTCATAGACCCGTGGACCAACCACAGCCTCTTCGGCCAAATCCCCGAACGGCCGCTGCTTGTACCTCGGCTCATAAAGGCGGCTGATGAAGGAGACAGGGCGGCCGGAGACCAGCGAGAGGCGCACGCTATTCCAATCGTCGGCGGTAGTGTTGTCCACGATGGCCCAGCCTTCGAGGATCGCCTCCGCCCCGAAGATCAGCCGATAGCTCGATTTCCAGACCGGCGCGGGAAGCATGTAGCTGGCGCCGACAGTGCGCGCCGCGGTCGAAGTTGAATCGATGTACACGCTCTTGCGGCCGGTGGAGCGCGCCTGGCTGAGTACCCCGAGATAAGCCTTGAGTTGCGCCTGGATGCCGGCATCGGTGAAATGCATGGCGGTGACGCTGCCAAGATCGAAGGTACGGAGATCGTCCGAGTCCAAGAGCAGCGTCAATTGCTCGCGCTCACCTCGCTCGGCGCCGCCGGCCACTACGCGTGCCGTAACGATGGTGCCCGTGATGTTGTCCGATCCATAGCGGAGTGCGATTTGGGCGCCCTTCATGTGATCGAGGAAGGCGGTGAGGGGCTGGCTGTCCCCGATGCTGATGGGGAACTCCGCGAGGCGGCGTTCAATCGGTTCCGAGGAGTCGTAACGGACGGCAGTGACTTTGCCGCCTGAACCATCGGAGACAGTGAGCGATTTGAGAAGATCGTTCATTTCAGCCGTCTTGAAATCAAGTCTGACGGTCTCGCCGGCGCCGAGCTGGCCGGAGCGCTGAAAATAGGCAACGCCGTTCTTGTACAGGATCACCTCACGGACCGGAAGGTCGGCGGCGAGTACTATGGACCCGAGCATCATGGCGCTAGTAAATAGTCGTTGCATTGGTTGTACCTGAATGAGAATGCCGTACCGAAGGTGAACCTTTCAAACGCGGTATCATCGATTCAAGCGTACCTGAATGAACGGGAAGTCGGCCGACGCGAGGCAGTTTGAGCTCGACCGGCCCAGTGTCCGCGTACGCGGCTAGTACGGCGGGCACAAATCGGAGGATCGCGATTGAAACATAAGATTTTGGTGTTATGCGTTGCCGTGTCGAGCAGCGCATTCGGACAGTACGGGGGCCCAAGTGTGCTTAGCCGCGGTGGCGGCATGATGGACGAACAGAGAGGACTCCCTCTGGGGTTCCAGTTCTACGCCGGCGTCACCGGCATTTACGACGATGGGTTGACCCCGGTTTCGGTTGACCAAAGCGGCAACCTCCTGCAAGTAAACTCACTCTATGGCATTGAGGCCAATATCGGGTTGACGGGCCAGCGCCGGACGGCAAAGGGGGTGCTTGCTTTAACTTATACCGGGAGTTACCGGCATTACACGCAGAACTCATATTTCGACGGGAGTGACCATATCCTGCAGCTCCAGACCCGGAAAATACTTACGAAGCGTTTTTCAATTTCCAGTCAGAATTCCGCCGGGACAGTCTCTCGCGCAATCCCGACGCTCGGTGGCTTGATCTCCACGCCCGATCAGTTGATTGGTGTGCCAACCAACGAGTTGTTCGACAACCGGACCTACTACGTTCAAACCAGGGATGACCTGATCTTTCAGAAGTCGGCGCGATTATCCTTTTCCGTGGGCGGAGATGGTTTCCTGGTGCGGCGGCAATCCAAGGCGCTTGTCGGTTTAAACGGATACGGGGCACATGCCACCATGGCCTATCGCTTCAGTCAGAGATCCACGGTGGATCTGGCCTACTCCTTTTTCCACTTCGATTATCCGCGCTCATTTGGGGAATCCGACATTCATCAGACGACCGTTGGGTTTTCACGTTTGCTGAGTGCAAGATGGCAGGTTTCCTTGTCGGGGGGTGTTTATCATCTCGACACCATCGGCATCACACAAGTTGCTCTCGATCCGGCGACTGCGGCGTTATTCGGCCAAGCGACTTCGACTCAGGCATTTCAGGCCGCTACTTATCGCCCGTCGATATCAGGAAGTCTCTCGGGAAATTTTAGGCGTTCGCAAGTCAGTTTCAGCTATATGCGGTCGCCAAGCGCGGGAAACGGCATCTACCTATCCTCTAACCAGGAGGGTTTTAATAGCTCGCTAAACTATACTGGAACGTCCCGAATGTCGCTGAATGTAGACGCCGGATACCAACGGCTGAAAAGCGTTGGGCAGCAGGGTCTGGGAGTCTACCAGTCAGGCTATGGGGGTGGAGGGGTATCTTATCGAATTGGGCAAGCTCTGCACGCGGCAGCTCGCGTGGACTTTCGCCAAGCCCAGATCGACACTCCAGGAGGCTTCAACCGGCTCGGAACGCGTGTCTCGGTCTCAATGAATTACAGCGCGGGCGAGAGGCCGTTACGCGTCTGGCGGTAAGGGCGCCGATGAGCGTCATGCGGATTCTGCTGGTGGAAGACGAGGACGCCCTTCGCCAGTTATTGGCCAAGTATCTCGTGCGTCTGGGATATGAGGTTGATGCGGCGCCGAGCGCAGAGGCTGCGTGGACCCTGTTTGAGCAGAACGGCGATGTGTTCTCACTTCTATTGGTAGACCTGACGCTACCGGGCATGTCGGGCGACGAGTTAATGCGGAGGATCCTCAACGCGAGCGCAAACGTCCGCGTCCTGCTGTCGAGCGGCTATCCGTACGATCTAAGTAAGATGCCGGCGGCAGTGAGCGATCGGGCCGCATTCCTGCAGAAGCCCTATTTGCCCCGGCAACTCGCCGATCAGATCAAAGCCATGGTTGGCGGTTACGAGAAAAGCGTGTAGCCGAGCACCAGCGTTCGCAATTTCAGATTTCGCGTTCGCCGGCACCGATCGCCAATCCGAGTTTAGCGGCGAAATTCTCGCCTGAGTCGGACCACAACTGACGTCGTTCGACGGGCAGCCGCGCATCCAGATCATGAACCAGCCGGAGCAGGCTCCGCAGATTCGCGCGAACCATTGGGATTCCTCCGTCGTCGTCTTCAGGAGGCAGAAACTGCGTTTCCAGCCCGAAGTTGATGCGAAGGTGTTCGTCGGGGTCGCGGTCGAAGTCAGGGGCGAAGCAGGCGATCGTAACGCCGGAGGCCGCCAGTTTCCATTCCTTCTCCTTGCGCCATAGATCCCATGCCGTGGCGAGTTCGTGAGCAACGTCGGCGTTTTGAAACTCCGCCGCGATCTTCACAACCGCGTCCGCATCCACGGGCGACGGTATTGGTGTCTCGAGTAAAACGGGCTCGCTGTAGGAGACAGCGTGCAGCCGGAGCACGGCGTCAAACGGCGCCAATTGCGAATAGGGAAAGATCTCAAGCACCTTCTCAAACTGATGGAGCAGGTTTAGGGGCGTCACGCCTCGGAGCCAATAGGAAAGATAGAGTTGGTCAGCCATGAATGTGCCCGTGCGGGAGTTGCGGCCTTGAGAAGCCGTGAAAAGCCGGCTGGCGGGATTGTGGAGCGGCGGCGTGCATGTGAGTATGGTGCGGTTTCCGAAGTAGTGGCAACATTATTCCATGACGGGCCCTTAGACAAACGCACACAGGCCGCGGAGGCTCGACACCAAACCATAGAGGAACACGTCATCGCCTGGGAGCGGCGTTGCGAGTTCTGTGTGCGCATGTTCATCAAGAGCGCAAACGGTGCGGCGCGCACCACCCACCTGAGCCAGAAACGGCTCGCGCCGCACTCCGTTTTGCGTGTTCATCAAAGCCGCCTCGCGTCTGGTTTAGTCGCCCGCGGCAGGTACCGCCGGCACAGCGTTCGAGATCTTGACGATTCCTGAAGAGGCAACGATGTCCTCCGCCTCCGCCGCCGTGAAGTCCTGTGTCTTGGCGGAGTGATTCATCGAGCAGAACTTCGGTCCGCACATCGAACAGAAGGCGGCGTCCTTGAAACCCTCCTCGGGAAGGGTCTCGTCGTGATAGGCCTGAGCGGTGGCAGGATCGAGTGACAGTTCAAACTGGCGCTTCCAGTCGAAGCTGAAACGGGCGCGCGAAAGCTCGTCATCGCGATCGCGGGCGCCGGGGCGCTTTCGAGCAATATCAGCGGCGTGCGCGGCGATCTTGTAAGCGATGATTCCCTGCTTCACATCCTCACGGTTTGGGAGCCCAAGGTGCTCCTTCGGCGTCACGTAGCAAAGCATCGAGGCTCCGTACCAGCCAATCATCGCGGCGCCGATCGCCGAAGTAATGTGGTCGTAGCCAGGCGCGATATCGGTGACGAGCGGCCCCAGAGTATAGAAGGGAGCTTCGTAACACATCTCCCGCTCCTTCTCCACCTGCATCTGAATCTGGTCCATCGGAATGTGACCCGGACCTTCGATCATCACCTGAACGTCGTATTCCCACGCCTTGCGGGTCAACTCGCCGAGCGTCTTGAGTTCGGCGAACTGCGCCTCGTCACTCGCATCGGCGATGCAACCCGGCCGCAGGCCGTCACCAAGCGAAAAGCTCACATCATACTTCTGGAGGATCTTGCAGATTGCTTCGAAGTTCTCATAGAGGAGATTCTGCCGGTGGTTCTTCACCATCCACTCGGCGAGGATCGCTCCTCCGCGGCTGACGATGCCGGTGATGCGCTTCTGCGCCAGCGGTACGTACTGCACGAGCACTCCGGCGTGGATCGTCATGTAGTCGACGCCTTGCTCCGCCTGCTCCTCGATCACCTCGAGCATCACATTGATGTTGAGGTCCTCAATGCGCCGTACGCGGGCCAGCGCCTCGTAGATGGGTACGGTGCCGATGGGAACCGGCGAGTTGGCGATGATGGCTTTGCGAATGGCGGGGATGTCGCCGCCGGTGGAGAGGTCCATCACGGTATCGGCGCCAAATTTGATGCAGTACTCCAACTTGTCGAGTTCATCGACGATGTTGGAAGTGGTGGACGAGTTGCCGATGTTGGCGTTAATTTTGCAGGTGGACGCCACGCCGATGCACATCGGCTCGAGGTTGGCGTGACGAATATTGGCGGGGATGATCATCCGCCCGCGAGCTATCTCGTCACGAACCGTCTCCGGCGTAAGCCGTTCACGGCTGGCAACGTACAGCATCTCTTCGGTGACGATTCCCTTTCGGGCATAATGCATCTGGGTCCGAACGGTATCGCTCATTCGTCTGGCTACCCACTCAGTGCGCATAGAGTAATTCTACCGTGTTACCGGCCGCGGCGGCTGCTCCATCCGAAAGGAGCGGGAAGCGGCTATACTCGTGTTTAATGTCGAAAATGGGCCTGTTTTCGGCGCTCCTGCTGAGCGCAAGCTGTGTCTGGAGCGCTCCAGCAATCGAGAGGTCTGAGTACAAGCAGCGCCGCGCCGACCTGCGAAAGAAACTCGATGGGCCGATGGTGTTGTTTGGCCGGACCGAAGGCAAGGACGAAGTCTTCCGGCTCGGGCAGGAGCCGAACTTCTATTACCTCACGGGGTTTACCGAGCCCGGAGCGGTGCTGCTGCTCACCCGCTACGACGAGACGCTCTTGCTGCCGAAGCGAAACGAAAGGCGCGAAACCTTCAACGGTAAGCGTTGGACCGCGGACGATCCTGGGGTCCGCGAAGGGACCGGCGTCGACAGGGTTCTGGCGATCGAAAAGTTTGAGAGCGCGCTGGCGAAGGCGATGGAGTCGGGTCCGGCGCTGTACGCCTTGACGGATGCTACAGGGTCCGCCCGATTGAAGCAGCTTGCACCCTTGCGTGACTTAGACGCCGCGGCGCCCTTAATCGCCGCCCTGCGCGTGCAGAAGAGCGTAGCGGAGATAGCGGCGATCACGCGCACCACCCAGGTGACTGAGGAAGCGCAACGCGCCGCCTGGAAGCGGATAAAGCCGGGCATCTACGAGTATCAGGCGGTGGCTACGTTCACCGGCGCTCTGCTTGAAGCCGGATGCGAGGGCTACTCGTATGCGCCGATCTTTGGTTCTGGACCGAACGCAACGGTGCTGCATTACAACGCGAGCACACGCCGGATGGACGCGGGTGAGGTGATGGTGATCGATGCAGCGGCACAGTGCGATGCTTATGCGAGCGACGTGACGCGAACGGTGCCCGTGAATGGAAAGTTCACACCGCGGCAGAAGGAGCTGTACGAGATTGTGCTCGGCGCGCAGAAGGCGGCGATTGCGGCCATCAAACCGGGCGTCGCGATGGCCGACTTGACGAAGATCGCGAAGGCGTACATCGACTCTCACGGGAAAGATCTGAAGGGACAGAGCCTCGGTAAGTACCTGCCTCATGGCGTCAGCCATCACGTCGGGCTCGACGTCCACGATCCGGGAGTGATTCCCGGCACGCTCGCGGCCGGAATGGTGATCACGGTGGAGCCGGGGATTTACATCCCTGAAGAGAGCATCGGAATTCGCATTGAAGACGTGATACTGGTTACGGAGAACGGCGCAAAGATTCTCAGTACCGGTCTCCCGCGGGAGTCTGACGAAGTTGAAAAAGCGATGGCCCGGTAAGAGAATCGCGGCCTATGCCGGAGTGATCGCGATTGCGCTGGTGACGGCGGTAACCGCGAGTTGGGCATTCGCGGCGCGGCTCGACAACTACGCCTACGACTTCCTTTTCAACCGCTATCCCGTCACCGGCGCCGCCCATTCCGTGATCGTAGGCATTGACCAGGAAACACTGAGGACGATGGGCGGGCAGCGGCAGATGCGCAGCATTCTTGCCACCGCTCTGGAACGAGTCTCGATGGGAGAGCCGCGCGCCGTCGGCATTGACTTGATTCTCGCCGACGCAGGCGATCCGGTCGAGGATGCGCGACTTGAGCGGGCGATGAAGGGGACCCACAACCTGGTGCTCTCTTCCGAACTCGACCTACGGGGCGGATGGGAAGATCCACTGCCGCGGTTCCGTTCCACCGCGGCGGCACTCGGGCATATACATGCCGAAGATCTGCCGCTCGATGGCGTGAGCCGCATGCTGCCCATCGAGAAGAAGGCACAGCGGCAGCGCCGTTGGGCACTCTCGGTTGAAGTGTTCCGGCTGGCCAGGGGAGGCCAGCCTATCCTCGAATCGCCGGATGACATCGAAGTGGGAGGCGTTCGCATTCCCGCACCGGGCGCATCACCGGATAGGCCGATGCGGATTCGCTTTCTGCGCTCTCCCATTCCCACCATCCCGGTGGCAAAGCTCATGAGCGATCCATCCGCCGTTTTAGGGTTGAAGGATAAGGCCGTCTTCATCGGCGTCACGGAGTTGACGGCCGCCCGCGACCGCCTTACGAGTCCCTACGGCGAAGCAGTGCCGGGGGTCGAGATCCATGCGCACGCATTCGAAACAATGGCTCAGCAGAACTTTTTGACACCTGTATCCAACGGCGTCGCCCTGGCCACTTGTATCCTGATCGCGCTCGCAGCGGGGTTCACATTCGCATTGAGATCAGGTTGGGCGGCCTACGCAATCGGTGTTGTTCTTCTACTCGCGGCCCATTCCTTGCCTGCACTTTTCTTCAAGAACGGTATCGTATTTCCGTATTCGCTGACGCTATCGGCCGCATGGCTATCGGTGGTGAGCGCCGCGACATTTCAATACTTCGCCACCCGGCGGGAGCTTCGACAATCGGAATCGGATCGAGCGCGGTATCAGCAGGCGATCCACTTTGTGACGCATGAGATGCGCACGCCGCTCACGGCCATCCAGGGGTCGAGCGAGATGATGGGCCGCTACAACCTCACCGAGGACAAGCGAAAGCAGATGGCGCAGATGATCCACTCGGAGTCGAAACGGCTTGCGCGAATGATCCAGACGTTTCTCGATGTGGAGCGTCTGTCCGATGGCCAAATGGACATCAAGCGCGAGTTGTTCGCCTCCCGCGAAGTGATTGAGAGCTGCGTCGAGCGCGTTCAGCCGCTGGCCGAGCGAAAGCAAATTCAGGTTTTTGTGGACACATTATCCGATGATGGTATTGTCGGTGACCGCGAGTTGATGGAATATGCGGTTTATAACCTGTTGACCAACGCCGTTAAGTATTCACCCGGTGAGACCGAAGTTCACATCGGGAGCGGTCGCGATGGTGAACATTTGCGGGTGTCGGTCCGTGATCAGGGTATCGGGATGGATGCCAGGGAATTGCGGAATATTTTTAAGAAGTTTTACCGGACAAAAAGAGCGGAAGCTTCAGGCGAAGCTGGTACGGGAATCGGCCTGTCGATTGTCGAGCAGATCGTCATTCACCATGGAGGACGGATGGAAGTGTCCAGCACTCCGGGGAAGGGCTCAACCTTTACAATTGTGGTTCCGGGCAGCACGATGGCCGTTCCGGCCAGGGTGCCTGCTTCGACGCGCTAGACATGGGGACATCATTGCAACGACTGCTGGTGGTTGAAGACGACAATTCGGTACGCACCACGATCGTGACGTTTCTCGAGTTGGAAGGGTATTCAGTGGATGCGGTGGCGTCCACGCGCGAGGCGATGGAGCGCCTGCGCGTGGATACGTATCCGATCGTAATTACCGACATTTATCTCGATGAACGGACCGGCATCGACGTGCTGCGGACCGCCCGCGAGAAGAACCCCGGGTGTGCGGTGATCCTGATGACGGCGCGGGGCAGCATGGAAACCGTGATGGCGGCCACCGAGGGCGGGGCGTTTGACTACGTGGCGAAGCCATTCGATCTTGACCAGATGCTCGACACCGTGAAGCGGGCGGAGGCATCGCTGCTGGCGCAGAATCACGATGACGAAACCGACATCGACGATCTGCCCGTCAGCGACATGATCGGCAGCTCGCCTAAAATGATCGAGATTTACAAAACGCTCGCCCGCGTATCCCCCACCGACGCCACCATTCTTGTGGAAGGTGAGACCGGCACCGGCAAGGAACTCATCGCGCGGATGATTCACAACAAGAGCCGCCGGGTGGATCAGCCGTTTGTTGCAGTGGACTGCGGCGCGATTGCACCCTCGCTGCTTGAAAGCGAATTGTTCGGCGCGATGAAGGGCGCCTACACGGGCGCCGACCGGGACCGGGTGGGATTGTTTGAGGCGGCCAATCGCGGCACCGTTTTTCTCGACGAGATCGGAGATATCGACTTCGCCTTTCAGTTGAAGCTGCTCCGGTTTCTGCAAGAGCGCGAGATCCGGCCCCTGGGGTCGGCGCGATCAAAACCGATTGACGTGCGAGTGGTTGCAGCCACCAATAAAGACGTCCAGAAGATGGTGGACGAGGGCAAGTTCCGTGAGGATCTGTGGTTCCGCTTGAACGTGGTCCGGCTGCTGGTGCCGCCGTTGTGCGAGCGCCGCGGCGACATCCCGCTGCTGTCCCATTACTTCCTCAAGAAGTACAACGAGCGCTACCGCCAGGACGCGCGCCTCACCGAGAGCGCGCTGAAGGCGATGGAGATCTATAGCTGGCCCGGGAATGTCCGCCAGTTGCAGCATATGATGGAGCGGCTGTCGATTCTCGCGCCCAACGGCCGCATTGACGACGTGGCGGTGCGAGACGCCATCGAGTTGATGGAGCCCCGCGAACACGGCGGTGAAACGCTCGCCGATACCGAGGCCGATCAGATCCGGCGAGTACTGACGGCCACCGGCGGCAACAAGAGCCGGGCCGCGAAAATCCTCGGTATCGAGCGAAAGACGCTCTATCGCAAGCTGGACAGGATGGGGCTGTAAGTGGCCTGTCCGTTCTTTCTCCCCACTGGACCATTTCAAGATTCTTCCTGGGCAACGCCGCCAAGGCTGCCGCTCGGTGAAGCGTGCCGGGGAGTCTGCCGTACCGGGGATGATCTGTTCGAGCCCGCCGAAAATATTCTGCGTTCGTTTTGCAATCGCGGATACGGCAAGTATGGCTGTCCGCGCTTCCCGGCGAACGCCGCCGCCGACGCGCTGCGATACTCACTCGAGAGCGACCGGGACGGCGTGCTCGTGATCCAGTACATCTACGAGCACGAATATGGTCCTGTGCGGCATGGGCGCCTGGAGTACCGCGCGGGCGTGATGGAAGGTGAACTCGACGATCCCGTGGCGCGAGCCCAAGCCCTGATGTTTGCCGAGGGTCTCGTTAAGCGCAAGGCGACGGCGTGAGCGACGGCCGCCCGGTAAGGGAATCGGCATCCGTGTACTCCGAGCTGGCGATGCCGAACGACGCCAATCCTCTCGGAACCTTATTCGGCGGCAAGGTGATGCATCTGGTGGACCTTGCAGCCTCGCTGGCAGCGGCGCGGCACGCCCGGCGCTCCGTCGTGACAGCCGCCGTCGACTACATGAACTTCCTGCACCCGGTGCACATCGGCCAGTTGCTGGTGCTGAAGTCGAGCGTGAACCGCGTGTTTCGGACTTCGATGGAAGTGGGCGTCTGCGTCTCGGTGGAAGACTTGATCACCGGCGAGGTGCGGCACACGTCCACGGGCTACCTGACGTTTGTAGCGCTCGGCGCGGATGGCTGTCCGGTCCCGATAGCACCGGTGATTCCCGAAACCGACGAAGAGAAGCGGCGTTATGTCGACGCCGGAGAACGGCGCGAGCACCGACTCGCGATGCGCAAGAAATCGTGAGGATCAGGCGCCCACTACGCCTTGTACATGTACTTGACGTTATGTTTGAAGACGAGCACGTTCGGGGCGCCTTCACGGTTCACTTTGAGGCAGCCTTTGTCGTACCATTCGATGATGCCCGTGATGGCTTCGCCATCCTTGAGCACGATCACCATCGTGGTCTTTGACTGCATCTGCTTTACGTAATAGTAGTTCTCTGCGTTCGTCTGATCGGGCGGGACGGTCTTCTTTTGAGTGCTGCCGGCGGCAGTTGTTTTTCGAGTGACCATTTCTTTCACTTCGGTAAATGAGGGTCGTATCAGCTTGCGGTTCGCGGGCTCCAAGGCGCCACTCCTTCGGGTTCTGCATGAGTCCTGGTACTCTTTGCAACGACCAGGATTTCAGTGAGGAATCAGTATGAATCTATCGATCATTGATATCACACCACACCCTCACCCGCAACCGAGCAGTCTTCCTCAGGCACTGGCGCGAAGCTCGAGTACCAAGGCATCTAAGGCTATTGTCTTCTGTATATTTCGCCGCAATAGCTCAACCAGTTCGTCAACCCTTCGAACGGCCGTCCGGACCCAATCAAATGTTACCCGCGACGCGATCGCTTGCAATTCACGTGCCGCGTCCGGGTTGCGCAGCGCCTCGTTTCCGTGCTGAATCAGGAGCACGTCTTCGAGCAGGATGTAGAGAACGTCGAGGTAGAAATCGAGCTTCTCATTGCGGCGCGATCCAATCGATTCCGAAAACTTCATCCACTCGGCGAAGGGCGATTGCCCCGCGCCAACCTGCAGCAGTTTCAGCATGGCGGTGCGGCGCTTGTCGTAGGTTTCAAGGTCGAGTGACACGGCCAAACCGGGGCTGCCTTGCGCGAGCGGAAGGCGCCGGTCAGCCTGCGGCAGTGAACGACGGCGCGCGAAGTCGATCATCTCATCGGGCGACAGCGGGCCGAGATGGAACGGCACGGAGCGCGACCGGATGGTGGGCAGCAAGTCGTACGGATTCCCGGCCGTCAGAAATACGATCAGATGGGACGGCGGTTCCTCCAGCGTCTTCAGCAGCGAGTTCGCCGCTTGCTCATTTGCGCGGTCGATTCCGTTGATCAGGAACACGCGCCACGCGCCATGTAGGGGCAGGAATTGAGCGCGCTCTTTCAGCATGCGCATCTGCTGAATCGATAATTGACGGAGCGGGCCGTCGGGTGGGAACGTGACAAAGTCCGGGTGCGATGAGAACAGCAGTGGATCGCCGGCGCGCTTCTCGGAGGGCCACTTCTCACGGTCGGCGATGATCGCTTGATTCTCGGCGGTGGCGAGATCGTCCCTCTCAATCTTCCGCGGATCGCCGATGAGGGCGGCGGCGAAACGGCGGGCGAGAGTCGCCTTGCCGATGCCATCGGGACCGTCAAGAAGGATAGTTTGCGGAATGCGTTTACCGCGGATCATCTCCTCCAGTACCGAGACCACGCCGGGGTTTCCGTAGAAGTCGGGAAACATGTTAGTGCCAGTTCTGGATCAGCCGGTAGATCGGCTTCAATGTCGGATAGAGCGCCTTGTAGACCTGGTGGCCGCGCGAATACAATTGCGATTCATAGGCGCGCGATGCAAGACGATCGCTTTCACGCACAGTGGCGGCGCACGCCTCAACTACTGTGCTGTAAGCGCCCGTGCCGACGAGAGCGAGCACGGCCGCGCCGTAGGCGGAACCCTCCTGCGATTCAAGCGTGACCACGGGCTTATGAAAAACGTCGGCGAACATCTGGCGCCAGAAGGGGCTGCGTGCGCCGCCGCCGGAGAGCCGGATGGAGTGCACCGGTACTCCCATTTCGTCGATGATGTCGAGGCAATCCTTCTGGCTGAAACACACTCCCTCAAGGATGCTGCGAATCATATCGGCGCGGGTGTGTTTGGCGGTGAGGCCGATCCAGCCGCCCCGGGCGCAGGCGTCCAGATGAGGAGTGCGCTCGCCCATCAGGTAGGGAAGCCAGAAGAGCCCTTGCGAGCATTCGGCGGCAGTGGCCGCTTCCGCGGTGAGTTCATCGTAGCTCGCGCCCGGAGCGAACTGATTGCGGAACCATTGCAAACTGAGTCCCGCCCCTTGAGTGACGCCCATGACGTGCCAAGCTCCGGGAAGGGCGTGACAGAAAGTGTGAACGCGACCATCGGGATCGTACGTCGGTTTGTCCGTATGCGCAAAAACAACGCCGGAGGTGCCGATCGTACACGACACGACTCCGGGTTCGACAATGCCGTTGCCGACTGCACTTGCGGCTTGATCCCCCGCTCCACCCATCACGGGAGTGCCCGCCTTGAGACCGGTTGCCGCGGCGCCGGCCTCGCTGACACGCCCGCTGATGTCGGGCGACTCGTAGACGTACGGTAGAATCGAGCGGTCGATGCCGAGCCGGCCGGCGAGTTCAGTAGACCAGCGACGATTCACGACGTCAAACAGCGCCGTGCCCGAGGCGTCTGAAACATCGCTCGCGTGCTCGCCCGTGAGTCGAAAGCGAACATAATCCTTCGGCAGTAGGATCTTCTTGACACGCTCGTAATTTCGCGGCTCGTTGTCGCGCACCCACAGAAGTTTGGGCAGCGTGAAACCGGTGAGCACTGGATTCGCGATGGCCTCGATCACCTGCTTCTTCCCGACCTTCGCATTGATCGCGTCCACCTGTGCCTGGCTTCTTTGATCGCACCAGATCAGCGCTGGACGAATCACGTTGTTGTCGGAGTCGAGTAGTGTGAGCCCGTGCATTTGCCCCGAGAGTCCGATGCCGCGGATGTCGGCGCCGGTGATTCCCGCCTGATGCAGAACCGCACGGATCGCTTCCCGCGCGGCATCCCACCAATTCTCCGGACGCTGCTCGGCCCATAACGGCCGTTCCATCCGCATATCTTCGTGCGGGGCTGTGCATGCATGAGGGACGCGCCCCGTTTCGTCGATCAGCAGGGCGCGGCAGCCGCCGGTCCCGATATCAATACCGAGCCAGTACATTTTATTAAGAGAGCTGATTCATCTGCGGGAGATAGGCCGCTCCGTACAAGCCCGCTTCGTTGCCGAGGGTGGCCTTTGCGACTTCAGTCTTGGCGTGACGGTAGGTGAACGAACGTAACTCGATTTCCTTCATCATGGAGGGAGCGAAGAAATCCCAGGCCGGCAGAACGCCGCCGCTCAGCAGATAAAGCGGGTAGTTAAAGATATTGATGAGGCTGGCAAGGGCGATGCCGAGCGCGCTTCCCATGGTGTGGAAAACCATCTTGGCTTTCTCGTTGCCCTCCACCGCGAGCTTATAGACATCCTCGGCGGTAACCTCGTCGCCAAGGCTCAGCATGCGCGCCATCGCCGTGATCGCAGTTGCGGAGGCGTGCTTCTCAAGGCAGCCATAGTTGCCGCAGCCGCAGGGGTTGCCGTTGGGAACCACAGTGAGGTGGCCGAGTTCGCCGGCCATGCCGACGTGGCCATGCAGTACGCGTCCCTTTGAAATGATCCCGCCGCCGATCCCAGTACCGAGTGTGAGCAGGACGAGATCGTCGACGCCTTTTCCAGCGCCCATCCACTTCTCGCCGAGCGCCGCCGCATTGGCGTCGTTCTCGAGGATTACGGGCGTGCCAAGCCGCTTCTCGATTTCATCCCGAACGGGAAAGCCTTCAAACTCGGGGAGATTATTCGATCCGACGATCAGCCCCTGCTCGATCAGGATGAAGCCCGGAACGCCGATGCCTACGCCAGCCAGACGTGTGCCGCTGCATCGATCGCGAAGCCCGATGATGGCTTGGACGATGTCGTCGATCACGGCATCGCGGCCTTCGGAAAGCTGGGTGCTGCCTGAGATCTTCTCGAGGATCTTTCCGTCGCGGCTGATGGCGGCCGCTCGAAGATTCGTACCGCCCAGGTCGACGCCGATGGAGTAGTTGGACATATTTCAGTCGTTAGTGTATCAACCTGCAAGCCGAGCGCCTGCCGTTGCGGCGCACTCAATGACGCACAATCAATTCTATCCGGCGATTAGA
>Ga0163150_10003438_pt1 | contig 22295 bp, 21 predicted proteins | sample OliLakLV19P2IB_FD_148628 | JGI IMG/M metagenome (GOLD analysis project Ga0163150, IMG submission 148628) | Freshwater microbial mat bacterial communities from Lake Vanda, McMurdo Dry Valleys, Antarctica - Oligotrophic Lake LV.19.P2.IB | ecosystem: Environmental > Aquatic > Freshwater > Lake >...
AAAACGACCTCAGAGGTCGGCCAGGCCGACCTCTGAGGTCGTTTTAGTGCAGGCCGGGCGCTTCGTGGCCTGTGCGTTCGACGTATTCGACGTAGGTGCCCGGGAACAGGAGCGGTTCGCCGCCGCCCAGTTCGAGGACGCGCGTGCCCAGGCCTCGCAGGAACGATCGGTCGTGCGAGACAAACACCATCGTGCCCTCGAAGTCCTTGAGCGACTTGATGAGCATGTCCTTGGTGGCCAGGTCGAGGTGGTTGGTCGGTTCGTCGAGCACGAGCAGGTTCGGCGGGTACATCAGCATGCGCGCGAGGACGAGACGCGAACGTTCACCGCCTGAGAGAAACCGGATCTTCTTCTCGACCTCGTCGCCCGAGAACTGAAACGCGCCCGCCAGTGATCGAATAGCGCCGACCGTCTCGTTGGGAAAGTCGTTCTGCAACTGTTCCCACACGGTCAATTCGGGATTGAGCACTTGCAGCGCCTGCTGCGCGAAGTAGCCCATCTGCACACTGGCGCCGATACGCACGCCACCGGAGTCGGGCGCCATCGCACCGGCAATCATCCGCAGCAACGTCGTTTTGCCTGCGCCGTTGGCACCCATGACCGCCCAGCGTTCGCCGCGCTGCATCGTCATGCTGAAGCCGTCATAAATCACGTGATCGCCGTAGGCCTTGTGCAGGTCTTCGACCATGACAACCTTGTCGCCCGATCGCGGCGGCTGCCGGAAGTCGAAGTCCACGACCTTGCGCTTCTTCGGCAGTTCGATCTTCTCGATCTTGTCGAGCGCCTTGACGCGGCTCTGCACCTGCGCGGCCTTCGCGGCGTGGGCTGCAAACCGGTCAATAAACCGCTGTTCTTTGGCCAGCATCGCCTGCTGCCGCGCGTACGCGGCCTCGCGGTTGGCCTCACGAATCGCCTGTTCACGTTCGTAGTACTCGTAGTTGCCGGCGTACACCGTGATCTCGCCATCATCAATATCGGCGATACGGGAGACGATGCGGTTCATGAACTCGCGGTCGTGGGAGGTCATGAAGAGGGCGGACGGGAGGGACTTGAGGAAACTCTCGAGCCAGATGATCGATTCGATGTCGAGGTGGTTGGTGGGTTCGTCCATCAGCAGGACGTCGGGGCGTCCCAGGAGCACCCGGGCCATCGCGACCCGCATTTTCCAGCCGCCTGAGAGATCGCCCACGTCTCCGTCGATCCGGCGGTCGTCGAATCCGAGGCCGTGCAGGACTTCGCGGGCCTGGCTCTCGAGGCCATATCCCCCGAGATGGTCATACTCTTCCTGGACTTCCCCAAATCTGGCCAGGATCCGGTCCATGTCATCGGCCTTGTCGGGGTCGCCCATGGCCTGCTGAAGGGCCTCGAGTTCATGGTGGAGGTCCCCGAGGCGTCCAGACCCGGCGATAGCCTCGTCGAGCACCGATCGACCCGACATCTCCTCGACATCCTGCCGAAAATACCCAACGGTCATCTTTTTGGGGACCGAGACTTCCCCTTCGTCGGGGGACTCCTCTCCCATAATCATGCGGAAGAGGGTGGTCTTTCCCGACCCGTTGGGGCCGACCAGGCCGACCTTGTCACCGGGATTGAGCTGGAAATTGGCGTCAACAAAGAGGATTTGCCGACCGTATTGCTTGGAAATGTTCGAAAAGGAGATCACAACCTAGCGATGATACCCGTGATATCCTGAACGTCACCGCTGAAGTCCGGCCCCCGAGCTTTCGCCCCGCGTCGAGTGTCCCTGGTTCGTTTCCTGGCCCCCAACGTGCATGCAAGAGCAAGAGGAACGGGAGTCCGTTCCGCCGTGCTTTGTCGGTTTTCTTGTTCAGGAGCTGTTACATGGGTCGCAAACTGTACGTCGGCAATCTTCCTTACACCGCCACCGAAGATGAATTGCGTGAATTCTTCAGCGGCGCTGGCGCCGTTGACACGGTCAACGTCGTTCGTGACAACGCCACGGGCCGTGCCCGCGGATTCGCCTTCATCGAGATGGCCACTGATGCCGAGGCACAGAAGGCGGTCGAGATGTTCAACGAAAAGCCGATGGGTGGCCGCAACCTTGCGGTGAACGAAGCCCGTCCGAAGCCCCAGTTTGGTGGCGGTGACCGCGGTGGACGCGGCGGCGGCGGTGGCTACGGCGGCGGCAGTGGTGGTGGTGGCGGTGGCAACCGTCGCGAACCGCGCTGGTAGTCTCAATCGAGTAAAATAGCGAATACCCGGTCGCGCCTGCGCGCGGCCGGGTATTCGTGTGTAATCCGGCGCTCCCGGCGCCATTTCCAGAAGGACTCCCGTGAAGGTCAGCAAAGGCGCGCGCGTGTCGCAACCAAAGTACGGCCCCGGCACGGTCACCGATTCCGACGGGACGCACGTGGTGATCGACTTCGACAACCACGGACCGAAGCGGTTCGTGTCGGCCATGGTCTCACTGGTCCCGTCCACCGAACCGGCCCCGGAAAAGACCAAGACGACGCGACGCAAGAAGAAGGTCGCGGCGGAATAGGTCCTGCGGGTCCAGAGTTCAAGAAACACGAAGGGCGCGACGGGGATACCCGCCGCGCCCTTTTCTTTTTCCGTACCTTTTGCTTTTAGCCTTTTCCCTTCAGCCTTCGCCTCTTCAGCCTTCTACTTGCCCCCGCCCGCCTTCTTGGCGGCTTCCATCGCCTTCACGCGTTCGTCCATGTGTTTCTCCATGTCGAGGCGCGGGATGCCGTCCTTCCACCAGTCCGGCGCCGGCGCGCCCTGGAGGTAGTGGTCGAAGAACTCCTTCACGCGCACGGTGTAGTCCTGCTGGTTGGCAGGACGCGCCAGGCCGTGGTTTTCACCCGGGTATTCCAGCAACACCACGGGCTTCTGCAGACGACGGAGCGTGTTGTAGTACTCGATGCCCTGCGTGAAGTCGACGGCGCCGTCCTGATCGTTGTGCAGGATGATGAGCGGCGTCTTGACCTTCGCGGCGTGTGCCACGGGTGAGTTGCGCGTGTACGCCTCCCATTGCTCCCACGGACCGCCGGTGAAGCGGCCCTGGCTGCTCTCGAAGATCGCGCCGTTGGTGCCGCCGCTGTTTTTGTAGATCACCGAATACATGCTGATCATGTTGGTGAGCGGTGCACCGGCGATCGCGGCGGCGAAGATGTCCGACTGCGTGATCGTGAACGCCGTCTGGTAGCCACCCCACGAGTGTCCGTGCAGACCGACCTTGGTCGCATCCACCACGCCGGTCGCCACGGCGGCCTTCACCGCGTTGGGCAACGTCCACGCGGCGGACATGCCGGGGTCGTTGATGTAGTACTTGATGTCGGGCTGCAGCACCGCGTAGCCGTTGCTCGTGTAGGCCTGGCGGTTGAAGCCGTTGGCCGCCGGGCGGCCGTACTGGTTGTGCCCCTGCGTCAGCCGCTCGTAGATATAAACAATCGTCGGATACGACTTGCCCTTTTCATAGTTGGCGGGCAGGTACAGGGACGCCTGCAGGCGCTCGCCCTTGGCGTTCTTGAAGTCGATGAGCTGCGCACCGGCCGACCACGCCAGCGACTCGGCCTCGGGGGCCATGTCGACAATTTTGCGCGCGTTCTTGAGCGTTGCGTCCGTCACGAACACCTGCGGCGCTTCGGTGGGCGTTTCACGTCGATAAATCCAGGTGTCGCCGCTCTCGGCCTTCTGCAGACCGCTGATGGCGGCATCCTCCCAGAGCAACATGTTCAGCCCCAGCTTGCCGGGCTCAAGCACGCCGTAGCCGGCACGTTTGGTCCACTCGGACATGGCGGAGAAATACTGCGGCTTGCTCAGGTCGATCCCGCGTTCGTTCTGATAGATGCCAAACACCCGACCCTGGTAACGAATCTGATCCTTCCTGCCGTTCACCGTCAGGTTGACCGCAGCCGCGCCTGGCGTCGCGGGCACCTTCCAGATGTCCCAGCGATCCGAGATCAGCACGTACTCATTGTCGGCCGTCCATCCAATCGCGTTGGAGGGCGGGTCCACCACGTTCACGTCACTCTCGACGTTGACAAACGACGTTGGCACCTTCGAAGTGATGTTGTGTGTCTCACCCGTCTCGGCGTTGAACACATGGAAGTGTTTGTCCTCGTAGTAGAGGTATTTCGTGCTGTCGGGCGACGCGGTGTTGGTCCAGCGCAGGTTCTTCTTCACCGTCGTGCGTTTGCCGGTCGTGGTGTCGATCGCGTACACGTCTCGGAACTGCTGACCATTAAGATTGCCCATGAGTTCGTAGGCCGTGTTGCTCGTGCCAATCGCCCACTTGCCGCGGCCGGTCACCTGCACACTCGGCACTTCATCATCGGCCAGACGGACCATCGTGTTGTCTGCCGGGCGATACAGCGCCGGGTAATTGAAGCTGCGGTCGGCACCTTCCTGCACACGCTGTTGTGACTGCAGGCGCGGATCCTTGTAGTGCCAGATCACGAGGTTGGGACGTTCGGTCGCATCCGGGGCGGCGGGCGACGTCGCGCCGGCAGCAGGCGCATCAGCACCGTCTGCGGCAGGCGTCGCATTGCCCCGGTCCGCCGGCCGCGGAACGGCCGTCAATTCCGCAATCCCGAAGACCATCGCAGAGCGGTCGTCATTCCACGACGGCGTGCGGTTGCCGCTCACCGACATGTTGGCGGGAAACGCCTTGTCGTCCTTCGGGTTGTAGACCACCTTCTTCGGCGCGCCGCTGCCAAAACCGGTGAACCCCACCACGGAGAACAACCGCTCGCGGAATGCCCGGTCGTCGGTCCCCTTCAGCATCGTCAACGCATCACCTTCGGTCGCCCACGCCATGCGCTCGTAAAACGCCTTGTCGGTGTCGAGCGAACTGATCGTGCCGGTGGACATGTCACGAATCTGGAGGCCGTTGCCGGCCTGATCTGCCGCGTCGATGATGAGCGCCAGGTATTTGCCGGACTTGTTGAAGCCGAACTCGGACACGTTGCCGACGTTGAGTTCGGTTCCGGTCTTGAGTTCGCGCAGGAGCAGGTCTGTGCCACGCGGACGTGTATCACGCGGCGCGTTCCCGGCGGCCGGAGCCACTCCGCCTGCGCGACCACCAGCCGGCGCCGCCGCACCGGGAGCCGCGTCCGCGCCGTAGCGATGCAGCGCGATCCATCCACCCGCTTCACCGGCGAACGCAAAGCGGCGAATCTTCGGAATGTTGACCTTGTCTCCCGTCGCCAGGTTCACGATCAACGCGCTGGTCTGAACAGGGCGACGGGCGCGGCGGGCGGTTTCGGCTTCCGCCCGCGTCAATGACACCGGCATCGCGACCCACTGCGAGTCGTCCGAGAAGGTGATCGTTCCGGCACCTTCCCCGGTCGGGAATTTGTATTCCTGAGCGCCGGACGTGCTGCGCACGATGACTTCGCTGTCGCCTTGCAGCGGCGCGACTCGATACGCAAACCACTTGCCGTCGTTGGAAAACGCGGTGGTGGTCATGGCGCGGAACGACAGAATGTCGCCCAGGCCCATTGGTTTTTTGTTGGTGTTTTGTGCCGAGAGCGGCACCAGGATAGCGGCCACAAAGGCCAGGGGCAGCACGACGAGCGCGCGGCGACGAAGTCGCATCATCTCAGGAACCTCCAGAAAGCCCACACAGGGGGAATCGGGGGAAATGGTAGCAGTACCGTGGCACACTGGTGCCGGTGATCCGACTATCCTCCGCAGTAGTCGCCGCGGCCGTGCTCCTTATCGCGGTCCTGTGGATCGGGGTGTTCTCGCAGGTCCGGTTCGAGCGCGAGCAGGCGATGGCCGAGGCCACGGCGCGACAGGCGAACCTGGCGATCGCGTTCGAGGAGTACTCGATTCGGACGATCGACAACGCCAAGGCGGTCATCCATTACATCGTTCGCGAAATCGGGCACACCGTCGGCCTCCTTGACATGCCTCGCCTGCTGGCGGATCTCGGTATCTCGCAGGACACCTTTGATGCGGTCAGCGTCGTCGACCACGCCGGCGTGGTCACGGCCGAAGCGTCGGACGCGATGCCGTCAACGCCAATCATCATCGCCGACCGGGAACATTTCCAGATCCATCAGCGGCAGGACACGGGCGACTTGTTCATCGGCCGCCCCGTGTTCTCAAGGCGGACGAACACCATGATGGTGCCGGTCACTCATCGCATCAACACCCCCGACGGGCAGTTTGCCGGCGTCGTGTTGGTGCAGTTTGATCCCTCGCGGTTCACGGCGTTTTATGAAGCCGCCACCGTTCGCGAGCGTGATGTGTTCTCGCTGACCGGGCTCGACGGCATCACTCGCGCGCGGCGAGTGGGCAGCCTCGAGAGCACCGGGGAGGACATTCTCGGCAGCCAACTGTTCGCCGAACTGGCGCAGCGCCCCACGGGCAGTTATGCGGGTCCGGGACGATTGGATGGCATCGAACGCCTCTACAGCTTTCGCCTGTTGCAGGGGTACCCGCTCGTCGCCGTCGTCGGCGTCGCGACGGCGGACATTCTCGCCGACGCAAACGGCCGGCGCCGGTGGTACTACGCAAGCGCGGCGGCGGTCAGCGGCGGGCTCGCCGCCTTTGCGGGATTCCTGTCGCTGACGCTGGTACGGAGGCGCCAGATATTCGACGCCCTGTCGGCAAGCCAGCGTCGCCTGCACGCGTTGTTCAGACACTCCAATGAAGCGATTCTGCTCTCGGACGACCAGACTCGGTTTGTTGACGCGAACCCGGCGGCGTGTGCGCTCGTCGGGTACTCCCGCGACGAGCTCCTGGGTCTGCGCGCTGAAGACATCTACCCACCCGAGTTGAGGTCGCACCTCGGAGTGCATTGGCGCACGTTCATAGACACCGGTCGCGCCAGTGGGGAAATGCCGCTGGTGCGCAAGGATGGCGCGGTCAGGGACGTGGATTTTACGGCCGTCGCGCACATCGAACCCGGGGTGCACCTCACGGTCTTCCGGGATGTCACCGAGCGAAAGCGGCTTGAACGATCCTCCCTGCGCGCCCAGCGCATGGAGAGCATTGGCACTCTTGCAGGCGGCATCGCGCACGATCTGAACAACGCGCTGGCCCCGATCCTCATGTCGATCGCCGTGTTGCAGGAGGACGAGACCGATCCGGTTCGTCGCGAGATGCTCGACACGATCAACGCCAGTGCTCAGCGCGGTGCCGACATGGTGCGTCAGGTGCTGTCGTTCGCCCGAGGTGTGGAAGGGCGGCGTGTCCCGGTGGCGATTGATCAGACGATTCGCGACATTGAGCGCATTGCCAACGATACCTTCTTCAAAACAATCCGGATTCAGGTGACGATCGAGGATGGACTTCCGCCAATCGTCGGTGACCCCACGCAGTTGCATCAGGTGCTACTCAATCTCTGTCTGAATGCACGCGACGCGATGCCCACGGGAGGCACCCTCACGATCTCGGCGCAGCGTACCGAGGTGGACGCACTCTCTGCCGCCATGCAGGGTGACGCCAAGGCAGGCCTCTACGTGGTCGTGGCGGTATTGGACACCGGCACCGGCATCCCCGCCGATGTGCAGGAACGAATCTTCGAACCATTCTTCACGACCAAGGCGCTCGGAAAAGGGACCGGCCTCGGCCTGTCCACGTCCATGGCGATCGTTGAGGGCCACCACGGATTCATCCGCGTGCAGAGTGAGGCCGGACGAGGCACGACCTTCCAGGTGTATCTGCCCCTGCGCGAGGGGGCCGACCAGGATGCGCACACAGCGGCCGCCTCCGACCTGCCGCGTGGCAACGGCGAGCTGATCCTGATCATCGATGATGAGACGTCGGTACGGGAGGTGACCAGACGTACGCTTGAAACGTTTGGCTACCGCGCGATTGTGGCTGCCGATGGGACGTTGGGAGCGGCCGCGTACGCCACCCATCACGATGACGTCGCGGTCGTGATCACCGACATGATGATGCCGGGCCTGGATGGGTCGGCGACGATGGCCGTGCTGAAGAAGATCAATCCGAACGTGCGGATCATTGCCGCCAGTGGGCTGACGGAAGAGTCCCGCGTGGCGCGGGCACTGGAGGCCGGTGCCTCACTCGTCCTGTCGAAGCCGTTTACGGCCGGCATCCTGCTGCGAACGCTGCGGGACTTGTTGCGCCCCGAGTAGTCGTCTGGCGCCGCGCCACAGCAGGCGCAACACCACCACCGCCACGGTCACCAGGACAAGCACGATCGCCGCGGCCACCCACGGATAGGTCGCGGCAAACCACGTGAGGCCCAGCGCGATCACGTCCTCGGTGAGACTCAGGGCGATGTTCGACGCCGGTTCCGGTGACGCCGTCACCGCGGTACGCAGCGTCGTCTTGAGGGTGTGCGCTGTGAGCGCAAGGGTGGCACCGAGGCCGGTCGCGGCGAGTTGCCAGCCGGGATCGAGGGATGGTGTGGCCGCGTATGCGAGAAGCGCCGCTGTCGGCACGCGCACAAACGTCTGCAGGACGTTCCAGATCAAATCAAACAGCGGGATTTTGTCTGCGACGACCTCGACCAGGAACAACACACCCGCGCCGCCGATCACCCACCAGCTGGCGAGCAGGTCGAGATCACCGGGCAGCTCGAGCACGCCAAAACGCGCCATGAGCCCGAGCACGGCCACGGTGCCTGAGACGTTGAGCCCGGCCGCGAAACTGACCGCGATCAAAAACGCGACGATCTCGTTTGGCTCGAGGGGCACGTCCGGATTCTACGGGGCCATTCGGCAATGGGGCAATGGGGCAATGGGGCAATGCATTGGCGCATTGGCTCATTCCTAACGACCGTCAGGTAGATCGGTCCGACCCCAAGCGTGGCCACCAGCGCCATCGTCCCGAACCCCGCGCGGTTGATGATGTCGTAGCGAATGTCTTCGCCTGGTGACGCGTCGAACGTCACCGTTTTCCAGACCAGCGTGTTGTGGATCCGCATCTTGTGCGGCCCCGGCTCAAGATCAACCGTCGCGGTCTGCCCGTGCACCAGCACAGCGACGTCTTTCCCATCTACTGACACAAAGACCTGCCGGATTCCAACGTCGTTGTGGGCTGTCCGCGCCAGTGTGAGCCGGGTGCTCGAAGCCATCCTCTCATTGCCCCATTGCCCCTGGGACCCATTGCCTCATTGGGCACTGGTAAAGTTTGAAACGCCCTCTGCATAGATATTCAGGGCTGCATAACCGCTCAAGTATGCGACGATCCTGGAATGGCCAAACGCCCGACTGATCCAAACCAGTTAGCCAAGATGATCGCGGATATCGCGACGGGAAGTACACCTAAAACTGACGACGGGAAAAACCCGTTTGCCGTGGCCCTTGGGAGGCGTGGAGGCCTCAAGGGCGGCAAGGCCAGAGCGGAGGCCCTCAGCCCTGCTAGAAAAAAATCCATCGCCAAGAAGGCCGCCAAGAGCCGATGGGATGCCGTCAAGGCCGCCAAGAAGGGCGAGAAGTAATGCCCAAGCGCAAATACGTCACCCGCCTGAACTCGCTCGAATCCTTCATCACGCCGTTGCCGACTGATCGCCTGATCTGTTTAGCCAAGGTTGCCCTGGACGAAGTGGCCCGGCGCGAAGAAACCAAGCGCCTTGGACCCGAGAAGGCGGCGAAGGCCGAACCCCGCGTGTTCCAGCAGCACGGGCGGACGCTGCGCTAGTTCGTCATCTTTTGGCTTTCCGCTTTCGTCGTTTTGTGGTTGGACCAGGGATAGCTCGTGTTTGGCCACTCGGCGCCTTAGGTGCGGCCAAGAACTGCTGTCCTTCTCGCCTTTGATGAGCACCGGTTGTCTTCTCCGGATCAAAGCGCGCCATCATGACTTGCACGTCCAGTGACGGTAGGTGCATGGGGCCCGTCAGGGTGTTAACCGTCAGGTTCGCCAAATACTGTCGGGCGTATGGCAGGAGAATCGCAACGGCCTGCAATCTAACAAACTCTTCAATTGGAACCTTCGGCTCCCCGGTCACAATAAATGTCCCAACAGTTGTGATCCTCGCCTCGAATGGATGGGTCGTGTCTGGCTCCAGCCCCAAGACAAGCTTGACCTCCAGCACACCAGGCTTCAAATAGCGCCAGTCCCATCCAAAGTTCACGTCTGACTCATTTGGCAACGGAAGCGCATCGCTCTTAATTGGCCTCAGCGATTGCTCCAGCGTGTATACCCGTTCTATTGCATACCCACTCAACGGGGCCTTTGATTTCACTTCTTGGGTCATCGCATGGCCTCCGTCTTGATGTTGGTCAAAGTCACAGGGTTCGTGTCCAATTTGAAGGTGGTCTTCGGACTCTTCCTCCATTCACTCATGTCCACTATCTTTTGGGCGCACTCTGCGCCCACCCCGCTCTGTATTGACTTGACCTCTAAGCCTCTTTGTTGGGCCAAGTAGACAAATGCCTCAGGAACGTCGCGAATAATCCTAAGAAGCTGGTCTGTGGCGGTGTTTTGAAAAACGGTTCCTCGCTCCCATCGAACCACTGTTTTGGGACCCACCCCAAGAAGGCGCTCCATATTCGCCTGAGACAACACCAACCGCTGCCGAATATGCTTAACCTCTTCTGGTGCCAACAGGCCTTCTTGTAATCGCAATAGGCCTGCGGCATCACGCTGCGCCTTCATCGCCTGATCTCGGGTATAGAAGACCTCGTCACAGGAGTCGCAGCGATAGCGCTCTACCTCCACCGTTGCTTTTCGGCTGCCAATCGAAATGTCATCCTTCTCCTGCACAAGGTTCATGACGTTTCCGCACTGTGCACAAATATTAGGGTTCATGTCTTTCGTCCCTCTTGAACGAGATAACCACCGCTTTGCCAAAATTCCCAATCTGTAGTTTCACGTAGAGTCGATGTCCTTCATAGACCGTGTAATACACGTCCTGCATCAACCCAGGCGCCTTAATAGCAGCCATCGTTTTATGGAAGTCAGCTTCGTCAAGATTCAATACGCAAGCTTCGATATCCAGAACTGCATCCAGGGACAACTGCAGCGCACCGTCGAAGGCGGCCTTGGTAGGCACGTAGGCGCCTCGGCTGACCATCTCTTGAATGGTCGAGAGGCAATAAGTTGGCCCGGGACTCTGGCTCACCTAGCGATGGTATCATCATGCTACCAATTGTCAATTGTGCCTGTTCCATCGGGTACGGGGTAGGGGCACCGGCTGACGCTTGACAATGCTTGAGCGCTTAAGCATACTTACGGACATGAACAAGCTGACGACGGCCAAGCGGGTTGCGGTTCCTTTTCGTCGTTCCGACTGGGGCCGCTCGATCTCACCGTGCCCATGGGGGCCATCTATGGATTTGTGGGTCCCAACGGCGCCGGCAAGACAACGACCATCGATCTGATTTTTGGCCTCGGCATGGAAGACGCCGGCACGATCACGGTGCTTGGACTCGACCATCGGCGGGACGAGAAGGCGATGAAGTTGCGCACAGGCTACGTCGGTCCAGAATTGAACCACTCGGTCTGGGGACGCGTCAGTCGCCTTATCAGCTTCGTCAAGGGCTTTTATCCCACGTGGGACGATGCGTATTGCAGTCGGCTGCTGGATGAATTCGGCATCGACCTGAGTGCGCGGGTGATGTCGTTGTCGTTCGGAACGAAGATCAAATTGTCGCTGGTGCTCGCGTTGGCGTGGCGGCCAACCCTGCTCGTGCTCGACGAACCCACTGTGGGACTGGATGCCATCTCGAAGCGGCAGGTGTTCGCGGAACTGCTGGCCGCCGTCCGTGACGGAGACCGCGCGGTCTTCATCTCATCGCATGCGATCACGGACCTCGAGCGGTTTGCCGATCACGTCGGCATGATCAAGTCCGGCAAGCTGCTCTTCGAAGGCCCCGTCACCGACATCGTCGAACGGTACCGGCTGGTGGACCTGACGGCCGGGCAGGCGACACGTATCGCGGACGAACCTGGCGTACTCGTGCAGGAGAAGGACGGATCGCGCTGGCGGTTGCTGCTCGACCGCGAGCGCATGCCCGTCGAGCGGCTCGCCCAGCTGGGCATCACGCCCCTGGCGGACTCGGGGCTATCGCTGGAAGAACTGTTCGTCGCGCTGGGGCGGCCTGCGTGACCTGGCGACTCGTCCTCGGCGTCATCTACGTTCAGCGTGGCCGCTGCTGAGCATGATAGGTGATGATGGCCGCCTTGAGTCGCATGACGATGAGAGAGTGGCTGGTTGGCGGAGCCATGACGCTGCTTGCTGTCGGCGCCAGCTTCACGGCCCAAGGTGTCCTCTCCACGCGCGCACTGGCCTTGCTGCCTGTCGGCCCACGGCAGATGCACCGGGCCGTCTGGATCCTGCCCGCGCGGCTGCGGCCCCCGACGACGCCGGACATGGCGGCCCGGTTCGAGGGGATGTGGGTGCCGATGCGAGGTGTCGCGGCACAGGCGCTCGTGTGGACCATCGTCATGCTGATCTTCCTGGCCGTCGTGCAGCGCCTCAGAGGCGTGGTCACGATCACGTGGCCGTTCGACTCGTCAATGACAGACCTGCGCTTCCTCACCACGATCGGCGTGCCGATGATGTTCCTGCTCGGTCTGTGCCCAACTCTGGCGCCATGGATCGGCATGCTGAAACGGCTGCCGCTGTCCTCGCGACGTGCGGCGCTCCTCCTGAGCCTTGCGCCGACGACCCTGCCGATCGCGTTCTGGACTGTACTGCTGGTCATTCACCTGCTGGCGACCGCGCAGGCGCCTGATGCATTACGCCTGGGTCAGTTGGCGCTGTTCATCGGTCTCGTCGCTCTGGTGGATGGGCTCGGCACAAAGTCCGGTTCGAGCACCGCGAGACTGATGATCGGTTTCCCTGTACTGGTCCTGTTCACGTACGGCATGGACGAACATCGTGAGCTGGTGGCCGCAGTCCTGGAGCACTGGACCCTGCCACTCATCGGCGCGTTGTGTCTGGGGCTCGCGTGGGTCGTCAATTTTCATACGTTGACGCGCAGTGCCGGATCTGCGCGCGCCTTCCACAATGGCCGGCCAACACAGACAGTGGGGACACGATGACCTGGCGACTTGTCTCCGCCCAGCTGTGGCGGATCCGGTGGCACCTGCTGATCCTGCTGTTCCTGGGCGCGATGGGCGCACTACAGCACTCGGAGTCACCCTCCTTCGCCACACGCCTGTTGATGGCATGGCCTCTCATGACCGCATCCACTGCAATCACCACGCTCGGCATCTTCTGGTCGCGGGACGTGCGCGTGCTGCCGATTTCAAGATGCGCCGCCCTGCGATCGGCGTGGCTGACCGCCTTGGCGCTGCCGGTCGCCATCACAACGGGCCGCCTGGTGACCACACTGGCCAAGCTCGCCTTCGGCTTCACGGTCACGCTCGGTGGCGAGGCGATTGCTCTGCTGATTGTCTGGGACACGATATTCATCGGTATCAGCCTGGCGCTCATGCAGCGACCAGACGACCCATGGGAGAGCGTGCAACAGGCATTCGCGAACCTCCGGAGGTCAGCCAAGCTACTGGTGCATCTGGGGTGGATGCTCGCCGTTCCCTTCGCCGGCCCGGAACTCGTGCCGCCGTCGCTATCGGACGTGACCTGGCTCCACCTCACCGGCGTCCTCGTCGGCATCGTCATCACGGTCTGGCCGCTTGTGACCGCCCCCGATCAGTGGCCCACACTTGGCGTTTTGTATGATGCGCCCCGCGGTACATCCCGAAAGCCGGTGCGCACGGAGCGCACACCTCGCGGCCTCGATCGCCTCACCGGCATGCGCCGTCTGCTGCCTGGCCCGGTGGGCACCGCAGCACTGGTCGCCGTCTTGACGTTGTGCGCGTCCACTGCGCTGACGTTTTCGCTGGAGGACGTTCTGACTCCGTTTGCCGCAGAGGTGAACGACATGGCGTTTTTCCTGATTGGCGGGCCGTTCTTTCTGCTGATCCTCGGGCCAGTCAGCTGGGGCAACGGTCTGGTCCCGTTCCTCCGGAGACTCCGGGCCCTGCCCGTCAGCGCGATGCAGATTGTGGTGACGATGACGATGCTGCCGTTGATGATGCCGGTGTTCTTCTGGACGTGTGCAACGGCGGTCCACCTGGTCGTCGGCGTGCCTGGTGAGACCAACTGGCGGCTGGAGTCGCTCGCCTTGCTCTGCGGCGTCATGGCGTTCTCGGGCGCCGTGCACGCGCGCTTCAACTCGGTGATCGTCATGCTGGCGGGTTGCGGTGTTCCAATCCTCGGCGTGATGGCGTTGATGGAGTTCTTCGACAAAGTGGCGGTGGAACCCCTCATTGCCGTCTGGTTTCCCGTGATCGGCCTCGTCGGTGTGCCGGCCGCGTTTCTGTTGAACTACCGGACGATCACGCGCGGTTCGTCATCCTCCCAGGTCTATCGGCCGGCACCAGGGGAATCGCTCTATCGAGGGGGCCGCCCGTGACGACGCCGACCGCACCGGCCCTCAGGCTGGCAGTCCAGATCGGCCGACGTGATTCACCTGAGAGGTAAACCTGGGGGTGGGTATAGAATCGCGTCATGAAACCGGCGAGGCCCTCTGCCGAATATCCAATCGTCATCTCGCATTTGACGGCCCCTTCCGACGATCGACTGTATTGGTGGGCGCAGTCTCCAGACGCACGACTCGCCGCGGTCGAAACGATGCGCCAGACCCTGTACGGCTATGACCCGGCTCCAGACCGACTTCAAAGACTTCTTGAGATTACTCAACGCACATCGCGTTGAGTTCCTGCTCATCGGCGGGTACGCCGTCGGCTATCACGGCTACCCTCGTGCGACCGTTGATCTCGACGTCTGGATCGCGCGGACGCCAGACAACGCCTCTCGTGTCGTGGCGGTGCTCACTGACTTTGGATTCACCGATCCACGACTGACCCAAGAACTGCTACTCACCGCAGATCAAATCGTCAGGATGGGGCTAGCCCCGTTTCGCATCAAAATTTCAACCACGATTTCTGGAGTGGACTTCGCGGACTGTTACGCTCGCCGCATCGTGGCAGAGATCGACGGGATCGCCGTGCCGGTGATTGATCTGGGCGATCTTCGCAAGAACAAGAAGGCGTCTGGCAGATACAAAGACCTCGACGATCTGGAAAACCTGCCGGGCGTGGGGGACACGTAGCCGGTGTTCCGCCCTATCGGAGAATCACCCGCGCCGCCGTGATCGCGTCACCCAACTCAAGGCGGTCCACCACGTCCATGCCGCGCACGACGCGACCGAGGGACGTGAAGTCGCCTTCATTGTGCGGCTGCGGCGTGTTGCCGAGCGTGTAGCCGGGGCGACCGGTGTCGAGGCCCGATGACGCCCACGCGAGATTCGCGCGGAGCAACCCGTGCTGATTCACTTCGTCGCGCAGACGATTGGCACCAGGGATCGTCGCCTGCTGCGCGACAAAATTCGGCACGAGTCGCGAGAACACCGGCCCGACGATCGCGCCGGACTCGGTGAGGCGCACGAGTTCCTCCATCCCGAGCGGTGCGTCGGCGGCAAACAGCTCAATCTCGATCTCGCCCTTCGGTGTCGTCCACACTGCGCGTGGATTGGCCGCGCCGTTGTAGGCGGGTACGATCCACTGCTCGACCAGACGACGATAGTCCTCGAGCGGGCGGTCGGGCGGTGTCGCCGCCGCGCCGCCACGACCAGCGGCCCCGCCCCTCGCGCCGCCGGGCGTCGGCGGAGCGATCAACAAATCCTTGAGTGTGGGATCTTTCGCTGCAGCGTCCAACCGCTGCTGGCCCAGTGGTCCCATGTTTCGGAGCGCCTGTGTGGCGACGGTGCGCGCGTAGACGGACGGATGCCCCAACAGGCTGCCCAAGGTCTCGAGCGCAAGAGGCGGCGCCAACTGCGTCAGGGGCGTTACCGCCGCCAGGCGCAAGGCGAGCGGTCGCGTCGGGGCCGAGGCGGCCGCCAGGCGCGGTGCGATCTCCGCTATGCGCGTCTTGTGGCGCCCGAGTGTTTCCGCCGCCGACACCGACATCCACGTGTCCGGGTTGTCGAGTTCCGCCAGCACCGCGGCCACTGACGCGTCATCGTCATACGCGGTCAGCACCCGCAGGGCCTCGGTGCGTACGCGACGGTCGGCGTCCTTGACGGCCTCACGCAGACGAGCAGACGCGATGTCGCGCGTGAGTGTGGGCGACGCAAGCTGATCGATCAGTTGCGGCACAAGTCCACGCACGGCCCAGAAGCGCACCTCAGGAGAGGCATCCTTCGAAAGGGTGAGGAGATGCGGGACCGCTGCCGGATTTCTTGGACGAAACAGTGCCCAGGTCGCACGCCAGCGAAGCTCAACGTCGGTCGACGTTGTCCACTTCAGCAGCGGAGCAAGATCACCTGGATCCGTGAATCTCCCAAGAGACAACAGCGCCTCTCCGATGACCCTGCGGGCACCCGGTTCGTTGGGAGCGGCCGTCACGAAGGTGTTCAGCGCGGTGCGAGCCTCCGGCGATCGAATCTTGCCCAGTGATCGAGCCGCTTCAAACGCCGCGGCGGCGTTGGCGGCCCACCCGTTCATGGTCTCGGTGAGCCACGGCACCCCGGCCGGGTCCTTCAGTTGCCCCAGAGCAAACGTGACGGTGGCGACGATCTCCGGGTCTTTGTCGGCCTTGATCGGCTCAAGAATCGCCGGCCCGCGCAGGTTGGGGACTCGACCGACGGTCACGACCGCACGCCGCCGCACCTCGGGGTGGGACGACGCGAGGAGTCGCGTGAGCGTCGGCTCGTCGAATTGCCTGGTGTCCTCGATCTTCAGGAGCTCTGCGATGGACGTGACATCAGCAGGCGCCAGTGGCGGCCGCTGCTGTGCCGCGCGTGGTGAGGTGCAAAGCAGCAGCACCCCGGCAATGGCCAATCCCGCACTGAACCGATGTGTCATCACAACCTCGGGACAGTATAGAAGGCCAAATGGGGAAGGCGAAAGGGCATAGGGACGGACCTCAGGGTTCGGGACTCCGATATTCTTGGTCCGTGGTTGCTGCGCCGACGACGACTGTGAACTGGAGTGCGCGGGTGTATTACGGCTGGCCTGTGTTGCTGGTCGCGGCGGCGGCCATGGTCGGGACGTTGCCGGGACGCACCCAGGGGTTGGGTCTCATCACCGAAGCCCTTCTGGCCGATCTCGGGATCAGTCGAATCACCTACGCCCAACTGAATTTCTGGGCGACGATCGTGGGCGCCGGGGGCGCGATCGGGATTGGGCGCGCGATCGATCGGTTCGGCTCGCGCAGCGTGATCACGTTGGTTGCACTCGCACTCGGCAGTGTCGTGGTGTTGATGAGTCAGACGCGAGGAGCGACCGATCTTGCCGTGTGGCTTACGCTGACCCGCGCGCTTGGACAGAGCGCGCTGTCGGTCGTGGCTCTGGCCATCGTCGGCCACTGGTTCGTCAGGCGCATCGACAAGGCCATGGCCGTGTTCAGTGTGGTGATGAGCATTGGATTCATGCTGGCCTTTCCCACGGTCGGGTGGCTCGTGCAGACGCGCGGATGGCGAGCCGCATGGATGTCGATCGGGTTGACGCTGCTTGTAGTGCTGGCGCCGCTGGCCTGGCTCGTCGTGCGACGAAGTCCGGAGTCGTGCGGGTTTGATCCGGACGGCGCTCCTTCCACCACGTCCCATCCGCTGAGTGGTCATCAGTGGCAGGCAGCGCTGCGCACGCCCGCCTTCTGGTTGTTTGCCAGCGGCACGGCGCTGTACGGGCTGGTCGCCTCCGGCATTGGTCTCTTTAATGAATCGATCCTGGCCGAACGGGGATTTGGTCCGGAGGTGTATTACCAGACGCTGGTCGTCACCGCGATCACGGCGCTGGCTGGCAACGGGCTTGGCGGATGGCTTGCCGGGCGCGTGCCGCTGCTCACGTTGCTCGCACTGTCGCTTGGCGTGTTGGCCGCGGGGGTGCTCGCGCTGCCATTTGTGTCTGCGCTCGCGCACGTCATGGTCTGGGCTGTGGCGATGGGCCTCGGAGGCGGGCTCATCATGGTGATCTTCTTCAGCGTCTGGCCTCGGGTGTTTGGCCGCCGCGACCTGGGCGCCATTCAGGGAGCGGCGCAGGCCCTGACGGTACTCGCGTCGGCGCTGGGGCCGTTGCTGCTCGCGTGGTGCGTCGACTGGACGGGGAGTTACCAGAGCATCTTCTTCCTGCTGACCGCGGTCATCGGGCTTGTCGCGGCGGCATCGTTGTTCGTGCGCCTCCCGGAGCCGGCCGCTCTCACGGTGCCAACGGAATGAAGATCGCGATCTACGGGACGATCTGGATCGCGCTTGGCGCGTTGCTGCTCGGCGAACTCGGCCGCCGACGCAATCGGCAGACCGGCGTCACCACTCGATGGGCGATCGTCTGCTCCGCCATCGGCGTATTCCTCACCGCCACCCACATTCTGATCGCGCTTGGCGTGGCGTACGACTGGGACCACACCCGAGCAGCGACGGTCACGGCAGAACGCGCGGCCGTCGTCTATGGTGTCGCCTGGCCGCTCAGCCTGTACGTCAACTATGTCTTCCTCACCTGGTGGCTCGCCGACACGATCTGGTGGTGGCGCGCAACGCCGTCATTCCTCACACGCGCCCCACTCATCGAGTGGGCCTGGCGCCTTATCGCCTTCACCATGGTGATCAACGGTGCCGTGATTTTCGCCAGCACGGCCGGCCGGGTGGCCGGCATCCCCCTGACCGCCGCCCTGGTCTTTGTCTGGTGGCACTCCCCTTCCAATAGACGATCGACCTGAGCCAGGGCGGCGGGCCTTAAGGCCACGCCCTACGTTGCAAACCTTTCCGATGGAGTCGTACGTCGACCTGGAAACTGACGACAACATCGCCCGCGGGATGAGTACGTCAATCAAGTCAGCGGCAACTACTTTGAGCTGCTCGACATTCCGATGAAGACGGGACGCACGTTCAGCGAGCAGGACTCAGTGTCATCGCCCACAGTCGTCGTGGTGAACAGCAGCCCCATTGGCCGCACCGTGCACTTTCAAGGACGCGCAGATGATCCGTCGCCGGCCTTGCGCTCACCGGCGCCGCAGCCAGCGCGTTCCCCGCCTGGCGCGCGGCACGCGTTGAGCCGACGACGGCGTTGCGCCAGGGGTAGACCGGCCTTCACAGGGAGGCTTCAGGGGCGCCCGGTCACAAGTGCCCGAGGCGATACGACGGTGAACGTGCCGTCGGGCTGCAGCAGGCGGTAGCCATTTCGCTGAGCGGCGAGCACGCGCGCGTCATCCACCCACGTGCCCAGCGGCTCGAGGGACATCGTCAATTTCGCGGGTCGCGGGTCATCGCGCCACAGGAACGGCGCGGGGTCAATCGGGCCGCGGTCGTAGATGCCCAAGTGCAGGTGTGGCGGCGTGGTGCGCGCGTTGCCGGTGTTGCCGACGTAGCCAATCACGTCCCCCGCGCGCACCTGCGTGCCGGACTCGACCGCCCAGTCATTCAGGTGAGCGTAATAGAGATTCCTGCCCAGTCGGGCTTCCCGCAACCAGATCACACGCCCGCCACGTGGCGTCTCGTCGGTGCGCACGTACCCATCCGAAATCGCGACGACTGGTGTGCCACGGGGAGCAAAAATGTCGATGCCGTGATGGTCACGCGCGCCACCGTCACGCGGCGCACCAAAACCACTCCTCACCGCGTTTAGCGATCGATTGGGAATCGGAAAAATAAACGACGCCAGTGTGCGCTGCGTGATCGTGTACTTGCCGAATCGAAGAAGCTCAGGCTGCAGCCGCAGCACGTGTGGCCCGGACCAATTGACGTCGTGTTCAAAGCTGAATTGACCCGGCTCAGCACCGCCCACGCGACGAGGCTCTTGTCCATCCCTGAGCTCGAACAAATCGATGAATAGCCGGCCGGGTTCATTGGATTCAAAGGACAGATCGATCGCGAGACGTCGTCCGCGCACCAGTTCGAGCCGGTACCCGACGGCGGTCGGCCGATCAGCCGGGAACACGCCGGACTCTACAAACGGTGCCGGTGCCGGAAGTGGAGACGCCAGCGCACGCTGTGCTTCCGAGAGCCAGTCCTGGCCGAGCGCGACGTTGTTCAGACCGAACTCCGACAACGCCGCTGTGTAGCGCTCGTGCGTCGGCGCGTCCTGCAGCGACGGCCGCAAGGCACTGGGCACGCCGCACGCTCCGGCGGCAAGGCCAAGCGCGGCGATGATGGTGAACGTCCGCAGGAGCATCCCTGCGTCAATGCTACCGTGTCTTCGTCAATCGCAGATCCCAGACACGGTCCTGCGTGATGCTCAACGCCACCACCACACCGTCCTTGCGATGGAACGTCACCTGCCCGAGTCCGGCACCTGCTTCAAAACGGTCACGTGAATGTGGCCGCAGCGAGATGCGTGTGTCGGGACGACGAAAGAGCGAGAGCGAGCCGTTGTCGATCCGTGCGATGAACTGCGTCTCGATCTCCACGCTGTCGTACGTGCCGGCAAACGCCGCCAGGTTGTCCACGGTCGGTCGATACGAGGCATCGACTTTGACGCCGACCAGCGGTCCCTCCGCCTCGGGCAGCAGAGTGGATCGAGGCGCGTTCGCGTTGGCCTTGTCGCCAAGATAGAGGTCACTGACCTGGCGCACAAATGTGGCCGGCGCGGCATTGCCGGCGTTGCACAACACCGCGATCGTGAGCTTCGCCGATGGGTAGTCGGTCAGGAACGCGCGATACCCGGCCGTGGCGCCCGAGTGATACACCTCGGGTACGCCTTTGTAGACACCACGGAACACGCCGAGACCGTAGTGCAATTCGCGTCCATCCGGAAGTGTCACGACTGCCTGCTGCGCGTCGGCGACGACGGCGCCCTGGAGCGTGCCTGAGGCCAGGGCCGCCTGCCACTTGAGCAGGTCACCAACGGTCGTCAGCAGACCGCCGTTGCCGTGGACGTTTTCAAACGGCATGTCCTGCGCGAAACGTCCGAAGGACATGCCGTATCCGACCGCACGGCCGGGCACGAGGCGCGTGTAGTCATCGCGCCACGACGTCTTCGTCAGGCCGAGAGGCTGGAATAGCCGTGTCCGGCTGAACTCCGCGAAGGACATCCCGCTCACACGCGCGATCACGACGGCCGCCAGGTTGTAGCCGGAGTTGCTGTACGACCACCGGGTGCCCGGTGCAAAATTGAGGGCGGTCTGACGACTCAACAGATCAACCACGTGACCATGGGTATAGACCCGGCTGCCGCGCGGCATGCCCGCAATGCCCGCAAGATTTCCCCAGTCGCGCAGACCACTGGTGTGCGACAACATCTGCCGAATCGTGACCGGCGCCTGATACACCGGCAACTCCGGCACGTACTTCCGCACATCGTCATCGAGCGACACCTTGCCATCGCGGACGAGGAGAATCATCGCGGCGGCCGTGAATTGTTTGGAGACCGATCCGGCTTCGAAAATCGTGTCCGGCGTGTTGGGAGCCGAGTGCTCAAGGTCCGCCATGCCGTACGCACGTTCCAGGACCGGAACGCCATTTTCGGCGATGCCAATGGCACATCCGGGCGTGGCCGTATTCCACGCGGCAAACACTTTGTCCACGGCCGCGTCCCTGAGGCCCGACTGGGCGGTGGTCGCCTGTGCCACGACGATGGCACCGGCGAACCCGGTGAGCAGGACTGCGATTCGAAATCTCATGCGGCAAATCATAATCCCCATCCCCTCATCTCTCCATCCAAATTGGGTTACCCTTGCCCCCATGACACTCCGCACTCTGGCTGCCCTTGCCGTAGTCGCTACATTAACGACGTCGGTCTCCACCCAGACACCCGCCGATCTCGGCGTCTTTTCAAAAGATGGTGTGGTCGTCTCTTCGTCCGACATTGCATCTGACATCGGAGCCTCGGTGCTCGCCCGTGGCGGCACGGCGGTGGACGCTGCAGTGGCCACGGCGTTCGCGATGGCCGTGACCTATCCCACCGCCGGCAACATTGGGGGCGGCGGATTCATGATCGTGCGCCTGGCTGATGGCACGGCGACGACATTCGACTTCCGAGAGAAGGCGCCTGGAAAGTCGACGCCGACAATGTATCTGGACGGGCAGGGGAACATCGTTCGCAGCCTGACCAACGCGGGGTACCTCGCGCCTGGTGTGCCCGGCACGGTGCGTGGCCTCGCGATGGCGCACGCGCGGTTCGGCAAGTTGCCGTGGCGCGACGTGGTGATGCCGTCGGCCGATCTGGCTCGCAGCGGTTTTACGGTGTCGGCCTCACTGGCCAATGGACTGAACCGTGAAGTGGCGGGTCCGATGAAAGCGTTCCCGGGATCGGTCGCGGCGTACGGCAGGCCCGACGGCAAGCCCTGGACCGCCGGCGACACGATCGTCCTCGGTGATCTCGCAAAGACGCTGGCCGCGATTGCGACCGACGGCCCTGACGCGTTTTACACAGGCTGGATTGCCGACACGATTGACAAGGCGATGGCC
>Ga0163150_10003446_pt1 | contig 22258 bp, 17 predicted proteins | sample OliLakLV19P2IB_FD_148628 | JGI IMG/M metagenome (GOLD analysis project Ga0163150, IMG submission 148628) | Freshwater microbial mat bacterial communities from Lake Vanda, McMurdo Dry Valleys, Antarctica - Oligotrophic Lake LV.19.P2.IB | ecosystem: Environmental > Aquatic > Freshwater > Lake >...
GGCAAAAACAAGCCGCCCGCCGTAGCGATCTGTGAGCATCCCCAGGGGAATGCGGCCGAGGGTCGCCATGAGCACGGGCATCGCGAGCGCGGTACTGATCTGCACAGGATCAAGATCGAGACGCTGTTTCAGCAGTGGCATCATCGCTGAGACGGAGCCATACAGGGTCCAGCAGACGCCGAACGAGATCGCCGCCATCGCAAGTTGCAGGTTGTTGCCTTGTGTCGGATAAGACGATTCCGCTGGTCGGTTGAGGGAGCAGACACTGGTCTCAGCCATCATCGGGTACCTCGTGGTGAGGAAGTAGTGAGCTGCGCCGGACATCGAGGATCCGGGGGCAACTTATTCTTGACTTCCAGATCAGGAATGCGATTGATGTCCGTCACACTTGCTGTTCACCCGGGAGAGAAAACGTGATGCAGGTCTCATTCTGCCGATGACCCCGTCTCAGCCATCCCTTTCTGATCCTCTCGCCAATCCCCTCCCGAAGCCCCCCGCCACGTCGCCGCAGAGTTTGTCTCGGCGATTCGCAGGGTTGGAGCCAGGCGCCGACTGCCTCGGCGGACGCGGGGAGGGCGACCTGCGCAGAAAGCTTGTGACGTAAATCACAAGCCGCCTGTGATGCGGTTGACAGCGCTTTCGAGATAATTGAGGATATCTTCATCGGGAGGTCCGGAATTGCTCTCTACCACCACCGAATACGCCCTGCGAGCCCTGTCGCATCTGGCTTCACAGCCGACTGGCACCTCCCTGCGATCGCAGGAGATCGCAGAGATGACCAGTATCCCGGCCAACTACCTCTCCAAGATCCTGCATGCACTCCGGAATGCCGGGCTGCTCGATTCCGCACGCGGAGTTGGCGGCGGCTACACCCTGGCGCGTCCCATGAAACAGATCCATCTGATCGAAGTCGCGGAGCTGTTCGAAGGAGTTCGCGCGATCCCGAACTGCGTGCTCGGGTCGGACTACACCTGCTCGGACATCGAACCCTGCGGGGCCCATGCGGAATGGAAACGGGTCCGTACCCGCTTCATCTCATTCCTGGAGAAGACCACCCTCGCGGACATCGCCGCCAAGGGGCTCCCATTCAGCGAGCGCAAGCCCATCTCCTTCCCCCCTCACCCTCCCGCGCCGAGAGGAGCCCGGCTATGACCCTCCTGCAGCCCCCATCGCAACGTTTGTGGGTGCTCGCGATTGTCAGCAGCGCTTTCCTGCTGAGTCTTACAATTCCGGCTTCCGCTGAAGAAGTCGCCGACTACTACCGGCAGAATTGCTATAACTGCCACACGATTGGCGGCGGGCGGCTCACAGGGCCGGACCTGAAGAATGTTGTTGAGCGCAAAGATCGCGAGTGGCTCATCAATTGGATCGTCGATCCCACCGGCGTCCTCAACAGCGGTGATCCATACGCGCTCAAACTCCAGCAGGAATCAAAGGGCGCCGTGATGGCAAACGTGATGGGGATGACCCAGTCGCAGGCGAATCTGCTGCTGACGCTGATCGAGGCAGAATCGAAACTGGAGGAGTCGAATTTCAAGGGACTCACTTTCAGCGAAGCGCCCTTCACACCGCAGGAGATCGCCAGAGGCAAAGACATCTTCAACGGACAGGTGAAGCTCAAGAACAGCGGCACCTCCTGCATGAGCTGTCACAGCGTCCATCTACAGCGTGGACTTGGCGGCGGACGTCTGGGCCCGGACCTGACCCTGGTCTATGAGCGACTTGGCGGCCGTAAAGCACTGGGCTCGTGGCTGATGGCCCCCGCGACCCCGACAATGCAGTCGCAGTTTAAGGATCATCCCCTCCAGCCCGACGAAATCATTCCACTGGTGGCGTATCTCGAAGACACCGCCAAATCCGGCGGCGCCGCCGCCATCACGCCGCGACTCAATTTCTTCCTCATCGGATTAGGCGCTGCTATCGCGGGCCTGATCAGCTTCGACCTCATTTGGCACAACCGCTTCCGCGCGGTCCGGATTCCCCTGGTGCACGGCAAGAAGGAGCAGACTCATCATGGCCATTAGCAAAAAGATTAAAAGCCTGCGCGACGCCATCAGCTGGCTCAAAGACGAAGAGGATCCGTCGCTGCGGAATTGGGAAGAGTTCTATCGCAATCGCTGGGCGACCGACAAGGTGGTCCGGAGCACCCACGGCGTGAACTGTACGGGCGGCTGCACCTGGAACATCCATGTGAAGAGCGGCGTCGTGGTCTGGGAGATGCAGGGCCTTGACTATCCGAAGCTCAAAGGCGACATCCCGGCCTATGAGCCTCGCGGATGCCAGCGCGGCATTTCATTCTCCTGGTATCTCTACAGTCCCCTGCGCGTGAAATACCCCTACATGCGCGGCGCACTGCTCGACCTGTGGCGGGAAGCGCGGGCGAATCACGAAGATCCGGTCGAAGCGTGGAAGAGCCTGGTCAATGACCCGGTGAAGCGGGCTCGCTGGCAGACCGCCCGCGGCAAGGGCGGATTCCGCCGCGTCCACTGGGACGAAGCGACCGAGCTGATCGCGGCCTCGTGTGTCCAGACCATCAAGCAGCATGGACCTGATCGCATCGCTGGTTTCTCACCGATCCCCGCGATGTCGATGATCAGTTACGCCGCCGGCGCGCGTCTGATGCAACTCTTCGGCGGCGTCAGCCTCAGCTTCTACGACTGGTACTGCGACTTGCCCCCCGCCTCGCCCGAAGTCTGGGGCGAGCAGACCGATGTCGCGGAATCCGCCGACTGGTACAACGCGAAGCTGCTGGCCGTGATGGGCGCGAATCTCAACATGACGCGCACTCCCGACTGCCATTTCGCAGCCGAGGCTCGTCACAACGGCACCAAAATGTGGGTCTTCTCGCCGGACTTCAGCCAGGTCGCGAAGTATGCCGATGAATGGGTGGCGATCAACGCTGGCCAGGATGGCGCCTGGTGGATGGCGGTCAATCACGTCCTCCTCACCGAAGTCCACCATCAGCGCCAGGTCCCCTACTTCACGCAGTACATGAAGCGGTACACCGATGCGCCGTATCTCGTGGAACTCACGCCGGTCGCCGATGGCGGCTATATCCCCGGGCAGTTGCTTCGCGCGGGTCGGCTGAGTCGCTATGCGGAAGTGGAAAATCCCGAGTGGCAGTTCCTGATGTGGGATGCCAACTCGCAATCGCCGCGCATGCCCCAGGGCAGTGTCGGCTTCCGCTGGGCCGAACAGGAAAAAGAGAAAGGCAAATGGAATCTCCTGCTTCTGGACGGACAGGATGGCTCCGTAATCGACCCAGTGCTCACTTCATTGGGCGATGCCGCGACCGAAGAAGTGATGGTCCGCATCGATGACTTCACCGAGGCCCGGGAGATGCAACGCGGAATCCCGGCCCGTCGAATCTCGCTGGCCGATGGCTCGACGGTATTGGTCGCGACGGCGTTCGATCTGCTGAACGCGACCTACGGGATCAATCGCGGCCTGAGCGGTGAGTACCCCACGAGCTACGACGATGACATGCCGTACACCCCCGCGTGGGCGGAAAAATACACCGGCATGAACCGGTCGCTGCTGATCAAGTTCGCCCGCGAGTGGGCACAAACAGCCGAAGCGACCAACGGCAAGTGCACCATCATCATCGGTGCCGGCATTAATCACTGGTACCACGGGAATCTGATGTACCGCGCGGGGATCCACGCGCTGATGTTCTGCGGCTGCGTGGGCGTCAACGGCGGCGGACTCGCCCACTATGTCGGGCAGGAAAAACTCGCGCCACAGGAGCCCTGGTCCGCGATCGCGTTCGCCCGCGACTGGTATCCGGCGGCCCGCTTGCAGAACGCCCCCAGTTGGCACTATGTCCACACCGATCAGTGGCGATACGAGCAGAAATCCACCGACTACCACTCAGTTCCGGGACGTCAACCCGATGACACGACCGTCTATCAGCACACGATCGACCAGCAGGCACGCGCGGTCCGCAGCGGATGGCTCCCCTTCTTCCCGCAGTTCGACCGCAGTCCGTTGACTGTCGTTGCCGAAGCAAAAGCCGCAGGCGCAACGACTGACGCCGAGATTGTGAAGCACACAGTCGAACGTCTCAAAACGCGCGAGCTCAACCTCGCGATCGACGACCCGGATGCACCCAACGCATGGCCGCGAGTCTGGTTCATCTGGCGCGGGAATGCCCTGATGGCCAGCGCCAAGGGTCATGAATATTTCCTGAAGCATTACCTGGGGACCCATTACAACACCATCGCGCAGGACCGTGCTGAGGAGACGGTGAAAGAAGTCGAGTGGCACAAGGTGGCGCCGATCGGCAAGATGGATCTCGTCGTCGACCTCAACTTCCGCATGGACACCTCGGCGCTCTATTCGGACATCGTCCTGCCCACCGCGACCTGGTACGAAAAAGCCGACCTCAACTCCACCGATATGCACAGCTTCATTCATCCGCTCTCGCAGGCGGTCCCGCCCTGCTGGGAAGCGAAAAGTGACTGGCAGATATTCAAGACCGTCGCCGAAGCCTTCACTAAGCTTGCCCAAACCCACTTCCCCGAGCCCGTGCAGGACATCATGATGAGTCCGCTCCTGCATGACACCCCTGCCGAGCTGGCGCAGCCGCAGCTCGCCGACTGGCGCGCTGGTGAATGCGAAGCGATCCCCGGCAAGACGATGCCCGGTTTCAAAGTAGTCACCCGTGACTACAAGCAGCTCTTCAATCAGTTCTGCTCGCTCGGACCGCTGCCGCGTCAGGGCGGACTGGGCGCCCACGGGACGCACTACTCCATCGAAGGTGAGTACGAGTCCGCGCTGAGCGAAATGCCGACCGTGACCTGGGGCGGCGAGCGTCGATTGTCGCTGGCCCGCGATGAGCAGGTGTGCGATGTGATCCTGCGCTTCGCCAGCACCACCAATGGCGAGTTGGCGTATCGCGGCTACCAGGATATGGAAGAGAAAACCGGATTGCCGCTGAAGCATCTGGCGGTGAAGGAGCGCGGCGTCCGCACCTCCTATCGCGATCTTCAGTCGCAGCCCCGTCGTTTCGTCAACAGTCCCATGTGGTCGGGACTATTGGCCGACGGTCGCGCGTACTCACCCTTCACCTACAACGTCGAAGCAGAGGTCCCGTGGCGGACGCTCACTGGACGTCAGCACTTTTATCTCGACCATCCGCTGTACATCCAGCATGGCGAGCATCTGCCGACTTACAAGCCGCGCCCGTTGCCGACACAGTACGCCGATCTGGTCGTGACTGGGGAGGTCCCCGGCGCCAGGATGCTCAACTACCTGACTCCGCACGGGAAGTGGCACATCCACAGCACCTACGGGGACAACCAGCGCATGACCACCCTCTCACGGGGATGCGAGCCGCTCTGGCTGAATGACAAGGATGCGGTCGAGATGGGGCTGGTGGATAACGACTGGGTCGAGATCTTCAACGACCACGGAGTCGTCTGCACCCGCGCGGCGGTGAGCGCCAGGATCCCCCGCGGCATTTGCATCCAGTATCACTCTCCCGAGCGCACGTATGGCGTCCCCAAGTCGCCGATGCGCGGGAATCGTCGCGCCGGCGGACACAACAGTCTGACCCGCGTACGTCTCAAGCCCAATCTGATGGCCGGTGGTTACGCCCAGTTCACCTACCACTTCAACTACTGGGGCCCCGTCGGTTGCAACCGGGATACGCAAATCCTGGTGCGCAAACTCCCCGAACTGCAGTGGTAATCACCACCAACCGCATGACCGCTCACTCGCGTTAGTAGAAACAAAGGAGCCCTCTGATGGATGTCCGCGCTCAAACCTCAATGGTCTTCCACCTCGACAAGTGCATCGGGTGCCATACCTGCTCCATCGCGTGCAAGAACGTGTGGACCGACCGGAAGGGCACCGAGTACATGTGGTGGAACAACGTCGAAACCAAGCCGGGTACCGGGTATCCCACGCAATGGGAGAACCAGGACAAATACCAGGGCGGCTGGGAAGTCACCGAGGGCAAGCAACTCAAATTGAAGTCGACTAGTCGGGGCAAAGTGGTGGCGAACATCTTCCACCATCCGCACATGCCCTCGATGGACGACTACTACGAGCCCTGGACCTATGACTACCAGAACCTCTTCAACGCGCCGGAGGGCTCCGATCAGCCGACCGCGCGCCCGATCTCCATGGTCACCGGCGAGCCGATCAATATCGAGGCGGGGCCCAACTGGGATGACGACCTCGGAGGATCGCCGATTTACGCCGAAAACGACGTCAATTTCGAGGAGGTGACCGAGGAACAGAAGGCGCAGATGTTCGCCATCGAGCGCCTGGTCTTCTTCTACTTTCCGCGCATCTGTAACCACTGCCTGAATCCCGCCTGTGTCGCCGCGTGCCCCTCGGGAGCGCTCTACAAACGCGGCGAAGATGGCATCGTGCTGGTCGATCAGAAGATCTGCCGCGCCTGGCGCTCGTGCGTCGCCGCCTGCCCCTACAAGAAGACCTTCTTCAACTGGAGCACCGGCAAGGCCGAGAAATGCATCCTCTGCTACCCCCGTTTGGAGACCGGACAAGCTCCCGCGTGCTTCCACTCGTGTGTCGGACGCATCCGCTACCTCGGCGTACTGCTTTATGACGCCAGTCGCCTGGAAGAAGTCGCGAAGCTCCCCGATGAGGAGCTGGTGGAGGGTCACCGGTCACTGATTCTGGATCCGTTCGACCCTGAAGTCATCGCCGCCGCCCGCGCCAACGGCATCCACGACAGCGTCATCGATGCCGCACAGGACAGCCCGGTCTACAAGTTCGTCAAGGTCTGGAAAATCGCGCTGCCGCCGCACATTGAGTACCGCACGCTACCGATGCTCTTCTACGTGCCCCCGATGTCGCCGGTCATGGCGCAGCAAACGGACACCGGCATCGCGCACACCGATGGCGACTTCTTCCACGACATCGAAAACAGCCGCGTCCCCATGAAGTTCCTCGCCGAGCTATTCGGTGCCGGCCATGAGGGCAAGGTCCGCTATGCACTCAAGAAGCAGAAGGCGGTCCGCTGGTATCGACGTGCGGTGACGGTCGGGGATGTCACGATGGAATACGCAGAAGCGATGCTCCGCGCCGCTGATTGCACGCCCGAGGAAGCCGAAAAGATTTACCACCTCACCGCGATTTGCAGCTTCGAAGAGCGCTTCGTGATTCCGCCGTCCCATCGCGAAGAAGCGATCCAGATGATGGAAGACCCGCTGGAATTCAAGCAGGGCGTCGGCTTCGGCTTCAACCAGGGGCCCCATCGCGGTCCGTAGCTCCCGTCGAGCGCACTGCTCGGTGTCTGTCAGTCTGAAAGGAGTCCGGAATCATGCCTGCCACACCCTTCGATCTCTTCTGCTTCGCAGCGCTGCCGTACATCGCGATCTTCCTCTTCATTGTCGTGACCATCGAGCGGTATCGCGATGCGCCCTTTAGTTACTCGAGTCTGTCGAGCCAGTTCCTGGAAAACAAGCAGCATTTTTTCGCGCTGGTGCCGTTCCACTACGGATTGCTGACAGTGTTGGTCGCGCACTTTCTGGGGCTCTTCATTCCACGACAGGTCATCTGGTGGAACTCGGTCCCGGTGCGACTGTACGTGCTGGAAATCACGGGGCTCATGTTCGGACTCCTGGCGCTCATCGGACTCATCGGCACGATTCTGCGTCGCCTGCAATCGGATCGGGTACGCGTCACGACGTTGCCAACCGACTGGATCGTCAATGGCCTGCTGATGATCCAGTTCTTAAGTGGCATCGGCGTCGCGGTGTTCTATCCCTGGGGGTCCACCTGGTACGCCAGTACGGCGGTGCCATATCTCTGGTCGCTGGCGAGTTTCACGCCCAATCTGGCGTTGGTGTCGGGCATGCCGCTCCTGGTCAAGCTGCACATCATCTCGGCGTTTCTCCTCGTGGCGGTCTTCCCTTTCACGCGCCTGGTACACGTGCTGGTGATGCCGAATCAGTATCTCTGGCGCAAACCACAAGTCGTCCGCTGGTACTGGAATCGCCGCAAGATCCGCGAAACCGCATAAGGAAAGGAGCAGGCGATGACACAACGCATGATCACGATCATCCTCATGATCGGCCTCATCACCAGTCTGTCGGTGCTGACCCTCACCGCACAACAGGTCCGACCGCCGGGGAATCAGCAGGGCTACGCGCCGCAGCAGCCGATTGCGTTCTCACACCGACTCCACTCAGGAGACCTCGCGATCGACTGCCGCTACTGCCACACCGCCGCGGGAACCAGTCGCAACTCAGGAATTCCCCCTGCCTCAACCTGCATGAACTGCCATCGGTTCGTGACTTCGACCATCGGGGCGGTCCGTGCGGAAGAGGCCCTCGCGCTTGAAGAGAAGCGCGATCCGATGCCAATCACCTCGGCGGAGCTAAAGAAGCTGTACGACAGCCTGGCATTGACCACCGAACTCAAGCCAGATCCGACGAAGACACCAAAAAGCCTGGAATGGATCAAAGTCCACAACCTGCCGGACTTTGTCTATTTCAACCACAGCGCCCATGTCACCAAAGGTGTGGCCTGTCAGACCTGCCATGGACCGGTGGAGACGATGGAAAAGGTCCGCCAACAGAATACGTTGTCCATGGGCTGGTGCGTGAACTGTCATCGCGCGTCCAATCTCACCAGCACGCCGCTAAACCCCATCAAAGCCTCCACTGCCTGTGTGACCTGCCACTTCTAGCTTTCCGCTTAGAGAGGTTCCGCCGTGAACATCAAGCACAACCATCAGGACGACGCCAGTACGATGAACAGTGTGCCATCGCTGGTCGGCCCATCGGATGCGCCGACGATGGCAGGGGACGGCGCGGACAGCCGCTGGGTCATCGCCAGACGTAGCTTCCTGCAGGCCACCGGCTTCACACTCGCGGGAACGAGCCTCGCCACTTTGGGGCTGCTAAGCGGATGCGCCCCGGCACCAGTGCGTCGCGCATTGCCTGGAATCGCCGGAGTGCCAGAGCAGACGCCAGGGATCGCGCAGTGGTACGCAACAGTCTGCGGTGGATGTCCGGCCGGATGCGGTGCGCTGGCGAAGGTCCGTGATGGCCGTCCGATCAAGCTCGAAGGATTGCCCGGACATCCACTCTCGCGGGGCGGTCTCTGTGCGATCGGGCAAGCGCATCTACTGGAGCTCTATGACGGCCATCGACTGCAGGATCCACAGCTTGCACAAAAAACCGTGACCTGGGCCACGCTCGACAGCAGGATCACCAGTGAACTCGCCGGACTCCGTACAGGTAGCGGCGCGGTGCGCATTCTCGCCAGCGGACTCACGAGTCCGACCCTCCGCGCGACGATTACCCGGTTCCTGGCCGGATTCACCGATGGCAAGCTGGTTGAGTACGATCCTGTCTCGGTCTCTGCGATTCGCGCGGCACATCAGACTACGCATGGCGCGCCATTACTGCCGACCTATCGTTTCGAGCGAGCGCAGGTGGTCGCAAGTTTCGATGCCGATTTCCTCGGCACCTGGCTCTCGCCTGTGGCGTTTACCGCTGGATGGAAACAACGTCGACGCCTGGAAGCGGCATCGCCGCAATCCTCGCAGATTGTGCAGATTGAAAGCCGCATGTCGCTCACTGGCAGCAAGGCCGACAGTCGCATCGTGGTACATCCGAACGAGATCCCGGTGGTACTTGGTCGATTGACACACTTCGTGAGTCGCCTCGCAGGTGCGTTGCCAACGGGATTACCGTCGGTATCGCATGCCCTGGATGCCCAGTGGCGGGAACTGGCCGGGCTACTCTGGAAGCATCGCGGCGAATCGCTGGTGGTCTGTGGCAACAACGATTTGGCTTCGCAATTGGCGGTCAACGCGCTGAATCAGATGCTGGCAAATTATGGGGCGTCGGTCGACATCGCGCAGCCCTGCCTCGCCTATAACGGGAGCGATGCAGCGCTCCTGACGCTGACGCAGGAACTGGAGCGGGGCGACATCGCAGCGTTGATACTCGTGGATGCGAATCCGGTGTATGAACTGCCCGCGATCGCGCCATGGAAGTCGCTGCTCGCCCAAGTACCGCTCACGATCAGCTTCGCGCCGTACGCCGACGAAACCGCGAGTCTGTGCCGCGTCGTCGCCCCGGATCATCATCCGCTCGAAGGCTGGGGCGATGCGGAGGTCCAGGTCGGCCTCATTGCGATCCGACAACCTGCGATCAATCCACTGTATCGCACACGCTCCGTACTGAGCAGCCTGCAGGCCTGGATGGGCACTCCAGCCGATGACCAGGCGACGATCCGTCAGTACTGGACCGCTCATGTTCAGCCATATGCGGCTCCACTGCAAAACGCCGATACCTTCTGGCACAGCGCGCTGGCGACGGGATTCGTGAAAGCATCAGCGACCGCGCCGACTCCCGGTTCCTTCTTCTGGCCATCGATGGCGGGGCTGGGTAGCAAAGTTTCGACCGAGCTGACGCTGGTGTGTGTGCCCAGCAATGCAGTCGGCAGTGGAAAGCATGCGCTGAATCCGTGGCTGCAGGAGCTCCCCGATCCGCTGACCAAAGTCACCTGGGACAACGTCCTGACACTCTCGCCGGCCGCTGCAGCAGCGCAGGGGATCCAGGATGGCGATGTTGTACGGATTGATGGAGCCGGCGATCCCATTACGCTCCCGGCCCTGATCCAGCGGGGACAGCACGATGAGGTGGTCACGGTGAGTCTCGGGTACGGACGCGCCGGTACCGAACGGTTCTCAGCGGTCGGTCCGCGCTGGATCGAACGTCGCGAGTGGCAGGATGGGGCGGTAGGTCGCAATGTCGCGACCGCCATCGCGGCCATCGATGGTCGCCTGCAGTACTCGCGCAACGGGATTCGGATTACGCGAACTGGCGCGAAGCATCCACTGGCAAAAACTCAACAGCAGGATCAGCTGGAAACTCCGCGTCCATGGCTCCCGGCCGGATCTGCGATGCGCAATCACGTGCAGAGTACGACCCTCGCGCAGCTCCCCGCGTTCGCGGAGCATCTCCACGGCGAACATCACCCCGAGGGCGACATGTGGCCTCCGGATCATGCAAATGCCGAGCCGCAGTGGGGCATGGTGATCGACCTGAGTGCCTGTACAGGCTGCTCCGGCTGCGTGATGGCGTGCCAGGCCGAGAATAACATTCCCGTGGTCGGTAAAGATGAAGTGATGCGCGGCCGGGAAATGCACTGGCTGCGCATCGATCGGTACTACAGCGGCGAGGGTGAGGCTACCCAGGTAGCGCATCAGCCGATGCTCTGCGCGCAGTGCGGCAATGCTCCTTGCGAGACGGTCTGTCCGGTCCTCGCCACTGTCCATAGCGAGGACGGTCTCAATCAACAGGTCTACAACCGCTGTGTGGGGACCCGCTACTGCGCCAACAACTGCCCGTACAAAGTCCGACGCTTCAACTGGTTCGACTATCCCCATCAGGATCCCATCGAAAACCTGGTGCTCAACCCCGATGTCACGATCCGGACCCGCGGCGTCATGGAAAAATGCACTTTCTGTGTCCAGCGGATCGCCGAGGCGCGGATCCGGGCGAAGGTCGAAGGACGTCCGCTGGCCGATGGCGACATCCAACCCGCATGCCAGCAGTCGTGCCCCGCACAGGCGATCACCTTCGGGAATCTCGCGGATCCGCAGAGCGCCGTCAGTCGGGCCCGGGAGGCCCAGCGCGGCTACCAGGTGCTCGCGGAACTCAACATCAAACCCAGCATCACGTACCAGGCGATCGTGCGACATCCCATCGGAGAAGCAGGAGGCCAGCATGGCTAACACAGAATCAGTCCTGCGACTGTCGCTCCTGGGACAACCAAAATCCCCTACGCAGGTCACCGAGGACATCGCGGGTCTCCTGGAGAAACCGATCGGGATCGGCTGGTGGGTTGCATTCATCCCGGCCGTGGCGTTGCTAATCCTCGGCATCACGACAGTCAGTTATCAGATCTCGACTGGCATCGGGACCTGGGGTCTGAACAAGACCATCGGCTGGGCATTCGACATCACGAATTTCGTCTTTTGGGTGGGCATTGGCCACGCCGGGACTCTCATCAGCGCGATTCTCTTTCTGTTTCGACAGCGCTGGCGCACCTCGGTGGCGCGTGCGGCGGAAGCCATGACGATCTTCGCGGTCATGTGCGCGGGCATCTTCCCGATCATCCACATGGGACGTCCGTGGCGCTTTTTCTGGATGATCCCCTACCCCAATGAGCGCGGATCGCTTTGGGTGAACTTCCGCTCGCCGTTGATGTGGGACTTCTTCGCGATCTCCACTTACTTTCTCATCTCACTGCTCTTCTGGTATGTCGGCCTCATCCCGGATCTGGCGACCCTGCGAGATCGCGCGAAACCGGGACTGCGCAAGAAGGTGCTGACTTTCTTCAGCCTCGGCTGGGATGGCAGTCATCGGACCTGGCATCGCTACGAAATGGTCTACATGCTCCTGGCAGGTTTAGCCACGCCGCTTGTGCTGTCGGTTCACACCATCGTCAGTCTCGACTTCGCGGCGGGCATTGTCCCCGGTTGGCATACGACCCTGTTCCCTCCCTATTTCGTCGCGGGGGCGATTCTCTCTGGGATGGCCATGGTGCTCTGCCTGATGCTGGTGCTCCGCAAGGTGCTCCATCTGGAGGACTATCTCACGTTGCGGCATTTCGATCCGATGACCAAAGTCATCATCGCCGTAAGTTGCATGGTCGGGTTGGCGTACGGCACAGAGTTCTTCACGGCGCTCTACAGCTCCAGTCAGTATGAGCAGTTCATCTTCATGGACCGCGCAACCGGCACGCTCGCCTGGGGGTACTGGATCATGGTCGCCTGTAATGTCGTGATCCCGCAGCTCTTCTGGTTCCCGCAGGTACGTTCAAATCTCGGCGCGATCTTCGCGATCTGCGTGTTGATCAATGTCGGGATGTGGTTCGAGCGCTTCATCATCATCGTGAGTTCGCTGCAGCACGATTTCCTGCCATCGAGCTGGTCGAGTTACACCCCGACTTCGGTGGAATTGGCGACCTTCGCCGGCAGCTTCGGGTTGTTCTTCACCTGCTTCCTGCTGTTCATTCGCTTTTTGCCCGTAATCAGTATTGGCGAGCTGAAGACAGTCCTCACCTACGGTCGCTCCAGCGGCCAGGAGGGATCGACCCATGCTGAGTAAGCATTCACTCAACACCCAGCCAATGCTGCTCATCAGCTTCGACACCGAGGATGCCCTCCTCGCAGGTGTCGGAAAGCTGCGCGGCGCAGGACATCCGGTGATCGATGTCTTCACACCCTATCCAGTCCATGGATTGAGCGAAGCACTCGCATTGCCTCCCAGTCGACTCCCGATCGCGACGTTTCTGTTCGGGTTGACCGGTGCGGTCAGTATCTGGGCGCTCCAACACTGGGCCTCAGCGGTCGACTGGCCAATCAATGTCGGCGGCAAACCCTGGGACAGCCTGCCCGCATTCTTCCCCGCGATCTTCGAGCTTATGGTGCTCTTCGCCGGGTACGGCAGCGTCCTGACGCTGTTCATCCTGTGCGGCCTGTGGTTCGGACGTCAGCCGAAGCGAGTCTATGCCGGCGCGACCAGCGACCGGTTCGTCGCGGTGGTTCCCGCAGCCGCCACGCTGATCGGGGAAACCGATGTCCGCTCGCTCCTGCGCGATTGCTCACCGGTGGCGGTCACAGAGGCGAGCGATAGCAGGACAGGAGGACGTCGATGACCACCACGACCTGCAACATCGGGCTGGGGATCGCGCTTATCGTGACTCTCGGGCTGAACTGGCGACTGCCCCACGACACCGGGCTGCCGAATACTGAGACGATCCTCCCTGACATGGCGCACTCGGTGGCCTACGACTACTTTTCGCCGAACAGTGTGCTGCCAAACGGTTTGACCATGCAGCCGCCGGTAGCGGGGACAGTTCCCTATCAATCGCCGGGCTTCCTGTATGGCGCATCGCTTGAGGAGCGGACCCGGGCTGGCCTGGAGCTGCATTCGCCGCTGGAGGCTGCGGATCCATTGATGCTGGAACGGGGGAAAGTGATTTTCGAGCGCTCCTGCGCGCTCTGCCACGGACTGGGCGGCAACGCCGATGGGCCGGTCGTGCAGCGGGGCTATCCGGCCCCCAAATCGCTGGTGATCGGTGAACTGCCGCTGCTGCGTGATGGCGAGATGTATCACGTGGTCACCATGGGCTTCAAGAACATGCCCTCGCAGGCGTACCAGGTCGCCTCCGACGATCGCTGGGCCGCCATCGCCTACATCCGGACTCTGCAGCAGACCGCCGCGATTCCCCTGATCACTTCTCCGACGGAGACATCCGCAGGGACACCCATCACCGCGACATCAATCACTCCAATCCCAGCAGCAGCAGCGACAGCCGGGGAGGCTGCACCATGAAATTCCCAGCATCGATTCAGTGGGAAGCATCGCCGAAACAGCAGCGTCTCTTTGCGGGATTGGCACTACTCGGTGGTGTGTTACTCACGCTTGGCTGGCCACTCTCGCCGCAGCGAGCAGTCGGCAATGTGCTCATCGGAGCCCTGTACCTGCTGGGGATGGGACTCGGCGCCGCGATGTTCCTCGCGATGGACAATCTCATCGAAGGTGGCTGGCCCGCGATCTTTCGACGGATTCCCGAGGCCATGAGCCGACTGATCGAGCCGGCGATCCTGGGGATAGTGCTGGTCGTGCTGGCCGCGCCCATGATTTATCCATGGGTCCACGAGCCGCCGTCGGGTCCGATGACCACGGCGCTGAAGACAACCTGGCTGTCGTTGCCGTTCTTTGCTCTGCGTGCCGTGATCTACTTCGTGATCTGGATCAGCCTGTCGCGGGCGCTGGTCCGCGAGACGCGTGCCCAGGATCTCGATGGCCTGGTCCTGCATACCCAGCGCAATCTGAATCGCAGCGCACTCCTGCTGGTCCTCTACGCGGTCACTATTTGGCTCTCCGGGGTCGACTGGGTGATGTCGCTCAAGCCAGAGTGGTTCAGCACGATGACCGGTGTCTATCAGTTCGCAGGACTCTTCCTCAGCGGACTCGCCGCGATGACCTTGTTCGTCGTTTGGATGGGCACCGCCGGTCCACTCAGGGGCGTCCTCAAAGCGGATCACTATCACGACTTGGGCAAACTCCTGCTCGCCTTCGCGTGCTTCTGGTTCTACATCTGGTACTCGCAGTATCTGATCATCTGGTACGCCAATATGCCCGAGGAAACCAGCTGGTACCTGCCGCAAATGGAAGGCTCCTGGGGAAGTCTCTTCCTGCTCAATCTGGCGCTCAACTGGGCGATCCCGTTCTTTGCGCTCCTGCCTGGACAGGCGAAACGCAATCCAAAGGTCCTGGCCTGGGTCGCCTCCACGATCCTGCTCGGGCGATTTGTCGACCTCTATCTGATGATCGGCCGTCCGGTCTATCAGGGAGGTGCTGTGATCAGCTTCATGGAGCTTGGCACACTCCTCGCCATTGTGGGGATCGCCGGACTCGTGGTCCTGCGAGCGCTATCGCACGCGCCGCTCGTGCCGCTGCACGATCCGTATATGGGGGAAAGTCTGCATCACCACGCGTGAACACCTCCGTGGTGTGGGGACGTGCCGAGGGGCACGTTGAGTGACCGCTGCTGCTACAACGTCCTGTTGGTCCCCTCCTTTGTGCAATGTCGCGCCAGCGATGTCGGGTGACTTCGCTGGTAGAGGACCAACATGTCTGAACTCACTGCTCAGGTCAGCACGCCGCATCCGGAGGCCCGCGCTGGCGATACCTGGCTTACTCACTGGACTCCGGAAGATGGTGCATTTTGGGAAGCGACCGGCAGCAAGGTCGCCTGGCGTACCCTGTGGCTGACGACGTTCGGCCTGGTGCTTTCGTTCGCGAGCTGGTTCGTGATGAGCGCGGTGGTGGTCCGTTTGCCGCAGATCGGCTTCAAATTCGACACGCAGCAACTCTTCTGGCTGGCCGCGATGCCGGGGCTGGCTGGCGGGACGTTGCGGATCATCCATACGTTCCTCATTCCCCTGTTCGGGACCCGTCATGTAGTCACCTGGACCGCATTCCTCAAACTGATTCCTTGCATCTGGCTCGCATACGCCGTAATGAATCCGGAGACTCCCTGGGCGCTCTTCATGCTCATCGCGTTCCTCTCCGGATTCGGGGGCGGCGATTTCTCGAGCTACATGCCGAGTACTAGTTTGTTCTTCCCCAAGCGACTGCAAGGGACCGCCCTCGGCATTCAGGCAGGACTCGGCAACTTCGGTGTGAGCCTCGTGCAGTTTGTCACGCCCTGGATCATCGGATTCGCGGCGTTCGGGGCACTGAGCAGCGGTACGCAGACCATGACCAAAGCGGGAGCGACCTCCCAAATCTGGCTGCAGAACGCGACGCTCTGGATGATCCCGTTGCTCCTGATTGCCGGCATCCTGGCGTGGATCAATCTTCGCAGTGTCCCGATCAAGGCATCATTCAAAGAGCAGCTGGATATCTTCCCGGAAAAGCACACCTGGCTGATGACATCGCTCTACTTCATGACCTTCGGGAGCTTCTCGGGCTTCTCGGCAGCCTTCCCGCTTCTGATTAAGTCGTGCTATGGCGGCTTTGAGCATGCGCCAGATCCCCTGAAATTCGCCTTTCTCGGACCGCTGGTCGGATCCCTCATCCGGATCGCAGGAGGTCCGCTGTCGGACAAATTCGGCGGCGCGATCATCACGCTCATTAGTGGCCTTGGCCTGCTCGCCTGCAGCCTCGCGATCCTGCCCTTCACGGCACCCACTGATGTCGCGCAATTCACGCCGTTCCTCTACTGGATGCTCGGCCTGTTCTTCTTCAGCGGCATCGGCAACGCCTCGACCTTTCGGCAGATCCCGGTGATCTTCGCGCACTCGCCACGACAGGCCGGCGGGGTCATCGGCTGGACCGCAGCGATCGCGGCGTACGGGCCGTTCGTCTTCTCCTCGATCATCGGAGCGGTCATCGCCTCACAGGGGAATCCGAAGTCGTTCTTCCTGGGCATGGCGGTCTTCTACGCCCTCAACCTGGTACTCAACTGGTGGTTCTACACCCGGCCAGGGGCGGAGAAGCCCTGCTAAACCGGATCGGGAATGCTCCATCGCGTCCTCTATGCGAGGGGGAGGCTCACTCGAGCCTCCCCTATTATTGCTATGCACACTCTGCGGATCATCGAGATTGAAACGGTCAGTCGCGACCAAATTCCTGAATCCATTGGGGACGATTGTCGAATCCCGGCATACCGGCGAGCTGGCTCGCCTTCACCGATTCCCAGGACGGCGCCGCAGGCACACCCGCCACTAAGCGAGGCGGTCCGATCACGGCCTGAATCGCAGTCAGCACATGCTGGTACGGGCTTTCAGCATGGGCGAGTTTCTCCTGCATCCAGGCGACCGGTCCCCGGAGGCAAAACTCAGCCAGTTCCTCCGCTTCATCGTCCTCCAGTGTCAGCACGAAACGCAGGACATTTTGGAGATGATCCGGGAGCTCGGCGCCGGCATCGAATCCGCGCTCGGCATACTGCTCGTTGAGCCAGGCCATGAGACGACCGCGCTTGTAGCTTTCCTCACCATAGAGGTGAATCGAAACAAAGGGGATCGCGATCGGCGAGAGATCGAACGCCCGCGTGTATTCCTCTTCCCATTCGTGCGGCGCACGACCCGCCTGCGCCTCGGCGAGTGCGAGCAACGCTATTTGCACCCCGGAATTGCTCCGGAGACAGGCATCAGGAGCCGGCAGCATCTGGGCTCCGCCGACTGGATAGCTCAATAGCGGTAGGAGCTCTGCAAGAAGAGCACGGTCGATCGGAGGGAACGTCTCCATGAGAGGAGCCTCCAGTCAGCAACGGGGAAATAGGATGCGAGAGAGCTGAAAATCAGCCGGGGGGGAGTCCACGTTTGGGCTCCACCCCCGGCGAGGTCAAGCAACTAAAGCGTTTGGAGCCTCAGCTGACAGACATCTGGCAGGAGGCAGGCACCTGACAGGCGGAAGGTGCCACCACCGGCGCCGCTAGCGGAGCCACCTCGCCCGCTTCCAGTGCTTCTGCCCGTGGAAAGAGCAGCGTGTTCTCTTTGTGGATATGCAGGTGCGTATCGAACTCCAGATCGGCCAGGCCCGCGTAGAGCGCGAGGTAGCTGCCGCACGCATCGACCGGAGGCGTGTAGCCCCCCGTGAGCTTGCGTAATCGGGCGAGCAACTCGCCGGCGATATCGTGCTCGTGGAGCATGACCGAGATCGGATTCCCGATGCTTCCACAGTGAGCGCCGACTCCGGAACCGGCCGCTTCCATGCGCTGGATGAGGGGGAAGAGGATCATTTCCTCTTTCATCAGATGCGGCATGAGCTCGTTCACCAGCTGAATGTAGGTCGAGCGCACTTCCGCCAGTTCTGGATGATTCGCGCCGTGAACCTGGGCGACCTTGTCGACCAGGTGCTGCAGTCGGGGGAGTTCTTCCTTCAGGTAGACATGATGGGTCGTGAGCAGATGTTCGACGAGCGCGTTGAGGGATTCCTGCGTCCAGTCGACCACATCATGGCGCGCAGCGAGGTCGGATTCGAGTGCATCCAGAGCATCCAGGACTTCCTGGGGCATTAGCGCTCGCTTGGCGCAGGCATCGGTAAGCAATTGCCCGCCGCCACAGCAATAATCGATCTGATATTGCTCGAAAACGCGTGCGCGAAGTGGGTTCCCGGAGACGAGTTCGCCAACGGTGAGATCCGGGCGTAAGGTAGTTGTCATCTGAGGCCTCCTCGATCTGCGGCATCTTCCGCAGTGATATTCAAGGTATCAGCAGTGCTGCGACAGAACTGTGATTTAGGTCTCTACTCCCCCTGATGTGGTAGAAGATTTCAGGGTTCCGCGCGGACTACTCCGTTTCTTTCAGCTCTGAGATCACCCAGTTGTAACCTGCGGCAGTCGCCGGAAAACCGATGGTCCCGGCGCACAAGCCCAGAACCTGCATCATCATGGCCTTCGAGATACCGTCAGCTTTCGCTTTGCGCACACTGGCTCGCACCGCGCCTTCACGACCTGCGGCCAGTGCGATCGCGAGCTTGATCACCCGCGCCGTCTCCGCATCTATCGGGCCCTGCTCACCGGCCTTCGCGGTCAGGCTCCAGGCCTCCGCCAACAACGGGAACTCCTCAACAAAGCGATCGTGAGTGGATGGTGGGACAACCTGTTCGTACATGTGGGCCTCGACTCTGGGATGTGCCTGAGAGGATGTGGGCGAATTCTGACTGTGCGCGAGCCTGCAGCGGCCTCCGCTCTGCGGTGCATCAAGCCTTGATTCTACAGGCTGTCCTGCGACCTGCATCACACTTCCGTACTCCGAAGGCGATTACCGTATGCACGGTGCTTCACGTCCGTCGTCTTGAAAGGCGATGCCTTATGGGACCTCGGCTCAATCCCTGTCAGCTCGAAATCGAACTCTTCTGCCGCGGGATTCGCATCGACCCCTCCTGCACGCTGGAGCAGGATGCCCGGGCCTTCTCCCGAACTCGCGCCGGTCTCGGCAGCGGGTTGGAGCTCGTGCTCCCCGGCGATCTGCGCGACTGCTGGCTCAATGCGCCGGTCGTTGAATCTTTCGCGAAGGTCTCACCCTGGATTCTGCAAAAGCAGGATGAAGTCTATTACGTCGAGGATGAGCGCACTCGCGACTTCTACCAGGTGATCTTGCCCGCCGCCCCTGACTGGTATCACGCCACCACCTCGCGGGGAGTCGCGATGGATCAAATCGGCGTGCTGCAGGGCACCTACCTCGGTATCTACATCAATGATGCCTGCGCCTTTTGGGGACCGGAACATCTGGAATGCAAGTTCTGCACGACTGGCCTCAATGTCGGCACTTCAGAGATGGCAGTGAAGGATGTCCGGGATGTCGTCGAAGTCGCCCTCGCGGCGAAAGCGGAATCCGGCGTCACCTTCGTGCATTTCAACAGCGGCTACCAGGGCGGCCAAGATCTGGAACGCTCCGCCCCATATGCCCAGGCAATCAAAGAACAGGTCGGTGCGCTGGTCGGATTGCAACTGACCCCCGCGAAGGATGTCTCGCAGTACGACAGGCTCATCGATCTCGGAGTTGACCACTTTTCCTTCTGCTATGAACTCCACAACCCGGAGTACTTCGCGAAATTCCTGCCGGGCAAGCAGCGGACCTTCGGTCAGGAGGCCTTCTTCCGCGCCCTGGAATACACGGTCGGCAAGCTCGGCAAGGGGACCGTCTCAGGGGAGATCATCGCGGGCATCGAGCCGATCGAGGACACCCTCGCGGCCATCGATTACATCACCGAGCGCGGGGCATTCCCCACAGTCTGCATTTTCCGTCCCACCATCGGCTCGCAGATGCAAAACTGGCCGAGTCCTGCACCCGCCGACATGGAAATCGTCTTTCGACATGTCTATGACGCCTGCCGCAAACAGGGGATCCCCATCGGATTAGCCCCCAATATCGAGGTGAGTCTGGTGGTCCAGCCGACCGACACCAAGTACCTCGCGCCCCGCGACTGGAAGTTCCACCTCTATGAAGCGCAGCTCCGCCTGATGACCTTCGCCGCCCAGCCTCTTTTCAAACGCAAGCTCACCGCCCGCGGCATTTCACCGCAATCCCTGTTGCAGACTACGTGAGCACGAAAACAAGGCTTGTCTCGCCCGGTGCATCCCATCCAAAATCCTGAGTGGCTCCCCAGCAACTCTCTCTAAAGCGAAGATCGAGAGGTGGGGGGTAGTGAGATCGAGCTCCCCTTCAGTTGCTGACCAGGGCATGAGCTGATCGAGGACGCGCTCGGAGCTCGAGTTTCGGATTATCTTCATCGGGTGCTCTTCGGTCGGGGCGGGGCTCGGCAGGCAGGAGTCGGGTCGTACCGATTCCATGCCTGTCATGTCACCTTGATCAGTAGCAATGCCCTCGGACATGGGAGCTGACTCGGATCGAAACCCCAAATTTCTTTCGCTCTCTCAGAAATTGGGATGAGCCTACTTGCGCAATCTGACGCACACTGTCCACTGTACACCAGTCAGGAGGAGCCCAGCATGACGAGAGCCGACGTCAGCTTGGGCGAGTGGATCCGCGCTCTGCGCACCGAACAGCGCACCGTTGGGCTATCGCAACGTCGATGGACCGCAAGGGAAGCGGATCATCGCCACGGAGCCTGAGACTGCCCCTCTGGTCGTCAAGCTCTTCGAGTGGTATTCGACTGGTGAGTACTCGCTGAAAGATGTCACCGGCAAAGCGAAGGAGGCAGGACTCCGGTTTCGACGTAGCGGCAGGGCGTTCCCCGTCTCAGCGGTCCACAAAATCCTGCGCAATCCGTTCTACAAGGGTCAATCTATGTGGAGCGATCGGCTCTATGACGGCAAGCACGAGCCGCTCGTGAGTTCTGATCTCTGGGATGCCGTCCAGAATGCCCTTGACCACAAGAACGCCAGCAAGCATCGACGTGTGAAACATGACTTCGCGTTCTCGGGTCTCATCGCCTGCGGACATTGTGGCTGTTCGCTGGTAGGAGAAATCAAGAAGGGGAAGTATGTCTACTACCACTGCACGGGCTATAAAGGAAAGTGCCCGGAGCCGTACACGCGCGAGGAGGTCCTCTCCGATCAGTTCGCCGGGCTACTGGATCGCCTCACGTTCGATGATGAAGTGCTCGGGTGGGTGACCAGCGCGCTTCGGGAGAGCCATGTTGAGGAGAAAGTATTCAGGGAGGAATCGATCGCCCGGCTACGCGCCGATGTCGACACACTCCAGCGACGCATCGACCAGATGTACCTGGACAAGCTCGACGGGCTAATCGATGCCGAGTTTTTCGAGCGCAAGTCCCAGGAGTGGCGCGAGCTGCAGGGGCGGGCGCAGCGGGCGATTCAGGCGCATCAGCTGGCAGACCAGAGCTACCTGGAAGAGGGCGCGCAGTTGCTGGAACTCGCACAGCAAGCGGGATCCCTGTTCCGCAAGCAGGCGCCTCGCGAACAGCGCAGGCTCCTCAATTTTCTACTTTCGAACTGCTCCTGGCGCGATGGTCAACTGAGCGCAAACTATCGGAAACCCTTTGATTTACTGGCCTCAGTGGTGATCGAGGACCACGCGAAAAGCCCCTCGATGGGGGCCATGGAGCGTAAATCGTCGATCTGGCTGGGGCGGGAGGATTCGAACCTCCGGATGTCGGATCCAAAATCCGATGCCTTACCGCTTGGCGACGCCCCAGCGTGGGCCGCAAAACGCTGCGAGTATACGCGGGCGCGGGGCTGTCCAACCGGGTGATCCCACCTTCCCTTTCGCTCCTCTGGTTCCCCTCCGCCGCCTGGTGTCAGGCGGGGTATATAC
>Ga0163150_10003448_pt1 | contig 22254 bp, 21 predicted proteins | sample OliLakLV19P2IB_FD_148628 | JGI IMG/M metagenome (GOLD analysis project Ga0163150, IMG submission 148628) | Freshwater microbial mat bacterial communities from Lake Vanda, McMurdo Dry Valleys, Antarctica - Oligotrophic Lake LV.19.P2.IB | ecosystem: Environmental > Aquatic > Freshwater > Lake >...
GTCAAGGAAATTTTTTGTAACCCACCCTCCCCACATTTTCGCGCAAAACGGGCAAGGAAAAACAAATAGCGAGGGCGGAACGGAGTCCTTCCACCACACCCCCAGTCCTCCGTTCCGCCCTCTCCTTGTTTGAAAGATTTTTCAGAAAATCAGGCATCAGGATTTTCAACGAAAAACGTTCGAACTTCGTCCAAAAACTTCCGCAAAATAATGACGCCGAGCGAATGCGAGGGGGAATATATTTTGCGAGAGTGTAGTTCAAGGAGCGAAGCGACTATGAACCCACCTCCGCCAAAAAACGAAATCAGGACAGCAACAGTGCTGATGGTGTTGGCTATGAGCTCAAGGATGGTAGCGGGAACAAGGGAGATCGAAAGGAAAATTTCGATGTTACCATCGCAAGTAGTGCATGGCTAGAAAAGCACGCCAAAAATATCAAGAATCCATCAAAAGGTGAACTAAAGGCTTTATGTCATAGAGTGGTTGCTAATCCAGAAACATCTGAAGCAGGAAGATATTCAGCTGTTTGTTTTATTCAATTCAAGAATACTCCTAAGTACGACAAAGAAACACATGGTCGTCTTCAAGAGAAAAAACCAGGCTTCAATTATGATTTGTCTCATGAGGAGTTCTCGAAACTCTTCAAAAAATAATTGATCTGGTGTAAAATCATTATTCACGCGACGGAGAAATGAGCGACACAATGGAACAATAAGTGATAAAATAGGGATAGCTCGTTTTGTAGTCTGAAGCGGCGAAGCAAAACCAAAAAAAACGCCGTACCTGTTAAAGTATTGCGTTTTTTGAATGTGTTCAAACAAACCAACCGAGATTAATTCCTCGTTTTTGCATAACGTTCTGAATCTCCTGAATAGTTTTGACTCCGAAATTGGGCATTTGCTGGAGCTCACTAACAGTTTTTCGGCGGAAATCTCTGACTGTATTCATTTTGTAGAGATGGAGAGTATTTTCAGCACAGATCGATAGGCCAAGTTCTTTAATCGGGAGCTTGTCCAGATCTTCAGCAGCAAGCTCTTTCATCCATGGACAAACGATGCCTTCCGCCAAAAGTATGTTACCGAGTTCTTTCAAACTGAGCTTGCCGAGATTTCGATACTTCAGCATGTCGCTAAGCGAATTACTCTTGATCTTATCGAATGTGATATGACAGTAGTTGATGATATTTTGCATCCGAATACCATATCGAGGCATTCGATTGATAATTTTAGTTAAAAACTGGATATCATCGACTTCATCAGCCATGCCCACGGTGACCCGTGGTACATCTACGATTGAAATAGTAATCTTTGCAGTCTGATTGGGACGCAAAACACCATGTTCGTTTAGTAGTTCCGTGATTTTTTCTATTATTTCATGACGAATACTAGCGTTCATTTTCCATCCTATAGTTGAATTGTTTACTCAAAGAACTGAACTCTGTGGATTCGCGACTTCAGTCGTAAACCCACTTACTTATATTTTCTATTGTACACCATAAAATAACTATCTGTCAAATTAAACCGAGCGGCAAGTTATAGGGTTAATTTTTTGTAATTCTCACTAAAGATTTTCAGGGTATCATTTTGATTATCTTGTAGATGTATAGTTGGTCTAGCTTTTTTGACAATTAATTCTGCCGTTTCTTTCGTATGACCCTGTACAATTAGATAAGCAATTACTAGCGTACTCGCCCGACCATGACCATTTTTGCAATAAACATAGTTTTCTTTGTTTGACCAAGGTTGCCAATACGTTTACTCCAAGCATAAGCTGATCTTGGGTTGGTGGTGTATGATCCGGTGTTGGAAGCCATAAATAAGCCCCTACCCCAAAAGGCTGGTCAATACGAATTTCTTCAAGAGATACGTCCGCTGTGATATCTTATTTTTTCAATACTTTGTCTAGGCCAATAACACAGCACTGATTATTGCCAATATAAATACCATCTATTATGTAATCGTAATCAAGTTGTCCATCTGATTTATGTTCATGCATATAAATTTTATTAAATAATTATTTATTGAATATTTGATTCAGGTGATCTATTTTTATTTGTTTTAATAAAATCAACAATGATTTTTTCATCAAACTGATCCAGTTTCAATAATCTGGTCCACGATGCTAGCGCTATTTTTGAATCATTTCTAGATCGCGATGTCACAATTATCTTATCGGGATACAACTTTGCCAATGCTTCAATTTGAGCTATCGTACTGGTAGCAATATTTGTGTATGAAATCCATATGCCACCATGTTCAAGATTATGCACTAGATTCTCGTCAAGCAATTCATCTTGATATATTCCCCAATTTGCCGGTGTCGCATAGTGCGGTCCAGAGGTTGGAGGATTTGAATTATACTCTATATGCGTGGCTCCGACAGCAATATGTTTCTGTCCTTGATTTGTGAATAATTCGCCAGGACGTTTCTTTTCCGACTGTATCGAGAACCAGACTATAAGTGAAATGATACCGCCGAAAATAATCAAAAAGCTCGTCCATTTCAGAGTTTTTTTGAATTGTCTTTTTTTCATTGTAAACTCTTCTAAGTGTTTCCGTTCCTCTCTTTTAAGTTCAACTCTTTCTCTTTTTGTTAATTCTTGTTCAATTTGAGGTTCCATTTTAATAAATAAGATATTTAATATTTATAATTTTTTACTTCTAAATAATACCTAATCGTTATGGCATACCTTGCCATACAATACCATCCTTTTGATGATGAATTACCCAAGAAAACCACATGGCAGTATAACCAGGAATTATTTTAGATAAGATTGCTTAAAACTCATAACCTGTGACGGATATACATCAAGTTTTTGTCCTGTTCTATCACCAACAACAGCCTCACCGATTATTTGAGACCAAAGACTTTCATTTATTTTATCGGACCACCATCAAGAACAAGATCGAGTGGTATCGAGGAGATTGCTGTGTTCGTCTTCATTCCACCCGATTGAAAAGCTGGCACCTTGGTTTCTTTGAGGTTGGACGGTTACAGAATTACTTTCTTGTTTATTTGCTTGATTGTTTGATTGACGCGTAAAGACAACAGCTAGAAATATCAAAACCGTGACAGTGATTAAGAAAATTGTTATTTTAAGAATTTCTTTTATGCGTTTCATCATAATTTTATTTAATCTCCAAGAACTTTCGAAGCTGTGGTTCGTCAAAACCTGTTATAATTTTTCCATCTATGTCTATAACCGGCACTCCCATCTGTCCAGACTTTTGTATTGCTTCCGGTCCAGCAGTCGGATCGGTGGCAATATCTCGGTCGGTATATTTAATATTATTTTTGACAAAGAAATCTTTCGCTAAATGACAGAAGTGACAAGTTGGTGATGAATAAATGGTTACTGTATGCATATATTTTTACATTAAGTTGAAATCTAGTAATTTATTATTTACAGCCACAATCAGCTGTTTCATCGCTTTTTTTCTCATGCCCGCACATTTCGCATTTTCCCACTTTCTTTGTCTCTGATTTACGCTCTGCCCCACAACATGTTCCGGCTTCTTCTTCTGACTTTGAGTCACAACTTGTACATACATAGTTTTTCTTTTCGTTTTCTTGCTTGTTGTTTTGATTGTCCATATTTATTTAGTTAGTTAATTAATGAATGATTAAATATTTTCGACCTTTTATAAATTCTTCCTAGCCAACTTCAACGCTTCTGCCCACCACATAAGTTGGTTAAGAAGATCATCGGCACTATCGCTGAAACGATTTGGTCTAGTGCTTCCGAGAATAACTTTAACTTTTAATTTGTGCATATTTTTTATTACATTAAATTAGTAACTGCTTTGACCTTTGGATTTTCGATGAGTGGCTTGTAACACATCATCTGTCCCATCCGCTCTCCTATAACAAGTCCGGACATTTCCAAAACTCGTAAATGTTGAGATACTGAGGAAACTGAGGCGTCTAGAATCGAAGCAAGATCACTCACGCAAAGCTCGCCATGTTGAATAAGTATCTTCAATATGCGAAAACGAGTCTTGTCACCAAGTACATTGAACACCGAGGAAAGAACTACATCCTCCTCGGTGATGGTTTTCTGTATTTTAATTATTTGTGATGGTATTAACATATTTTAATATTTGCGTGAATGTTTAAATATTACACCTGAACAAAAATTGGGTCAAACTTTATATGTGGATAAAGTAAAATTGAAACATCGTCTTACTATTTCTTTTATTCCTAAAAGAGTCGTCAAGTGATACAAAAAATGATTTCGTTTTTTGGCGGACTACTCGGGTTAAGTACCCGTGAGTTCAAACACCATAAGGTTATTTTAACACTATATTGGAGTTTCAAATTAGGTACTTGAGTCGGTGGTCAATTTCCAGATTCTTTGATGCGATGATAAGAATTTACCAAATTATCATATGTCATATCAAGCGGTATTTCGATTTTATTTGTCTGACTTCTATTCAAAGAAGAAAAATCGATTTGCTTGATTCCAGCGACTTTTCGTATACCTTCCCAAGCATATATTGAACATTTATAAGGTTCTTTTGTACTTGAATTAAGATCTCTGGCAAAATATGCTTTGATCTGCAAGGTATCACTATGTTGGTTCATCGTCTCCCCTTTCTGCAAGATACTCATGAAACAATTTGGTTCTATGACTGAACCTGTATTAAGTTCGGACGCGGGCGCCTCAAGATATGAGCCAAATCTAAATCTCCTGAAAAAAGAAGTTAGAAAATTAAAATCTGTCTTTAATTTAAGATCGATAGAAAAAATAGGGTTCAAATAAATGGTGTGTCTAGGATTTTCTAGGGCATTGATAATTATCGAATCTCCTTGTTTTACATAATTTATGTTATCACCCTTGTTTGAACGAAAAGAATGAACTTTTCCTTTTGTAGGAACTCTGATCTCACCATTTGAATCTGTAGTATAAGATTCTTCTTGACTTAAATTTCCATCATCATTTTTATCGAATTGAGTTTTAATTTGAGAATTTACTACTGGTTCCAATGTAAGAGCATCGACAAACTTAACAGTAATCATGTTAAATTTGTATGAATTTTGGCTGGTAGATTGAGCAGACACTGAAGAGGTTACAAACAAAGAAAAGAAAGCGAGGACAACAATCAAAAATATTTTATTCATATCACCAAATAATAGCACATTATTTTCTATTTTTTTCGAATCTCTCACGTAATGCACTCAAGTGAATTACTTTACTCTCACTTACTCACTCACTACGTTCGTTCGCTGCGGAGAGAGGGAGATTCGAACTCCCGAGGAACTTGCGCCCCTGCCACTTTTCGAAAGTGGTGCATTCGACCACTCTGCCATCTCTCCAAACTTCTGCTGATGAATACGGTATCACATTTCTTTGAAACCTCAAAAAAAGAAAAACTATTTCCCATAGCTATAATATTATGTTATATTACCGACGTACTAGGCCCTATCGTCTAACGGTTAGGACAGCGGGTTTTCAATCCGCTAATCCGGGTTCGATTCCCGGTAGGGTCACAAAATTTTCTATAAATATGCAAATAACATCCTTTACATGTTGTTAATAATTCCGGAGGCGAGGCCTCCGGAAAGTAAGCCATAGATTTTTTGATGCTGTTTTGATAGACTACTTTTTGTGCGATTAACAAACAAATATACGCGCGGTTAGCTGTCTTGGTAGACAGACCTGTGCGATTAACAAACAAATATACGCGCGGTTAGCTGTCTTGGTAGACAGACCTGTGCGATTAACAAACAAATATACGCGCGGTTAGCTCAGTTGGTAGAGCATCCCCTTGACGTGGGGAGGGTCACAGGTTCGAATCCTGTATCGCGCACCAAAACAGAACTCAAAGGTTTTTTCGGTAGATACAAGCGGACGGCGCAAAGTGCAGCTCAAGCTGTTTGTGTTTGTTTTGCGTGATAAAAGAGTTGATGTTCTATGATATTCTCTCTCTAAAGTGCGACGAGGCTCTCACTATTGCGAAGTAAATAAATTATAACTGTATTAAACTTGGTGCTTTACGGAAACTAAAAAAGCCAAGTTATGCCCTGACTTTTTTGTTTTTTACTCAGTCTCCTCAGTACTTACTGGGAGGTTTCGGCATTGGTTTTGTTGCTGATTTGCAAATTGCAATTATAAACATAAACATGATGCCCATCATTATAACCAAAAGAACTAATTTGAGCATATTTAGATATTATGGACCATTTAAATGGTAAAGGCAAAAAGCAGTTTCACTATGACACTAGACCTAAATTCATTTTTGTCAAAGATTATTTAGTTTAAGCACAAAAACATCTAGAATTTTTCTACAAAAATAATGGTACCTGACCCCATTTATTGTTATACTTTTTTATATGATTATTCTCGGTATAGAAACTAGTTGTGATGATACTGCTCTAGCCATGATTGAAACTCGTGGTAGTGGAGAAAGTTTTGAATGTCGGATTATTCATTCACTAATTCATTCCCAAGCAGAACTTCACAGTGAATACGGAGGAGTCTATCCGGCTTTGGCAAAACGTGAGCATGGTAAAAACATCATTCCTTTATTAGAAAAATTACTCAGAGAATCTGTATTACCTGTAAATCGAACCTTGACTGATACTAATTTTTCTAAAACACTGGAAACATTTCGTACTGATATTACTTCACAAAATCCAGAACTTTTTGAAGCTCTTATTCAAGCTCAATTTCTGAAAAATATTCCGACGATAGATCGCATCGTAGTCACCGAAGGTCCAGGACTTGAACCTGCACTCTGGGTAGGCATTAGTTTTAGTCGTATTCTTTCGACACTCTGGGATATTCCGGTGACTCCAATCAATCATATGGAAGGACATATTGTTGGATCACTTCTAAATCCGCATACCCCTCATGGTATATGGCAGAAATTACAACAGAGTAAGTTTCCTGCTCTCGCACTACTAATCAGCGGTGGTCATACAGAACTCATCCATATTCAAGAAATTGGCAACTATACAATCATTGGGCAAACCAAAGATGATGCGGTAGGTGAAGCTTTTGATAAGACAGCACGATTGCTCGGATTACCATACCCTGGAGGCCCTCATATTTCCCGACTTGCTCAACAGGCACGCGAAGCAGATATTGTCTCTCCAACACTGCTACCTCGACCAATGATTGGAAGTAATGATCTTAACTTTTCTTTTTCTGGACTTAAAACAGCTGTGTTATATGCCGTACGCAAAGCTGAAAAAGAAGGAATATGTACTGATTCTTTCAAGAAAGGTTTGGCTCGCGAATTTGAAGAAGCTGTTCGTGATACGTTAATTTTTAAATTAAAATCAGCTCTGGATACCGTTGAAACTCACACTATCATCGTTGGCGGTGGAGTTAGTGCCAATAGCTATATCAGCACACACATCTCAACTCTGGCTGAAGAATATGGAATCCCTGTTCTCTTCCCTTCTCGACACGTGTCCGGAGACAATGCTGTGATGATTGCACTTACAGGGGCATTTCAGACAACAACCAAAACGCTCGGATCTCTCCGAGCGCATGGCACCAAAAAATTGGGAATTGATCTCTAATTAACGGAAGATACCTGTAATAAAGTTCCATAAACGTTTGAGAATAGATGCATCAGCAACACCTGCAACATTTGTCTGATCAGCGTCAGTAGAAGTACTGATACCGATAATATTACCTTCTGAATCCGTAATTGGAGTAATACCAGATGATGAGGTTGCGGAATTTGAATTGTATGCAGCGATGATAGCGAGGTCAGAAGTACTCAATGTCATAATTTGCTTACATGAAATCTCATTGATCTTTTTGATAGTAGTGATATATGCAATACCTGAAGGCTTAGTCGCATCCCATGGAGCAAGGACTGAATCCTTATACTTGATTTGGAATTCTGATACAGCAGATTCGGTCTTGACATCGAATATACCCGTAACATCAACATCAATTTTCTCAATATTCTTCAAAAAGAACTGAAGATTGGAAACGTTGACTGAATCATTTGATCCATTGAGTTTCAAGATTGATGCAGTGATAAGAGGACATGGACCTGTCGTAGTTCCCAACTGAGTCAAAATGCTTGCAATTGAAATTGAAGATCTACTTGAAGAACCACTTGAAGAACCACCAGAACTACGAACCGAAGAAGAAGTTTTTATTGGAGTTTCTACCGGAGCAATGCCTGCAGCATCGTCATCTCCATTGGTAACTTCACCAACAGTGGTATTGAAATCAACTGCTGGAGTAATAGCACCTTCATCATCACCGTTAGTTACACTACCTGTGAGATCAGAAGAAGCGGAAGTAATTTCGGAAGCACCTTCATCATCACCGTTAGTTACACTACCTGTGAGATCAGACGAAGCGGAAGTGATTTCGGAAGCACCTTCATCGCCACTATTGGCAACTTCGGCAGTGACGATAATATCATCATCACCGTTTATAACCTGTGCTGAAACTGGAGCAGCGATCACAAGGAAAGCAGCTGCAATAACAACAAAAACTGACAAAATAAAGCGAATTTTCATGATAAATAATGAATAATTATTAATAAAGTCCTTCTCTGTGTATTTCACACAACGAACTATAACCTACCATATATAGAAATAAATGTCAATAAAAAAGGGCTCTCCGTGTGAGGAGAGCCCTGTGAGTTTTGGCGATGGCCTTATTGAGGAGATATCGACAAAACAACGGCTCGATAGAATTGATCTCCATCAGGAACCCTATTAACATGAATTATTTGCTCAACGAACACATCAGAGTCAAATTGAGTCCATGGACCATCCGGATAATAAGCATACTCAAGATGATATGCGGTACCTTGTTGACCACCTTCAAGCTTCAATATGTCGTAAGGATTGGGATCAACCGGTCCTCGCATAATGCTGAGACGTAACTGGGAAGCAGTAACTGTTTGAACATGGACTGATTGGCCATTCTTGAACAATTTAGCGGTAAATGTCGACATGCCAGCACGAAACTGTTCTTTGACACCAGTCGTACTATTCACATTACCAGCAACAATAACAGCTGTGGCACCAAATCGCACCCACATGTCATATTGAACTACCGAAGGACGTTCCCCATTTGAGAATACAATATCATCCCCGACTTGAGTCCACGATCCTGAAACAGGATTGCGAGTAGATTCCAATACTCCATTAACTCCAAAACTAAGACCAACGAAGTTTGCACTGAATGGCAATTCGTTACCAGCGCCATCTTTTCCGACCGGAAAACGAGTGGTACTGATATTGGTTAAACTCGTAGCAATCTCACATTCATAAGCACTGACTGGATATTGTCCCATTGCATGAATAACCATACGATTACCCCGCTCTCCGGACTGAGATGGGGTGAGTAGGCTTGTTTTTCCACGCCAGAGCGCAAATGTACTGGAGGTAAGAATGTCAGACCATTGCCATCCATTTGATTCCACCACATACCATCCGGTAGGATCACTAGGATTCGTATTGACCGGCAATCCGAACAAACCGTTCATTGCAAGTAATCGACTCGCTACAACATTTGGAGAAGAGCTGGCACAAAGTGATGCCAGTACGACTTTTTCCGGTTTTTCAGACAGGCCTATTATCGGCTGACTAGCAGCTGCACTGATCATGTGTACAGGCGCTGGAATTGACTGAACGAAATCAACAGGATCGTCGTTATTGACGACAATCATAGCGGTTGAAGCCGAAGCCATAAAGGATGTGAGACCGAAGAGTAACACTAACAAGGAACAGGTTTTCATGAATTATTTTCGTACGATTTGAGTATTTTCGAGTTTGTTCAATGGTTACCTATACAGCAAACCACCAAACTCTTCTCTTCTTTTATCTTAAAATACTTATTTTGTCAATGAGCTTGTGATCGAGGCCTCGCCTCGATCACACACCTTAGCTCGTGGTATACTAGTTTAAACGTATGAATCTTGTCGTATATGCAATACTTGCTGGTATTATCCCCTCTCTTATCTGGCTTTTTTTCTGGACTCGTGAGGACATGGCACACCCTGAATCTCGTTTTATTCTAACCCTTTCTTTCTTTGGTGGCATGCTTTCGGTTGTTTTGGCAATTGTGGCTGAAAAATATGTCGGAACCATCTTTAGTGACCCAACAGTTCGTTACACTCTTTGGGCTGCCATAGAAGAAATAGTTAAATTCCTTGCTGTTCTCAGTATCGCCCTTTTTAGTAGTCAAAATGATGAACCAATCGATGCAATGATATACTGCATTACTGTCGCTCTTGGTTTTGCAGCACTTGAAAATATCCTTTTTATCCTCGGCCCCCTTTCAAATGGAGAAATTGCCAAAAGTATTGTTACAGGAAATATGCGTTTTATGGGTGCTACATTGGTTCACATCGTCAGCTCGGCAACTGTCGGATTTGCACTCGGTCTCGTATTTTACCGAGGATATATTGCAAAAATAAGTGCAGCCATCGTTGGTCTGATAGTAGCCACAACTCTGCATACCGCTTTCAATCTCTCTATTATTGCCAGTGGCACACTAGATACATTAAAAATTTTCAGTTGGGTCTGGGGAGCAGTTGTAATTTTAATCATTTTATTTGAAGAAATTAAAGTTATTCACCCTCAAACAGTGAAATAAAATAAAATGATGTGATATACTTTAGAGTAATAACTTTTAATTTGTAATATATGAGTAAAGAAAAGAGATCATTTTTTGAAAAACTAACAGGAACTGTTCGTATGGAAGAAGAAGCTGTTCCAAAAGGTAAACCCGCTCAGCATAAAGCTGATGCTGATTCTTCTTCATGGATCGAAGAAGAATCCGAAAAAGAAGGTGAGCTTACTGTAGACGTCTATCAGACACCAGAGATGATTATTATCAAAAGTATGATTGCTGGCGTACGTCCCGATGATCTCGATGTTACTATCGCCCGTGATGTGGTTACTATTCGTGGTAAACGTGAAGAAGAACGTGTCGCCAATGAAAATGATTATTATGTTCGCGAACTTTATTGGGGTTCATTTTCCCGTACTATCCAACTCCCCGAGGAAATAGACGTCGACGAATCTGAAGCTATCGAAAAACATGGTCTTTTGATACTAAAACTCCCAAAACTCGACAAGAAACGATCATCTAAGCTCAAAGTGAGAACTGTGTAAAATACCGAGGTCTCATTCGAGATGAGGCCTCGGTATTCTTGGCTATATATCGATCGTGGCGTGTTTTGCATTGGATTGGATGAATGACTTACGAGCAGGAACATCTTGACCCATTAACATATCAAAAACCTTGTCTGCTTCTTGAGCATCCTCAACATGTACTTGTTTGAGAATACGGCGTGAAGGATCCATAGTTGTTTCCCACAATTCATCGGCATTCATTTCTCCTAAACCTTTATATCGCTGAATGGATATCTTTGGAGTTCTGCCTTTGACTGTTTCTTCCTCAACTTCTGCATCTGGCTCAGCTTCAGCTATATCGAGTAATGTATTTCGGGAATCCTGAAGATCTATATCTTGAATCGCTTGAGATTCATCGAATCCTTTACCTAATGCTTTAATTTTTGACTGTTCATCGTAGAAATATAAAATCTCCTTGCCTCTTTTGATCTTATACAACGGTGGCTGGGCAATATAGACGTATCCTCCGTCGATCAGAGGTCGGAAATAACGATACAAGAGAGTCAAAATCAATGTACGAATGTGAGCCCCATCGACGTCAGCATCTGTTGCCAACACAATCTTGTGATAGCGAAGACGTGTGATATCAAAGGTATCACCGATTGCAGTACCGAAAGCTAAAATGAGATTTTTGATCTGTTCTGAACCGAGCATACGATCGAGACGTGCACGTTCGATATTCAAAATCTTTCCTCGAAGTGGCAGAATCGCTTGAATACGACGATCACGACCCTGTTTTGCAGTGCCTCCAGCAGAATCTCCTTCTACAATAAATAGTTCGGATTCTGCCGGAGAGTTGGACTGACAGTCAGCGAGCTTACCGGGCAAGGTCATGCCTTCGAGGGCTCCTTTGCGCAATACGGAGTCTTTGGCAGCCTTGGCAGCCTTGCGTGCTTTCATGGCCAAGATAACCTTATTGATGATTGCACGAGCATCATCGGGATTTTCTTCGAGGAAAGCACTAAATGCATCACCAAAAACCGAAGCAACCGCACCTTGAGCTTCCATACTACCCAATTTGGCTTTGGTTTGACCTTCAAATTGAATCTCACGAAGTTTGACAGAAATAACACTGGTAATACCTTCCAAGGCATCGTCTCCCGTAAAAGTATCTTCGCCGTTTTTGGCTAAATTATTATTTTTAGCATAGGTATTGAGCGTACGTGTAAGAGCAGTTTTGAAACCAGTCACATGAGTACCTCCTTCGGGAGTATGAATATTGTTTGCAAAAGCCATTATACGAGCGGATACGTCATCAGCGTATTGCAAAGCAACTTCGATGGATTCGATACCTTCAGCCTTCTTTTCAATATAAAAAATATTCTTATGGGCAGGTTTTAAGAGTTGATTGGTGAATTTGACCAAAGAAACCAAACCTCCTTCGAAATAAAATGTATGTGATGGTGCATCGACTCCGGTATCACGAAGATAAATTATTTCATTATCATCACCAAAACCTATAACTTGTTCACGCGCATCAATAACAGAAATACGCAGACTTTTGACCAAATAGGCTTGTTGACGCATATGACTTACAATGCGATGAAAATCATATGTAGTGCCTTCTTTGAAAATAGTTGGATCTGGTTCAAATGTAACGATTGTTCCTGTAGCTTTTGAAGACGCGATCTTTTTGACAGCGGCTTTGCGCTTGCCCTGAGCGTATTCCTGAATATACATACCACCATCACGATGGACTATAACCTTGGTATAGGTCGAAAGTGCATTTACAACCGATGCACCAACTCCATGAAGGCCTCCGGATACCTTGTATCCGCTGTCTTCACCACCAAATTTACCTCCAGCATGGAGAACGGTCATAACCGTTTCTAATGCTGAAATTTTGCTACTCTTATGAATATCAACAGGAATGCCGCGACCATTGTCTACTACACGAACTCGACCAGCTGGCAATAGGGCTATCTCGATATCGTTGGCATAGCCACCCATCGCTTCGTCACGTGAATTATCAAAAATCTCCCAGATAAGATGATGTAGACCATCTGGACCAGTCGTACCGATATACATCCCGGGGCGCTTACGTACGGGATCCAAACCTTCGAGAACGGTAATCGAAGAAGCATCGTAATTTCCTTTGTTTTTTTCAGCCATATGGTCGCAGTATTTTTTATTTTTGTCCTATAAGTATAGCAGAAATAGGTACTATCTGCACGTGTAAAAATATGAAAAATGTGGCCTAATTTATGAGTCCGATCTATTTTCTAAACTTTTCCGTATCATCTTTAATTTTCTATTTTCTTGTTCTTTTGTAAGCATAGTATTTATTGATATATTAATAATGTAACTTATTCCTTGCACTTTGTAGCCTTGTTTCATAATCGTCATATTTTTCCATAAACATCTTCATACCGTATTTCCACAGAACCGTGCATGACTTCAAACATTCGCGCATTCACTTTTTCAATAATTTCAATCTTTTGTTGTTTCATTTCCAAGCGCAATAAATAAATCTCCTAATGTTTCGTAATGAAGAAAAATTCTACCTCAACACTGCATCGAGCTCTGTTTGTGTTTTTTGACGGATTTTTTCCTGAATTTCATTGACTTCGTCGTTGGTAAGAGTTCTTTCCGGAGAACGATAGACAATTCTAAATGTATGACTTACCTTGTCTGCACCGAACTTGGCCGTATTTTCGAATGTATCGAGAAGTTTTACCTCTTCGATCAAATTTCCTGCGTATTCTCGGACAATTTCATAATAGTTATTAAGTGCGACATTTTTACTAACAATAAAAGAAATATCGCGTACTGTTGGTGGATATTTGCTGACTTCCTGAAATTTTCTACCTAACTGCAATTGCTTGGTAACGCGTTCATCTTGAGACCAGAGGAGGCGAATATCTGGTAAAGACATGGAGGCAATTGCTAAACGTTCAAGACCGAAGCCGAAAGCCCAACCATGATAGCCTTCGATACCGCAATCTTTGAGTACACTCTTTCGTGCCATACCGCAACCAAGAATTTCAATCCATTGGCCATTGATAAACGCTTCCATTTCGAAACTTGGATCTGTATACGGAAAAGTATGATCATAGAAACGAAATTCCACCGTATCCCCAAATATACTTCTGGCAATTTCTGAAAGTGCCGTCTTGAGATCATTGGGTATGATGGTTTTCACATCGTCTGGCGTAAGATAGAGGCCTCCAAACTGATGAAAAACGTTCATATGACTACTGTCTATCTCATCCTTTCTGTATACTTTGCCGTAACACAATGCCCCTAAAGTTTCTTTATTGTGAATCTTTTGTTTGATATCAGGATCATTTATATAGTAATACCAGAAAACCGTATCATGTGTACGAAGTACATTGTCTTCATCGATATAATAAGTATCTGACTTACTACGAGCAGGATGGCCAATCGGCATATTAAAAAGATCAAATAGAATATTTGTAGGAACTATTTCTGGAATAGTAATAATATCAAAACCGGTAAGACTTTTGGTCTTTTTGGCACGATCGACAATCTCTTTGAGTGGATTCCCTTCTGTTCGAGACAAATCTGGCATAGCCATATAACGCCTAAACCTCATAGCCTCTGAATCATTTCGTGATTCAAGACTTTTAAGGAGATTGGTTTCTGCATCTCGGTTTATATTAATTTCAGCCATAATAATCAGTTTAACAAAATAAATGTTAACTATGAGGTGTTTCTAGTCGTTCTCTTACCTTTACAACTGCATCCTCTATTTTCCAATCTGATTTAACTAAATAATAGACGGGACCAAATCTAAGCCCTCCTCTCCATTCTTTGCTTGGAGCACAAAAAAACCTTCACGGGAAAACTTATCAACGAGCGCATGGAGCAAAGATACTTCATCTTCAATAACCAATATTATTTTGTCTGTGGTTACTTTATCCATATAAGTTAAGTATATCAAAAATTAAAGCAAAGTAGCAACTATTGCACTGTTTAATGGGGTCAGGTACTATTTATTTTTGAATGGAAATGTAGTCAATACCATTTATTTCATCATGCTTTTCGACCGACATACTCTATGACTGTATTCGATGTATCTTTGCAGGAGTAGAAACATCGAAGTTTTACATTCAATTATTGTTTAATAATCCGATAATCGTCAAACTTTACATCCATAAAGTCAGTACGGAGACCGGCATAACCTTCGTTTAAAATTGGCACTCCGCCATAGCTCTTGCCGTCATCTGTCGCCTCTGCCACTAACACCCATGTGCCAGTTTTATCTTTGTCAATAAAGACTTTGATACTCACTGTTCCGTTTGCGTTAGTCTTAACCTCACTTCGTAATCCAATCCATGTTTTTTCTGGAATAAGATTCGGGTTTGTGTCGCGGTTATACGGCGTTCCGCTGTAAAAAGTTTTTTCCGCCATGGTGTAATACACACCTCTTATTTTTTTCTTGATAATGGCGTGCCCATCAACTCGTATACCGGTATAATAAAGATTATTGCCATCTTGATAGCGGTTGAAAAGTAAAACTCCACTCCAAGCGTTTCTATCATTAGTCTGGCTTAAATTGATTTTTGCGATATTAAAATATATTTCTTGTCGGAAACTCTGCCATTTGCTTCGTGTGACAAGACGGAAAATATTTTGTGGGTGATAGCCATTATCGGTAGTATCTGACTTATATTTTGCATAATCTATTCGTCGTAGATCATCTGTCGGTAATTCCCCTTGAATTGTCATACCAAGACCATCTTTCAGATACATATATGCGCCGGAATTAATCCACCAGTAAGGGCTCGTACTTTTGCTCATATCTCCAACTTCTTCTATAATTTCTTTTTTATTAAAATTGTCGTTAAAAGTTGTATCGGAGGATATTATATTTGAATCATTATTATAATCTACATTTCGTTTGAATTTAGCCACTGATGTATTAAATAACATTTTTACGCTTTCATATATTTTTTGCACGAAGCTCTTTTTTGCCACATGCACTTGTAGGGCAATTTGTTCGGGGATTTTGTCTTTTATACTCCATTTATTTTGCGGGACGCCGTTTATTTCGTCCAACTCACTCAGTGTTAACACTCTTGTGTCGCGCGCAGAAAGACCGGTAATTAACTGTTCAAAATTATTTACGAAATCAACCAAAAAAGACCAGACATCTTGTAAGAAGTGGTTCATTTTTTTGAATAATGAAACATTCTGAACATTTATAGCAAACGCTATTTGTGGAGGTGTGCTCGGAAAAAAAGATAAGGATCTTTCCGCAATATTATGATCCGCGTCAAACTCACGGAGAGTTTTTACTTTAATATGGCTGTCTGAAATAAATTTCAGCAGCTTATTGAATTCTGACAACTCATAACCTGGCTTATCACTATCCCGCGAATGAATCCGATGAAAAGTAATAAATAACGGAAGTTTATAGATTTTGGCATCTAATACGGCACCCTCTAAATCCTCAACTGGGACAAATTTTTTAACTCCTGTAGATTCTGCACCGTCAGCAGATATTGTTTTTACACCAAGCGGTTCACCAAATGGATACGCTTCAGGGGCATTTATTGTTGTTCGAGCAAATGCATAGTACTTCCCAACAATATCCTTAATTGCCTTATTTGTAGCGCCATGAGGGTAAATATACCAATTAGGGGTAGTATTGAGATCATTTTCTATAAGAAATTTTGCGCCAGCCAAAAGGTCTTCCGTAAAGCCGTCCAGGTCTTTACTTTTAGCGTATGTTTGAACTGCATCAACATGATGCTTGGAGTGATTAATAATATCCCATCCATCTACATCTTTGATTTTTTTTAATTGTTTCAATGAAAGATATCCTAGTTTATTGCCTGTTACTCTATCAGCTATTACAGCAATATTTCCTTTAAAACCATATTTATTCATTTCTTCAATGGCAGGCAAAATTGACTCATAACCATCGTCAAAGATTATAACCACCTCACCCTCTTCATTTTCTGGTGTTGTGGCTATTTCTGATAGTTGTACTTCGGCGGTTGTCCTTGCCTCTGTCCCTATAGCAATTCTAATTGAATCTATTTTTGACCAGTCAAAACCAGCACCATACTGTCTCCATTGCCCCCCCGTCGTTCTTTTTAGGCCCTTGCCTAAACTAATCGTCAACCACTCGCCATCATATTCTTTACGATAGCTATTTTTAAGATCATTAGTAACATATCCTTTCCAGTTATTTGTAGATAATAAAATATCAAGCTTATTCACATTCTGACGATCATTGACCCTCATTTTTATTAGTAGATTTTTATTGCTCAAATCTAGAGCAGTCGGAAGGTCGGTATAAAATGTCTTGCCACTTGTATTGGTCTCAAAATTAATGGAGTCTACACCACCTTCTATCTGACCAAACTGCTTATTTTTTTCGCTTATGATCCACTTTAACGGATTAAGTATATCAACCTGCGATTTACTCGCCTTACCGGGATTGCTACCATGGACAACAACCTTGCTGGGAGTGCCATCAACATCACTTAAAGAAATATTTACAATCTTTGATGAATCTTGAATTTTAATTGAGTTTCCGTCATACGAATAGCGCAAATGATTATCATGTTTCCCTAATTCAATAAGGGTTATATATTCCGCATTTTGCGACTTTTGAGCATACTCTATTGAGTAACAAGGTAACGCCTTAGTATATTCCTGGGAACATAAACCTCGAGGCGGGGAAGTTTGGCCAATGATAGCATCCAAGGATATATTTTCTGGAGCCAATTGAAAAATATTCATTACTTCCTCGTCGCTCTTTTTAGTTGGATTTAAAACTTGGACAGAGGTGCCGGAGATATTAATTTTTGCCCCCGGAAAAAGATGGAAGAGCTGCTTATAATCATGCTCCTTGTCGGAAATTAGTTTATCTATAACAAGAAGATATTTCTTTCCAACAAGAACTGCTACGCGCTTATGAATAACCCCTTTATATAATTCAGATACAGCCGATTGAGCCACATAATCTTTTGTTTCTACGAATGCACCACTTATCGCCGTACCATTAATCTGATCTAAATCGTCAACGGTGACTGTATTGTGAGAAGCTGTGCCATAAAAGTATTTTTTATAATCATTCTCATCGTATGTATATAAACCGGCATCCGGCATAAGCGCAATGCCATTAGAATATAAGCTAAAAGAAAGTGCATTCAAATCACTATGATCTGTCCTGTAGGGACCGGCATCAAAGATAACCTGTGTTTGGTTTTCGAAATCTTTATCTTTTTTCCACCCGGAACGCAATATTATCTGGCCTGATTCAAGATAGACGACATTGAGTTTACTTGGCTCTTTTCCTTCTTTGCCTCCAGTAAGCACATACTGCAATTCAGGAGAAGATTGGGCTATATCTTTATAAATTCCTGAATATGCGATCTTTCTTTTCAAGGAAGCGCCTAAAAGAGGAATTTCTCTGTTGGGCTGTAAAATATAGGCAGCGTGAGAGATCATTTTTTGAAGACGCTCATTAAAAATATCAGTGATAGGATTTTCTTGTTTTTGAGAGTAGTTATGTATTTCCCAATACTTTTCCAATGTATAGAAATGGTAATAAGGAGAGTTTTCAACAAGAACTCCATCTTTGTCTACAATCTCCACAAGACCGTCACTCAAACGCTGTTCGGATAACACTAACCATTCTTCGGCATGCGGTAAATCAGGAAAATTAAGAGCAAGGAGATACAATGCCGCCGCTTCATTTAAAACATGATTGTTGCCCTTTTCATAATGATTAGGATCTGCAAGAAAATTACCGTGTATCTCAAGAGATTTTAATATTTTTTCATTAACGTCATATGTGAGCATATTATTCTCGCGAAGCATCCACCACGTTTTTACTATAAACATGGTGCGAAACGATACTCCATGGAAATCGTCCCATGAGTGCAGTTTATCCATACCTCGATCTATAAAGCTCTCTGTAACCTGCGCCGCTTTTTGTAAATATCTTGGATCGTTCGTGGTATCAAAGGCAAAAAATAGATTTGTCATCCAGCGAAATCCATAAAACAGAAATCGCCAATAGCGGTCTCCGATCGGATCCTCTGTCCAGGTTATCGAGTCGGAAACTTTTGTAATTCCGTAACGTTCAATCGGAAAATTGTTTTCGAGTATTTCATTTGCGCTCGCAATATCACCTTCAGAAAGAAATGAGTAAATTTGCTCCTTACCATTGCTCTTGTAAGAATAGGTATCAAATATTTTTTTATAAACAGACTCCGGCATATCATCTGGACGACATACCTTACCACCTTCAACAGAAATAGTTACTGTTCCTGAAGGACATGCATATGCCTGTCGTTTTTTTTCAATATTATGTTGTCGAAAGTTCTCTTTGTATATTGCATAGTGTTCAGTGATGAATGGGTATGAATATTTCCCAGCAACAATAAAAAAGGTTACGAGAACGATAAACAAAAAAATATGCTCAATAGTTTTCAGTTGATTTTTCATATTCTTGACCATGTCATTTTTTTAATAGTTAAAGCTGCATAGAAAATCAGCCATGACAATACCAGCGTTGAAAGGAGACTCATCAATGGGCGGTAGATCCATATATGGGAATCTTTATTTTCTAATTTATATGCGAATCCAAACATAAAACCAATGAAAATAATGCCCGCGATATATATAAATGGTGCAAATATATTACCTTGCATTGGTAAATAAATTAGATGTCTAAAAGCTATAAATGGTCCTACCAATACAAAAATAATATGAAGATAGTAAAACAAAGATGGTAAGAGTGGTTTCCTCCAATAAAATAGACCCGTGAAAAAGATGTTGCGGATAAAACTTTTTTTCCATCTTATTTGTTGTTTTAGTATCCTGTTCCAAGTATTTGGTACGATCGTCCATGATTTGGCAGATTTTGAATAAATGATTTTCCAATCTTTTGCTGGATAATTAACATTATTAACGAAATCTGAGTCCGCATACTTTTCCTTTAATTTTGCTCCAAAATATTTACTACCAAGAACAAATCCTGTTAGGGTACGATCTGTTGCAAATTTAAATTCTTGACCCAAGAAAGAATCTTCCTCCCATGCAGGAAGATAATTATAAATCGCTTCTTTTCTAAAAACGGCAAGTGGTCCCGATACACAAGTTATTGCCCCAAAAATACTTTCAAAAGCTTTTCTGATTCCAAACTGACCCTCATACCACGAATCTTGCATCTTGGTGAGCAAATTATCATTTGCGTTAAGTGCCCTACCATGACCACTTACTGCACCGACATCGGGATACACTTTAAAAATTTTAACTATCCTTGAAATAGCATCTTCCTTCCATATCGAATCGCTATCAGAAAAGGCAAAGAGTTCTCCCTTTGCTACGCGCATTGCCTGTCCAAGCGCTTTCTTTTTCCCGACATTTTCTTTAAGATGGATGACTTTTATCACCCCCTCCCTTGCATACATATCTAAAATTTTTGCGGTTCCATCTGTGCTTTTATCATTAACAAAAATAATTTCTTTGTTTTTATAGTCTTGCCGTATTAAAGAAGTAATGCATCGCTCTATAAAAGCTTCTTCATTGAAAACTGCAACCATGCAACTGACCAAAGGATCCTTACCTTTACTTTTTTGAATACTCAATACTTTTTCAGCTTCAATGGCTGGATCTTTGTATCTAAACATTGCAAGAAAGAATGTTACGAGGAGTACGAATGTTACCGATATCCCATATAGATATAGTAAAAAATAATCAGATTCGACAAAAAAAGATTTTCCTACAAAAATCATCAGTAAAGAGAAAACAATGATATGAATTACTAATTTGTGACTATTGAATAAATGCATAAATTTTCTTTTTGCTATCTTACCTCCCTATCCCCTTATAAATAATCCCCGCTTCAATAAATTTTTCTTTGGGCAGGCAGTTACGACCATCAATGACGACCTTTACGCACAAATCCATAATTATTTCTGCGCTGTCACCTTTTCCAAAAGGATTATTCCAGTCCTTTTTTGAAAGAAGCATTTTTTTGACTCCTTCTATAATCTTCTGGGGTTCGGTTCCTACGATACAATTTGCCCCTACTTCTACGCTTTCAGGTCGTTCTGTATTGTCCCTAACAGTTATGCATGGAACTCGTAATATACAAGCTTCTTCCTGCACTCCCCCTGAATCAGTTATAATCAGCTTGGAATTTGCCTGTAAACTTAAAAAATCTAAAAAACCCACCGGTTCTATAATATGTAAGTACTCTTGATTTATTATAGATTCCCAAAGATTAAAATCAGTTAACCGAGCTTTTGTCCTTGGGTGTATTGGCCATACAATCGGAAATTGGTAATTTGAACACAATAGTTTTATTCCTTTTAGAATATTCCCTAATCTTTCCTTGGAATCTACATTCTCCGCTCTATGCAATGTCAAAAGAAAATAGTTATTCTGTGAAAGATTTAATATCTGTAAAATGCGTGATTTTTGACTGGCTATTTTTACATTCTGTAATACAGAATCAACAATGGTATTTCCGGTAACAAAAATCTTATGTTCAATAATTCCTTCCGCAATAGCATTTTGTTTTGCCTGAAGCGTTGGGGTAAAAAGATAATCTGATATATGATCTATTGTCACGCGATTTATTTCCTCCTGCATACTTTTATCGTAACTTCTCAATCCAGCTTCTATATGACCTATCGGAATATGTAGCTTTGAAGCTGCAAGAGCTCCTGCAAGAGCCGAGTTCGTATCTCCTTGAACCAAAACTATGGTTGGAATTTCTTTCATAAGAATAGTTTCAATCTTTTCGACCATTTTTGTCGTTTGAGAGTCATGTGCACCAGAGCCAATTTCTAAGTTGTAAGTGGAGGTCGGTAATCCTAAATTTTCAAATATAAGTTTGTCCATTTCGTAAGAATAATGCTGTCCTGTATGAATCGTAATAAATGGAATACCTCTCCGTATAATTTCATGGATGATTGGAGCAAGTTTTATTATTTCAGGCCGTGTACCAAAAACAATTACGATTTTTCTTTTATTTTTCATATAATTATTTATTCTGTTACGGCCTCTTTTGTGTGTTCTGTTTTATACCATTCAATATGAGAATTAAATAAATAGTTTTTTAACGCATCAAATCGTGGGACTGCTTGAACAAACATAAAAATAGGGAAATAAAAAAATAACTTAATTGACTGTATA
>Ga0163150_10003451_pt1 | contig 22243 bp, 10 predicted proteins | sample OliLakLV19P2IB_FD_148628 | JGI IMG/M metagenome (GOLD analysis project Ga0163150, IMG submission 148628) | Freshwater microbial mat bacterial communities from Lake Vanda, McMurdo Dry Valleys, Antarctica - Oligotrophic Lake LV.19.P2.IB | ecosystem: Environmental > Aquatic > Freshwater > Lake >...
CTCCGATGCGCCAAAGGCGCTCGGCAACCCGCCGGACTGATCGTCTGGTGGGTTGTTTATCTTCAACTTTGGACATCGGAGTGATGCCTCAAAAATCCAATGCGAAACGGGTGTCCGTTGAAACTTCGGTTTTCTATTCGTAACGATAAATAGTTAATTTTGCCCCACAGATTCTGCTGACGAGGCAAATAAGTTATGATTATGCTTTGTTCGCGAAGGCAAACACGTTCACTGCAGTAATTGCGTTTCCATGTTTTCAACGAAAAAGGTGTCGACGAAGTGCCGAATGTTCAATCGACTCCTGCTTGTCGTGATAACGACGCTTTGCTTATGGCATACCGATATTCTCGAACAACGAGCATATGGGCAACCGGTTACGGCTGAGGCGGTTGAACGAACGATCGATCGAGCGATCGACTTTTTGCGTCAATCGCAGCAGCAGAATAATTCTCCCAATTCAGGGAGATGGGATGGGGCCGAGTCCTACGGAAGTGCTCAAACGGCGCTGGTGGTTTTGGCGCTGTTGAATTGTGGATTGTCACCGGATGAGCCGACTGTGGCTGAAGGTTTGTCGTATATTCAAAGTCATGCACCGACGAAGACGTACGAAACGGCCTTGCAAATCATGGCCTATTGTGCTGCCAATCCGAATCGATATGCCCGGCAGATTCGTAACAACGTCGAATGGCTCGAAAAGGCGCAGGTCACCAGTGGCAAAGGCAAAGGGGGCTGGGGATACGAAGGAAAAGGGGGGCAGACCGATCCATCGAATGCGCAGTTTGCTGTGCTAGCCCTCTGGGATGCTCAGCGAAGCAATATAGTTCAATCGCATGACGCGATGAAGTTAGCCGCTGAGTATTGGAATGTGCGGCAAAAAAATGGAGCTGGCAATTTTAATCGTGGGGCATGGAGCTACAACGGTAGTGACTTTTCTGGAAGCATGACCTGTGCGGGAATCGCGTCGATGATCATGGCCGAAGATGCGCTGCAAATCGCCGACGTCGACGTTACGCAACAAGGAATTCAGTGTTGCGTTGAAGAACCGCGTGAGAGTTTAGCCGATCTTGGCGTCGCCTGGCTTCAACGCAACTATACGATTGACAACAATCCTGGGACGGGCGCTTGGTGGTTCTACTATCTTTATGGTCTCGAACGCGTGGGGCGACTTACTGGAAAACGATTTTACGGCGAGCACGATTGGTATCGTGAAGGATGCCAACTGCTGGTTGCTCGACAGGATAGACTTCGAGGATTTATTCCGGAAGGGCAAGGAAACACTGGCGAAGTCACCAGTACGGCACTGGCCCTTCTCTTTCTTTCGAAAGGGCGACGCCAGGTTGTCATCGGTCGCTTGAGTTTGGACGATGCGACGGAACATACGCTGCATCGACATGCGATTCATAATCTTACTGGCCATATCGAGGACGCATGGAAACGCGACTTGGCCTGGCAGCATGTTCCGCTCCAACAATCAACGCTCGAACAACTTCTCGAATCACCCATACTTCACTTGAGCGGTTCGAACGCGATCCAATTGAGCGCGGCGCATAAGAAGCTGTTGAAGGACTATGTCGAACAGGGTGGTTTTTTATTCGCCGAAGCGAGAAATGGCGATGGCTGTTCGGGAGACGCTTTCGACAAGTCGTTTCGCGCTTTGATGGAAGAACTCTTTCAGACCCCGCTTCTCAAGTTACCGCCCGAGCATCCAGTCTGGTTCGCAGAAACGACGGCTGACCTTAGTTCGATGCCGAAAGATTTTTGGTTGTATGGATTGGAAACATGCTGCCGAACGAGCGTCATTTATAGCCCGATCAGTTTGGGCTGCCGATGGGAATTGTTGCGCCCTGATGGTGCGAGGAACACGCGACTTCCTGAAAATATCCGCAAAGAGTGCGAAGCCGCGACGATTTTGGGAGTCAATGTAGCGACGTATGCGACAGGACGAGAACTCAAAAAAAAGCTCGATATCCCCGAAGTTGTTCGATCCACTCAAGCACCGAACCCAATCCTCCGAGGAATGTTGCGACTGCCGCGGCTGATGCATAGTGGCGGTGCAGAAGACACGCCGCGCGCGATCCCTAATTTGATGGAAGTTTTTAAACGCGAGCGACTCTCTTCGCAAGCCGTTTCCGATTCGCCGCTCATCGCCATCGACCCTAAATTTCTCGAAGAAGCACCGATCGTATACTTGTCCGGTCGAAGACGTTTTCAGTTTTCGGATGCCGAACGACAGCACTTAAAAGCCTACTTCGAAAACGGCGGGATGGTTCTTGGCGATGCGGTTTGCGGGAGCGGGGAATTTGCCGACGCGGTTCGTGAAGAACTTCGGGCCGTTCTCAAAGATGCAAACTGGGTTAAGATGCCGTCGAATCATCCGATGCTCACAACGGAATTCGAAGGCTTTGATGTCCGTCGCGTCACGATTTTGAATCCCGGTACTCAGACGGGGCAAGCGATGCAAATGCAACGCTATGAAGGGATCCCGGTTATCGAGATGCTGATGTGGAAGGAGCGCGTCGTGGCGATTTTTTCGCCCTATGATCTGAGCTGTGCGTTGGAGAGCCGCCAGTCAAGCCAATGTCGAGGTTATCCGCGAGCGGATGCGGCTCGGATTGGAATCAATATGTTGCTTTATGCGCTGTTGAACTAAGCAATTCGTTAAATCGCCAATTTGGCTTAGGAAACAGTCAAGAATGACTCCTTCAAATGGGGTTGCACGTCCCTGAGACTCGATAAGTTTTTCCTGGCGCTGATCGTCCAGTGTCGATTCGAAGTGTTTTTAATAGATTGAGGATCGATTCCCATTCGAGACACCAACTCTCGGATCTCATCGAGACTTAAAGCAGCATGCAGACTTTGACGCAGTAACTGCTTTGATAAATCCGATTCACCCTGAGTATGAGCGTCGACTAGTGATTCGACTTCGTCATCGGAATCAGGACGGCATAAGTCGCGAACGAATAGCAATCCGTTCGGACGAAGGACGCGCCACGCTTCGGCGAGCATGGCTTCGGGTTGCGACAGATGATGGACCAGCGAATTCGATATCACCGAATCGAATTGGCTTGCGTCGAAGATGAGCTGGTTGACGTTACCATAGTGAAGCTGGATTCGATCGATCATGCTGGCCAACTCTAATCGAAGCCTTGCCAGTTCTAACATCGGTTTGGATGCGTCCATCGCCAAGATACGGATATCGGGCTCGCACAAGCAAATTTCGATCGGGATTAAAGCCGTTCCGGTTCCGAGATCTAAACAATCTCGACCGCACTGGCCAACGGCTAAAAACTCTTTAGCAAAAGCTTGATTGACGGCTTGATGGTCTATCGCATCGTATTCGTCGGCTTCGCCGATCGAATCCATAACTTCAGGTTCGAGTGTTCTTGGCAACATCTTGTAACGAATCCTTAGGAAAATCGAAAAAGGGTCTGTCGATAGGACCTCACCTCGTCAAACAGAGACTTGAATGCTGGACGGCTACCTTGTTATTAGAGGGGTCTGATGAGATTATCTAAATATGAGCCGATGGTGCTAGCCACGAGATCCGAAAACTCTCGAAATTCCGACACTTCGCGCCACAGGTAGTGACCGGAATACTTCGACAAGAGCTTGACTATTTCACGCAAAGACTCAAAGAGATTCTTAGCAAATTGATCCTGTGGATAAGAAATGCGGTTTACAATCGATTTTGCTATCTGACTTCCGCTAACAATTAAATCATCGGTTCACACACACAGTTGCCGCTGCTCAGGTAGAATGCCTCCGGCCTGCCCTTTCGTTTATACCGTGGTGGTCTGAATAGACGAAGGCGCTTGTGGTACAGATCCGTACAACTTCTGAAAAGACCCTTGATCGATGATATCGACAAAATCTGTTGAGCAATTGGAAACGGACGAACGCCGCACTCCTTGGTATAAAATTCTCTACGTGCAGACGATTCTAGCAGTCCTGATCGGTATTGCGATCGGGCACTTTCTTCCAACGCTAGGTAAGCAACTGGAGCCGCTAAGCAAAGGCTTTATTGCGTTGATCAAGATGATGATTGGCCCGATCATCTTTTGTACCGTCGTACATGGAATTGCATCGATCGGTGATTTGAAGCGACTTGGGAGACTCGGTTTAAAAGCACTCATCTATTTCGAAGTCATATCGACAATCGCGCTCATTGTTGGGCTGCTGGTCGTCAACGTGCTCAGACCGGGCGACGGATTTACGAAACCAGGCGAAACGTTCCATGCAGAGGTGTCCGAAGAAACGACGGCCAAAGCCAACGCTGCAATTGAAGCTTCGAAGGAGCAAAGCCATGTCGACTTTTTCCTTCACATCATTCCTACGACGTTTATGGGGGCCTTCGTATCGGGCGATCTTTTGCAAGTTCTCTTTATCTCTTTTTTGGTTGCCATAGCGATCTTATCGATGGGTGAACGAGGAGAACCGGCGCTCCGGTTTTTTGAATACGTTACGCTCATCTTTTTCGGTGTGATGAACTTGGTTGTACGCTTTGCACCCTTAGGGGCTTTGGGCGCGATGAGCTTTACGATTAGCCAACATGGACTGGGCACTCTCGGAAAATTGCTCTACCTGATGGTCGGATTCTATTTGACCTCGGCGATATTCGTCTTTCTCGTCCTCGGAACGATTGCGTGGTTCTCTGGTTTTTCAATCGTGCGGTTTTTGATCTATATCAAAGAGGAACTCGTCTTGGTGCTTGGAACAAGTTCCTCAGAAACCGCGCTGCCGGGACTTATGAAGAAAACTCAGGCGCTCGGTTGTTCAAAAACAACCGTCAATTTCGTCATTCCAACGGGCTATAGTTTCAATTTGGATGGCACGAACATCTACATGTCGATGGCCGCGATTTTTTTAGCCCAAGCCACCAATACGCAATTGAGCATTTGGGAACAAGTTAGCCTGCTGGCAATAGCCATGCTGACCTCGAAAGGTTCCAGCGGCGTTACCGGTGCTGGATTCGTAACCCTTGCAGCAACCTTGCAAGTCGTTCCTCGCATTCCAATTGAAGCCCTCCCGTTGCTGTTGGGGATCGATCGCTTTATGAGCGAATGCCGCGCGATTACGAATTTCATCGGAAACGGCGTAGCGACCATCGTGATCAGCCGCTGGGAGAAAGAACTGACTGTCGAGGAGCTACAAAAGAACCTCGGCTAAAATCTGCATCATCACGCAAATCGCCTAAAATATTCGTCGACGCATGATTGCATTGATTCAACTTCGCAAACGATTGTCGCGGAAGGATCACCCTTGGTAGAAGCAACAAGCTGATTGTTTTTCGAGCCGACGGAAATGAGCGCTTCAGGCCCGCGTCTCGAAGATGCGGCCGATATCGAATTCCGCCGTCCCAACGCCGCGACGACGGACGACGTCTCGCGAGAAACTCCGGTCCCGAGCGTCGATGAAAGGCTGTTGATGTTGAAACTGTCCGATGAAGTCATCGCAATAAGTTGCAAGCTGACGGGAGCTGTAAAAAACCGGATGACGGAACTAGCAAAATTTTGGCGAATGATACTCATATCAAGCGAATTTACTTGTCCGTCTTTATTGATATCGTAGACGTTGGTTATCGGAGCCGAGTTCGTTCCACTCGTTAAATTCTGTCGGACAAAAAAGCTATCGGTATCGTCGACGCGAACGGATGTTGGCAATCCGTCGTTGCCTTGTCCAACATCTCCAACAGCATTCCCGAAGTAAAATACGTCATTGGCAAGCAGTCGAGTATTCGCGTTGGCGAGAACCGTAACTCGCAGCCACGTATTGGAGATGGCTCGATCTGGAAAATCAAGCTTGACCCGATTCGAGCTATTCAGTCCGCCTACCGGGATGATGGTAATGGTCGGAACAACCGCAGTGTTTACAAATCCGCCTGAGCTGCTTCCATTCCAAAGAGCAAATTGAAAGTCTGCGGCAGTCACGCTAACGATATCCTTGATATCGACAACCAAACCATTGAGGCCTCGTATGTAACTGGTGTAATTGGCTACACTCGTCGTTTGACCTGGAAGCAATGCAGTCTTCGAGCTGTCGATCGCTGCAGTTGGATTGCCGTCTCCATTTCCGAATGCGCTACTCGACGATCGATTGTAGTAAACCCGACGATCGGCGACCAAGCCGCTTCGTATATCGCCGACTAACGAGACGTTGTTTACCGTTGCCGTATTCAGCAAAGTTGTCGAGCTGGCTGTCGCCGCTAGTCCAATGTACACCGTCGATGTCATCGAAACCGTGACTTGACCAACGGTCGTCCATGCAACGCCATCTGAAGACGTTTCGCCAGAAAAGACATTCCCAGCTCGCGATAGCCGCACCCAATAGGGAGCTGCCGTATTGCTTCCGTTGATGGCCGCGGTGTTTCCACCGATGGCTGATCGCGATTGAATTGCAACGACGGCAGTCGGCGGTCGCAACGTAAGCGAGACATTTTTAGCGTTATTATTCAGCGTTTCACGAATCATGACACCGAGTCGAGCGCTGCCGTTGGTGTCCTCTAACGTTGCCACCCGAGCGGTTATCGAGCCGTTACCATTCAAGATTTGCGATGTAAAACGGAAACTATCGGCTGTTCCTCCGATCGCTGAGCCGCTACTAATTATTTTAAAAGTACCGCTGGTCAACTGAGACATCCCCGAACCGGTAACCGTACCGATATCTTGTGATGTCCATGGATAAGGTAGAGGCGTCGCCGAAGGTGTTGCGGCAAAAATCAGATTGAACAAACTCACTGATAGGTTGGCTGTTCCTAATACGCGATAGTAATACTCCGTAGCTGGCTGTACGGTCGAATCGGTGTAGGTCACCGTATTGGTTGGAACAGTCGCCAATTGAGTAAAGGTCGTTCCGTTGGTCGAGCGTTCAATGGTATAGCCTGTCTCGGTCGGAATATCTGCCCAATGAAAACGAGTTTGGGTACTTGTTACTTCATCGAAAGCTAAACCGGTGACTTGTTGCAATCGCGTTGCGCCAGTACCGGTTACAGAAACGCCGTCTCCCAACGAACTGGTCGGAGTTACGCGATAGAAAAAAGCAGTACCGCTGGCAAGTCCGGTATTGGTATAGCTCGGAATATTGACGCCGACGGTCGCGATCGGCGAATAGATAACGCCGTCGGTCGATCTTTCAATTCGATAACCCGTTTCTCCAGACGTATCGATCCAGTCGAGAACAATACGATTTTGGTCTAACGAAGTCAGCTCCAAATTTCTAACTTCGCTAGGGCGATTTATCTGACTGACAATCGCCGAAGGTGTCGACGCCCCCGAAGCATCGAGAGCTAAAACTCGATAAAAATATCGCATGCTGCCGACGAGCCCTAGGTCGTCGAAGGTGGTAACGTCTGCCGCAGTCGTCCCAGCAGAGGTGAAGGCAACTCCATCTTCAGATCGTTCAACACGATACCCCGTTTCACCAGCTTGATTATCCCAGGCAACCATTAAATTGGACCCGGTCGACCGCGTCACCGTTACGCCGGTCGGTGCCGGTAGCGAGTTCGGACCGGGGACGTTGACGCCGAGATTACCCGTAACGACGACATTATCGAAAGTTGACACGTTCAATACCGCATCATTCTGAGCCGTTACGACCAAACCGATTTGAACGGTTGCGTTCATCGATACGGTTTGCGTCGTACCCAATTGCGTCCACGTCGTTCCGTCGCTCGATGTCATCGCGGTAAAACTGTTACCAGTGCGGATAAGCCGAAGCCAAACAGGAGCAAAGGCTGCCGAGGCTGACGTGGTGGATGTGCTTGAGCCCCCCGTCGAAGTGCGGCGAATAAATTTGTTGCCGCTCGAAATAGTTGCCGTCATCGCGACGTGTTTGGCGTTGGCAGCCGTCGATTCACGGATCTCGATTCCGGCCTTGGCACTGGCATTTCCGTCCATCATCGACGCGACACGAACAGTGATCGACCCGTCGTCGGTCAACGTTTGCATAGTGAACTGCATTTCGTCGGAGGTGCCTGCAATATCCGCGCCTGAGCCCGCCAATGTGAACGTATCGGTGGCCGTTTCATACTGCGAGAAACCAGGACGCCCGACAGCCCCAATATCACTCGACAGCCAACCCGTCGGAAGTGTCGTTACTCTTAAGTTGTACGTTCCAAGATCGCCATAATTGCCATGGCTCGATAGCAACGCATAGTATGTCCCAACCGGGAGGGTCAAAATAATTTCTTGGTCGTTCAAGGCGCTATCCTTGGCCGCAACCAATACTCCTAGCGCATCGAATATCTCTAACTTGATGTCGAGCCCCGATGGCGCATCGGCCGTCGCATCGATCGTCGTCGGAAGCCCATTCGACGTAAATGAAAACGCATCGACATCGTTCATGCGCTCTATAATGCCGCTCACATATTGCACTTCGTTCATCAACGTCAAGGCAGTAGCGGTTGCGATCGTTCCGCCAAAATCATCGGCCCGAAAACCGTCGCCGCCGGTTGGTTGTTGCGCCTTGATCTTCGTGGTGATAACATTGATGTCGTCCTGCAAGCCACTCGCGTTTGCGGTATGACCAATGATCCATTTGCGAACGCGCTGAGCAAAATCAACGCCCATGATCGGCACATGCAACTCGTCATAACCGCGTGAGTAATCGGCAGTTTCGAAACCGAGCAAATTAAAATCGGATTGGTGTGATAGCCCGAAGTTATGCCCGACTTCGTGTGCGATACCTGACTGCCGAGTTCGAGCGTCGCTGCTTTGATTGAACGAACGTGCGCGATCATTTGGAAAGACACCCACCGCGCTATAACCGCCGACGATATTGTTTCCGATGGCTTCCCAGGCTTTAGGGGTGGCGCCAGGTGGTTCAATTGTCGTTACGTTAGTATCGAACATGGCGAAGTAAGTCGCAATATGCCGCCAGGCTTCAGCAATCGTGTTTTGTTCGGCCGCATTAAACGTTGTCGAATTGCCATCAACATCGTAGGCCAGCGTGTTGGACGTCGTGTCGCCATCAAAGTCCAAGAATACCGAGGTCGGCGAACCGAGCAGACTGTTCAGGATCGGCATCCCATTAGCAAGCGTCGTAAAGGAGAGCGTCGGAGGAATGAACACTCCAATGACGCCCGGTGCGGCCGCTTCGATAATCTCGGAAAGCGAATCGGCATCGAGGCTCAATATCCAATTGGTTTCGCTAGCAACGTCATCGAAAGGCCTGTCGTCGGTAGCGTAAGAATCGCTATTTTGACCTGTTAAGTCCGAGGCCATTAAAGCTCGCGATTCAAGAGTCTCGACGAGAAGTCTCCGCAAATACTTCTTGGATGTCGTTGTTACCGTAGCTTTAAGCGATTGCCGACGAAATATATTGATTTCCGATAATCGAGTCGACCGCATTCAATTAAGTCCTATGAATAGGTGCGTTAAAGATAAGCGTATTCGTGAAAGGATAACCCAGAACAAGCGAATTCCCTATGGCAAAAGTACCGCACGATCGGCTAAAAGAGCAGGATTTGCATAGTGAGCGACTCGGCGCTAGCCGCCCGTTTGCGGGCGTCGGTACTGATTCCGTCAGTACAGGTTAAACTTGGCCTGAGGTGGTGCCGATTTTGATTTTTGCTCTCGACATTCAACGACATAAAGAGTTTTCATGACAACCGATGCGATTCCAGAAGATTCTGCGTTAACAACCTCCCGAGCGGAATTGCATTCAGTGCAAGACGAACGGCGACTCTTAGAGGGGCCACAGCGCAGGTTGGATGAATTAATTCGGGTCTGGCGGATCTTTCGAGAAGTTATTCGCGGCTTTCGATGCCTTCATTTCATCGGACCATGTGTAACCGTCTATGGCTCCGCTCGCTTTTCCGAGACACATCCCTACTACAAGCTAGCTCGCGAAGTCGGAGCGGAGTTGGCCAAGGTGGGATTCACTGTAATGACCGGAGGCGGTCCAGGAATTATGGAAGCGGCCAACCGAGGAGCATGGGACGTCAAAGGTCGAAGTGTCGGATGCAATATTGTTCTACCTAAAGAACAGGCGCCTAACCCATATCTCGATCTATTCGTTGAATTCAATTATTTCTTCGTCCGTAAACTGATGCTCGCGAAGTATTCGTACGCCTTCGTCGCTATGCCTGGAGGCTTTGGCACGATGGACGAACTCTTTGAAATCGCGACGCTCGTTCAAACCGGTAAGATCAAGCAATTTCCGATAGTATTAGCCGGCGTCGAATACTGGATTCCTTTGTTAGACTTTCTTAGAGACACGATGCTCGAAAACAAGACGATAGATCAAATGGATATCGATCGCTTTATTGTGACTGATTCGCCGACAGAGATTGCACTAATCCTCAGCGATGCTGTGAAAACAAAGTTTGGTCTTCGACACGGAGTCATGAAGCCTCGATGGTGGCTCTTTGAACGCGATCCAGTATCCAGAGTGAATAGGCAAAAACCGCTGCGAAAAAACCTGTAAAGGCTAATGCCAAATAGACGATCCAAACGAGCGTCCATACTTCCTGCCGTGGTGCGAAACGCCCTCGAATAAAAGTCTTTTCTTCATCACCGTCAAAGGTGATGGTCAGATGAGGCGACCAATAGCGGAGTTCGGACGGTGCAATATGCAACTCGACGTAGTCGTCGAAGACGAGGCTTGTTGAGTTCCAAGGCGGCGCCTTTAGCTCGATGCCGACTCGCTGAACTACGTTAACCTTCGGAAATGGGAGCTGCAGTTCAAAAGTAGGTCGCATCGAGAACATCGCGTGTTTTTCAGTTCAAGTCTTTGAATTAGGCTTCTTACTGAGTCATTAAATTCCGGTTAAAATTTGGCTCGCATGATTCTATTTTGGCTTAGCTTCGGATTCAATCGCGTATGACAACGTTGGTCTTTGAAGGCTGGAGGCAAGTACCGCATTCGTATGCGATGTGTCTCCAGCAACTCGAACTCGAATGCTTGCGGCGTCCCGACGTCCAAGTTTATCATACGTCGGCTCCGTATCCCGATCCCAATTGGAAACCGGAATCGAATCTCTTTTCGATGGAGGATATGCATCGCTTGCTATCGATCCCGACGCGTCCACTTGACCTAAAGCCTGATGCCGTCATTCGAATGACTTGGCCGTTCAATTTTGAGGTCGATCGTTCGAACTGCCCAACGTTCATTTGGGGCACAACCGAATGCCGCAAAGTTTTGCCGATTGCAATGGCTTCAGGCAAGGCTCCAGAACAAGAGCTTCCAGGAGTTGCTTCACAGGTTATTGCGATCTCTCGATGGGCGGCGGAAGGTTTTATTCGAAGCGGTGTTCCAGTTGAGCGTGTTCATGTCATTCCGGCTGGCGTCGATGCGTCGATCATGCACCCAGTCACCTCCAAAGAAGATCGTGATGCGTTGCGGCGAAACATCGGGATCGAAGAGTCCATAACTCTCTTGAATATCGGAGCGATGACCGATAATAAGGGGGTTCATCTACTTTTGCATGCCGCAGCGCTGTTGTTAGATCGGTTTCCTAATCTTCGAGTAGTACTCAAAGGTAGTGACTCAATCTATAAGTCGCAGAAATTGCTTTCGATGTATGCCAAGCGGGTTCCACCCGATTTGCTTCAAAAGATTGAGCCGCATGTCCGCTATACGGGACTCACCCTTTCGGCAATCGAAATGCGAGGACTTTTTCACGCTGCTGACTTCTATGTGGCACCCTACATGGCCGAGGGATTTAATCTTCCAGTTCTTGAGGCCGCCGCTTGTGGTGTGCCAGTTATTTGCACGGCCGGTGGACCGACCGAAGATTTCGTTCAAGACTCCTGGTGTAAACGCATTCGCAGTAAGATTCGGGCGGTCAACGAGTTCGATGGCGATGAAATTGTTCCCGATTTCGACCATCTCGTCGAACTGCTTGCCGAAAGCATCGCTGACCAGCGGTGGCGCGATCAAGCAGCCGTCGCTGGGCCGAAGTGGGTGCAACAACATTTTACCTGGGGACATGTCGTTGACAAAATAATTAATCTTGTCCGATTTGTCTCGTTCTAGTCACTAGTTCCGTTAAATATATTTTTCGGTATTTTGGCCGGAATTACTCAAGTTGGCGGATGCTAATTAATGGCAACGCTGTCTTCTCTCGCATTTCTTGGTGCGTTGTATTGACCGATTGGCGTGTTGTCAGCAGAGCCTTTGAACGAAAAGGACGAAATTGATGGTCTATTCTATGAACAAAAAACGTCGGGCATTGTTATTTCGAAAACGGCAACGTCGCCATCTCTTTGAGCAGCTTGAACCGAGGCAAATGTTGACGGCCGGACTTGATCCAGTCGTGCTCATTCCTGGCTTTGGCGGTTCGTTCGCGCTGGATCAATCGCCGGCGGGACTAACGAATTGATATACAAATCGAGGATTGCCCCCGAACCAACTTGTGCTCGAGCCGTTCGCAAATTCTTATAACAACATCGTCAAATCGCTCGAAAATGTCGGTTACGTATCGAGCGGCCCGAATCAAAGTTTGTGGATTGCAAATTGGGACTGGCGATTGCCGGTTGCGTCTGTCGATGCGAACGCGTTGACAACGCCTGACGGAATGATCGCGGGAGTCACGGGCGCTTCGATTTCCGACAATACCTTCGAAACAGGTGTTGACTATCTCGGCGCCGTCCTCAAACAGATCAAGACGCTCCTTCCGGCAGTGACCAAAGTTGACGTGATTGCTCATAGCACGGGCGGCATTATTGCGCGAAGCTACATCCAAAGCAGTGCCTATGGCGCGTCCTTTGGAGCAGCTAACTTGCCGACTATCGACGATTTGATACTAGCCGGAGTCCCCAATGAAGGCGTGGCGGATCCGTGGAGTTTTTCTGTCGACGATTTTAGCGCCTCGGCGGTCTCACGTGGCTTAGCGATGGTTATCGATCGAGCCTATGACTTGATGGTCGCCGGAACTCCGATCAACGGGCCTGACGGCGTGATCAACAACCCGTCGATTCCGAAAGATCAGTTTGTCAAGCAATATGTGGCATCGCTGCGCAATTTACTCCCAACTTATAACGCAATCGATACGAATTCCGATGGCTTCTTTGAAAAGATCAAGCCGAACTGGGTCGAGCAAGGGCCACGTCCAGTTACGGCGGCTCAAGTCGTTGTGCCTCCGAACAATCAAGTCAACGGAGCGGTCGAGGCGGTCGCGTTTCATCCAACTAATCGCGACATTGCGTACGCCGGCACCGTCAACGGCGGAGTCTGGCGAACCGATAATTTTCAGGTGGCCAATCCAACCTGGGTTCCATTGACCGACAACCAACCAAGCTTATCGATCGGTTCGATTGCCTTCAGCCCGCTCGATTCGACAGGAAATACCCTTTTCGTTGGAACCGGAAATTTCAGCAATGGCTTTGATGGCGATTTTTCAGCCGGTCTTCTCCGTACGACCGATGGTGGAAAGATATGGAGCAACACCGCAACGGCAAGTGCATTCGGTGGCGCGATCCGTCGAATTCTACCGACAAGTATCGGCACCAGCTTGGCGAACCAAATCGTTCTAGTAGCCGCCGCTGACGGGATTCTGCGAAGCACCGACGGAGGTCAGACCTTTACGCAGTTAGGTGCCGCCGTTGGATTGCCAACAAGGCCAGCCTCGGACATTATCGCTGACCCGAACAATTTCAATCGCTTCTACGCCGCGATACCTGACGATGGTGTATTCCTGTCGACGAATGGTGGTGCCAATTGGAGTCGTATCGATCACCATGTTGGCTTCAGTATTGCGGGCATCACAGGTTCGACAAACATCGAGTTGGCGGTTCACGATGCAGGTACGACCTCCGTACTTTATGTAGGCGTTGTCGATGACAACCAGCAAGTCAGCGGAGTTTTCCGTGACGTCCGAGGTGGCGATGGCGTCGATAACGATTCGGCCAACGGCATCGACAACGCTGCTGAATTCCAGTTCACCGTGATCGGAACGGTTCCGAATATCAACAACGGTAATCAAGGAATAAATAACTTCGCGATCGTCGCTGATCCGACGAGCCCCACCGAATTTTACATTGGCGGCGATCAACCAAGTCATCTGTTTCGAGGAGACGCGGCGACGAACAATTGGACGTCCATCGTAACATTCAATGCCAACGACTCCATTCCACATGCAGACACAAGATTCTTAGCTTTACAAGATAATACGACGTTGGTGACGGCCGACGACGGAGGCATCTATCGCTTGAACAACCCGCTCGGGACCACGGGAACCTGGGCGTCGGCTGGCGGGAATCTAAATGCTATCGAGTTTTATTCATTAGCTTACGACACCACTCCCGGTCTTATTTTCGGCGGCACGCAAGACAATGGCTCGATAAAGCAGACGACCCGAGGTTCTCAAACTTGGAACCGGTTTAAGGGAGGCGACGGCGGCTTTCAAGCCTACGATCGATTCACCGGTACAGATTACGCACTGAGCAACAACTTTGGACGCTTTGAAAGGTTTGACATCAACGGAGCTGGCTCTCAGCTCGCATTGGGAGCGAATGCCAATGACGTTTCAATAACCAACGCGATACCGGGTGTCATTATTACCGATCCCATAATCATTACATCCAATGCGCATGGACTGACGACTGGAAAGGCCGTCAGTATCTTTGGACTGGACGGCATTTCCCGAAATGGCTTTAGCATTTTTGGCTTCTTCAAAGTGACAGTCATCGATGCCAATACATTTTCGCTCGACAATACGGCAGGTGCAGTCGGCACGTACGGTAGCGGCTCGACTTGGCGTTTGTTGGGTTTGGACGATCTAGGAGGAGGCACGACAGACCAGCAGTTCGCCGTGGCCGGTGGATTCGCAGTTACACCGATGGTGACCAACGCTGTGCGAGGAAACAGTATTTTGTTTGGCCGTCGCGGTCTCTACGAGAGTGCGACCAGCCGCGGCGATACGATTGTCAGTCTAACGAGTCTACTCAGCGGAAAAGCCGTCAACGAGCGAATCGAGTCGATCGCGTATGGCGGCCGCCGAGCGAGTATTGATCGCCCTGGAGTTTTTTATGTCGGCACTGAGCTTGGTCAGTTGTACGTTCGCGATGAAAGCAACACCGTCACATTACGATCGATCTCGGGGGCAACTGGACGCGTTCGCGATATCGCCGTCGATCCAGACGACTGGCAGCGAGCCTATGTTGTCCAAGGCATTAACGTCTACGTTACTGTCGATGCTGGCGCAAACTGGACTACAATCACCGATAACTTGCTGTCGCTTACGATCTCACCGCGAACAGTCACATTGGCGAGCAACACCAGCACCGCTGGGGACGGGCAGATTATTATCGGGGGCCTCGGTGGCGTCTTCCGTCGCTCGACGTCATCGACTCCTGGTGCCAATTGGTCGATCGCAGCCGATGGACTCCCTAATGTGTTGGTGAAAGACATAATCTATGAACGAACCAACGACACCCTTTATGCAGGGACTTTCGGACGCGGAGCTTGGTCGTTGAGTGTCAGCACGCTTGGCAATAACTTAGTCAACGATCTGATGGTCGATCTTAACGGTGGAACCAAAAACGCATGGCTGAACAGTGTTGGTCGGACCAACGTGTTTTATAGCACCGAAGTCGAAACCACCGATCGCATCGTCCAACATCAAGGCCCTGATACTCGAAGCTTTCTGAAGGACCGGATTTTATCGTTCGATAACTACCTCGGCCGCCGTCCCAATATCGGAGAGACTTGGTTTGAGACGATCGCATCTGGGCACGGAGGCGATGGAACGGTATCGACGTTTTCTTCGATCGATCCGTTTCTTGGCGATCCCAATATTGGATCGAAGTTAATTCTTCAGCCGATTACTGGCGCGGCGGCGGGAACAGATGAAGTTAGCCATGGCGGCTTAGTCAATCATCCGTATTCGCAAACGCAAATTTTGAATGCGATCGGCGCAAGCAATTTTGCGAATGCCAATCTGGAGACGACGCTTGAAAAAACGATGGCCGGTTCGGCGGCTGCATTTCTTACTCTCAAGATTTAGCGACCCGCCGAAGCTTTTCAAGAAGCCTCCAATAGAATTCAACAATTTTTTCAGCAGACAATTAGCCTTGGAAAGCTAAACATCAGTCTGGCCAACGTCGGCCAGTCGCTGGCGGCTTTACTGCCAATTGATAGCCTATGGCAAAATCGCGTCGTGTCAAAATTGAATACGTTGCTGGCGACCAATCGCGATGCGACCGTAACTCAAATCGTTGCCGCCTTGAACTCGGGCCTTCACGCTAAAGCTTTTTCAGTCGAAGCAGACACGTCTACTGAAAAATCGAGTCGATTTAATCTCGACGCTAGTTATTTCACAAATGTTTCTGGGAGTGCACCAACGCACAATGGAGCGATCAATTTAGGGTCCGGAAATACACTCAGTGCCGGCGGCAACTTTGCGTTTACCGGCAATCTAACATTCGGAGGCGTGTTGGGGATCGACTTGAATCAAGGTGCGGACCTTTCCAAAGGACTATTTGTTCGCGATCTCGATCTAAGTCTCGGTGGCAGCGCGTCGATCGCCAATCTCAATGCCAACGTGAATCTCGGAACTCTCGCAACCAGTATCGAAAATGGAAGTTTCGCCATGACCGCTTCGGTCGACGTGGCCTTGACCAATCCCACCAGCGGTAGCTCGACGGTGGCGTTGGCGGACATACTACAGAACCTAGACAACGTCTCAGCGTTGGTCCAACTGACACCGGTCGCGTCGATCGATCTCAATTTGCCGCTGAATCTTACCAATAGCGCTTCGAATTTTCAGTTGACCGATTGGGGGCAGCCGATTGTTCGAGCCAGCTCGCAAAATCTCTTTACCGATGCGTTGGATATTGTTGTCGATATCGCTTTGACAGCCAATCTTCAGGATCATCTGATGTCGATTCTGGCATCGTTGGATGCAGCCGCCGATGATGTCTCCAGTCGCAGTGCACTCAACAAAGAGATTCCCGGACTTGGCCGATCGCTCAACGGTCTGCTGAACGAAGTTGGCGGAACGGCCGATATCAAGTGGGGCGACTTGATCAAATTCCAAGATGCGGCCGCAGACTATTTTGGGAATTTCGACCCAACCAGTTTGAACTTTGATCCGGCCAACATTGGCAAGAATCCGACGGTACTAGGTCTTCGCGATGCGATCACCAGTCGCATCGAAGCAGCCGTTGGCAATCTTCTTTCACTCGGCGGTGCGACGTCTCCCATCAAGCTTCGCGACGGCGTCGATTTGCAGACCAATGTTCTTTCCTTCGCACTCGATATCGACGGTAGCTTCGTTCGAGCGGTCAATCTCAATTTTGATTCGCTCGGTTCACAGTGGACGGGGACCGGCGTCAAGTTCGATGCCAATGCTACTGTTGACGTGGCGACCACAATTGACATGGGAATCCAATTTGGAGTCGGACTTAGCAACACAAGCGGTATCGATCCATTTTTCAATCTGAATCATTTCAGTCTCAATGCTCAGCTGCATGGAACCGGATCATCACTCGGCTTTAATATCGCGAACGGCACCATTAAAGGCTCGATCACGGCCCAGACGCTGGCGATTCAAGCTGGTGCAAGTGTTGCTCTAGCCAATACTGCCGGACCGATCAGCGATCGAATTTCGATTACGCCCGCGGGCTCTCTGAACATTGATTTCCGATTCAATGCCCAGCTCTTTGGCACACCTTTGGTGAACGGCTTGCCAAGTGTGCAGATCGTCGACACGAATCTATTCGATTCCAATCCGCCATTGTTGACGCTCGATATGGCACCGCTGACGCTAAATCTTTCAACTCAGTCGTTAATAGAGGGATTATTTGCGATTGCCGATTGGCTCAATTTTTCGGTGAACTTCCAAGATTCGCCTTCGGCAATGAAATTGCTTGGGACAAAAATCCCGTTGCTCGATAAATCGGTTGGCGAAGTTCTCGCATCGAAGGTCGAGGAATTGAAGTTTGATCCTCACCAGATTTTGAATTTGACTGCCCCGATTGCCTCAGGTGGTTTCAAGCGGTTTTCAACACAGCTCAATCTAGGTGGCAAAACGCTGTCGTCGATCGGCCTCAAAGTCGATAATGTGATGACATTTCGTTCGACGACCGGCGAACGCTTCGAAGGCTTAATCGACAATATAGACGGCGAAACAGTTACGATCCGTTATGACGAAACACGGACCGACACTCCGGATCTAGCGAAACCGTCTTTCTCGTTCCGCCGCGGCGGTTTGATCGGTGATCAAATACGATCAGCGTTGGCAAAATATGCCAAACCTGATGTGATCATTCCTTCGTTAGGCGAAGTCTTGAATGACCTGGTAGAACCGCTGGGGCTGACGATCTCTAGCGTAAGTTACAACGACACGACAAAGCGGTTAACTTTCACTCCAAACTTCAGTCCAAAGCCGATCGAATTTACCTCTCGACTTAATTTTGGGACGGCGGTTTCCGGTTTGGACTTCAATGCCTCGGGCGATTTTCTTGTCAGCGCGGCTCCGACCATTCGCTTGCCTTTGGATATTAACTTAGCCTCAGACCCCGGCTTAACACCTAGTAAGCGCGTTGCACTGATCGATGACGCACAGCCCGAAATCACACTCGTCATTAGCGCCCAATTGAACGACCCGCGGGCTCGCGCGTCGCTCGGCTTTTTGAGTGCCGTACTCGCCGAAGATGCTGCGATCTCCAACAACGCCGGGATCACTTTCAACACCACCTTTGCATTGGATGCCAATGATCCAAACACGGATGCTGGTACGACGGGGCGAGCCACCGTCAACGAATTGCTGAACTTTGGCAATTTGGCAAATACCTTTGACGCTACTTTTTCGGGCGACTTCAAAATCGATGGCTTGATCATTAAGCCTGAGATTGCGGGCGCGACGATTCCTGGGCAGATCGATGTCTTTACGACCACAACCGCCGGAGGTTCGACGCGTGGACTGGCCTATTTCAACAATCTCACCGAACTCGGATCGTTGTTGAATAAAATCGCGGTTACCAACACCATCGGTAGCTTCGATGCGCTGACTCCCGAGTCGGTGGTGTCGATGTTTATTCAACTTGGCAATTCAATTCAGCGAGCGGCGAGCAAGCTCGATGTTCCCGACGGGATACCGTTTATCGACGAAGCGATCAGTGGTGTCGTCAATTTTGCAAAGACGACTCAGGATTTTGCGAGGCAGCTCTACTTCAATCCAAAGCTAATCGGTGCCATCGACATATCCGTAACCAATGGTCGCTTGACTCGCGATGCGACGTTTGTGATTCGTATCGAAGGGAGCGATCCTTTCTTCGTTACCGTGCCGGCGGCGTCAACGGCGACAAATACAAAGATCGATGACCTCATCAGTGACGTCAATGATGCACTCATCGGACAAGGGCTCGGTAGCAAACTCGTCGCTGAACGACAGGTTCCCTTTACCAGTTTGCAAATACCTTCACTCAGCGATATCACGGCGACGGCGGTTGCGCCGTCGGTTCAGCCGCTGACGGCTGGATTTTCGCGTTATCGCGCAACCTTTCTTTCAACGATCAATCTATTCAATTTGGGTTTGCGAGTCGGCGACGTCATCGAGTACTTGAATGCCGCTGGTGCGATGCAACGAGCCATGATCGATGAACTTGGCTTGACATCGCTGGGACTTCGCTTTGATTCAACCAAGCAGGCTCAACCTGATACAAGCAACAAGCGATCGATATCGCTGTTCGGTAGCGAACACGCGAATCGACTGGCCATTCGGACCACGACGCCACTGTCGGGGATATCGTTGGAAGCAAGCACGATTCAAATTACGGCTAGCGATGATTTGCCAACGCAATTGTCTCAAGACTTGACTTTTGAAATTAGCTTCGCAGGCAGTTTGCCGGTCAACGTAACGATTCCGGCTGTTTCGACTGCCAGCAATGGTCAGCCTTCAGAGATGCTCGCAAGCATCAACACGGCCTTTGACAATACGCTATTCGGTGGCGGAAAACTGAGTCAGAAAATACGCACGGTTCTCGTTGGCTCTCAGTTGCGTATCGCCAATATCGATAGCGTTACGACTTCGATGACCATCAACGGTGCGACCGTCCTCGGCTTTGGTGCATCACAATCGCAAGAGACGAATACTGCAAGCACTGAGTTGGGGCTAGGGGGGAGTCAGTTAGTAAGTCCAAGTTTCCGTGCATCGACGATTCAAGATCTGATGCACGTTCTCAATGGGCTGATCCAGCAGCAGTTTGCCGGGCAGCCATTCAGCGCCTCGCTCGGTTACAACGCTGCGCCTGTCCGGACGATTACCTTCAATATTGCGATGGGCAACGAGTTCACTCGCTCCGTCGAACTGGATTTTTCACGCGGTTTCGATGTCGGTTTCACTCAATTAAATGTTGCCGGTGGTGCCGATGCAACGTTTACTGCCTCGGCAGGAGTCGAGCTGCAGGTCGGATTCGATATCGATCCAGTCGGCAACGGCCAAATTATCGATGCAACCACGCTTTTGAGCAGTCTGGACAAGGGGCGTGGAGTTCAGCTCAAAGTTGGAATGAACGGCACGCCAGTCAATTCGAGCGGTCGCAATTCACCGGTCAGCGATTTGACGCTCAATCTCGCCGTTCGACGATTCGGAAATTTGACCAACAATCTGAGCGTAACCGTACCCTCGGCCCAGGTTGCGGACAACACCAGTGCGACGGACTTGGCTCGCGATTTAACGACGGCCCTTAAAACGGCTATTGCCTCCGGAGCGATTCCTGGCCTCGCGGTCGTCGATGGGATCTCGCCAATCGAAGTCCAAACTACCAGCGATGGCCGATTGCGAATTATCTCGAATGCGAAGCCGATCAACGGCCTTACGATCAGTGCGGGTACAACCTCGTTTCTTGGGTTTACGGTGGGCCAGGCGAGCAGCGACGCGGATCTTGTGATTCAATTGCGCAATGACAATTCAGTCTCGATAAATCTCGATTTTACTGAAACCCTAGGCGACATTAAGTCGAAGATCGAAGCTGCGGCAGGTGGAGCCAGTGTACTGACAGTCTCCTTTGTCAACGATCAAATCCGGTTGCAAGACCATACACTTCAGGTCGGTGACAACGCCTTCAAAATCGTCGCGGCGAGTGACAACAACGGCATTAGCCCGATTGGCTCCGTCCTCGGGATTTTGGGCATTTCAATTTCTGTCGCGGATAATCCGAATACACCCGTCGACGAAACCAATAGCGGCGATGTCTTTGTCGGCACGTCACTGCGGAAAGGTTCCATCGCTGACCAATTCTTCATCTCAACGAACAACAGCCGAATCTTTGCGAATTTGGATATCGTCTCATCGAATATCGATCTAATTGCGGCTTTGGGGATTTTCGATCTTGGCGTTGTCGACGGTACGATGAACTTAAGTGTCGACGCCAGCCTAGGGCTGGTCGATATCGACAATCCAGAAACGCCTGCCAACGAAGGGATCGATGGCAAGTTACGACTTAGCGATTTTGCGATCGGCAGTTTTGGTTCGCTTCTCAATCCTACGTTTACCTATGGTGGTTCCGCAAGTCTGCCGATCGATGGATCGGTATTAGGCTTTTCGCCACCTCAGTACCTTCCTGGTGGCAGTCAAGCGTTATCCATCCAAGCATCGTTAGCAAACGAAGTCGGCTCGCTGCGACCGAAGCTTTTGTATAGCGTCAGCAACCTTCAGGAAGCTCTCGGAAGTTTTAAGAACCTGAATATTACGGACCTGATCCAAGTTGTCCAAAGAGTGATTGATCTGCTTCAAGACAACAATCTACAAGGTCTTAACACGCCCATTCCGATCATTAACAAAACGCCTAACCAGATCCTCGACATTGTCGATGGACTTGGAGACGCCGCCATCGAGTTATTGAACGGAATTGACCTGGATTTGCTGATCTCCAAAATCCTTGAATTGGAAACCGTTCAATCGACGTTGGCCGGTACACCGGCCATTAACGACGCAGTTCAAGAGCAGATTGCGGCGATTAAAGCCTTAGCCAATCCTATCATATCTGGCTCTTCCGCAGAATCTGTGGGTCAAAATTGACTCTTTATCGTTACGAATAGAAAACCGAAGTTTCAACGGACACCCGTTTCGCATTGGATTTTTGAGGCATCACTCCGATGTCCAAAGTTGAAGATAAACAACCCACCAGACGATCAGTCCGGCGGGTTGCCGAGCGCCTTTGTCGCATCGGAGAGCGAGATATTCCTCAGCGAGTTGCTTCCCAGCAGAGCCCGCTTCCGCTTCTCCCGGCACAACCATCATGTCCGATCAAAGACTTTGTGGCAATACTTTGGACATCGGAGCCATCCCTTGTAAATCCAT
>Ga0163150_10003453_pt1 | contig 22220 bp, 22 predicted proteins | sample OliLakLV19P2IB_FD_148628 | JGI IMG/M metagenome (GOLD analysis project Ga0163150, IMG submission 148628) | Freshwater microbial mat bacterial communities from Lake Vanda, McMurdo Dry Valleys, Antarctica - Oligotrophic Lake LV.19.P2.IB | ecosystem: Environmental > Aquatic > Freshwater > Lake >...
CATCTTGCCGTTGAGGACACGTTCAACGAGCGCTGCTTTCATGGCTGCGAGTTGGTAAGCGTGGTGGTTTTTCATGCCTCCACGGTAGACCGCTAATGTGTAAGGTTAATTGCTGCAATAAGAACAACTTTTGTCAACAAAAGAGCCGGCAATTGTCCCGATCTCACAAAAGCTTCTCAGTGACCCGGGCAGCAGGTGTGCTGGATTCCCTGACGTGCCTGCTCCCTGAAAGCTTCGCGTTCCGCGGCTTCGATTTGATTCAGAAGCATATTTGCAGCGGGATCAATGTCTCTCAGAGATTTCAGTGCCGCCTGGTGCATGGGCGATTGGGGCTGATACGCGTGCGTGCGGACACTGCTGAGCAGATATTCCCGGTGCGCGGGATCCGCAATGATTCGACTGGCTGCGACAATAGCTCCGAAATGCTCCTTTGTTGGCACCTTCTCTTGTTTGGGATCTCCGTGTTATACTGTTTCCGGTCCGATCTCGACGAGTCTCCCCATGATAGTTTGCTCATCTGCGTCTTCGGGCAAACCATCCAGAATGGATGCGTATCCCAGGGGTTGAAGAGTCTCCCGTAAAAACGACACTTTTCCCGCGCCAGGCAGTTCCTTCTGGATTGAAGCTGGCGATGCTTGTTGCGATGTCTCCATAGAAAAATTGGGAAAAGAAATTTACGCCGCGTGAAAAATATTTCGCCCTACCGGTTGCGGGTCCATCCCGGCAACGTTCTGCATGCCCTTCATTTCTGTCGCCCGAGTCCGGGGTGCATGTCTCTCGGTGAGAACATCAAAGACGCAATTCGCACATTTTGCGCATGCATTTGGAACAGACACTTGCCCTTTCTGATCAAGTTCTACATGCAGGTCTTCATCACTGCAACGTTCTCCTTGATGACTGCGGCCCTCCGTTCCTGTGCAAACATACTCGGCAAGTTGATGCGCTTCCTTCGCTATGAGTGCACGGCGCTCCTCGGGATCGTGCGTCGTACCCTGCTCGATAAGGATTTGACGTTCGTACGCTCGGGAGGGTCTGGGGATCTCACCAACCAATATCTCGTTCCCAGAAGGGGAATTTTCCATAGGGGGGGGCAATGAGAAACGATACCCCTCGTTTTTCCGACCGCAAGATCAAGATTAGCCCTTCCTGCCGCAGAACAGCGCGATTCAAAAATTTGTCGACGTTTGCCAATCTGACTGAACTATTTGATGGCAATGAATTTTCAGTTTCGTATATTGCGTACCGAGTATGGTTTTCCACAAGCACAGAGTACTGGATCAGTACGCCCCCTTCTCTGCTACTCTGGAGAGTGATGAGGATCGCCACGATCACCTACATCGGACAGGAAGAGGATATCGTGGAAGACTTCGTTCGGTATTACACATCATTCGTCGACCGGATGATTTTCATGTGCACGGTGCCGGAAGATCCGACCGTCGGGATTTTGCAAAAACTCAAACGTGAAGGACTGCCGCTCGAGTTGCATATGCACGAACCGGAATACTACGACCAGACGTCGATCGTAACGACGTACCTGCATAGCGTCATCATGACATACAACCCGGAGTGGATATTACCCGTCGATACGGATGAATTTTTGCGTGTGACATCGGCGGAGTTTCTCGACACTCTGCCGCAGGATCGCGTTTCACTGATGCAATGGCAGACGTACGTGCCGACGGCGGAAGACGCGCACAAGCCCCATCTTCTGGAGCGCATCACGCACCGCCGCGATCCCGAGACGCCGCAGTTCGAAAAAATCCTCATTCCTGCCGCACTCGCGGGGGAAGACGCGGTCGTGTCCGCCGGCAGCCACATGCTCATGCACGGCATCAACGGCGAAGCATATCCTTCCGCAAGTTCGAACCTGAAACTCGCGCACTTCCCGGTGCGCAGCGCGGAACAACTCAAGCGAAAAGCTTTGCGCGGATGGGATCAGATGCAGAAGTATCCCGACCGAAGGGCGGATGAGGGCTTCCACTGGCGGCGCATCGCGGAGCGGCTGGCGGCAGAGGAAGACGGCCTGACCGAAAAACGCCTGACCGAAATCGCGCTGCGATACGCATCGTCGCACGGTGAATTCACGCTGATTCATGATCCGGTGGCAGTGAAGGGCAAAACGCCCGTACTGGTGTAGAAACGGGGCAATACATGCTTTATAATGAAAGCTCATGCTCAGCGCCCCCCAACCTTTCAGCTTCATTCTCTTCGGCGCGTCGGGGAATCTCGCCAAACTCAAACTCTATCCGGCCCTCTACACGCTCGCGCTGAAGAAGCGTTTTCCAAAGGACTACGTGATCATGGGATATGCGCGGACGGAGATGAACGACGATTCGTTCCGCACAATCGTGGAGGAGTCGATCCGCGCTGACATGCCCGAAGTCACGCAGAAGGTACTCGATGAATTCCTGACGCACGTACACTATCACCGCGGTGATTACGACAGCACTCCCGACTTCGAGCTGCTCCGCGAACGACTGAAGAAAATGGAAAAAGGCTGGAAGTCCGTCGTGCGCCTCGGCTACCTCTCGATTCCGCCGAGTGCATTCAAGGACGTTTTGCGCAATCTCATCGACGGAAACATCCGCGAGGACGGCGTTCAGCTGCGCTGCATCGTCGAGAAGCCCGTCGGCCACGATCTCAAGAGCTTCGAAGAAATCCATGACATTCTCGTCTCGTGCTTCAAAGAGGACGAGGTGTATCTGCTCGACCACTATCTCGGCAAGGAAGCCGCGCGCAATATCTACTATCTGCGCTACGCCAATCCTGTGCTCGAGCGCCTCTTCAAAAACACGCTCATCCAGCACATCGAAATCACGGCGAGCGAAACCGTCGGCCTCGAGGGGCGCGCGGGGTACTTCGAAGCGGCGGGAACGCTGCGCGACTTCATCCAGAGCCACCTGATGCTGATGGGCGCGATGCTCACAATGCGTCTCCGCGAAGAAGGGGATGCGTTCCGCGAAAGCCGCCTCAACGCGCTACAGCAGTTCTATCTGCCGCCCGCGACCAACCTCAACGACATGATCGTGCAGGGCCAGTACTCCTCGGGACGCATCGGCGACGAACACGAGAAGAGCTATCGCCAGGAAGAGGGAATTTCGTCCGATTCGCGCACCAATACCTATGTCGCGCTCAAACTGATGTCGAGAATTTCGCGGTGGGAAGGGGTGCCGTTCTTTCTCCGCTCGGGCAAACGGATGGACAAACGGGAGACGCGCATCAGTATCCAGTTTCAGGAAAGCCATCCCATCGGCCCCGGTAGCACGCCCAACCGCCTGGATATCATCCTGCAAGGAGAGGCCGGCATGCGCTTCCATCTCCAGACGAAAGTCGGCGGGACCGAACCGACGTTCCGTCCGCTCGTCATAGAGGACCCTCTCGTCTGCTACGGAGACTGCCTGCCCGAACACGGACTGCTCCTGCTCGAAGCCATTCACGGAAAGCAGCAGTGGTTCCTGACCTTCGAGGAAGTGCGCACGACCTGGAGGCTCATCGATCCGCTCCAGGCACATCTTGATACTCCGTCCACGCCGCTCCATCTCTATCCCGCCGGGACCAGGGGCCCGAAGGAGTCCGACGAATGGATGGCCCTTAACGGTGTGAAGTGGTTTGAATAACAATACGCATGATGCTCGAACGAATCGCTGCCACCGGCACGAACGCGTTTGTCGCTACGGGGGCGGATCTTCTCGAACACCGCATCGAAGGCGCGATTCAACGCCACGGCAGCTGCGTCATCGGCCTCTCGGGCGGCAGTACGCCCGGTCCGATCTACGCGGCGCTCGGGAAGAAGAACGACATCGACTGGAGTGTCGTGCACGTGTTCCTCGTCGACGATCGTTGCGTGCCGCCGGACCACGAACACAGCAACCAGAAACTCATCAGGGAAACGCTGCTCTCGACAGCGATCATCCCCGCGCAGAATCTTTTTTTCCCGAATACCGAACTGTCGCCGGCAGAGTGCGCCGCGGAATATGGCCAGCGTCTTTCGGCGTTGTTCGCCGTCCATCCGTTCGATATCAGCGTGCTGGGGATGGGGCCCGACGGTCACATCGCTTCGCTCTTCCCGCCGCTGCAAGACGAGGCTTTCGCACCCGCGATCGCCCTCCCTGCCGTCACGGACCGTTTCGACGTTCGTGATCGCATCAGCGTCTCGCTGCCCGTCTTAACCAAAGCGGCGTGGTCGTTGTTTCTGATAAAGGGCGCGGAGAAAAAAGCCGTCTGGACGACGATGGAGGAAAGCACGGAAGGACCGAAGATCTGGCCGGCAAAAGCAATTCTGGATGCCACTCCTTCGACCGTTCTCACCGATTGATCACGCACGCACCGGGATATGCATCATTCCCAATTCATTTCCTGTACATGATCGATCACCCTGCCCGCGGCGACGTACACCAGGTCGACCCGGTATCCGCCGGTCCAGCCGTGCTCGCTCACCCATCGGCGCGCGGCCCGGATAATATGCTGCCGTTTGTCCGGCGTGACATTGAGGTCGGGGCGATAGTCAGGATCATCCTTATCGCGTGTTTTAACCTCGCAAAAGGCGATAACGCGGTCCGTCGGATCGAAGACGATGATGTCAATTTCATCCGACTGAATGCGCACATTCTTTGACATCACCCGGTAACCCTTCCGCTGGAGATACCGCTCCGCTGTTTTTTCACCCAGTCTGCCGGTCCGCAGGTGCGGCGCGAGCTGATCGGATGTCCAGCGGAGGCGGAGATTCTGCTGCATATCAGGTGTCGAGACCGATGTTCTGGCGGTACTGAAGAGCTTCGGCGACGTGGGGTGTACGAATGATCTGCGATTCCGACAGGTCGGCAATCGTCCGGGCGACCTTGATCGTGCGGTGATAACTCCGCGCGGAAAGGTGCAACCGTTCGGCGGCCTGCTTGAGTAACTCCTCCGATGCAGATTCGAGGAGACAGAAATCGCGGATGTCGCGGATGCCCATCTCCTTATTGGTACAGATCGAACGCTTCGCAAAGCGTCTCGCCTGCATGCCGCGTGCGCGCACGACGCGGTCGAGAATCGAGGCGGATGATTCGGCGATCGACTCCTGTTCCTGACGCAGATCCTCGATGGGGACGGGCTGCACGTCGATCGTCAGGTCGATGCGGTCGAGGAAAGGTTTGCTGATCCGGCGATGTATCTTGCGGGCGTTGCCCGGCGCCCACTGCGGCGGGTTCATCGCGGCGACGAGGAGCACGTCCGCCGGGAAGGTTACGGTTCCCTGCGCGCGCGTGATCGTGATGCGGCGGTCTTCCAGCGGCTGGCGCAGCACGTCCAGAACGGTCGGCGGAAACTCCGCGAGTTCGTCGAGGAACAGCACGCCGCGATGCGCGAGACTAATTTCGCCGGGACCGGGGATCTGTCCGCCGCCGACGATCGAGACGCCGCTCGCGGTGTGATGCACAGTCCGGAACGGCCGGTCTGCGATGAGCGGCAGATCGTTGGGGAGGAGGTTGGCGACGGAATAGATCTGCGTCACTTCGAGGGATTCCTCCCGAGAGAGAGGCGGCAGAATCCCGCGCAGCGCCTGCGCGAGGAGGGTCTTCCCCGAGCCTGGGGCTCCGCTCAGAAGCACGTTATGGCCGCCAGCGGCGGCGATCTCGAGAGCCCGCTTAGCCTGCTGCTGTCCCCGCACATCGGCGAAGTCGATGACCGGCGAACCGTGCACGGCGCTGGAAGCGGGCGGCATAATCGGATCGGGCTGCCGAAGGTCGAGGAAAATATCGATGAGTTCGCGCAGGTTCTCCGGGGCGATCACGCGGATGCCCGGGACGAGCGAGGCCTCGGGGCCGTTCACAGAAGGCACGACGAGCGTGTGAATACCATGGGCGCGGCAACTGATCGCCGCCGATACGACGCCGGAAACGTGCCGGAGCGTACCGTCCAGCGCGAGTTCTCCGAGGAAGGCCACGCCCTGCAATTTCTCGGACTTCAGATCGACGAGATCGTACATGGCGAGCAATCCGACTGCGATCGGCAGATCGAAGCGGGGACCGACTTTCTTGATATTCGCCGGTGCGAGATTCACGGTGATGGAACGTCCCGTTGGAATCCGGTAGCCGCTCGCGCGCAACGCAAGCTTCACGCGCTGCTTACTCTCCTGCACGGCCATATCGCCGAGACCGACGATCGTGATCGTTCCCTCACCCGGCGTCGCGCCGATTTCGACCGTAATACGTTCACTCTTAAGGCCGATTGTCGTGAAGGATGTCAACTTGGTCAGCATGGAGAATGTAAGAAGAGTTAGTGTACGATCGTACACCACAGCACGATTCTCTCCAGTAATTAGAGTGGACAAACGTACACCTTTAGGGTCATGGCTTAAACCGGTATGATTCAGCCCAATGCACTTCGCCGACGAACTCACGGAACGCATCAAAAACACTTCTCCCGTCTGCGTCGGGATTGATCCGGCGATGGATAAACTGCCTGCAGGCATATCGGCAGATCCCCTCGGCGTCTACGAATTCGGTGTCGGCATCATCGACGCGGTCAAGGACCACGCTTCTGCAGTCAAACTGCAGATGGCGTATTTCGAAGTCCTGCGGTGGCAGGGAATGAAGGTCTTTTGGGAACTATGCGAGCATGCGAAGAAACAGGGGCTGATCGTGATCGCCGACGGCAAGCGCAATGACATCGGTACAACATGCGAAGCGTACGCGGATGCATATCTTTCGAAGGATACGCCGATCGACGCGCTGACCGTTTCGCCATATCTTGGATCGGACGGCATTCTGCCTTTCATTGATCGCGCAGCCACAAACGACAAGGGTGTATATGTCCTCGTAAAGACGAGCAACGCGAGTTCGGGCGAACTGCAGGATCTGCCTATCGGCGACGAGGTCGTCCACGAACATATGGCACAGCTGACGGAGAGCTGGGGAATGCATCACATCGGACCCAACAGCAATCTCAGCTGTGTGGGAGCAGTCGTTGGCGCAACGTATCCGGAAGAAATGAAATATCTGCGGACGATCATGCCGCATCTCCCTTTTCTGATTCCCGGCTACGGAGTACAGGGCGCGACAGCTGAAGACTGCAAATATGGCTTCCTGCAGGACGGAACGGGTGCAATCGTGAACGCGGGACGATCGATCATTTATGCTTCGGACAAAAAAGATTGGAAAGAAAAAGCGGAAGAAGCAACAGTGAAAATGGTGAAGGAACTGAAAGCAGCACTGCTGTGAAGTTTCAAGCCTCAAGACGACAAGCTCCAAGGAACATTCAAGTTTCCAAGGCTCAAAGTAATCGAGGATTTTTTGATCCCTTTCACACTTGTTCTCTTGAGACTTCCTTGTGGTTTGTGAACTTGAAGTTTGGGACTTCAAATCCTCACTGCGTGACCGTCACTATCGGTCCGGACTCCATCGGCACTTCACTCTCCATCCAGCTGAACGTCCCCACCCCGTCCGACCAGCGCAGCGTACCGAAGACACCGATTTTGCCGCGACTCTCTGCGACAAGACGCAGTGTCCCGTTCTGCGGAGCACTGGACAACGAAACATCCGCGTAGAACGAGAGACTGAGCGGACTGGTCGTGAAGGTGTTCACTCCTTCGGGAATAATCGGACACGAAATCCGCAATGCATCCGTCCGTTCGATCGCGCATCCCTGCTGCTGGATCGCACTCGATCCACCGATGCGCACGTTCGAGAGCGTCACGCCCGCACTCTCCACGAGCATAATGAATTCCTTGATCTGCAGTGCTGCCCCTGTCGTTGCCTGACCGCTGATGGTGAACGTTCCGATGAGCCGGGTCGTTCCCTGTTTGATCGACATAGAATCCGCCAGCGCGTTGCGCATCGAGACGATTTTGCCGAGCGCGGTCTGATGGAGAACTTTGTGCTCGTCTGTAGGAGCCGGCTGCCAGAAGCTGTTCGTCGATACTCCCTGCAGTCCGATTTGCCACGAATCGAGTTCGAACAACTCGTTGGAGCCGCCGCCCTCAGCCACCGTTTTCATCCGCGCTTTGATGCCCAGCCGCACCGGAACGCCTTTGATCATGCGTTCGGCGGATGCTTCGGAAACGTCGATTTCCCACTTCTTTTCCAGTGCATCGCTCGTCCCACTGCGATGCAGCGTGGCGATTTCTTTTCCGCTGCCGTTCACGAGAATGAGGTCCTGGATCGCGGACACGTCGCGGTCCAATTCCAGATCGACGGACCGGAGCAGCGCATCCTCGTCGCTGCTGACGAACACGCCGTCGAGAAGAACCGGCGTGACCTGGCCGGGGAGGAGGAACCTGCTTTCGGCGGTCTGCCCGCTGACGGAGGAATGGCTGGCTGAAGACGAAGAAACAGATGAAGCCGATGATGAGACGCTCGTGGCAACACTTCCGGTCGAGCTCGTGCTGCTCCTTTTGCTGGAGGAGGAAACGACCGGCGCTTTGCCCTTCTCGAAGTTCCTGTATTCCGCGAGCACTCCGTCGTGCTCCGCGCGGTGCGCGGCGGCGAGACGCGCGACCTGTCCGCGCGTCAGAGGCTGGTCGAAGGTGATGCTGATTGGCAGTAGTAGTTTCCGTTCGTTCGCCCAGTCGACGTACGGCTGGTACCACTGCTTTCCCCCGAGATTTTTGCGCGGGTCGGTGCAGCCGTCGGGCTCGACGAATTCTTCGCATGCCCAGTTGTCTTCATACAGTTCCGAGAGCATTTTGATCGCTTCCGCGTAGTTCACAGGATTCTCGGGGCGGAATCTGCCGTCGGGATAACCACCGACATTTCCGCGTCTCTTGGCCAAACACACGTATCTGCTGAACCAGTCTCCTTTCTTCACATCGGGGAAACAGTCGTCCGCATCGTTTGCCGTAACCGAAAGCGTGGGGTTACTGAGGAATGCGATCTTGAGGAATTCCGCGCGATTCACCGCACGGTCCGGCCCGAATGTACCGTCAGGATAACCGCTCACCGCTCCGACATTCGTCAGCACGCTGATGCCTGCGGCGTCGCCCGGCAAAAACGGTGCGTCCTTGTACTGGTCACTGCTCTTCGTGAAGTCGAGTGCGAGGGCGAGCGCGGGGCCGAGTAGCAAGGCGGCGGCGAGAGTCGTGCGTTTCATGCGCATAGTATACTGCCGCCGATGAAATTTGCCACGAAACATATCAAAATGCCGCTGCAGAACGCGATTATTCCTTTACCACCTCGACACACACATTGTCGACGCAGGCGCAGCGCGCTCTGTCTTCGGCGACATAGCCGCTGCAGTCACAATCCCCGTCGACCACGCACGCTATGGGATAGCTCTGGCTGGGGTTGGGCGCGGGATCGTGCGTCATCATCGGACAGACGACCGCGCAGCGTCCCTCAACGCACATGGATGTGAAGGGACAAATCGAGCGGGTCAGGTACGCCATGGGTGTCACGCAGTCCTCATGTTCTCTGCAGGCAACGCCGACATTGCCGGCGTTTTCGCGTGGCGCATCGGTATTATTATCGGTGACCGTATCCGTTGTAGCGCAGGCTGTCAGCATAAGAACGGTGCCCATGATCAGTGTGATGCGATTCATGACTTTTCAGTATAAGTATTTTCCAAAAAGAAGCCCGAAAGTCGGGCTTCTTTTCGTGGAAGCAGTCATTTATTGACCGTCGCCGCCATCCGGCAGATCGACGTTGATCGTGCCGCCGTCGTTGCCTGCGTAATTCTGCATCACGAAGTAACCGACGCCCAAGATGAGAAGGATTGCTACGATGGCTACGATTGCGGTCATGCCGCTTGATCCGTTATCTGACATAGAATAGAAAGGAAGAAATAAGATGCAAGTTCCTAGGATACAGACTTAATCCGCACTGTACAGCCAAAATACCAAGCTTCTGCTTAAAGGCGGGTTTTCGATGGCAAAATCCCTGTTCTTGCTTGGCAAACAAAACGAAGAAAACGAGGAAATTAAGTGTATGTGTTTGGGAACCAGGATTTCTCTATTTATTATATCGCGCTTTTGGCTTCATTCATTGTTACTTTTGCGGTTCGAGGAGAACGCCATTATGCGACACAGCGGGTTCACAACACATGCTGCGGTTGAAACAACAGGGTCGCCGTTCTCCGCTCCTCATCTTTGAGCATGCAACCTCAATCCGTTTTCTGCGTGTTTCTTCCTGTTTGGTCGAACCTATCCAGCGGATCCAGTCCCAGCGGGCGATGGTAGTGGTATCCATCCACACGTCATGCGCCTTTGGGTCGGCTGCGAGAGCCTTCTTCACATCTGCGGGCATCGTGGGTTCGGGCCATTCGTCGGACGGCTCGATCGCCATCTCGACAGTGTCGCCTTCGCGCATATTCTTGCTGACCCTGAACCAGTGACTTCCCCTGCCATCCGGTTCGAGCACCGTGTGGAGCGGGGAGCCGTTGATCGTTCCTTCGACCACGGCCACACCGCGCGATGGAAGCTTCGCGCTCACAGTCTTGGGCAGCCGGAGAATGGTCCATGAGCCGATGGTATACGGCTGAGTACTAAAACGGATTGGCAGCATATTTCGTTGCTCGCTTAGACTAAGCGAGAGTGTCAGTATAACAATGTGTGGCGTTTTGGCTCAACAAGTTGGTAGCCAGAGTTTTCCGTTTTATTGGACGCTAGTTTTTGTTATACCTAGGCCAAAATAGCCTCTATCTTAGTCATATATAAATTCATACGTACAATGAGCTTATGAAAATGAAGTCGCCATTCCTTCGGGAAGTCTCTTTGAAGGCAAAACCCGAAAACCTCGAAAGTTATCCTTTTAGTATTCCTTCATTGCATGGAGGTAATTTACATCTGGATTGCAATGTTCCTGTCACATTTTTTGTCGGAGAGAATGGCAGTGGAAAATCCACGGTCATGGAAGGAATTGCAGTTAATTGCGGCTTTAATCCATCGGGTGGCAGCAGAAATAATGTATATGACTACAAGCCGACGGAATCTTCATTGGCCGCACAGCTCCGTCTTGTTTGGAATTTTAAAATGACACAAGGGTTTTTTCTTAGAGCGGAGAGCTTCTTCAATTTTGCAACGCATATTGACGATTTGCGGGAGGGCCCTGGCGGAGGAAATGCCTACGAGCCTTATGGCGGGCAGTCTCTGCATGAAAAATCCCACGGCGAATCATTTATGGCGCTCTTTGAAAATCGTTTTAAAAGTGGCATGTACCTTCTGGATGAGCCGGAGGCGGCTCTTTCTCCTAAGAGACAATTGACCTTTCTTGCACGCCTGCACGAACTTCTACAGTCCGGTGAGTCGCAGTTTATCATCGCAACCCATTCACCCATTCTTCTCAGTTATCCGGGTGCGAGAATTTATTCATTTAATGAAAATGGGATCCGACTTATTGATTATAACGAGACGGAACATTTCCGGGTAACAAAGGATTTTCTGAATGCACATGAAATCTTTTATAAGCACCTATTTGAAAGCGAAAGTTCAAACGAAATACTCTAGTGGTGACCAGAGTTTCTCGATTTATTTTACGCTGATTTTCTTTATCTCAAGAGCAATACCTTCACTTGGCAGTGGTCAGAAGATACCAGGTATAAAAACCGGCAATACCGCCGTGTGACCAATCAGAAAGGAGCTGGGTATCCGAGATGTTTCGATTACCGGGCAGTTCCCCATTTTCATCCACAGTCATGCCGGCATCTCCTCGTGTGAACACAGGGTCGTATACAAAAAATTCCTCCTTGACCGCATCGTATCCAAGCAAGGTGATGTAATGCTGGTAGTCATACATGTATGTCAGCAAGATAACCGGCAAACCAGAAGCAATTTGCTGGTGTAAAAATTCAATTTTTTCTTCATCAGAAAGAGCACCCACATTGTATGCTTGCACTTGTACTCCTTGCTTGCGAATAAGAGATTCTAATGCGCGAGGATGGGTATACCCGCCCGGCAATTTCCAAGGAAGCTGCTCAACGAACTGCGTTGGTTGAATAGCGGCAGTAGGCTTGAATGTATTGAGGAAGATTGCAGCAGAATACGGGCCGCATTGATTTAGACCTTGTCGGAAATTCGACCGGGAGGCCACTTCTAGCATGTATTGCTTAGGAATTTCAGAGGATGTGAGTGTAGGCGTGCTACGGAACAATCCAAGGGAATACACAGTCCCTATAGCAATGAACAGAATGAGAATGGGTATTGCCGCAATGAACATTCTTTTTCGTCGCATGGAAGTGAGAGTCTAGCATGAAAATGAAATACTCTGATGGTAGCCCCGGTTGGAATTGAACCAGCATTTGCCCCTTAGGAGAGGGCCGTTCTATCCGTTGAACTACGGGGCCAGGATTTGCATGATAATGGAAAGATCAACGGATAGAAGTTAGTTTTTGATGTGCGGGCGTCCGCCCGCGGCTGTTGCCTGCCCCTCGAAGCCCGCAGGCGAAGTGGGGAACTACGGGGCCTTACCCCCCTTAGCTTACAATGCTTTTTGCCATGGTCACAGCGGAACAAACAGGCAGCAGCCACGTTTTTTCTATGCTATCGAAATTGCATCATCGGCGGACAAGCTGGCTTCTTGGCCACAAAACCGTATAATCTTCGGTTATATGATTAACTTTATCGTTTGGCTCATTCTCGGCGGCATTATCGGATGGCTTGCGAGCAAAGTCATGCGCACCGATGCACAACAGGGAGTGCTGCTTAATATCATCGTCGGCATCATCGGCGCATATGTCGGCGGTCTGCTTATTTCTCCGATGGTCGGCGCAAGCACGATCAACCAGAGCAATTTCAGCCTGCCGGCACTTTTTGTTTCTTTCATCGGTGCAGTCATTCTTCTGGGCATCGTGAATCTCGTCCGTAAGGGATCACCCAGGTAATTTCTCGTTTCCACTAGTAGTAAAGGAGCCTGCGGTGCGGGCTTCTTTTGTGCAGAGGGTTGCATTCTCAACCAAACACCACCACTTCTCTGCCCTCCTGCGAGAGCCCTTTCAGCTTGTATTCCTTCACATGCTCCTTATCCGCGGCGCCGCAGGCCTTGAGCACTTCGTCGTGCATCGAGCCGTCGGCCGACGGAATGAGAAAGAGTACACGGGGATCGATTTCGTCGATGAGTGTCTGACACTTCTTGAGATCTTCGGCGGGGAGAACGAGGACGTGCACGTCTCCGAGATGTTCGATGTCGCTGTCATGCCATTCCTCGAGCGGCGAGCAGGGGAATGCGATGCGGACGTCGTCGACTTCGACGAGGTACGAGATGCGCTGACCTTCCTGATGGCCGATGCCGCGCATGCGGATCCCGGCGACGTCGTACTCGCCCGGCCACGAAATGACTTCGCGGCTCGGATTTTCCTGCGGCGAATCAAGCAGGTTGATCGCACTGGCAACGGGCGTGTCGGGGTAGGACACGATGGTCATCGGACCACCGGTGCACTTGAGGCTGTGATTCTTGAGGAGAGTGAAGGTAAGCATCGGAAAGAGACGGGTATCAACCTTTCGGGTGTACCATACCGTGAATCGCGTATCGTGTAAATCGCTTAATCAGGCAAAATCCGAAGCATCCTTCGGCTTTGCTCAGGACAGGCTCCGCACGAATTTCGAAACAAATCCGAATGACCGAAATACGAATGTTTCAAACATTCGAACATTCATACTTTTGAACATTGTTTCGGATTTCGAAATTCGGATTTCGGATTTACGGGGCAGGCGTGGCCTCGACGACCTGCCGCTCTATCTTCGCCCCCACACTCGTCAGTTTTTCGTCGAGCCGGTCGTAGCCTCGTTCGATGTAACGGACGTCGGTGATCGTCGTCTTGCCTTCGGCGCAAAGCGCGGCAAGAACCATCGCGGCACCCGCGCGAATATCGTTGCTCGCGACGAGGCGTCCCCTGAGTGTCGTCGGTCCAATGATGAGCGCCTGGTGCGAATTCAGGATTTCGATGTGGGCTCCCATTTTTTCCAACTCATACAGATAGGCGAGACGTCCCTCGAAGAGGGTCTCGAAAATGCGGCTGACGCCCTTCGCCTGCGTCATGGCTACACCCATCGGAGCCTGTAAATCGGTGGGGAAACCGGGGAAGACGAGGGTCTGCACCTTCATCGCATTCAGGAAGGAGAGCTCTCCATCGACGAGCAGCGTCTTCTCCGCGGCGTTGTACTTCCAGATGCCACCCGCGCGGCGGACAGTGTCGAGGAAGGACACGAGATGTTCGATATCGATGTCATGGAGACGGAGTTTGCCGTGCGTCACGAGCGCAGCGATGACGAAGCATCCGGCCTCGAGGTAGTCGAAGGGCACTCGGTGTTCGGTCGCATGCAGATCTTTCCGACCGCGGATACGCAGCGTGTGCGTGCCGATACCGTCGATCTCCGCGCCCATCGCGACTGCCATCTTCGCCACTTCCTGCACGTGGGGCTCGGCCGCAGCGATATCGATGCGCGTTTCTCCGGGGAGAATCGAGGCCGCCCAGATCGCATTCTCCGTCGCGGTGACCGAGAACTCGGGCAGGACGACATGGGAGGGCTTCAGTGCGCCTTGGAGGTGCAGCACGTCGGGTGTGCTCATGTTCTGTGCTCCCATCTGTTCGAGGGCTTGCACGTGCGCTTCTACCGGCCGTTTGCCCAAAACACATCCGCCGGGGTACGACATTTCGACGACACCGAAACGGGCGAGCAGCGGACCCAACAGCACGATCGATCCGCGCAAGCGCGAAACGTATTCCGCAGGAATAGCTTTGCTTACAAGTTTGTCCGTGCGGATACGGATCGTTCCTTCCTGGAACGACGTTTCCGCTCCGAGGAATTCAAGAATGCTCAGCATGATTTCGGTATCGCGCAAACGCGGGACATTCCGCAAAACCGTTTCACCCGCCGCGAGCACGCTGCCCGCGATCATCGGAAGCGCGGCGTTTTTGGAACCGCTGATGGTTATTTCTCCCTGCAGAGGCACTCCTCCGGTGATCTGGTAACGAATGTCCATAAGTGGGGGACGGAGTATAGCGCAGAGATTGGCCCGGAAGAAGCGCTTAAATAGCCGATTGGACTGCGAAATTCTGGGTTATAAGCTGTCTCTGGGCATTGGTTTTCAGACCGGCGATCAAATCCATCAACGCCTGCTCATGCTCCCGCTTGTACGACGGCACTTCGCGCAGCGCGAGGGAGAGGTGGAAGAGGAACCGGTCCGACTCCGCACCGCGCTCATGGAGGGGAATGAGAAACTTCATCCGCTCGAGCAACGCCGACGTCGCCCAGAATGCCACCGCCTGCGTGTGGAGGATTTTTTCCTCGCGTAGTTTGTCGGGATCCTCCATGAGTTGCAGCGCGATGCCCGGGGCTCCCTGTGACAGATGGAGAATGAATGACGTGTCTTCTTCTGTCTGATCCTTGAGCAGCGTCTGAATGTCGCGGTCGCCGACGCGGTCGAACCGCAGCACTCGCGAACGGGACTGGATCGTGGAAAACACCGTCGAAAGCGCGTCCGTCGTCATCAGAAAAATCCTCCCCTCCGGCGGTTCTTCGAGGATTTTCAAAAACGCGCTCGCAGCCGGCGGCTGCATGCGTTCGATCCCCCGAATGAAGCAGATACGGCGTTGGGTCTCGCCCGTTTCCTGCAGTCTGTTTTGGATTCCGCGAATATCATCGATGCTGATGGCGTCGGTCTTCAGCTCCGCCTTGGCACGATGCTGCTGCGGAATATTCGATGATCGCGCGATCACATCCCAGTCCTCGCAGACTTCCGCCATCCACAACTGATCGAGCGACAAAAAGTCCGGATGGATCAACTGGTCCATGCGGTGCAGCGTCGCTTTTTTTTCATCGGCCGTCTGACCCTGCGTCAACAATTCCTCCGCGAACCACCGCGCGACGGCGGTCTTCCCGAGATGCGGCATACCCGCGAGCAAATACGCATGTGACACGTTGTCGGCGGCGATATCCTGCTGCAGCTGCAGCAACTGCTTCTTGTGGCCGATGATCTCGCGGGGGGGCATGGAGGCTGATTGTACTCCTCTTACTGCTCCTTCCCGTGACATTTTTTGTACTTGCGCCCACTGCCGCAGGGACAGGGATCGTTGCGGCCAACTTTTTGAACGGAAGACGCCTGCTGTTGCGCGGGCTTGGATGCCGATTGTTTCTGCATGGCCTGTGCGAGGGCGTTGCCCTGCGCCATGCCGCGCGCGTTGACGCCGGTCTGGTCGAGCTCGCCCTCAATCTGATCCTCGTTGGTCGAGAGGTTCTGCAATTCTTCTTCCGCCTGCTGGAGCAATTGCCGCGGTGCGAACTGCGAGAGGTCGATCTGCAACAGCGTGCGGACGATCGTCGTGTCGATGTTCTGGATCAGCTGGCGGAATTTCTGGAACGCGCGGTCCTGGTACTCGATGAGCGGATCGCGCTGCGCGTAGCCGGAGAACGCGACCTGCTCGCGGAGGTGCGACATCTCGTCGATGTGATCCATCCAGTGCGAATCGATCGAACGCAGCGTGATGACGCGCTCGGCGAGACTCGCGGTCTTGGGGTCAAACTTAGCGCACTTCTCCTCGTAGAACGCGATGATGCCGTCGCTGACAGTATCGGCAAGCACGTCGGAATCCGTGATCTTTTTGAGATTTTCCTCTGAGAATTTTTCACGGAGCAGCGGATGGAGAGCTCCTAGCGTCTCACTCATTTCCTTCACGTTCCATGAGTCGCTGTCTTTGGCGGAAGCATGGTTTGTGACGATCGACCTGCCTTCGTTCTTCATCGCCATGACGACGTCGCCGTGTAGAGACGCGAGATCTCGTGTATCTACGGTCTGGGTCTGATTGTCTGTTTCAGCCAGTTTGTCCAAAATTTTCTGGCGGCGTGTGTAGATGATCTCGCGATGCTTGTTCATCACGTTGTCGTACTGGAGAACGTGTTTACGGACATCGAAGTGGTGTCCCTCGACGCGCTTCTGTGCGCTTTCGATCGAGCGGCTGACGATGCCGTTCTGCAGCGGCACGTCGTCGGGAACGTTGAGGCGTTCCATCATGGTCTTGAGACGATCGCCACCGAAGAGACGCATGAGATCGTCTTCCATCGAGACGAAGAACTGCGATTCGCCGGGATCTCCCTGACGCCCGGAACGGCCGCGGAGCTGGTTGTCGATGCGGCGGGATTCGTGGCGTTCGGTACCGAGGATGCAGAGTCCGCCCAGTGCAGGGATGCCGTCGCCGAGCTTGATATCGGTTCCGCGTCCGGCCATATTGGTCGCGATCGTGACGGCGCCTTTTTGGCCTGCCTGCGCGACGATTTCGGCTTCACGCTCGTGGTTCTTGGCATTGAGGACGTTGTGGGGAACACCTTCCTTCTCGAGGAGCATCGAGAGCAGTTCGGACTTCTCGATCGACGTCGTACCGACGAGCACCGGCTGACCTTTTTCATGGTGCTCCTTCGCGTACTGCGTCACGGCTTTGAACTTTGCGGCAACGGTCCGGTAGATCGCGTCACTCTGGTCGTCGCGGATCATCGGGCGATGCGTGGGGACGACGATCGTACGGAGTTTGTAGATCGATTCGAATTCCTCCTCCTCGGTCTTCGCCGTACCGGTCATGCCGGCGAGTTTTCCGTACAAACGGAAGTAGTTCTGGAAGGTGATCGTCGCGAGCGTCTTGCTCTCGCGCTGCACCTCGACGGCCTCCTTCGCCTCGATCGCCTGATGCAGACCGTGACCGTAGCGCCGGCCCGGCATCAGACGGCCGGTGAATTCATCGACGATGATGATCTCGTTGTCCTTCACGACGTAATCGACGTCGCGCTGATAGATCGCGTGCGCACGCAGAGCCTGCTCGATGTGATGCACTTCTTCGAACCCCTTATCGGTGTAAATATTCTCGACGTTGAGCAGCTGCTCCATCTTCTTGATCCCTTCGTCGGTCAGGACCGCCGTGCGCTGCTTCTCGTCCTTGTTGTAGTGAACGTTCTCCTGGAGCTGCTTCACGAGCGACGCGTGCTGCAGGTACTTGGTCGTCGATTCCGCCGCGGGCTGGCTGATGATCAGCGGAGTACGCGCCTCGTCGATGAGGATGGAGTCGACTTCGTCGACGATCGCATAGTGGAGTCCGCGCTGCACCTGATTGCGGATCGAACTCGCCATGTTGTCGCGTAGGTAATCAAAACCGTACTCGTTGTTGGTTCCGTACGTGATGTCGGCTGCGTAGGCGGCGCGGCGCTCTTCCGTGTGGAGACCATGTACGACCGTGCCCACGGTAAGTCCGAGTGCTTTGTAGAGCACGCCCATCCACGCGCTGTCGCGCTTGGCGAGGTAGTCGTTGACGGTGATGACGTGGACGCCTTTGCCCGCGAGCGCGTTGAGATAAACGGGAAGCGTACACACGAGCGTTTTTCCTTCACCTGTTTTCATTTCGGCGATGTTTCCTTTGTGGAGCACCGCGCCTCCGAGAATCTGCACGTCGAACGGCACCATGTTCCACAGGAATTCCTGCCGGCCCATGACCATCTTCTCCCCCTGCAACAGTTCGCACGCGCGAATCACGAGCCCGAACGCCTCGGGGAGCAGATCTTCGACCGTTTCGCCGGCGGCGATACGCCCTTTGAATTCCTCCGTCTTCTTCGGCAGATCTTCCTTCGTCAAATGCGCGAACTCCTGTTGCCATTTGCGTACTTTGGGCACGAACGGACGGTACTTCTTCAGTTCCTTCTCGTTGGGATCACCCAAAAGCCGGTTGAGACTCTCAATAACAGACATTCTGGTCAAAAATAGACAAACGTGGACGGGCAGTATAACAGAACGCGGCGTCAAAAGCGCTAGGCCCCCGCCGGCTTTGTGTACTCTTCTTCGATGAGCGCACGCAGCCGTTTGAGGATCTCTTCGCGCGTCAGTTCCTTCTCTTTTTCAACCTCCCTGATTTTTTGGGCAATCCCCGAATTCTTAACCGGTTTCTCGAACCACGCCGCATAATCCCCGTTATACAGATGATACTTCAGCGTTTCTTCATCGACGCCCTCGGCAATCTGCAGGAACAGGAAGACGTTCTGGGCGCGAAGATTGAATGTTGCATCGGGCCCCCGGAAATAAAAACTGCGCTCTTCATTGAGTTCGCCCTCCGCATATTTGCGGCTGTGGCGTTTGTGCACAGTTCTGTTTTCGGGAAGTGAAACTTTCACTGGTGGCCGGCCTTCCGTTCGCATCCAGACCATTGCCTCTCCGCGTTCGAGTGTGGGAACGTCGTACGTCGGCACCGTTTCCCCGATGACCGTACAAAAATCCTCGACAATCCGCTGTGGTTCCTTTCCGACCGCGATCACGATATCGATCGTCTTCAGCACGACATCGGGCAGGTTCCCCGGCAACAGCGTCACGTACATCATCCGGTCGAGCTCTTTGGGGAAGGGTTGCGATGCGAAGTCCCACGGACCCGGCAGCATGTGATGCGCTTCGTCTACGATGATCCAGTGTGGCCGGCCCGTCTTCTCTTTGTGCTCGAGAAGTCTCGGAAGAAGCGACAGGAAAAACGACGGACGTTCCTGCAGCTGTTGCCCGAGGAGATCAACGATGGCACTCCGTTCGATATTCTGAAAAAACTGCAGAACCTCTTCGATGCTGGGTGGGCGTTTGGGACTTCCGAGCACCATCGCTTCCGAAAATGATGAATGATCCCCCTCGGGATCGATTATGCAAAACTGCATCCCGTGTTCAATAAAACGTTCCATCAAGCCCGTGATCAGCGTCGATTTGCCGCCACCGGACGTTCCCGAAATGAGAATGTTCGCGCCGGAAGGCGGAATCCCATACCGTTCTCCGTCCGCCGTCTTGCCGATGCGCACCGAGTGGCGCTGGAGGCGGTCGGCACGGCTGAGAAGATCGTCCGCCAGGACTGCCTCGACGAGTTCCTGCACACCTTCACCATGATCGCCCTTCGTCACGATGTCGACGCGCTCCTTGATCTTGGGAAGAGCGTTCGCGACCGCGACGCTGCACCCGCAGATGCTCAGGAACGCATGGTCGTTTTCGGCGTCGCCGATGCCGATGGTATTGAGCGGGGAGATTCCGATCATCGACAGCGCGTGCCTGAGACCGCTGCCTTTCGTGACGCCGGACGGCAGCACCATCACCGCGCCTTTGTTGAAGATCACCTGTAAGTCGAGCCCTAACTCCTTGATCGTCTCGAGCACGATCTGCTCATGCGGTTCCCACGTCGCAAGAATCACATGCCCCAGACTCATGGGAACGCCCTTCTCCTTTAATATCCGCACGAAGTCCGACGGCGGCGACTTGCCGATCGTCTCGTACTCGTTCGTTCCCGGCCGGATGATCACGCCGCCGTTCTCGAGCACCAGCAGATCGAACATCCGATGATCCGGAAAAATCGCGTCGAGATCGCTGCGTTCCCGGCCCGTCACGAGCAGCAGTTTTCTGCCGGAATCTTTCAGCCGTTGCAACGCATCGAGCGTCTCGGTTGAAACCCGGCCGTCGTGCGCAATCGTACCGTCGTAGTCGACGGCAAGAGCGTGGAAATGGCGTGAGGCCATGGTGAAAAACAGGGAAGAAGGGCCGGATTATACACAATCCCGCATAATTGATGACGAACCAAGCATGCGGCTCTGTCAGGCGATCTTACCAACCTCGTCCATACCACGGTTTCAGCAATTCTTTTTTGTATTCCAGCCCCCCGAGCAGCCCGGGCAGAGCGTCCTCGATGGAGCTGAGGTGCAGCCTCTTCACATGCTTTTCGCGGAGTGCCTGTTCGTGCGCGGGAATGATTTCGCCGGCGACGAATGTTTCGCCGGGGACCTTCTGCACGAGGTCGTCGAGTGTGATGAGCGTCGGCTCCTTCCATAATGAAGCGAATTCTCCGAACCCCTTCACGAACATCTGCGTCGCCTTGGTGGAGTGAAGCCAGAGGAAAGACGCAGGATTCAAGACCCAGGATTCAGGTTTACCTTCTTGCGTCCTGTGTCCTGTGTCCTGTGTCGTCACCCGCGCCGCATACACATCACTGAGATGAACCTCTGCCGCGGGAACCCTCAACTGGTCGCTCAGCACGTTCGCCAGACTCGCCGCCATGCGCAGACTCGTGAATCCTCCCGGACCCGTCACGCATGCGATGCAGCCGATATCGTTGTAGGTCCATACGGAAGACGCGAGCGTTTCTTCGAGCACGGGCATCAGCTCGCTGTCGTCGATGCGCTCGTCGATGAAATGAATCGCCTTGGTGTGCGTTTCGTCGACGCATGCAATGCACGCCCCTTCATTGCTGATGGTCGAATGGCTGGCCAGATCCAAAAAAAGGATGCGCATGGCTGGCTGAAGTGTACAGTAAGAAGCAATGTCGAACGCATCACTTTCCGTCGTCATTCCCACGCACAAACGCGCGGACCGCCTGAAGCAGTGCCTGAGCCATCTCGAACAACAGACGGCCGCAGGCGAACTCGAAGTGATCGTCGTCAGCGACGGACACGATACGGAAACGACGCTGCTGATGGGCGAGACGCAGTGGAAAATAAATGTGAAATTTTTCGAAATTGAAAAAAGCCAGCAGGGCATCGCGCGCAACCGTGGAGTGGAGAAGGCAACTGCGCCGCTCACGCTCTTCATTGGCGACGACATTTTCCTCGCGCCCGACGCATGCGAAAAACATCTGGCCGTTCACCGTGCTCACTCCAAAAAGCCCCTCGCGGTTCTTGGCTTCACCACATGGGATCCGGGGCTCGATATCACCGAAACGATGCGCTGGCTCGAGAAGACCGGCTGGCAGTTCGGTTATAACCTCCTCACTCCGTATCGCAAAGGATTCGTGCCGAAGGAGATGCAGCACCGCTTCATGTACACCAGCCACATCAGCGTCCCGACGGATATTGCGAAAAAATTTCCGTTCCACGAGGACGTCACGCTCTACGGCTGGGAAGACATCGTGTGGGGGCAGGAACTTCGCGACGCCGGCGTCTCTCTTTATTATGAACCCGACGCGACCGCGCTCCACCACCACCACATCACGCTCGATGATTCGCTCGCGCGCATCGAGACGCTCGGCAAGTCCCTCCTGCATCTGACCAAAATCGCCCCCGATCTCGACCGCATGCCGCGGGGCTGGAAGCTGCTTGCATACAAAATACTCGCCCTGCTGCCGACGATGCGCGGGAAGCATTATAAGGCATTTATGAGAGGAATAGAGCGCATATAGAGGCATCTCTGTATTAGACTAAATATGTTCTTATTGCAGCAATTAACCTTACACATTAGCGGTCTACCGTGGAGGCATGAAAAACCACCACGCTTACCAACTCGCAGCCATGAAAGCAGCGCTCGTTGAACGTGTCCTCATCGGCAAGATGT
>Ga0163150_10003454_pt1 | contig 22220 bp, 19 predicted proteins | sample OliLakLV19P2IB_FD_148628 | JGI IMG/M metagenome (GOLD analysis project Ga0163150, IMG submission 148628) | Freshwater microbial mat bacterial communities from Lake Vanda, McMurdo Dry Valleys, Antarctica - Oligotrophic Lake LV.19.P2.IB | ecosystem: Environmental > Aquatic > Freshwater > Lake >...
GTACAACTACCACAAGATTCACCTTGGCATGGGTATGGACAAAAAGACCCCTGCCCAAGTGGTCTACGAAGCCCTTCTTCCCCAATCCTCTTGTGTAAGGTTAATGCTGCAACCTAACAGAACTTGACGAAAACCATAAAAGCTTTACAAATATCTTTCAACGTGGTATAAATAACCCCATTTCCTCCGTCATTCCCTATGTTTTTGCAGAAAACCTTCATGAGGTTGATACCCTCCCTTCTGGCGATCAGTCTCGCGATTGCGCCCGTTGGCATGCTTTCGCCGATTGTATCGGCCAATCACGTTCATTGCTCTGACGGCATCGACAACGACAACGACGGCAAGACAGATTTTCCGCAGGATCCGCAGTGCGGCGACAACGAGGATAGCTCTGAGAGCGAACAGGCAGCAGGTGCGACCGTCATTACGCTGACCGATAACAAAACGACGATCAAGGCCGGCGATACGATGATTTACCTCATCACATTAAAGAACACATCCACGTCATCGAAAACGACTGATCTGACTTTGACGCTTCATCCCCACGCCAACCTCGTCAGTCCGAGCAATGGAGGTCAGCAGGTCGGCAATATCGTCCGCTGGCAGAACATTACGCTCCCCTCGAATCAAGAGTCTCAATTCACCGTCCAGGTCAGCACGAATGGAACAATCCCCGACAATACGGAGCTGAAAGTTGATGCCTCAGCCGACGGCGTGAAGGCGACAGACATCACCATCGCTAACGGCTCAGGCGTACCGACGTCGCAGCAATTCTCCATTATCGTTACGGACAACCGCGATACGGTAAAGTCCGGTGAAACGCTGAATTATAGCGTCAGAGTCAAAAACAATGCGCCCTCTGTTCAGACGACAAGCATCGAACTGACTGTTTCAGAGTTCACGGCAATCGAAGAGCTCAATCCACCCGCGCCGTACAGCTCGAACAAAATCGTCTGGTCGAACGTGACGTTTGATCCCAATCAGGAGCGCGTCATCACATTTAAGGGTGTCGTTCGCAGACACGTTAGCGACTTCGTATCGATCCGTACGTCTGCCAAAGCCGGCACGACGACGGCATCAGACGTGACGACCGTCCGCAGCGACGCGATCACTTCCGCATCGAGTTCTTCTTCCTCGTCTTCGAGGCGATCATCCTCATCCTCTTCATCGTCTCGAAGTACGGCAGCGACGACGCAGAACAAAAACGTGCTTTTCACGAAGACCGCTGACTCCCGCGAAATAATTCCTGGCGGTTCGATCCGCTATACATTGTATGTTCAGAACGTCCTCTTGAACACGATCGATGACGCCGTCATTTCTGACCGTTTCGATCCGTCGCTTCTCAGCGTCGTCGATTCGGGTGATGCGCAAGTCCTCGGGCCCGGCCAACTCCAGTGGAACCTTCCACGGCTGGCACCCGGAGAAATATGGCAACGCACGTATACGCTGTCCGTTTCTTCCACGCTCCCCCACGGGACGCAGCTCGGCAACATCGCCAGCATTGCGGGCAGTGACGTCTCATACGCCGCCCTGAATGAAAAGGTCAGCGTCGTGAAGACGGGTGTCGTGCAGAATTTGCCGTCAACAGGAGCGCCGTTCGATGTGATCTTCCTCGGTCTCACGGTAACCGCGGCCGTCGCCCTCTCCTTGGCACAGAGAAAGCGCGCGTAAAATCGTCTAAAAAGAGGGGGCCCCAGTGGTCCCCTTTTTCATGCGACTGTTAGTTGCTATTTATGAGTATTTATTGTATAATAATACAAATGAACATCAGTCAAAACAACAGAGAAAGGGTTATTGCAGCAATTATTTCGGCACTTGCCGTAGCTCTTGCACTGTTCGCGGTTGTTGGACAAGGATCTGTCAGTCGCCAGAGCATCCGTTCGTCTTTCCGAAACGCTCCTCGACTCAACCAAAGTATTTGCGACAAAAGCTGTCATGCCTCAGCCGTCGCGTATTCTGACGCCATGTTGCGTCGTGCGCAGCGACTACATGATCGACTGACGCACGCAGGTGACTACACACCTCCTCTCGCTTCCCTCGCGCGTGCCCTCCAGGAACGCAAGGAATTGCTCGAAAGATCGATGACCGTCAGTGTGCTTGATCGAGACAACACGAAGACACCCCAAACATGGGAACTCACTCTCGCACAGCATCCGGATATTCTGCATTTCGAAGCGTCGTGGAATGACGTTCGCTTCGTACCAAGTTCCCTCTCCATCGAGCGTCTGCTCGAGCACGGAGGCTTCGCGGGAAGCGACACTGTGATGGCGCCCACGCTGTCGTTTGCAAACTCGAACACCAAGCATGCGAGACTCGAGGAATCCGCCGCCGCGACGGCGGGATACGCATATGGGAAGGACGCGGCATCGGACATCGCCGATGCGATCGAATCGGGCAAGACGCATATCGTCGTCATGGCCGATTACAGCGATGCGTACATTCGCGTCAAAGATGAGACCGGCGTACACGAACTGACGTTGCTGTCATCCGGACGGTCGAACTTCGAGAAGTCGCCCGATAATCGCGAAGCGAATATCCACAAAGCCCTCAGCGACCACATTCACAATACCGTCGTCAGACCAGGCCAGAAATTTTCGTTCAACGCGACGCTCGACGGACCGGTGACACTCGACAAGGGCTGGAAGGAGGCGTTGGGTCTCTTCGGTGGAGGTGCAGCAATGACGCCCGGCGGGGGGATCTGCCAAGCCGCGACCACCGTGTATCGTGCAGCTCTGTTTGCGGGTCTGCCCATAATCGAGCGGAAAAGTCACAGTCTGTACGTGTCGTACTATGAGAAATACGGCGTGGGAATCGACGCAACAATCTTCCCGGGCATTCAGGATCTCGTCTTCCTCAATGACACCGACGAGTACATCGTCATCCAAGCCTATGCGGAAGGCCAGGATGCCATCGTGAACATCTTCGGCAGTGACGACAAGCGTGAAGTCGTCTTGGAAGGCCCGTATTTTTCCTCGACGAAGGGACGGCCGAAGTCGCTCTACGCGCTCGGGACGAAAGACATCGGCTGGCTGCAAACCGTCCGTTACAGCGATGATAGCACGAGAGTAGTGCCGCTCATTTCTCGGTACGCGAAAAGCATTCCGTGGAGTCTGCATAAGACGTATACGGCGGGAGCAATCAGCAACGTGCCAGTACCACCCGAGAACAATCTGACGCTTCATTCAACGACGTCTCTGTAATCATGAACGCCCTGACACCGTCAACACTGGAGATATCGCCCCAAATGCCCTCTCTCTTGAAACGACTATCGGCTGTGCTTGTCATGGGCACGTTCTGTCTCATCGCTGCTTTCCCCGCTCTTGCATTGGAGCGGTCGGTTGCATCGGAAGCGCCGCATCTTGAAAAAGAAGAGGATATTCATCATCGAGTCGCTGCTCGTCTTCAGCTGCGAGTGCAGCGGCGCTTTGGCATCAATTACTCCGTCGAGCAGCTGGCCGGCGCGTTGGAGATGCGTTCGAGACTGCTCAGCCATTCTGTATCACTCGCATTGCACATAGAAGAGCAAGACAAGACTGTCACGCAGGAAGTTCGACTGATGAATCTGCAGGAACATCCGGAATGGATGTTATTCGAGCATGAAAAAAAGCCCGTTTTCGTGGTCGATGATCGGAGTGTCCGTCAGTCGCTTGCGGATCATCCGCTGACCGATCTGCCTCCGGTATCACACAGTACGGCGCGATCGATTACGGAAAAGGGAATCACGCGCGCGGAAATTCTGGGTGATCCAAAGGCCGGATACGCGTTTGATATCAAGCAAGCCGCTACTGCGCTGGCGGAAGCATTCAACCGTCTTGAGAAAACAGTCAGTCTCTCCGTCGCCTACGAGCAACCGACATTGTTCGTTGTGGAAGATTCGGGTATTCGCGAACTGACGCTGCTGTCGAGTGGTAAGTCAAACTACAAGGGATCACCCTATGGCCGCAGACAGAATGTCGACAAGGCGTTCCTCGATCATCTCCAGGGCGCGGTGATCAAACCAGGTGCGGATTTTTCATTCAACGACGCTTTGCAGAATCCCATTAGCGGGAATCGCGGCTGGGCGGACGCGCTCGTGATCGTCAACGGCAAAGACCTCGTCAAAGAACCCGGCGGCGGCATCTGTCAGGCTGCGACGACGGTCTTCCGCGCCGCACTTCTGGCGGGACTGCCTGTGATACAGCGAGCGAATCATAGCTTGTACGTCACATACTACAAGAAATACGGCGTGGGTATCGATGCAACGTACTATCCGGGCAAACAGGATTTCGTATTCAACAACAATACAGGCGACATGCTCGTTCTCGTCACGAGAGCGGATGGTATGGAGGCCAGTGTCGATGTCTTCGGTATACCCGACGGTCGAACTGTGGATTTCGAAGGACCGTATTTCGCTGCGAACGCACCGGAAGGTTTTTTATTCAAACAGAGAGAGCTTTATAGCAATGAAATTGCGTGGAAGTACACGGTCACGGGTGCGGACGGACATGTCGACGAGCAGGTCGTCGCAAGCCGCTACCTCGCACTGCCGAAGAAACTGCACCTCGAGTATCCGGAAAATCGGGGTATCGGCGAGCTAACGGGTACCTATTACACGCAGAGCGGGTCAAGCACGGTCGCACTGGCATTCTGAATGCACGAGACTAGCATGAGTTTTATGCAGAAGCTCTCATCCCTCATCACCGGCATTGCACTTTGTCTGCCCGTCCTCTGCAGTGCAGCAGGCACAGATACACTGCAAACCAGTGCTTTGTCTGTTGCAAACAGTGCATTTTCGTCCGCCGCCGCAGCTGTCGATTCCCCGAACATCGACGACAGGACAGCACGAACTGTCAGCAACGTTTTGAAGACTCGGCATGATACCGTCAAGAATTCTATCGGGAATATCCGGTAATAGTTGCCGTAAAACCTCTGCATTTCCCGAAAAACGCGTTGCGAAAGGTATCCGGTTTGCTATTCTTTGCACGCCTAATTTTATTTGGGTCAGTAGCTCAGTTGGTAGAGCAGGAGCCTCTTAAGCTCTTGGTCGTGGGTTCAAGTCCCACCTGGCCCACCATTCACAACACTTTCCTCGCCCGTGCCCCGTTCACAATCGGTTTCAGGACGGCGACCGGCAGTTCCTCGTGCCACGCGAATGTCTCCTCCTTGATGTGCTGCGCGATCGGACGGCCGTTGCGCACATGCTCCCACTCCGCGTCATTAATGGCGATGCCCGGCCTATCTTTCAGAATATCTTTCAGCGCGATGACGTGAGCCCACTCGGCGTCTTCGGGACTGACGCCATTCTCTATCTTCCACTCGCCTACGACCGTCCTTCGCAGTGCCGCGAGATATGCGCCACAGCGCAAGACCTGCCCCAGATCATGCGCGAGTGACCGGATGTACGTACCCGAGCTGCACGCGACGCGCAGTTCGAGATCCGGATAATCGAATGACACGATGTCGCACTTCTGCACCGTTACCTGCCTCGTCGGCATGTCGATTGTTTTCCCTTTGCGAGCGAGATCGTACGCGCGCTGCCCGTTGATGTGCACAGCGGAATGATCCGGCGGCCGCTGCGCGAACGAGCCTGTGAATTTGTCCTGAATGATGCGCAGGATCGCATGATGATCGGGCTCCTTCACGCCCGGATTCGGCGTGACGCTCTCTATCACACCGGCTGCGTCGTATGTCGTACTGATAGCGCCGAAGCGAATTCCAGCGAGATATTCCTTCCGCAGATCGGTAAAAAATTCTATTACCTTCAGTGCCTTCGCGCCCACCGCGAGAACAAGCAGGCCCGACGCCTGCGGATCGAGCGTGCCGAGATGCCCCACATCTTTCTCGTGCAATACCCGCCGGACGCTCGAAACCACGTCGTGGCTGGTCGGTCCTACCGGCTTGTCTATGAGCAAAAAGCCGTGTTTCATGCTCTGAGGCTACGCAACACACACGTCTTTGGCAATACGTCCTAAGCCGGGAATCAGGCGAACATCGGCAGGATAGCGCCCAGGGAGATACCGAGTATTCCAAGGACTGCGACGACTCTGACGAGGGTATTTTTCTTCATGATTATTCGGCGGTAATAATGACGGAAGTCGTGCTGGTCGTACCCGATGCATCCGCGCCGCGAAGCTTCACGGTATAGACGCCCGGTTCGGAGAAGACATGGAGGGGTTTCATTTCATCGCTCTGTACTCCGTCGCCGAAGTCCCAGAGGTATGAAGCGAAGATGCCGGAGGAACATTCTTCGGCATCGAAATTAACGCCGAGCGGTGCCGGCCCCCTCGTACGACTCGGAAGTATGCAGGCTTGCAGCAGCGGTTCGCGAACGACGAGTGTCTTGGTCGTGCTGAATTGTTTGCCGCTCGTCGAGCGGACCGTCAGATCGACGACATACGTGCCCGCGCGGGTGTAGGTGTGCTCCGTGCTTGCACCTCCGAATTCCTTCGCAGACGTATCGCCGAATCCCCAGATGAAGCCTGTAATATCCTCGCCGGGAATCGAACTCTCAGACGCATCGAACCGCACTGTGAGCGGCGCAACGCCGGCCGTCGGATCCATCGAGATAGATAGTAATGAAGAAGGCGGCAGGACCGTGACGGTGATCGGGAGCCGAAGAACATGGTCTTCCAGATCCTGCGCGATAAGTGTCACGACGTATGTTCCTTCCCTACGATAGATTGCCTGAAGTGTTTCATCAGTCGATCCGACGTCCGTCGCGCCGGGCGCTTCCCAGTAGAAATCGATGAACTGCTTTTTTGTCACGGGCTTGAGGTTGAGCGTGAGAGGTACTTCGCCTTCGATCTTGGATCCGTTTACTTTCGGCGAGCCTTCGAAGACCAGATCGGGCAGATCGAGTCTGTCGACGATTTTCACGACGGTCGAGAGGTTTACGACCGCCCCGCTCTCGGAACGGATACGAGCTTGTACCGGGAAGTTGCCGTTGCGGCCATAGGTGTGCGCCGCGCGTGGGCCGTCCGCTTTTTCTCCGTCGCCGAACGTCCACTGCACCTGCGCGAGTGGTTCGGCTGTTTCGATCGTAAAGAGAGCGGAGAATGGTGCCGAGCCGATAAGATTGTTCGGTTCCGAGACGAGTTTGACGGGGAACGGCAGCGCCGCGGGCTCCTGCACGTCGATCACGCGCTCGTAGCGCGCCTGCGTTTTATTTGCGAGTTGAACCAGCGCGGACACCGTCACGCGACCGGTTTTGAAGAAGGTATAACTCGTTTGTGGTTCGGTCGTCGTGTCATCCGCTTTGCCGTCGCTGTCGAAGTCCCAGTCTACCGACAGCACAACATCCGGGTCCGGATAAAGATGCGCCAGGCTGAAGACGGCGGGCTTGTCGATGATGGGCGGCGTCGGTGTCACTGAAAAAACCGCCTGACGAATCACAAAACGGCGAGCCGCACTCCTGCTGCTTCCGTCGGACGCTATCATCGCAACGGATACCGTATAAATTCCCTCGCGTTCGAAATTCGCCGTAAGGACCGGGTCGAGCGTTTCCTGATCCACTTTCCGGTCCGCATTCAGATCCCATTTGTACTGGATCGGGCGGAATCCCCTCTGAGACAGAATGTCGATGGCGCTGGTCAGATCGAACGTGATGGAAACCGGCGCGACCATTTCGTCCGAACTCCGCGGATTCGTTATCTCAATAAAGAGTGCCGGTTCACGCATGATCATCAGCGGGGTGACGACGCTCAGGATAAGTCCGGGAATCACCACAGCGAGGAGTTTGATCAGCGCAAATTTACGCGCCTTTGTCGTCGCTTTGGTCTGGCTGATATGCATGAGTACGACAACGCTCATGCCAATGAAGACGAGTCCCGCAAGAACCGCACTACCAGCACCGACGAGAACGAGCATCTTCATCGCGTCTCCCGGCGCCGGGAGAATCATGATAAGGATAAGGCACCAGAGAACGTACAATACATAGAAGACGCTTCCGAATAAGAGAAGAATCCTCTTCCATTTTTTCACCGCGGGCGACCCTTCGGTGTCATGCGAAACGGGTGCCCTTGTTGGAGCCGCAGACAAAGATGCTGCAGGCTGAATGCCATCGATGCTTGCTGGTTGTTCCGGCATGATCATTATTCGAGGAATACGGGCTGCTGATCGGAATCGAAAGAAGCATCGAGCAGCATCAGATCCGCCGGGAACGGTTCCGACCGTTGCGGAGGTTGAATGCTGACATCCTTATTATGCTCGTACAAATTGATCGTGAACAGCGTGTCCGTGCCCTCCGTGCCGCCTGTAGGCACAAGGTGCCAATTGATTCGATGAATATGGTACGTTTCGGCATCAATCCACATTTCTCCCGTCATGTCCGTATCGGCGAGAGATGCATGTATTTCAGTGATTTGCTGTTCTTGTCCACGCCGCTTGGAAACTTCGTGCAGATATTCGGCAAGTTTGTCCTTATTGATGACGACGTCATAGTGATGAGATTTTCTGCCGTTCACCGTTTGGTAGCCGTGGTCCTTGATCACGTCGACGGTCTCTGATTGGATACGCAGGAATTCGGGATCGGCTGTCACAGCGGTCGCCGAGTTCGCACCATCGGTCGACGGTATTCTCCACCATTTGTTTTGAAGTTCATTCATAAGCGGAAACGCGGGGCCCGCTCCCGCCGAAGCGGAGAGTGCGTCGACTTTCATATAGACCTCGTCTTCCCCGGCGACGATCAGCTGAAGCGTAGCGTTGATTTTTTCCGCTTCATTCTCCGGCGGGTTCACGTCAACCGCCATAAGAAAATCCAGCTGCTTCCCCGCATCGCGCATCACTCCCTGGAAGGACAGAGATCCATTCACCAGTCCGCCGAGCGGCGACGGCATCCGGGAAAACTGAGCGCTCCCATCAAAACGTGCCGACATAAGTGTCTGTGTTGCGAGTGACGTTTTTTGCAAAACATCAGCAGGAGGTGTCTGCGCTCCCGAGCAGGAGACAAGGATGAAGACCGGCACTGTTAGAGAAAAAAGTCTTTTCATGTTGCAGAGGCCGGGGAACAGTGTGCATCATCGCGCGCCACATTGCCAGCGGGCGCCCTCGAATTTCATCGCCGAATCATCATCTCCGGAATTTGACGGCACTCTCGATGTCGGAAGGCTCTTCGATGCGGAAGTGAATGGTTTTTCTGCGACTCGCCTGCACGTCGGCCTTCAGAAGAAACATTCTGGTCTGGTTTCGCTGGAGCGTGAATGGAGGATCGAATGTGACGATGACACTGTCGTCATCCATGTCCGATTCCACGGCGGATATGCGCTCGCCATTCGATGCATACAGCGATAGATTCTGAAGATCGCCGTCCCGTGCCTTACCGTCGTTGGTTAAACGGATAGAGGAAATGAGATGATTGGATCCGCCGTCAGCGCTGAGCTGGAGGCGCAGAACTGTTTGCCCCTTCCCGTACCGTACGGTGTTATGAAGAGGAAGGTAGGAAACGGCGATTGTGCCGACAGTCGATGGAGTCACGCTGCGCGAAGCGCCGGCTGAGATGGTGGAGAGTTTCACCGACTCGGCATCACCAGTCACGTCGGCTTTCGATGTGAGCATGATTGCATGCTCCGAACCGGCTGCGGCGTCGGGTGTAAAATCCGCATACACCGAAATGTCACGTTTGGAACAATTCTTCACGACGAATGATCTGAGCCGCACGGTAGCCACTGCGTTATCGGAAAATGCATACCTCCTCGTTATACGCTTCCCGTTCTCCATGAAATACACGCGTGCGATATCCCTCGCGGCACCGAGGCTCATGTGGTGAATATCAATCGCACGTACGGTGACATCGCCGTCGCACCCCGCATGCAATGTGAGACGCAGCATTTCGACGCGCTGCGCGCCGAGCGGAATACTGCCGTTCGTCTGTCCGAGAGTTTGGGTAATCGTCAGGGATTCGCCGGCAGCCTGTGCAGACAGCGGAATCGCGAGAAAAAACACCAGGAGTGACGCGGCAAAATATTTCATGCCTTCATGCTAGCAAATGGCGACGAATATTCCAGCAGTATCCGTACTTTTACCAGCGTCCATGCGATCCCCCGCCGCCCGTAGAGCCTCCGCCAAATCCCCCGAAACCACCGCCACCGCGACCACCCCATCCTCCGTGAAATCCTCCGGGACCCCAGCGTCCGCGGCGATAGCCTTTCTTGGAAACAGCGTAGTCGAAGAACAATCCGATGAGTACAAGGACCGGAATACTGATCCACCACGCAAATAACGCCGTAAGAATGATGCCGAAGACGCCGCCGAGCGCTCCGCCAAGCCACCAGGACTTCGACCGCGCAAGTCGCACGCCAAGCCAGTCGAGTACGATGAAGAAAATGAAAATGATCCACGGCAATATCCCCGAGGCGTCTGTCTCCTGGTAACGCTCCGCAGAGTATTCGCCGCCAATATGCTTTTTCAGCGCATCGATTCCCGCCTCGATTCCCTTACCGAATTCCCCTTCACGCAAGTGAGGCACGATATCTGTATCCATGATACCCTTCGACACGATATCCGGAATCGCGCCTTCCAATCCGTATCCGGTCGTCAGACCGATCTCGCGGTCCGCATACGAGATGATCAGCAGCAGCCCGTTGTTGTTCTCCGCAGATCCGATTCCCCACTTCCGAAAGACCTCGACACCGACATCGGTGATGACGGCGCCGCTGAGAGATGGAATGGTCAGGACAGCGATTTCATTCGATGTTGTTCGCTGATAATTGGTGAGATCCTCCTCGATGCGCTCTTCCTCATCGACACTCAAAATGTCGGCGGCATCGGTGACAAAGCCGTCGTTCACCGGGACATCAAGAGCGAATGCGCTCTGCGCGAACCCAAGCGCGAGCAGACTCGCGCTGATCGCCAATGGCAATCGTTCGTGGAGCATGTCACTCATCGAAGTTAACAGCCGGCGCGTCATCCGCACCTTCATCGCTCTGGAAGCCGGGTTCCGCGTCATAGCCAAACATTCCCGCGAGGATGTTGCCGGGGAATCGTTTCACGAGGAGGTTGTAATCCCTGACCGTGCCGTTGTAATCCATGCGTGCAACAGAGATGCGGTTCTCCGTTCCTTCCAGCTGCACCATAAGATCGCGGAATGCCTGAGTCGATTGGATCTGCGGATAGCTTTCGACCGTCACAAGGAGTCTCGCGAGCGCCGATTCAGTCTCCTGCGCTGCCTGGACCTGCTCCGTGCGATCTCCAGCCGCGCTCATCCAGCGCGTACGCGCTTCGGTCACCGCCGTAAGGGTTTCCTGCTCGAAATCGGCGGAACCACGTACGGTACTGACGAGATTCGGAATCAAATCAAACCGTCGCTGATACTGCGTTTCGACTTGCCTCCACGACGTATCGAGATTTTCGCGCGATGTTATGAGCGCGTTGTACGTCGTGAACACCCACAATCCCAGCAGAACAATGACCGCGATGATAATGTACTTCGTCATGGAACGTGAAACTGGCATAGATACGGGGTAATGAAACTCAAATACTCTAGCAAGAAACTGTCAAAAAGTCATTCTTTGTCCGGAATGTCGGAAAGCAGCAGCTCCGCATGCCGCTCCGGAACGACATTTTCGTATATATGCGCGATCAGTCCCGCGGGGTCAATGAGAAACGTCGTGCGCACCGTACCCATATATTCTTTTCCGTGGGCGGTTTTTTTTCGCCAGACACCGTAACGCTGCACGATTTCTTTTCCAGGATCGGCGATGATTGGAAATGGGAGAGAATATTTTTGAGAAAATGCACGGTGACTCTCGAGGTCATCCGTACTGACGCCGAGGACGACGATGTCGCGCGACCGAAACTCCGGGTACGCATCGCGGATACAGCACGCCTCGGTCGTGCAGCCGGGGGTGTCGTCCTGTGGATAGAAGTAGAGGACGACCCAGTGACCACGATACTGCGCGAGCGTGTGGGTGATCTCGTGCTGGTCCGTCCCGGAAAAATCTGGGGCCGGTGTGTGTTCGTCGATCATGCGTGCAGTGTATCAATTTTCATTTTGCATTTCCGGGTCTTCGTCAAGCGTTTGTCTGTCATAGTTGCGCTTAAGCAAGCGTCTACAGAGACATATTTCATTCCCTCATTCTTATGGCTGACGATAATTCCAACGCTTCTACCATGATGGTCGCGCTTATAGCGATCCTCGTGATCGTCGCGGTAGGCTTCATCGTACTGCGCGTAATGCCCGGCGCGGACAACGACGGAGGCGTTCAGCTCGATACCGGCGGCGGTGACGGAGGAGGCGTAACCGGCGGATCAATCGAAGTCGGCGAATAACGTCGCATATCACGGCCGGTTGCCAGTATTTGGGCAGCCGGCTTTGTCATACAGGGCAGAGCTAACCGTCTACATATATATACCCCCAACTTTCTATGGCAAAAGACCCTCAGGTTGTACAGGAAGAGAAACGCCGCGAAGAAGAGCGCAGCCGCGATGCGGGCAAACCTGATTCAGAAATCGGCTTCGGCGGCAGCATCATCGACATTGGCGAGAAGGACGCGAAGGGTGTCGGGCGCGGCAAATAATTTACTGCATTCAACGTGCCCTGCGACAACGGCAGGGCACTGCGCTGATGCTTATTTTCGACGGTGTATATCGATTGCGGATACAACGATACTCCCGATAAGGTTGTGATTCCCCTCCGATCTGTAGCAAAAAAAGCGAATATGCTCGCCCTTCGCGTCAATGCGGACGCCGTTCCTGAAACATCGTGCATGCACGATGCTGCTGAGCGGAATTTCGAGCGACCCTTTCGATCCGGTGAAGAGCACGCGCTTATCCGTGACAACCAGATCACCGCTATCGCTGCGAGACCAACCATCGCTTTTCGCGGGCGTTTCGAATCCCAAACGAATACCCTGGAGGAGTGGAAGATCCACCGTGATACCGGTGAATTCCTGTTTGCTGCCCGATACCGGAGTGAGTAGTTCGACAGGTTCGATCCAGTGTACGATTTCATGCTGCTTCAAAACGACATCCGAAAGCGCGTCCGTCTGCACGGGCATGTTTCCTTTTTTTATTTCGCTCAAGATTCTCATGCGGTAGAGCTCTTTTTTCGTCGGCGCGATGTCCGCATCCTGCAGCCCGAGATAATCCTGTATTTGTTCAAGTTCTTCCCATTCATCTTCAGTGACTTCCGCGTTTTCCGTAACATGCGTGAATGCTTCGAGATAGATATCCTGACGGACGGCAGACAACACTTCCGCGGACAAACCGAGTTCTTCACGCCTCTTTTCCAGTTCCGCGATTTCAGATTCCGCTAATTTTCCATCGCGCACCGCCGCGCGCACAGCCTCATGAAATTCGCGCACCTCAGTCGGGCGCAAATCAGTCGTCACTAATTTTTTGAGCATTGAAATCAGCTGATCCATAGGTGCACTGTATCACCTGCAGAGGGTCTGGCCATCGCCATACGCAGCTGCTAGGATTCGGCCGCGTCGGGACCCTTCGTCAGGCTCAGGGTAAACTCCGCTCAGTTGCTTCACTGGTCTGACACAGCTCTTTCCAGTATAACCTTTTTATGTCGGGACGTAGCTCAGTTGGGCCAAGGATTCGTTCACGAATCCTCGCAATCAAACAACAGACGCTCGTGATGTGGGTTCCTGGCCCATTATCCTTCATTGTTCTATAGTTTATTTATCGGGACGTAGCTCAGTTGGCTAGAGCGTACGGTTCGGGACCGTAAGGCCGGAGGTTCGAGTCCTCTCGTCCCGACCATCAACAAACATCCAAACAGGTGACGTAGCTCAGTTGGCACTGTTTTCGCTCGCGAGAACAGATATCTAAAACCGCGTGCGACAGCTTCGGGACCGTAAGGCCGGAGGTTCGAGCCTGCCTGTCGGTAGGCAGGTCCTCTCGCCCCGACCATCTTCTCAGATATGAAAAGAACATAAATACTGACCCTGCATAGGCCCGCCGGCGTATATTTCCTTGCCTTATTGTACAAATTTTTTATACAAATAGATCGTTAACCAGAGCTGGTTAACCAAGCCATACTCCGTATACGCTCTTTTGTCAGGTCAAAAATAGCATTTCGAAAGAACAACTAATTGAGTCAACAATTACTGGACAACAAAACAGCCCTACGTACACTGCCGTGGTCCTCAAAAAGGACCTAGTATGAAATACGTGAAGTACCCCTCCCAGAGAGCTTCACTTCCGCTCGTGCTGATGCACGTAGCGTTCATCGCCTTCCTCTCGTTGAGCATGGTGATGAGTCTGCCCACGTTGCGCTAAGGACAGACGAAGTGACAGCCGATAACCGCCCCCGCGAGGGCAACACGGACGTCTCGAGTAGCCTACGGGCTCAGACGGCCCGATTTTGTATGCGCAAAACCCACTATTGACACTCCTATCGGGTCGTAGCCTTCAGAATACCACCGGCGACGGTAGTGCCGGGTGAAGAATCACCGTCATCCTCCTCTAGTGTAATGTGCACTGTACGGTAGCTATTGAGCGTTTCTTTACTGACGAAGCGTACACTGTGACGCACATCATTGAGCGGATTCGAAAGATGACCAAGGCTGATCCAGGGAGTATGTGCATCTTTTTCCAGCCATGCCTCATAAAACCAGCCGTCCTGGGGCACTGCTATGTTCAATTGAAGACCAACGATGGTCGTCGCATCTTCGAGATAGTGCGCGGATACCACGCCGTTCGCGCTGAGAGACGTTCCTGAGAGCGGCCCATAGGCGAGTCCTATTTCCTTCCCATGAACCGGATCTACGATCGTTCCGGATGGCATCGCCGTGACGACCGAGAGCTCCTCAGTGATATCTCCGGTTCCTGTCGCACCCTGAGTGCCGATGGAAACAGTATTCTTTTCTTTTTCGGTAGACGACAAACACGCCGAAAGAAGCAGAACGAACAGAGGCAGTAGCGGTCGGAAGTTCATGAATGAATTCTCGCGCGAAACGAACCGATTGTCCACGTCCGGATCACCAGAGAATCCCCGACATGCGGGAATCGTAATTCTCGCGCTCTGCCCGGGCATGAGCAGACGCTTTCCGTGCGATTGATTTGTAACGTTGTCCGTCCAAAGGATACATCGCTGCAAGACTTCGTGACAACGCTAGCAGTTCTTCGACGTTCTGCGACAACGCGATGAAGTGGGCGTTGCGCTCGATAGCGTCGGCATACTCAGAGAAGAGCGCATCGAATTCGAGTTTGTGCGAGAGCAGTTCCCCGGGAGTTTTCTTTTTGCGGAGGTTGTCTGCATACAGCTGAACGATGCCGAGGTCCGTATACTTGCCGTAAAGATACGCGCGATCGAGTGCCTGATCGGCGATCTTGTCGTCCTTCATTCTCAACGCGAGCATTCCCCTGATTTTCCAGAATCTCGGGTCCTCCGCATTCTGAGACTGATATCTGTCCAGTGCCTGCAGTGACTCGTCATTGCGCTGCCGCGACATGTACAAAAGCGCCTCGCTGAGATACATATCTCGCGTGAAGTACGAATCTCGTGAACGCGAGTACCATACCAGCGCATTGTCGCTGTCCCCGCGAGCTTCCGCGTGGCGTCCGAAGGACGAAAACAGGAGGAAATGCCCCTCCCACAGGACGACGACAAGAAGGAGCAGTGCGAACAACGTATCAACACGGGAGAGAGTTTTGCCGAACCTCCATCGCCGGAAAGAATCCGCGACGTTATTGGAGTCCGCTGAGACGGGCTCGACGAGGAAACCGACGTACATCCAGAACGCGAGGCCGATCCCGACGAACTGCAGGTTGTAATCAATCATGTTGTGGGCCAGCACGCCGATGAGCGATGCGAGAATGATGATATGAACGGCATCGCGCTCGTGCGAATGAGCCCGGCGTTTCGTGAAAAGCGACCGTATCGAATTAATGAGAACATATCCGATGATCACGAAGTAAATTGCTGCCGCGAAAATTCCGAGTTCCATCGCAAGTTTCAGCGCCGCATTGTGAGGATGATCGGAGGTCGCTAGCACATCCTGCATCAGCCTCGGCTGAACGAACCGGAAGCTGTACGGTCCCCATCCGGACAACGGCCTCTCCTGGAATAGCGTTGTTGCCTGATTCCAGAACTGCGAACGTTCACTGATCGATGACACGCCTTCCGACGCGGTGAATGTCACCTTTTCCGAAACCGACTGAACGTCGAACGAATAACTGCGCAGTGCGTTGACGGAGAGAAAGACGCCGACTGCGATGACAGTGACTGCGAGAGACTGTATGACGGTCACGCGCACGAGCTGTTTGAAAATCCTCCGATAGCGTACATCCCGGCTCGCGATCATGCTGTAGAGCAGCAGCAGAACGACGATCTGCCCGGCAAACGCAATCATCGACCCACGAGAATAACTCAGGAGCAAACTGCCCAAAACAAGACCCAGCGCGCCCATCAGGAGCCAGGTGACGATGGACTTTTTGCTACGCAATGCTTCGAGCAGAACCAATGGCCACGCCAGCAGGACAAATTGCCCCCAGGCGTTGGGCCAGTAGTCCGTATGAAAACGGTAATCAAAAAACGTACCGACGAACCGATTTACGGGTTGGAATATGTAAACGGCGATTCCGATGACGGCCGCGACGATGACGGCGGCAGTTATGACTTTCGTGCACAACTTCAAAAGTTTTTCCGTATCATCCTCCGCCGTCATGCGCGCGATCCACAGGAAAACAAACATAAAGGAAGCCGTGCGCAACACTTCATCCAATCCGTAATTCCTCGTTGTTGAAAATGCAAAACTGACGACTGTGAGGAAAATATAGAGCAGCGCACACAGCCACAGGAAGTACGGCACTTCCGGGCGCGAAGTCGAGAGACCGTTCTTTGCGTCCTGCAATTGGCCCTTGTCACGGCGACGAAAATTTTTCATCGTCCAGTACCCGATGGTTATGCAGCCGGCGAACGCGGAAAGCAGCCACGTCGCCTCCAGACTTTTCCCTCCTTTCCACAGAATACAAAAGGCCAGTAGGAACAAAATCCCCCACTCGCTGATCCGGAGACGTTCAAATGCTTTCATCGCGCGCAGTATAGACCATTCTTGCAAGGTTTGAAGCGGTCGTGACAGCCGGCAGTCATCTGCTATGATTCGCGGGCTTTTACCCATGCGGGTGGTGTTGTTCATTAGAGTATCGGGCCGATGTGGCGGAATTGGTAGACGCGCACGCTTCAGGAGCGTGTGGGATCACTCCCGTGAGAGTTCGAGTCTCTCCATCGGCACCAAATAACAACAAGACGCGATTTGAGACACGTTATGCTCGTGCCGTACGGCGCGAGATGCAGACAACGATGCGTGATCGTCGCGCGGGGCATTTTGCCCTGCGGGGCTGTAAACATGGGCATTTTCACGATTTTTTACGCGCGATGCGCGAAGCGCATTGCTAGGGGGAATGGGGACAAACACGATTTTTTTGTTTTGTAAGTACGGGTTCGAGCCGGAAAGTTTCAGAGCAGAAGATTTTTTTGCAAACAAGTCTGGAGAAACCGCAGTTTCGCCCGCGTTTTGGCTGTCTTTTATCCATTTTCGGAGAGGTTCGAGCCAAGCGATTGCCCCTCGCTCTAAATTGACGATTTTCTCCTGAAGCGTCTTCTTACGGGAGAGAAGCTCTGCCTTCTCTCTGCGGTAGATTTCCTGCTCAATATCTTGGTCAAGATAGGCTGTAGTAACGCGATGGAGCTTTGCGTCTATGGCCTCTAACTCGCCCTGCATCGCCTTGGTTGCACTTTCGGAGGCATTGGTGGCTTCCTTCTCGTCCTTGTCGGCCATGCGCGTAAACTCCGCTGCCCAAGCGGAAGGCAGGGCATACTCCTTGAGCGTTGCGGATAGCTGCGCTTCGAGTTCTCCGTCTCGGATATGAGCTTGCGAGCATGGACGAATTTTTTTGGTGCAACGATAGTAAACATAGTGATGTTCGTTCCCATTCTTCTGTTTCTTCGTCCTGTTCTCAGCCGTGATGCTTGCTCCGCACTCGCCGCAACGGAAAAGCCCGCATAGTGGCTGAGGTTCGTTCTTCGGTTTCTTATGAGGTCTGCCGCGATCTTTCAGAACTGCCTGAACGCGGTCAAAGAGCTTCTTTGAAATGATGGGTTCGTGCTTTCCTTGATACATTTCTCCGCTGTAGCGAAATAATCCAATGTAGAAGGAGTTAGAGAGAATGTCGCTCACCTGATCACGCTTCAATGCTTTTCCTCCGCCATTCTGCCAACGCTTGGTCGGTCGCGTCGAAATGCCATGTTCAAAGAGAAACAGGGCGATGTCTTCCAAGCGTGAGTTTCCTTCGGCGTAGAGTTCAAATGCGGCGTTTACGATTTTTGCCTTCCTGCGTTCCACAGCTACCCGTTTAATACGGATGTCGTTCAGGTAGCCGATGGGAGCGCAACAGGGATACTCGCCGCGCTTTGCCTTCTCAAGAAGCCCGCGCTTCGTGTTCGCGCTCAAGTCCAAGATGTACTGATTCGCCATGCCGAATTCTACGGCAATCGTGAGAACATTATCGGAGGGATAGTAACTTCGGTCGTGAGTTTGGATATGCTGAATCGTGCCACGTTGGAGAAACCAGCTTATCTGTCCGCCGTCTATCGGATTGCGGGCGAGGCGGTCTAGCTTCCAGCAGAGGACACCCTGCGCCTCGCCCTGCTCAATGCGCCGCATCATCTCTGCGAAGATGGGGCGGTCGGGCTTCTTGGCCGATTGTTTCTCCACGAACTCGCGGGCAATGGAAAGCCCCTCTCGCTTGGCGAGGTCACGGAGGACGGCAAGCTGGTCTTCGATAGATCGGACTTGCTTGTCTTCAACGTCGGTTGATTTACGGGCGTAGAGGAAGTAGGGAGTCATATTCTGATTATAGCGTTATAACGCCATATAGCGCAATAGTGCTTATCTTGGTACTATATTTTCATGGAAATAGCTGTCAAGTTCGGACAAAGCACAAAGAGACTTAGGTTAAAACGGAAAATGTCTCAGGGCGATGTCGCCAAAAAATTAGGCGTCAGTCCTTCTTATGTAAGCAAAATCGAGCGCGGCATACAGAACATGTCTCTCAAGAAGATTGAACAACTTGCAAAAGCTCTCGATGTTGCCATTGAAGATTTAATCAAATGAATTTTATTCAGACGCTATAGCCGTTCATCAATAATTTCCCTGCATGAATAAACCCTCAACAGACAACCCCACGGCAATTCCTACGGCTATAGACTATATCAAAAAAAGTCACCTCTTTTCAGACAAAAAGAACGTATGGATCGAACCGCTCTTGCAGCAAGTTCTCGATAATGAATTCGATGACGGCGCATTAGAAGCTGTTCTATTGCCGCTCATCCGTGTCGAAGAGAAGACAGATGAACCTATAGACAAAACTGTAGAGGAAACTACAGGGATCGAGGCAGAAGCCGCGCCGCAAGAGCAGCCAGCAAAGCCTGTAGTGATCAAGCATATTGTTTCCATCGAGGACATCAGCAATATCGGTTTGTTGACCCGCCACGAGCCCATTTCGCTGCGATCTGGGCTCAACGTGTTCTACGGCAAGAACGCCGCCGGGAAGAGCTCTATTTATCTCGGATTCTGCAAAGTGTTCGGGAAGAACAAGAAGGTGTTCGCAAACATCCTCGAAAAAAACGATCAATCATCGTGCACTATCAAATGTCTCGATGAGAACGATACGGAGCATACGCACTCATGGTCATCCCAGCAGGAGAATCCTGACTCAAATGTGATGATCTTCGACAGCCTGATTGCTAACACGTTGATTGAGAAAGATCAGGTGAACCAGTTTGAGCTGGCGCACCTGCACATGGAATATTTCTCCTTCCTGCACAATCTTTTTGCGAAGATAGAAGCATTCCTCATGGACTACCAAGGCAAGATTGGAAATAAGGTCGGACCCATCGAAGAGTCTTTGGCGAAAGACGTGCCCCTCATCTTCGCGCCGGATTTCAAGCTCACCAAGGGAAACGTCGAGGCGATTATTTTTTCCGAGGAAGATACGAAGGCATTAGAAGGCATCGAAGCGGAGGTGAAACGGATCGAACAAAACAGCTCCGACGCGATTACGAAGAATTTGCGGGCGGCCATGAAGAAGATCGAGGAAGTGTTGGAGATTCTAGGCACTAGGAAGGTCGAGGCGGACGCCGATGGGAAGAGTGTCATCACATGGATGCTCAAGTACGATAAGACATTCTTCGGGGATTACGGGAAGAGGCTAAGTAAGTGTGCCGATGGGAAAGCGAAGTTGATGAGCAGTGGAAAAGCGGCATTCGCATCCCTTCTCCCAAACGGCTGGGCCGGAGAATCCAAATGGCAGAGCTTCATTGAACGCAGTATTGAATTCATAGAATCGTTGCCGGATGCCGACCAGAAGAAATACACGGACGAATTCTGTGTTTACTGCAACCAACCGTTGGCATCGGACAATGCTAAGAAGCTCGTCCGCGCCTACAAGGATCTCGAAGAGGCCACGAGAGCGGCGATCAAGGCGGAAACTGAAAAGCTCGCCGCACTCGCGCTGATATTGCAAAAGCAAACAGCCCAGTTACAGAACTTCGCAGATGGGAAGTCGCTCATCGAAGGGGAATTCCAACATATCAGCCGCGAGGGAGAAATTGCCGTCGATCACGCAGCGATCGGGAAACTCCTCGAACATCTCAAAGAGTGCACGGAAGCGCAGTCACTACTCGCCGTGTCAGACTTTGACATCGAGCAAATCAAGAATTTCTGGGATTGCTACATGGATTTGCATAAAGAATTTTCAGCACAGATCACCAAACTCACCCAAGAGAGCACTGACCGAACGAAGCTCCTTGCAGAGCTGCAAGAGCGAGCCATGCCCTACCGGCAGAAGAAAACCGTTCAGGATCACCGGGCGAAGATACTCAAGTACGTTGCCTACAAAGAAGCCAATGCCCGGATCGAGGAAAAGCTCACATGCGTCACCGGTCTCCGGCAAAAGACGAGCACGCTGGAAACAAAGTTTTCAACGGAGAGTGTCATGGAAGAATTCAAAAATTGCCTCACCACGGAATACAAGGAGTTGAACTTCGTCGTTCCTGACGTGTGGAAGATTTCTCCGAAAACAAGCGGCATCGAGAAAAAGAGAGTCTACAGCTTGGGGGATAAGAGGCTGTATGACATTTTCAGCGAAGCCGAGCGCAAGCTGCATTCGCTGGCCGACTTCTTCGCGCAGTGTGCCATTAACAAGTTCACAGGCGTTTTCGTCTTCGATGATCCTGTTAGCAGCTTGGATGAGGAATACATGGAGTTGGTCGCAAAGAGGATTTTCAAGCTGGTCGAGGCCAAGAATCAGGTTATCGTCTTCACTCACAATCTTGTCTTTCTGAACCTGCTCATTGATACACAGAAAGACAGCGTTCATCGAGTGAGCCGCCTGAGCAATCAGGTCATCATCGAGCCGGATATGCGAATCGGGACGGAAGCTCAGCTCAAGACTAAGCTCAAAGAAATCGAGAAACGCATGAAAGATTTTTCAGGGCGATCCGTGCAGGAAATTTCGGAGTTCGAGTTGCGGAACGTCTACGATCTTATGAGTGGCTATATCGAAGACTATGTGGAGATCGTCTTTTTCAAGAATGTCATCAATCGCTACAGACCAAACATTCGGATGGGCAGTCTGGATCAATTAAAGGGTCTGCAAACGGATATCATTGATGTCATCATGGAGATGTATAATCAAACGAGCAGGAAGGGCAGCAGACATTCGCAGCCTGTAGGTGCACAGCCGCCGAAGTACAATGAGCTCGTCATTCATGTCCAGAAGCTCAAGACATCGCTCGCATTGTTATGAAGGCTGCCGTCAGTAGTTTCCTTTATATAGGGAGTTTGCCGACCCGAAAAAAGAAGGCAAAATAAATGCGCGCACGGGAGGGCGGGACAAGCATTTGAAAACAACCCCTTCCGCTTCGTAAAATCTTCTGCTCTGAAACTTTCCGGCTCGAACCCGTACTTACAAAACAAAAAAATCGTGTTTGTCCCCATTCCCCCTAGCAATGCGCTTCGCGCATCGCGCGTAAAAAATCGTGAAAATGCCCATGTTTACAGCCCCGCAGGGCAAAATGCCCCGCGCGACGATCACGCATCGTTGTCTGCATCTCGCGCCGTACGGCACGAGCATAACGTGTCTCAAATCGCGTCTTGTTGTTATTTGGTGGCTCTTTACGCCGAAGTACGAACCTATTTTATCACAAATCCATGATTTTCGGCGGTCGTTTACCTAGTCATTCAGGTAGTCATTCGCCCCCTCCCCGAATGACTAGGTAGCAAATCTCAAAA